>Ga0210040_10011339_pt1 | contig 10101 bp, 9 predicted proteins | sample CryGeyCG12114_NA_FD_185462 | JGI IMG/M metagenome (GOLD analysis project Ga0210040, IMG submission 185462) | Groundwater microbial communities from aquifer - Crystal Geyser CG19_WC_8/21/14_NA (SPAdes) (version 2) | ecosystem: Environmental > Aquatic > Deep subsurface > Groundwater | place: USA...
GTTATTAAATCTCAGCTATTTGCAATTTACTAAAAATCATCAAATCCAATCCACTCCGTCGCTTTCACTTTGACGTTAGCAAGAGAATTTAAGCTCGTTTGCGTATTGTGGAGAATGCATTATAACGGTCTCGTGTAAACAGCGTGCGAGACCGTCGGCCGAAGCATGGTGTTTACACAATGTTGGCATAAGTGCTTTTTGAACAATTTAAATGATTAAATTTTTAGCTTTACTAAGATAAGCAATTTCACGACCAGGTGCTTGTAACTCCGCTTCTAAGAGGCTTATATTTTTTTCTCTTAGGGAAAATAGAGTTTCAGCTATTTTGCTAAACTTTAATGTCGCAAGGTTTTCAATTATATCTGAAAGGGTTGTCACAAAGACTCTAATTGAGCCATGCGAGTATTTTAAACTATGTAATTTAAGATGCTGTTCATATTCATTAATCAAATAGTCAATTCTGTCGCTAATTTCATTCTGAGTATAATCTTTTCTACTGATGTCTTGAATCCATACACGTAAAGCTGTGAATTTTTTTTTTGTATCAGGGTCTTTTCTATAATCAATTATTTTTTCCCAAGGGATATTATCGTCTGGAATTGGAATTTTTGATAATATAACTTCAAGCACTTTACTTTGCTTAGATTCGGTATTTGGAATTTCTCTTTCAAGTAATGGTACAGTATCATCTTTTGAAAATTTATTTAAAAAGAGAGATGATATCCTTGTAACAACTTCTTTCGATACATTTACTGATTCTTTATATTGCTCCATAATCTTTTCCATCATTTTTCTGGAAGGATCTTTTGGGAACTTATCATCTGATAATGGTCTTGGAATATGTAAAGTAGCCTTAAGAAAAGGTGCAAACTCAGGATCTCCTTTATCTACATTCTTAGCTACAAAACTTAATAGTTGAGAAAGATTGAAAGGAAACAATAAGTGATTGTCTCTTAATGGTTGAAGATCTTTTTGCAAAAAGTCAAAGTATTCAGGATCATACCCTTCCAACTCCTTGAAAATGTCAAAATCGGAGTAACTGCAAATGTGCACTTGATCAAAATATAATAAATCCCTTTTTAAAAGGCTTTGAGCATTATAAATAAACTCAAATGAGGATGGACGTAATCCTAAATTCATAATTTAATTTTTGCATTTACGCCCAACTTGTAGATATACGGAGTTATTCCATTTAGCCTACCATTTTAGGCGGATAAATGGAATAAGTTCCGGTTATCTGAGCTATGAATATATAATGTTTATTCCGTTTAACCATCCAAAAACAACCGATAACCGGAACTAGACTTACCGAATATACTATATATAAATAAGCATAAATAAAAAGGAACAATATTTTTTTCTTCGTTTCTTTTTATTTTGTGTTTAAATAAAGGTCTCTGCCTAAAAGATTAGATTACGGATTTGTTCGCCTCCATGTAAACCTTGCGTAACGGCTGTTATTAATTGTTTTTTATTTAAACTATTCTATGTTTTTAAAGTACAAGTTTAAGCATTTTAAATAGACCGGGCGCTGCCGGAGTATAAAAGCTTAACATGGATCCTTACGTTTTAATAATAACCATTATTGGGGTAGCTGCTTTAGCGATGGCTTGGCTGCCTGATTTACTTGAAAAATTGCCTGTTTCGTATGCCATTCTTTTTGTGGCGCTGGGCTTTATCTTATACAAATTGCCGTTGCCGCTACCCAATCCCGATCCGCTGGAACACGAAAATTTAACAGTGCGCTTAACCGAAATAGGCGTTATTATTACCTTAATGGGTACAGGCATTAAAATTAATCGTGCTATTAGTTGGAAGAACTGGAAGATTCCTTTCTTGCTGGTATTTGTAACCATGTTGCTCTGTATTGCCGGGTTAAGTTTTTTAGGTTGGTGGGTATTGGGTTTAGCACCGGCTTCTGCCCTTTTATTGGGCGCGGCAATGGCGCCTACCGACCCGGTGTTAGCGGCCGATGTACAAGTAGGGCCGCCCAGCACCGAAAAAGAAGACCACGTGCGCTTTTCGCTCACCTCGGAGGCTGGCATGAACGACGGCATGGCTTTCCCGTTTACCTGGATGGCCATTGCCATGGCGCTGGCTGTACAAACCGGCGAAGATTGGTTCTGGCCTTGGCTATGGCGCGACGTATTTTATAAAATTGCCGTGGGGGTAGGAGTTGGTTATTTGGTAGGCCGATTTTTAGTTTACCTGGTGTTTGATTTACCCGAAAAGATCAGTTTTCCCGAAACCAAAGATGGTTTTGTGGCAGTATCGGCTACTTTGCTGGTATACGGATTAACCGAAATGGCGCACGGCTATGGCTTTATCGCCGTATTTGTAGCGGGTTTAACGTTTAGCCGCCAAGAAAGGCAGCACAAGTTGCATCGCGAACTGCACGATTTTACCGATCAGATAGAGCGTTTGTTTTTGGTGGTAGTTTTATTATTATTAGGAGGCAGCATTGCCAATGGCTTACTCGAACGATTAACTTTACCCAGCATTCTGATAAGTGTTGCTTTTGTATTAATAATAAGACCTTTAGCTGCGCTCTTAACCCTAGCTCCGCAAAAAATTACTTTCCGCGAAAAATTAGCCATTAGTTTTTTCGGCATTCGGGGTATTGGTTCTTTTTATTATCTCTCCTTTGCCCTGACGCAAGCTATTTTTCCGAAAGAAGAGCTACTTTGGAGTATATCGGGTTTTATTGTGCTGGTATCGGTACTAATACACGGCATATTGGCCGCCCCGGTAATGCGCTACCTGGATTTGCGGCGCTCCAGATCGGATTTAGAAGTAAAGTAAATTTTAAGGTAGAATCAGTTTATAAATCGTAGCGCAAATCTGGTTGGTCGTAAACCAAAGCAATGGTATTGTCAACTGGATTTTGCGTAGGATCGCAGTGATAGCCGACAATCTGATATTGCGGTTGGTAAGGCTGCAACATGGTATAATGGGCGTGACCTTCGTTTTTAGGATTAAAACTAATATCGTGGTAAACCCTGGTGGGGCAGGGAGGTAAAGTTTGCAGATGTTGGAATAAATAATCTGCTTCGCGCAAATCGCCGGAATAAACCAAGCGTTCGCCGGCCTCTTCTAAAATAAAACTGTAGCTCTGAAATCCCTGCGAATGCCGGCCAAAAGTATCCAGGGCTGAAATGCCATCTAAAGTATTCAGAGGTGCAAAGTCGGCGTAAGCAGCCGGGTCCTTTAATTGTATGGTTAAAAATTCCTGTAATTGGTTTTTAAACGCATCGGCTTGGTACAAAATAGTAAATTTACGGCCGGCATCGTAAAAGTACTTGTGTAATAATATATTAGCCAAACTGCCGCTGTGGTCGTTGTGCAGGTGCGTAAGCAAAATGTAATCAATAGAAAGTAGTAAATCCAGGGCCAGCAGGCGGGGGTAAACGGTAAAGCCGGCATCTATTAAAATCTTTTTTCCTTTAAAAGTAATAATAGCCGCTGAATTATAATACTGGGGTTCAAAGGCGCCTCCCGTACCTAAAAATTTAATATCCATACATTTATTTTTTTCGTTTGCAGAAGCATGTCTGAGCCTGTTTCTGATTTGAGTAGTACGTTATTGCCCGTAGAAAAAGCTTTAAACGGGCACGAAATACTAAATAATTTCTATGGCGTACTAGATTTGCGTAAACCCCGCCGCGATGCGATGCACGAGTTAATTTCTACCATGCTGTCGCACCGCACCACGCACGCGAACGAAGAAAAAGCTTATTACCGCATGCGGGAATTGTACCCAACCTGGCCCGAAGTAATAGCGGCAAATACCGAAGCGTTAACCGAAACCTTAGTAACCTCTCAATACCCCGGTGCTAAAGCTGTAAATATTCAGAAGGCCCTCAAACTTATTCAGGAATATAGCCCCGACTTTTCTTTAAATTTTTTATATGAGTTGTCAGTAGACGAAGCCATGCATTGGTTAATGGCTTTGCCCGGGGTTGGTTTAAAAACGGCTACCTTGGTGTTGCTGTTTAACTTTCACAAACCGGTACTGCCCGTAGATACCCACGTTTTCCGGGTTACGCAACGCATAGGCATTATTGGCGCTAAAGTAACTGCCGAAAAAGCACATGATATTTTGTTGAATATGTTGCCCCAAGATGCTCCGGTGTTGTTTAATTTTCATAAACATTTTTACTGGCACGGCCAACGCATCTGCACCTGGAAAGCGCCTAAATGTCCTGAATGCCCTTTAAAGCAAATCTGTAATTATTACCAGGAAGTACGTTAAAGGTTGGGGTTAGTATTTAAGTTCGAGTTATAGCAAGAGATTATAACTTGCAGGCACTTTAAGTTTTATTTACCAAAGTAGCCGCTACAAACAAAATAACAATAGCAAAAAGAGTCATTATCCATAAAGCTTGCCGGGTATATTGGTGCGGTTTTGTTTGCAGAAACCAGCGAATGAAAGTCAGCGTTATCATAATAATTGGCAAAAAAATAAAGGGGGTAAGTAAAGAATGATTTTGTTGCCAGTTGCTTATAAGTATCCAGATTCCTAAAAAAATCCAAATAGTAATATTTACCAAAGGTAAGTTCTTCCTGATATTCTGAGTATTCATATCAGAATTTATATTTTAAAGAATAATTATTATTAAATAAAGAATTAATATAAATGTTCATAAAATCCTGGGTCTATTAAACCCCTGAATAATTTAAGCATAACTAGTATTGGTAAATACTTGACTGTTATAAATGGCACCAATTATTAAGGTTAAGCATTATTAGTATTTATAATATACTCAAAATGCTGGTATAATATTTATTTAATCAAATATAATATATATTTAATATTTAAGAAAATAAAGCTGGACTTTTTCTTACAGGACAATCTTAAAATTAAATGGTGATTTTGCTCTTTATAATATTTTTATAATAAGCGCCAAATAGCAAAGAGTAAGGAGTGGGAAGATAATACTACTTGCTTTAGTTATCTTTTCTCTTGTTGCTCATTTGGGTAAAGTAAAGCCCTGCTTACCGGCTTAAAACCTTGTTATGAGTAGGAGCAACAGGGAAACACTAGTATAATTACTTAAAATAATATTCATTTTGTACTTATTACACTGGCCGCAACATTACTTAATTAAATATTTCGGCGTTACTTTGTGCTTTCGTTAGTACTTTCGACAGATGAAAATATTTAAAACCGACTATAGCGCTACTGGCGCCTTTTCTCCGCTTATTACTGATTACTTGGCTCAGGACAGCAAGCTACAGCCTTTTTATCATTATTTTCCGACCTTGGAAAATTTTAAAGCGCAAATTCAGGAAAAGGAGCACAACCCTATAAACCGCGATTTGCTGCTGCAGGTGTTGCAAGAGCAATATGCCGGTTTGCCCGAGATTCACCAGCAGGTGCAGCAAAACATAACTTTACTGGCGCAGCCCAATACTTTTACCATTACTACCGGCCACCAGCTTAATATTTTTACCGGGCCGCTCTATTTTGTTTACAAAATTATTAGCGCTATTAATACTTGCCGGTTATTAAAAGAAACTTATCCGGATTACAATTTTGTGCCGGTATACTGGATGGCCACCGAAGACCACGATTTTGCCGAGATAAATCATTTTAACTTATTTGGTAAAAACTATACCTGGGAAAGCACCCAAACCGGGGCTGTAGGTCGCTTTTCTACTTCGGATATGGCCGATTTGCTGGCCACGTTGCCCGAAACTTATCCCGTTTTTACCGAAGCTTACGCCCAGTATAAAACCTTAACCGATGCTACCCGCGCCATTACCCACGACTTATTCGGGCAATACGGTTTGGTAAGCCTCGATGGTGATAGCCCGGCCTTAAAGCAAGTTTTGAAGCCAGTAATCCAACAGGAATTAACCCAACAAACAGCCCACCAACTGGTAACCGAAGTAAGCGAAAAACTGGCAGCGCAGTATAAAGCGCAGGTAATGTCGCGGGAAATAAACTTATTTTACCTGGATGCAGGAATACGGGAAAGGATAGTGCAGGAGAATAACCAATATAAAGTGCTAAATACCGATTTAACCTTTTCGGAAGCCGAAATACTAGAACTAGCCGAAACGGCGCCGGAAAAATTTAGCCCCAACGTGATTCTAAGGCCGCTTTACCAGGAATTGTTACTACCCAATCTGGCGTATATCGGTGGCGGCGCGGAAGTAAATTACTGGTTTCAGCTAAAAGCGCTTTTCGAAGCTTACCAAGTGCCTTTCCCAATGGTGATGCTGCGCAACTCGGCTTTGTATATAAATAAGGCCAGCGCCAGCCGCCGCCAGAAATTAAACCTGCAACCCGAAGATTTATTTAAAGATACCGCTGTTTTGAAAAGGCAGATTACGGCCCAGTTTGAACAGGACGGTTTATCGCTGGAAGCGGAGAAAAAGCAAATTGAAGCCGTATTCTCCCACATTGCCCAGTTGGCGGCTGGTATTGATCCTACTTTGGCCAAAACCGTAGCGGCTGAACGGCAGAAAACCCAAAACGCTCTGGAAGTGCTGGAGAAGAAGCTCGTAAAAGCCAATGATACCAAGTACGAAACTTACTTTAACCAACTCACTAATTTAAAAGAGAAATTATTTCCGGGCGGTAGTTTGCAGGAGCGCACCGATAATCTGCTCACTTACAGCACCAACAACCCTCATTTTATTCCGGAACTAATAGCGGCTTTTGAGCCCCTGGCGGGTAAGTTTACCATACTGGAAGAAGAATAAAATGAATAAAAAAGCCTTGCGGCAGCTAATGTTGCAAAAACGTGCCCAATATAGCAGCGCCGAAATAGCCGCAAAAAGTCAGGCAATAGCTGCTGTTCTTTTTGCTCATGTTGCTTTCGAAGCTATCCGGGCGGTGCATATTTTTTTACCCATTCAGCGTTATAATGAGATTAATACCTGGCCGATTATTCGCCAATTACAGACTGATTACCCGCAGGTGCAGGTAGTAGCATCGGTGGCTAATTTACAGGAATTTACACTTACGCACCATTGGCTATTGCCCGAAACCGAACTAGTAGAAAATAAATGGGGCATTCCGGAACCGCTGGGAGCCGCTGCCGTGGCCATTGAAAAAATAGACTTGGTGCTGGTGCCCTTACTGGCTTTCGATGTTAGAGGTTACCGGGTAGGCTACGGCAAAGGTTTTTACGACCGTTTTTTACGTGCCTGCCGCCCCAATACATTAAAAGTAGGCTTGTCTTTAGAACCAGCCGTGTCCGAAATTAATGATGTACACGAGGACGATGTGCAGCTGGATTGGGTAATTACCCCACGTGAGGTAGTGAAATTTATTTAACAGGTAAATAATACGCCGTATTACCCCGAAATAGTTACCTCATAACTGGCCGGAACCGCTTGCTGGAAAGCAGCGGCGATCCCTTCTTTGGCAATGGCAGCGGCATTTACTTTTCTATAGGGCACCCTTACAGAAAATTCAGCAGCAAAGGGAAAAGGCGTAACTCGTATTTGGGTGGTGCTGAGCCAAACAGCATTTATTTTTTCGCCCTTCGTAAAAGCAAATTGCTCCGAATTGGGTAGGCCGGACCGGTACCACGGGTGTTCGGCTTCTTTTTTTATGCCCGGCTCATTCAGGCACAGGTAAATAGATAAGTTATCGCAGAACTTTAATAATTGCAGATGAAAACCTAATAAATTTTCCGATTCGGGCGTATGCAGGCCCAAGGTATCTTTTATAGTGGCTTGTCTTTTAAATTCTTTAGCTAAGAAAATTCTACCGTATTCCGAAGTACCCAAGTCAGGAAAGCTGGTATAATGTAAACTGTTGAGCAGGGCCGCATATAAATCAATTTCCTGCACCTCATTAATGCCGGCTTGGTAATGCACCACTTTAGGAGCCGTGGGATAATCCATAAAAGAGTAAGGAATTTGGTCGTGGTCGTTCCAAAAAGGAACCGCATCCAGGTTAATCCAACCGCGGTCGTGCTGGTAAATGGCCGCTATAACGCTTTTTTTTCTTTCGTCACTGGTAAAATAATCTGGTTTCCAGTTATCAATTATCTGCCCGGATATGTACGCGTGGTCGTGCTGATTTATCAAAATAAAGCTATCCGAGGTTTTTCTTACAATCATGGTTGCCGATTAGTTTGCATGGAAGAAATATACTTTAACCTTTTACTTTCGGGGGTATAAATTAAATCTTCATGGCCCGGGTCATTTCGCGTTTGCCAGCCGGGCCGGGTAGGGCTTCTACAATAAAGCCGGCGCTTTTGAGGCTCCTTTTAAAACTGCCTTTAGCACAATAGCTTACCAGTACGCCGCCCACCGCTAACGAAACGTATAGTTTCCGGAATATTTCGTCGGTCCAGAGTTCGGGTTGTTTTTCCGGGGCAAATGCATCGAAGTAAATTAAATTATAATAAGCATCCGGCAGCGTGTAGGTTTCGAGGTCGTTCTGTATTTTCCGGAGCTCAAAGTTAGGTAATACCGGCACTGGTTCGTGCCAGGGCGCGGTGTGCAGTTGCGGTAAATAATCGAGCAGTTCCGGGTTTAAGATAAATTTATCGAAACGCATCTGATCTATCACATCTACGGCTACCGGGTATTTTTCCAAGGTGTGGTACTGCACCTGATTGGCTTTGCCCATTACTTGCTGCAAGGTAAGCAAGGCATTTAAACCCGTACCAAAACCTATTTCTAACAATTTTAGCGGGTTGCAATGCGGCAACATATAATCCAGGCCTGCCCGAATAAAAACGTGCAGCGATTCCTGCAAAGCTCCGTTTATAGAATGATAATGCTCATTCAGGGCCGGCACGTACAGGGTAGTAGAACCGTCTTTGGTTTCTCTAATTTCAGTTTTCACAGGTGGCCGTATTTATTTAATATTAGAAGAAATAAGTAAGTGAACAGTTATGAGTTTTAAGCTGTTGCTTTTCAGGAATTTATACAAAAAACGCTAGTTTAACTTTATTCTATATCCTTAATTATATTTGGTTTAATTATAGGTGGGAAAAAAGTAATTAAAATATTATTATTGGATTAAATGTGCTGTTTTAAATATAAATTTATTAATAGTTAAGCCGCTGTTTAAGTAAAAAGATTTATTCTATAATTGGATGACGGTGAAAAGGTCGCTGTGGGTCGAAGAGGCAACGGTATGTGGCCAGCATCCGGCTTTGTTCTGCCCCCAGGTTCCGGGAAATATTAAGTATTTTGGGATTAAAATCGCCTTGCCACTGTAGTTCTACCTGTTTATACCGGGTAGCGGCTTTTATCTTTTTTTCAGCTTCTACGATCATAAAATAATCAACCCCGGTGCCCTGAAACTCCGGTACAATGCCGTAAACAATGCCTACAAATCGAGTACAAATTCCCCATTTTTTCAGCAGTAGGAACTTAAGCTTGGCCCACAGGTTAAATTGACCGTTTAAATATTTAACTATCTGGTTCAAATCCGGGATATTCACCCACATAGCCACCGGCTCGGCTTTATGATACACAAACCAAATAAGTTTTTCGTCCAGAATAGGCTTCATCGAGAGCAACAACCGGAGAGCCTGGTCGCCGCTAATTTCTTTATTTCCTTCGTGCTTGGCCCAAGCCTTGTTGTATACGGTGCTAAAATCATCGGCAAATTTTCGTAGCTGCGTTTTTTTTAAATGTTCGGCTTTAAAATCCGGCTTATTGGCAAAGCTCTGGTGCGAGGTATAAAATTTAGATTGTAGTTGGTCTAGTTTATCTGCTACTGATAAGCTCCAGCAAATTTGATTATAAAAAATTCTAAAACCGTAATTTTGAAATAACTGCTGGTAATAAGGAGGATTGTAGTTCATGGTATATAAAGGTGCCTGAAACCCCGATATTAACAGTCCCCACCATTTATCCCGTTCGCCAAAATTTATCGGTCCATCCATTGCCTCCATACCCCGTTGCTGCAGCCAAGTCTTGGCCGTGTCAAAAAGAAGATTGGCCGCCTCCTGGTTATCGATACAATCAAAAAAACCAATACCGCCCACTTTTAAGTTATCGCCCTTATTCTTATACTGCTTGTTTACAAAAGCCGCTATTCTGCCTATTAGTTTTTTGTTATCATCTTTTAGTAGCCACCTAATAACTTCTCCTTGTCGGAAAGCCTTATTTTTCTTTGGG
>Ga0210040_10011340_pt1 | contig 10101 bp, 7 predicted proteins | sample CryGeyCG12114_NA_FD_185462 | JGI IMG/M metagenome (GOLD analysis project Ga0210040, IMG submission 185462) | Groundwater microbial communities from aquifer - Crystal Geyser CG19_WC_8/21/14_NA (SPAdes) (version 2) | ecosystem: Environmental > Aquatic > Deep subsurface > Groundwater | place: USA...
CGAAGTAGGCCGCCACTTCCTCCACCGATAAGGCGTTGAACGTCATTTCCGGCGTCAGGAGGCCTTTGCGACCCATCAGTACGCCGTAGCGCATGTCGGCGTAGCCGTCGGTGTGGTGGGCGTCGGGGTTGATGCTGAGGCGCACGCCCTGATCGAGGGCGTAGCGCACCCAGCGCCAGTCGAGGTCGAGCCGCCAGGGATTGGCATTGATTTCAATGATGACTCCGTACTTGGCGCAGGCATCAATAATGGCCTTGAAGTCAAGCGCGTAGCCTTCGCGGCGCAGCAGCAGACGGCCAGTAGGGTGGCCCAGCATGGTAGTATACGGATTCTCGATGGCCCGCAACAGGCGCTCGGTGGCCTTATGCTCGTCCATGCGCAGGTTACTGTGAATGGAAGCCACCACAAAATCGAAGGAGCCAAGCACCTGGGGCGAGTAGTCGAGGGCGCCATCGTTGAGAATATCGCACTCGATGCCCTTAAAAATGCGGAACGGCGCCAGCTCCTGGTTCAGCTGGTCGATTTCCTGCTGCTGCTGGCGCACGCGGTCGGGCGAGAGGCCGTTGGCGTAGTGCGCCGCCTGCGAGTGGTCGCAGATGCCGAGGTACTGGTAATGGTGGTCGCGCAGCCACTCGGCCATCTGGCGCAGGGAGTGAGCACCGTCGGAGTAGGTACTGTGGTTGTGCAGAGAGCCGCGCAGGTCGGCATCCTCCAGCAGGCGCGGAATGGCGTGCTCCTTGGCCAAGGCCAGCTCGCCCCTACCCTCGCGCAGCTCGGGCACCACGTATTGCAGGCCGGCTTTCTCGTAAATAGCTTCCTCCTGGTAAAACGTTTCCTTCTTCACTAGCTGGCGCAGCGTGGCGGGCTGGCCGGGCGCGGCGCCGGGTAGGGGCTCGGTGAGGTGGGCTTCGTTGCCGGTGAGCAGGAAAAGCTGGTTGGTGAAGGCATCCTTTTTCACAAAATGCGCTTCCACCCGCACGCCCGACTCGGTGGCGATGCCGCGCCAGCAGTAGACGCCGCACTGGGTAGGCTCGGCGGCGAGGCTATCCAGGGCGTTTAGCGCGTCGTGGGCGCGGTCGGGGGTAGGGGTAGCGGCCACCAGTACCACAGTTTCCACAATTTCGAGGCAGCGGCGCAGCTCTCCGGCCACAGCCACTTGCTCGGTGCCCAATGATTCGCGCAAACGGGCCAGCAGGTCGGTGGCCAGGGCCTCAGCCTGCGGAAACAGCAGCTTGCCGCGGCTCTCCTGGGAGAATTCTAGGGCGGCCAGAATGGTGTCCTGGGTTTTCTTGCCGAAGCCTTTCAGCTTGCTCAACTCGTCCTGTTCGGCGGCTTCGCGCAGCTGCTCGGGGCTTTCAATGCCGGCTTCTTTCCACAGCTGGCGGATTTTTTTGGGGCCGATGCCTTTTACATTCAGCAGTTCCACCACGCCGGCCGGGGTGCTGGCGAGTAGGCGCGTCAGCTCGTCGAAGGAGCCCGTGTCGAGCAGCTCGGCCACGCGGGCGGCAGCGGTTTTGCTCAGGCCCGTGCGGTCGGGTAGGCCAGTGCGCTCCACCTCGGCCACCTGAAAGTTGAGCTGGTCGAGGGCGTTGGCGGTGCCTTCGTAGGCCCGGATTTTAAACGGATTTTCGTCGTGCAGCTCTAATAGTTGGGCGGTCAGGCGAAAGGCACGGATCAGGTCGCGGTTGGTCACGGGTAGGCGGGGAAGTGCGGGTTGAAAGAAAGACGCTCGGGACAGCAGAAGTAAAGGTACGGGCAAAGTTGTAGCTTGGGTAGCAGGAAGGCCCTGCGGCCCTACTCCTTGTTCCGTAAACAGTGGATGCGGGGTTGCGTTTTGACTGTTATAAATTTGCCAGTCCATTCGCCGCTATCCTTTCTTTCACTCAATGCTCTCCTTATGCGTCTTTTTACACTCTTAATTTGCCTGAGCGTGGCCCTGCTGGCGGCCACTTGCCGACCCGGCGCCGAAGCGACCGACGCGCCACTTAAACAGCTGGAAGGCACTTGGCTACATTCCTACGAGGAGGACGACGAAAACGTGCAGGTATACCGACCCAACACCTACGCCTTCCCGCCCGCGCGCGGGCGCACGGGTTTCGCCTTCGACCGCGCCGGGCTGTTCACGCAGTACGATATTGCCCCCACCGACGGCCTGGAAGGCCGCCCAGGCACCTGGAAAATGGACGGCGACCGCACCATTCTGGTTTCCCTGGAAGACAAGAAAGATCCGGATTACCGGCTGGAAATCGTCTCGCTGACTGGTGACGTGCTCAAAGTGCGGCGAGTGGAGTAGGCGCATGCAACCTATTGCGGGGCGCAGGGCATCTTGTATTTGTTGTCCTACCCTTATTAACTGTATAGTATATGCGCATATCCTTAGTTCTCACTTTCTTGTTAGCGTTCGGCCTACTCCTCAACGCTTGCACCACCGATTCCGACAGTATTGCGCCTGACACGCTGAACACCAATTTATTCGGGCGTATGTGGTTGAACTCCTACGAAGCCAAGCAGGACGAAACGCCCATTTACCGGCCCCAGGGCTACAGTTGGGCCGAGCCGCCCATGCGCTATGCGGTACCATTTGAGGGCGGCGACGGGTTTCGCTTCGAAAAGGATGGCACGCTCACCTATCAGGCACCGGGCATCGGCCCCGGCCCTACCCTCCACGAGGCCGTTTGGTGGCAGGATGACTTGACCAAGCCTATTTTCCGGGTTCACCTCACGGATAACTACCGACCTGACTTTCAGCTGGAAATCGTTTCTGTGGAAGATGATTTGCTGCGTGCCCGCTACCTTCAGTAGGCGTTAAGAAAACTTGCCTAACTACCCCACGGCCCACCCGCTACCAGCGGCTGGGCCGTTTTTGCGTTAAATTTGTGGCAACTCTTGATAATCGACGCATGAATTACTGGCTCGTTAAATCCGAACCCGAGAAATACTCCTGGCAGGACTTTTTGCAGGAAGGCCGCACCGACTGGACCGGCGTACGCAACTACCAGGCCCGCAACTTCCTCCAGCAAATGCAGCCCCACGACCTGGTGCTGTTCTACCACAGCGTATCCGACAAGCAGGTGGTTGGCATTGCGGAAGTGGTGGCGCCTGCCGCTCCCGACGCCACCGCCGAAGCCGGCAGCCCGTGGGTGGCCGTGGCCCTGCGCCCCCAGCAAGCGCTGGCCCGGCCCGTGTCGTTGGCCCAGATTAAGCAGGACGAGCGCCTGACCCAGATTGCCCTACTGCGCCAGTCGCGCCTCTCGGTGATGCCGCTGCGGCCCGCCGAATTTGATACTCTAGTGGAACTAGGCAACGGCTAACGACTGTCTATTCCAGTAGCTGGCAACAAGCCAGCCGCCCCGGTGGGGTGGCTGGCTTTTTTTATGGATAACCCACTGCCAGTCGCCTAATTAGCGGCTTTGAAAATAGCTTATCCGCCGAATAAATCGTATTTTCCCTTACTCTAATTCCTGCTCTTTCCATCCCCTAGTCCACCCTGCGTATGAAACACTTCCTACTCTTGCTCCTGCTGCTGGGAAGCGGGTCGCTGGTACTTGCCGGACCCGGATCAGACCCCGAGCCCACCCAGCCCGCACGCCTCGAACTCCCACTGGGCGCCTTCACTAGCGACGTGCGGCTGCAACCCCTCGCCTCCGATAGTAGCCTCGTATTGCTTGTCGAGCAGGAAGTGCCTGGCAAATCCCGCAACGGCATTAGTTTCCAGAAATACAACCACCAGTTGAAACCGCTGTGGACGTCGCCGCTGGATGTGCCGCAGGAGTACACGTTTTCCCGGCTCACCGCCGAGGGCGCGATGGTGTACGCCCTCTACCAGTCGCAGTACGTGCAGAACAAGCTGTGGGTAGCCGAGCTGGATGGCCTCACCGGCCAGGTGCACACCTACACATTCGACACCAAGAATTCCCGCGACATCTACGAGTACAAAGCGTTGGGTGGCAACCTGTTTCTGACGGTGCTGGTGGATAATCACCTGACAGCCCTACTGCTGAATTTGCGCACCGGCAAGAGCCGTTTCCTACCCTCGGTATACGAGCAAATCCCAACGAACCTGACGCTAGTGGCCGATTCGGTTACGCGCCGGGCTGAGTTCGTGATGAGCCAGACCAACGGCCTGAAGTCGCGCCTGCTGCTCAAGCAGCTCTCCGCCGATGGTCAGCTCTTGCACTCGGAGTACGTGCAGGCTGAGAGCGAGCGGAGCCTGCTAACAGCCCAGCTTAGCCCCGGCGACACCGACGAGCGCCTACTCACGGGCACCTACACCCTGCGCGACACGCGCTACTCCCAGGGCCTGTTCGTGGCCGACCTTACGGAAAGTACCACGGCCGTCAACGGTCACCGCCCGCTGCGTTTCTACGATTTCCTGAATCTAAAGCACTTCTTCGACTTTATGTCGCCTAGCCGGGTGGCGCGGCTGCGCATCAAGGGCGAGCGGCTGCGCGCTACCGCCCGCGACCTGCGCCTGCACTACCATCTGCTCATCCACGATTTGATGCCTACCCCGGAGGGCTACGTGCTGATAGCTGAAATCTACTACCCTCGCTACCGCAACAATTCGATGGGCAACATGTACTACAATCCCACCATTGGGTCGGTGTACCGGCCGGGTCGCAATTTTGATGGTTACTACACCACTCACGCCATTGTGTGCGGCTTTGACCGCCGCGGCAACTTACTGTGGGATAACAACTTTGTGATGCAGAATGCGGAAAGCTACGATCTGGACGAAACCGTGCAGCTGCGGCCGCTGGCGGATGGGCGCTTCGTAATGGCCTACCTCGATGAGTACCGCATCCGCTACAAAATCATTGATGGGTCTACCACTTCCCCCAATAATCTGGAAATACCCATTCAAACGGCGCTGGGCGACACGAAGGAAAAAGCCAATAATGCTACGCAGGAAGGCATGCTGGCCTGGTACGGCAGTCGATTCTTGGCCTACGGCTACCAGCACGTGCGGGCAGGCATGAGCAGCCGCGACGTGTATTTTATCAATGCAGTAGCCTTTGATAAGTAGTCCACTGTCAGAGTTGAGTTGGTAGTATCAGTTGTGAGTTGACAACTGATAACGCCGTATTTTCGGCCCATGAAAATCCGCATCTTCTCCTTTTTGGTCGTGCTGGCATTGCTGGGCGGCTGCCGGGCCGCTGGCCCGAGCACTCCGGCCCGCACCGTGGCCGAGTTTTTCCGCAAGTACGACGGCCGTCCCGGCTTCAAAACCACCGACTGGTCGGCTGGCCTGACCACGCGCCTGCTGCTGGGCCGCATTGCCAAGCTAGGCGGCGACAACGACATTTCGCAGGCCCTAACGGCTATTCGCAGCTTCAAGGTCATCACTTTCACCCCTACCTCATCGGGGGCAATGAAGCTGGCCGATGAGGGCCTGGAACGCGAAGTAACCAGTCTACTGGCTAATGAGAAGTACACGCCGCTCACCGTCACAGCACCCGATAACAGCTCTACCGCCCTGCGCTACTCGGTGCGCCAGCAAGGCGACCGGGTGCAGGAGCTGGTTGCCACTGGCCGCGTAAACGACGCCCCCGATTCTTTTATGTTAGTTGATATCGCCGGCAATTTTACCACCGAGCAAGTAAACCAATTGGTGAAGTTCTTACCTGGCACAGTAGGCGAGTTGGGCCGCTAATAGCCGACAGAGTAGGCGCCAGTCAAAACAACTCCTCACCAACTATACTAGAGCATAAAAACAGGTACGGCGGGTTGACCCATGGGTCAACTCGCCGTACCTGTTTTTATGCTTATAGGCAGCGCCATGGTGGCCTACCGTTACTGTCAAGTGCGAGCTTGCTGAAGCGCACAGCTGGTTTGGCATGCTTACCGTTTTCTCGAACGACAACAGCTAATCATTATTGATTATTCGCTGCACACATTGCCAGAAGTAGTCCATCATATGCTGGCTTACAACTCTCGGCCTCTATTTACGGCCACTACCACGGTCAGGATGATAGCTCCATCGGTTTTCGCGTCACGCTGTTGATGTTTGCCAAACGAATAGGAAGTAGGGAGTAGGCACAAAAAAAGAGGCGAACCAAATGGTTCGCCTCTTTTTGGGTTAGCGCAGCGCAGGATTACGGTTGCGGCTGGCTAGGAATGTAGAATTCGAAGCTGAACTCGGCACGACGGTTTCTCGCCATGTTAGAAGGAGAAGTGTTCGGAACTACTGGGCGGCTCTCACCGAAACCTTCCGTTGGGATACGGTTCGGATCAACGCCTTTGCCAGTGAAGTAACCCTTGGCCGAATCAGCGCGACGCTCCGATAGGCCTTGGTTGTACTCATCAGTACCACGGCTGTCAGCGTAGCCTGTGATGCGCAGGCTATACTCGGGGTGCTCCTGAAGTACCTGTACCATCTTATCGAGGGTAGTGTACGAGCTCTTGCGAATAACCGTGCTGTTCGTCTCAAAGCGGATAGGCTGCTCCAACTTGCGGATTTCAGCAGGAATTGGCAGTGGGCAACCCGTAGAGTCAACCGTTACACCAGCAGGAGTGCCAAGGCACTTATCCACGTTGTCTAGTACACCGTCACCGTCAGCATCAACTACTACGGGGCAGCCGTTAGCATCCACTTGGGTGCCAGCAGGCGTGTTGGGGCACTGGTCAGTCTTGTCTGGAACACCATCGCCGTCAGCATCTGGGCAGCCACGCAGGGCAGCAGAACCAGCTTGATCTGGGCAATCGTCGTCCTTGTCAGCTACACCATCACCGTCGCGGTCGGGGCAGCCTTGCAGCGCAGCTGTACCAGCTTCAGTGGGGCACTGATCTTGGTAATCCGGTACACCGTCACCGTCACCATCCAATGGGCAGCCGTTTTCATCAACTGCTACACCTTGTGGGGTGCCGGGGCACTTGTCTTTGCGGTCTGGAACACCGTCCATGTCCTCGTCCTTGGCTTTGCCGAGGTTCACAGAAACACCGAACTTATGTTGCAGGTAGCGGTCGTTCAGCTTACCTACGTTGGTAATGCCGTCGATCTGGTCAGTGAGGGGGTAGTGCTGTCCCGTCTGCACGAAAACCGAGAAGGTCTCCGAGAAGTTGAGCTTGATACCGGCAGCGGCCTGTAAATCAACTGCGTATACATCGGAGTTGCCAACCACCTGGTCGCGGATGTTGTACAGGTCGGGGCTAGCGAAGAATACGCCCGGCTGCACAACCAGGTAGGGCGCAAAGAAAGCATCTTCCTTCAGAGCCCAGCCGTTGTTCAGCTTCAGCTTGATGGGGATACCCACGTTCACTACGTTGGCATCGAAGCGGTGGTAGGCGTACTGCGCGTTCTTGGGCGGATCAGCCGAGAACTTCATGTCGCCGTAGCTCAAGTCCAGACCGATGTCCAAGCCTTTGGCTATGTAGCGGCTCACAGTCAGACCCAGACCGTATTCTACCTTGTCGTGTTTGAACCACTCCGACCCCAGGTCGCCGTGGTATTGCAGCCAATTGTAGTAGACGCTGATGCTCGTCTTCCGGTCCGATGTTTGCGCATGCGCATCGGGGGTGACGGAAAGCGCCGCTAAACCAAGGGCCGCGGTTGCAGTTAGGATTTTTTTCATAGATGAAAAAGGTTTAGTAAGGACAAGTAGTATTACCTACTTAAAACTGGGAGAAAGCGAAGCGGAACATGCTGCCTATACCGTTCCTCCCAAAATAAAGTTGCTCTAATTTCTCGTGTCCTCGGGTGCAGGGATGAATTAATGTTGGGCTTAAAAGTCCGTTTTCAGGCAAAACGGCCACATTTTAAAACATTTTTTTCTCTTTAAGTCCTATATTCATTGATTAAAATATAAGTACAGGACCTTTAGCTATTGGTCTTTAAAAGACGTTTTGCCGGGTTGCGCATCTCCCCGAAGGCGGGCAAAGGTAGGAGGTAATGCCGGGTTTGCGGAATTCCTACCGGCCAGCCTGCATGATTCGCTCAATATCATTGGCTTCCAGCGGGATATTTTTCATCAGGTCTTCGTTGCCATTTGGGGTAATAAGAATGTCGTTTTCGAGGCGAATTCCAAGGCCCTCTTCTCTGATGTAAATACCTGGTTCACAGGTATAAACCATACCTGACTCGAAGACACGGTACTTGTTGCCCACGTCGTGCACATCAAGGCCCAAATAGTGGGAGGTACCGTGCATAAAATATTTTTTATAGAGCGGCGCAGCAGGGTCCTGATTTTTCACGTCATTTTCGTTGAGCAGGTCCAGTTTGATCAGTTCCTGCTCCATGGCCTGCCCTACGGCGGCGTGGTATTCTTCAATGTTATTGCCGGCCACCAGCCGCGCCGTGGCAAACTTCATAACCCGCAATACGGCTTCGTATACTTGGCGCTGACGCTTCGTAAACTGGCCATTGACGGGAATGGAGCGGGAGAGGTCGGCGGCGTAATTCGCATATTCAGCCCCGAAGTCGAGTAGGAGCACGTCGCCCTCTTTGCATTCACGCTCGTTGCTCACGTAGTGCAGGATGCAGGCATTAGCGCCCGAGGCAATAATGCTACCGTAGGCCGGGCCCCGCGAGCCGTTTTTCAGGAACTCGTGAAAAATTTCGGCCTCAATTTCGTACTCCATCACGCCCGGCTTCACAAACCCAAGCAGGCGGCGGAAAGCCCCTTCTGTGATATCGGCGGCCCGGCGCATCAGTCGGATTTCTTCCTCACTTTTGATAGCGCGCAGTTGGTGCAGCAGCGGGGCCGCGCGGCGGTAGTTGTGCAGGGGGTAGTGCTGCTTCATCCACTGCACGAAGCGGGCATCGCGGGTTTCCACTTCCACTACGGCCCGAATGTGCTCGTTGGAGTTGAGGTAAACGTGCTCGGCTTCGTTCATAACGGCCGCCAGCACCTGCGGAAACGACTCCAGCCACAGCACTGTGGGCACGCCCGTTTGCTCGCGGGCCTGGTCCTTGGTTAGCTTGTAGCCTTCCCAAACCAAAATATGCTCGCTGGTTTCTTTTAGAAACAAGATTTCGCGGTATTGCGGCAGCTTGGCATCCGGAAAAATCAACAGAATACTTTCTTCCTGGTCAACTCCCGAGAGGTAGAACAAATCACTGTTCTGCCGAAACGCCATGGTACCGTCGGCGTTGGTGGGCATAATGTCGTTGGACTGGAAGATGGCCAGGGAAGCCGGCGGCAGCAGTTGGGTGAAATTGCGGCGGTTGTGGACGAAGAGCTGTGGGTCGATGGGGCCGTAGCGCATGGGGTAGGGCTGGTAGGGTGATACAAAAGCGCACCAACGCAGTGCGCCCGCAAGGTAACCAGATTGCCTCAACGACTTCCCGGCCGTGGCGTGCTAGTACCGTACCGGGTATCTTTGCCTTCTTTTTCTTTCGTCTTGCTTTGTTATGACCGCCGCCGCGCCCTGTCCCGCTATACTGCTTATCCAGACGGCCTTTATCGGCGACGTGATTCTGGCCACGGCCCTGCTGGAGCGCCTGCACCAAACTGAGCCCGATACGCCCGTCGATTTTCTGGTGCGCAAGGGCAACGAGGGCCTGCTCCGGCAGCACCCGCACGTGCGGCGGGTGCTGGTGTGGGACAAGAAAGCGGCCAAGTACCGCGGCCTGTGGCGCCTACTCCAGCAGATCAGGGCCACCGGCTACGACCGCGTGGTGACTCTGCAACGCTTTGCCTCCACGGGCTTCCTGACGGCCTTTTCGGGCGCCCGCGAGCGGGTAGGGTTCAACAAAAACCCGTTTGCGGCGGGCTTCACGCGGGCCGTGCCGCACGTAATGGCCGAGGGCGTGCACGAAGTAACGCGCAACCTGCAACTGCTGTATCCGGCCGAGCAGGTGGTACTCACGCCGCCGCGCCTCTACCCTACCCCCGCTGATGAAGCCGCCGCTGCCCCCTACACCACCGCAGGCCCCTACCTGTGCATCGCGCCTACTTCGGTCTGGTTCACAAAGCAGTTTCCGCAGGAGCAATGGGTGAAATTGCTGCGAGCCCTACCCACTCACTACACCGTATACTTGCTAGGCGGCCCACCCGACGTGGCAGCCTGCCAGGAATTGCTGGCAGCAGCGGGCCGCACGAATGTAGTCAACCTAGCTGGCCAACTGTCCCTACTGGCCTCGGCGGCCCTGATGCGCGGGGC
>Ga0210040_10011341_pt1 | contig 10099 bp, 8 predicted proteins | sample CryGeyCG12114_NA_FD_185462 | JGI IMG/M metagenome (GOLD analysis project Ga0210040, IMG submission 185462) | Groundwater microbial communities from aquifer - Crystal Geyser CG19_WC_8/21/14_NA (SPAdes) (version 2) | ecosystem: Environmental > Aquatic > Deep subsurface > Groundwater | place: USA...
TCGACACCGAGCACCAGACGCCCGAGGTTCGTCGGGTGCAGCCCATCGGCGTCTTTCGCGGGGTCGATCCGTTCGAGTGCGGCGTTCTCATCCATCCCGGCGGGCAGCGGAAGCTGCACGATGTAGCCGGTGACTGAAGGATCCGCGTTCAACCGATCGATCGCGTCATGGACCTCCTGCTCGGAGGCTTCCGCGGGGAGATCGGCGCGAATCGACTCGATTCCGACTTCAGCGCAGTCACGATGCTTACCGCCGACATAGGCATGCGAGGCGGGGTCGTCGCCGACCAGCAGCGTGCCGAGCCCGGGAACGATCCCCTTGGTACGAAGCGCTGAGACGCGTTCACGCAGTTCGGCCTTGATCGCGGCGGCCGTCGCGGTGCCGTCGAGCCTGACCGCCGTCACGCGCCCGCGACCGACGAGCCGAAGTGGGCGTGCTCGAGGGGCTGGCCGCTCGGGCCGAGCCCCGCATACAGCGGGAAGCGGCTCGCGAGAGCTGTGACGCGTTCCCGCAACGCGGACGTGTCAGCACCTGGGGTCAGCACCTGCGCGATGACCTCGGCCACCTCGGTGAACTCCGCATCGCCGAAACCGCGCGTCGCGAGCGCGGGCGTTCCGATGCGGACACCGGAGGTGACCATCGGCGGCCGCGGGTCGAACGGGACCGAGTTGCGGTTCACCGTGATGCCGGCGGCGTGCAGCAGGTCTTCGGCCTGCTTGCCGTCGATCTCGGAATCTCTGAGGTCGGCGAGCACGAGGTGCACGTCGGTTCCGCCGGTGAGGACGCCGACGCCGGCCGCGCGAGAATCGGTCGATGTGAGGCGTTCGGCGAGGATCTGAGCGCCACGCACCGTGCGTTCCTGGCGGTCACGGAAGTCGGGTTCGGCTGCGAGCTTGAACGCGGTCGCCTTCGCGGCGATGACGTGCATGAGCGGTCCGCCCTGCTGTCCGGGGAACACTGCGGAGTTGAGCTTCTTGTACAGCTCTTCGTCGTTGCTGAGGATGAAACCGGAGCGCGGGCCGCCGATGGTCTTGTGCACGGTGCTCGACACGACGTGCGCGTGGGTGATCGGCGACGGGTGCAGGCCCGCAGCGACAAGGCCGGCGAAGTGGGCCATGTCGACCCAGAGCTTCGCGCCTACCTCGTCGGCGATCGCGCGGAACGCGGCGAAGTCGAGCTCGCGGGGGTACGCAGACCAACCGGCGATGATGACGGAGGGGCGGTGCTCGAGCGCCTTCCGGCGGACGACGTCCATGTCGATCCGGAAGGTCTCGGGATCGACGCCATACGAGACGGCGTTGTAGAGCCGACCGGAGAAGTTGAGCTTCATGCCATGGGTGAGGTGGCCGCCGTGCGCGAGTTCGAGCCCGAGGATCGTGTCGCCCGGCTGAGCGATGGCGTGCAGCACAGCGGCGTTGGCCGAGGCACCCGAGTGCGGTTGGACGTTGGCGAAGTCCGCGCCGAAGAGGCTCTTCGCGCGGGAGATGGCGAGCTCTTCCGCCACGTCGACGAACTCGCAGCCGCCGTAGTAGCGACGCCCCGGGTAGCCCTCGGCGTACTTGTTCGTGAGCACCGAACCTTGCGCCTCAAGCACCGCGCGGGGCACGAAGTTCTCGCTCGCGATCATCTCGAGCGTGGACTGCTGACGTCCGAGCTCCTTGTTCAGGACATCGGCGATCTCAGGATCGACGACGGAGAGCGACTCGAGGAAGCTCGACGGGACGGAAGACTGGGACATGGGACTCCTCACTGACATTTTTGAAAGAGACGAAAAGGCCCAGGCGTACGGCCCCGTCAGTGTCAGTCGTTCCCCGGTGGTTACCCACCCTGGAGAGGCTGTAGGGCCTCCGCCACGCCAGTCGCGACGCCGCCAGCTTAGCAAAGCGCTCCTCTCGCCGCTCCTCGCGCCGCCCTTCACCCCGCCCATTGAGCGCAGCGAAAATGAGGGCCCGCACCACATCAACCTGCCCAACGCTCGCGCACGTCAGTACAGCTGCCGGGAACAAGCTCTAATCAGGAGGAATAGGGCCGAAACGCCCCACCAATCCAGAGACACTCCTGATCCGTGCAGTCACCGCCAGCAGGAGCGACCGAGGAGCGACCCAGGCGGCGAATCGTGATGTTCGACTGCTGGCCGAGCGGAGGTCGGTGAGCAGCCCGTCGATCTTGTCCTGATCGAGATCGGCGCCGGCAGGCTTCTTCCGTCCGAAGCGTTCCGCCTCCACCGCACGCAACCAGGCGGCCAAGGTCACGGATCCGCCGCGTTCAGCAGGAAGGGCTGCGGTGACTGCATCCGCGAGCATCCGGGGCGACATCTGCGGTTCGGCGAGACCGAGGTCGATACCGGTGTCGTGCAGCTCGTCCCAGCTCGGCGAAACGGTTCCCTCTCTCAGCGCTGCGAGCCGACGCCGCCGTAGCGCGACGCGCAGAAGAGCGGGAACGGCGAGGACTCCCAGTACGCCGACGCTCGCGAGAAGCGCCACCGGCAGACTGGGCAGCCCGCCCCCTGCGTCGCCTCCCGTTGTCGCACCCGGATCGTTCTCGCGCTGCGCAGCCGAGGTGGTGGGGGTGGGAGTTGCGGCCTCCTGGTCCTGCTCCTCCTGCTGGTCCTCTTGGGCGATGTTCTCGGCGTAGTCCGGCACATCGCCGCGCCCTGGGGTCGGCTCGAAGCGCGTCCAGCCGACGCCCTCGAAGTAGAGCTCGGGCCACGAGTGCAGGTCATGTGACGTGACCTCGTACGAGCCCGGATCGGTGATCTGGCGATCTCCTGGCTGGTACCCCACGGCGATCCGCGCGGGGATCCCGGCCGCCCGCGCCATGACGGTCATCGCAGAGGCGTAGTGGACGCAGTAACCGCTCTTGTCCTCGAGGAAGGTCGCGATCACATCGAAGCTGTCACCGTCCCCATCGGCCTCTTCCGGCGTGTTCTCGTCGTACTCGAACTCCGACGAACGCAGATACTCCTGAATGGCGAGGGCCCGGTCGTATCCGGTTGCGGCTCCGGCCGTCACGGCCGCCGTCGTTTCCCCGATGATCGTGGGAAGGTCCTGCGGAAGCGTCAGATAGCGCTCGGCATCGATCGATGGAGCGCCCGACGATCGGAGCTGCTCGGCGGTGGGGCGGAGGTCGAGACTCGTCACCGTGTACTCCCCCGTCTCCTCGCTGCGAACGCCGCCGACGGCGAGATTCTCGGGGTCCCACTGCCACGCCTCCTGATCGTCCAAATCGGTCACGCTGACCGCGGGATAGGGAACGGGCAACCAGCGACGCGAGGTGAACGCGTCTTCCACGGTGGTCGTGACCGTCTCACGCTCGACCGACTCGGCCAGCCCGGGAGGGGAAGGGAAGGTGTCGAGAGGTCGCGAACCGGCGGGTGTCTGGTCGAGTTCGGAGGCGCTCCACTCTTCGCCGACAAGGTCGTCGATCGTGACGACCCGAAGGTAGACGGGTTCGGTGGATGTCGTTTCGTAGGTCAGCGCAGTAACTTCCCGACCGCGCCGCAGATGATCGCCGAGACGCACGAGCGGATCGGCACCGCTCGCGAAGACCGGTCGCAGCGTCGCACCACTCGCGCTCGAACTGTCGAGAGCGGGGATGATGGACTGGGCGAACCCGCCTCCGAGGACGGCGATCGTCGCAACCGCGATGGCCGGTGCAAGGGGGCCGGGCGCGTCACGGCGCCGGTCGAGCCAGAGCATCGCGAGCACCCCGACGATCGTGACCGTCGCGCCGAGGAGTTCGGCCGGGGCGCTCGCCGCCCTTCCGGGAATGAGGGCGAGGGCGAGCAGCGGCAACGCCGCGATGAGCGGCTTCCGGAACAGGACGGCGAGCGAATCGATGACGATCATCACCGCGAGGATGCCGGTGACCAGAAGGAGGTCGAGGCCCCGATCGGGCGCCGCAGGCATCGACTCCGCTGCGATATGGGCGACGGCCTGTTGGACGAGTGCCTCGATTCGGGGAAGCGTCCGCTCGGAGGGGAGGACGACTATCAATGTGTCCGCGGCGAACATCACGAGGACTCCCACGACGGCGACGACCGCGGCGACCGGAGTGCCCAATACGGTCCGTTTCAGCCGGACCAGCGCAGCGGACCCGATCGCCAACGCTCCGAGTGTGGCGGCTCCCCACCACCAGCTGCTTCCCGAGACGACCGCGCCCAGATTCGCGGCTGCGGCGAGCGTCGTGAGGTAACTGGCGACGCTGACCGCCAGGCCTGAGCTCGGCCTACTCACTCGCTGCCGATCAGACACGGGCTGCGCCCGTCGTCACCGATTGCCAGGTCGCCGCCATATCGGCGTCCGGATCGTCGACCGGCGCACACTGCCAGCCCGCCGCCCAGAGCGCGTCAGGCACTCCGCCCGCGTCGACGATGACGGCCGAGGCGTGTGCCTGTGGGGAACGCACCGTCGCGAAGTCGCGCCATTCGGCGGGCGACATGGAACCGGCGACGACGAAGAGGGGCGCGGGGCCGTCGTGCAACAGCCCATCCAGCGGGTTCGCCGCCGCTCCGCGCCGGGCCGAATGGCGCGACACCGTCGCGAGCGCGACAAGCGCTTCACGCGGGGATTCGAAGACCGCGGGCTCCCCCACCGTCGGAACAGTGAGAACGAGGGAGACGCCGGTTCCGTGGGAGGCCAGGTGAACGATGGCGGACGCGGCGAAGCTCACGGCCCACTCGAATGCGCTCGCGTTCTGCCAGTGCTCTCGCGCGTTGTCGAGCACGACGATCGCTTGGGCGTCGTCGTGCCCCTGCTCCTGTCGCACCATGAGTTCACCGCGGTGGGCGGTGGCCCTCCAGTGAACGTGCCGGAGCGCGTCTCCGGAGCGGTATTCGCGGGCGATGACGTCATCCTGTCCGCGTCCGGCGAGCGCTGCTCGGAGAGCCGCGTCGGACAGCGCGACAGGCGCTGACACCGCGCCGTCGAGACCGACGATCTGGGGAAGGACCAGTAGCTCGTCGGCCTCCCCCATCGGGCGTTCGTGCCTGCACACCCCGAAGGCGTCGGAGGCACGGACGTAGAGAGGACCGATTGAGAATCGCCCGCGTTCGGGGACGCTCATGTCATAGCTGACCCGTATGCGGCCGTCGCTTCGCCCGCGGACTGCGATCGAGTCCAGCCGTCGGAACCCGCCTGAGCCCGCATGACGCGGCGCGCCGTCCCTCCACTGCGAGACTCCGGTCGGCAGCCAGCCTGTGTTCGCCACCTCCAGCAGGACCCGCACCTCACCTCCCGCCGCGACGGGATCCGGTGCGATCCGTCGCGAGACCTCGAGGCGCGCCGCGCGTGCGCTGACGATGAGCAGTGACGCGACGACGAGCACAGCGAGGGTGAGACCGACATAGAGCAGCTCCTGCCAGCCGACGTCGTAGGCGACGATGATCGCGACTGCCGAGCCGGCGAGCAGCATCCAGCCCCTCACTGTCAACTTCGGCAGCCCGGACAGGAGCGGCCGTTTCGTCGCGGCCATGACTATCCGCGTGGGACCGGGACGGCGGCGAGCACTGATTCGATGATCTCGGCAGCGGTCTGCGCCTCTGTCGAACCGTGCCCGAGCGACTGCCTCGTCGGAAGGACGCGATGCGCGAGGACGGGGACGGCGAGCGCCATGACGTCGTCGGGCAGGACGAAGTCGCGGCTGTCGACGAGCGCACGAGCGCGCGCGGCGCGTGCGAGCTGCAGCGTTGCGCGCGGGCTCGCCCCGAGTCGAAGACCCGGATGGACGCGAGTCGCGCGGACGATCGCAAGCAGGTACCCCTCGACGGACGGAGCCAGATAGACCTGACGGGCCGCCGCGATCAAGGATCGGACTCCGTCGATGTCGATCACGGGTTCGAGACCGTCGATCGGGCTGCGCTGTTCGCGCGCTCTCAGCATCGCGAGTTCTGCCCGCTCATCCGGGTATCCCATCGAGATCGTCGCCATGAAGCGATCCCGTTGAGCTTCGGGCAGCGCGTACGTTCCGTCCATCTCGACCGGATTCTGGGTTGCGACGACCATGAACGGCGAAGGAAGCGCCCACGTGCGGCCGTCGACGGACACCTGTCGTTCCTCCATGCTCTCGAGCAGCGCGGATTGCGTCTTCGGCGACGCACGGTTGATCTCATCGCCGATGACGATGTTGGCGAACACCGCTCCCGGCTTGAACTCGAACGCTCGGGCGCCCTGATCGTAGATGGAGACGCCCGTCACATCCGAGGGCAGCAGGTCGGGGGTGAACTGGATCCGGCTCGTGGATCCACCGATGGAGCGGGCGACGGCACGCGCGAGCATGGTTTTGCCGACGCCCGGCACGTCTTCGATGAGGAGATGCCCCTCGGCCAGCAGTACGGTCAGCGCCATCCGCGCGACCTCCGGCTTGCCGTCGATCACGGTTTGAATGGAGTCGAGCACCGCCGAGGCTGTGCGCGGAAGGTCCAAGTCCATCTCGGTCATTCGTCGGCTCCCTCGGGTGGGCGATGAGCGCGTGCCTGGTAGCCGGCGAAGACGAGGCAGCCGACACCGAGCACTAAGAGGTAAGGGATGGCCGGTCCTACCGCGTAGTACGCCCCGTTGATCCACTCGAGGTCCTGGTTGTAACTGCCGCCGCCGTACATCTGCTGCTGCAGATAGGCGAGAGCTGCGAAAGCTCCGATAGCAACTGAGATAAGCCCCCATCCCCATGCAGCCACATAACGGATCGCGGTCCTGTTGGGCGCTTGTCGCGCCGGCGGAGGCGGAGTCGGGGCGTCCACCGGCCGCCGGTCCTCGGATTCCCGCACCACATCTTCTGAGACCCGTTCGGGTTCAGCCGATGACACCCACGTCGGGAGCGAGGCCCGCGTCGCCGCCGGGCGCTCATCGGATCGAGCGCCGCCTCGCTGAAAGGACGAGCTGAAACGCGGGTCGAATCGCGAGAGATGCTCGGAGTCGTCGATGCTCAACCTCACCTCACAGCGGCGTCGATTTCGGTGGCGTCAACCCTAGCCGACCACCGTAACCAGCTGGCCTCGTTCGCGATTTCAGCTCCCGCCCACGGCTACGCTTGGCTTCCGTGACTTCGAGCGCAATTCCTGCCCCCGGAACCGGGTCCGGCCACTGGGTCCTCACCATCGTGTGCCGGGACCTACCAGGCATCGTCCACGCCATCAGCGGCGCGATCGTCGATGCTCGCGGCAACATCACCGAGTCGCAGCAATTCAAGAGCGACGACACGGGCCGCTTCTTCATGCGCCTGCAGATCGAAACCGATGCGACGCGGGAGGAGTTCACCGCAGTCCTCGAGCCGGTGATCGCTCGATTCGAGATGGCATGGCAGCTCGACGAGGTCGGCCGCCCCAAGCGGACTCTCGTTCTCGTCTCGAAGGCGGCGCACTGCCTCAACGACCTCCTCTTCCGGCAGCGCTCAGGACAGCTTCCCGTCGAGATCCCACTGGTTCTCAGCAACCACGGCGCCCTCGCCGATCTCGCGGGCTTCTACGGCACCCCTTTCGAATCGATGCCTATCGTCGACGCCGACTCGAAGATCGCCTTCGAGCAGCGCGTCCTCGACGCGGTCGACGAGCACGACATCGAGCTCGTCGTCCTCGCCCGATATATGCAGATCCTGTCGCCTGAACTGTGCGAGAAGCTCCGCGGTCGCGTCATCAACATCCACCACTCCTTCCTTCCCGGCTTCAAGGGCGCGAACCCGTACAAGCAGGCGCATGCGCGCGGCGTGAAGCTCATCGGCGCAACCGCTCACTTCGTGACGAGCGACCTGGACGAGGGCCCCATCATCGAGCAGAACGTCGTCCGGGTCGACCACTCCCGCACCCCCGCGGAGTTGGTAGCGATCGGACAGGACGAAGAAAGTCGGACACTGCGGCAGGCCGTCACCTGGTTCGCGCAGGACCGGGTGCTGCTCGACGGCGCGCGCACGATCATCTTCCGGTAGCGCCCAGCAGATGGCGGCCAGCGGCCGGTAGCGTCGTCAGGTGACTACCCAGGACTACCGCATACTGCCCGTAGACGCGACCGCGGCCGCCGCTCTCCAGAAGCGAGGTTTCGGCTATGAACTCGTCGACACGAGTGACGACGATCGGTTCGACACTTGGCTCCGCGCGGATGCCCGAGGTTTCCACGACGGCACACTCGACGCCGAGCGCCTCAAGGAGAACCGTGAGTCGCTCCGCTATCGGCGCACGACCGCGGTTGTCGACCCTTCCGGACCCGACGCAGAGGTCCCCGTCGGGACGGTCAGTTCGTGGGTCACTCCCCTCACCACTTCACCCGGCCAGGTTGTCGACGCATGGGCCATCAGCTCGGTGACGGTCCGCCCCACTCACTCGGGCCGGGGCATCGCTCGGGCCATGCTCGAGGGCGAATTGCGGACCGCTGTCGCTGCAGGTTGCCCCGTCGCGGCGCTCACCGTATCCGAGGCGACTCTCTACGCGCGCTACGGCTTCGCACCTGCGGCGATGACGGCCGACTGGCGCTTCACCACGAGCCGCATCCGTTGGAACGGCCCGGTTCCCGGGGGGCGGGTCGACCTCATTTCAGTGCAGGCATGGCGCGACGATATCGATGAGCTGCACGAGCGGATCCGCCCCACGCAGCCCGGCCACGTCGAGGCTTGGGGACAACGTTGGGATCGAATCGCGGGAATCACCGGCGAGCACCACTCCGACGCGCACCGCTTCCAGGCGGCGCGTTATGTCGACGACGAAGGCGTGGTTCGCGGCCTCATGCTCTACCGTCTGGCCGCGAACGGAGAATTCGACGATCACCATCTGACGGTTGAAAATCTTGCGAGCGAGACCGACGATGCCTACGCCGCACTCTGGCGTCTTGCACTCACCATGCCGCTCGTCAGCACCGTGATCGCACCGATGCGCCGCGTCGACGAGCCCGTGCGCTGGCAGATCGGCGATTGGCGAGCCGCGAAGCTATCCCCTCGTGACAACCTGTGGCTGCGGATCGTCGATGCGCCGGCAGCGCTCGAGTCGCGCCGTTACGAGGTCCCGGGGCGCGTTCGTCTGCGGATCAGCGATTCTCTCGGTCACGCCGAAGGGGTTCATCTCCTGACCGTCGCTGCCGACGGGTCTGCGACGGTCGTGTCCGGCTCCGATGCACTGACCGGCGAAGCGTCCGAGGTCGAGTTGGGGGTCTCGGATCTGTCCGCGATCCTCCTCGGCGGGGTTCCCGTGCAGACTCTGGTGGCTGCTCGCCGAATCCGCGCAACCGCTCCCGATGCGGCCGTCGCGACCGCCGTGTTCCGCGCGTCCGTTGAGCCATCGCTTCCGTTCTGGTTCTGAGCTCAGAAGTCGTTCGCTGACGGCGAGCATCGAGATCTGGCACTCCGCAAGGCCGAGTGCTAATTTATTCACAGTTGAGTCACACCGACTCAACTTCAGATCTCCGAGTGAAGGGACAACACGATGGCCATGAACTTCGACCCGTTCCGCGAGCTTGACCGGCTCGCCGGCAGCCTCCTCGACAACCGCGGCCCCCGCGTCATGCCGATGGACCTCTACCGGGACGGCGATCACTACGTGCTGAGCGCCGATCTCCCCGGCATCGACCCGGGGTCGGTGGACATCGACGTCGACGGTCAACTTCTCACCATCCGCGCCGAGCGCACACTTGCCAGCGGCGAAGGCGTCCAATGGATCGCCCGAGAGCGTCAGTCCGGCTCGTTCCTGCGCCAGCTGAGCCTCGGGCAGGGCATCGACACCGACCAGATCGCCGCCTCGTACGAGAACGGCGTACTGAGCGTGACGATCCCGGTGAGTGAGAAGGCCAAGCCACGCAAGATCGAGGTGGCCACATCGGGTGGCTCACTGACCCTCGAGTCGCCGCAGGAGAGCACCGCCTCCTGACGCAGTAGCAATCGAAGGGCGCCCTACGGGGCGCCTTTCGTCGTTATAGCCGCGAGGCTCGGTGCCGCACTCCGCCGAGTGCGGCACCGAGCGCTGCGGCTGACTCGAAGTTCGCGAACGACACCCGCTCCGGCAGGGTCAAAGCGTCGAGAAATGGCACACCGCGGGCCAAAGTCTCGAGCGCATCGCGAATCAGTGTGAGCAGCGCCTCGCCTGCTGCGGTGACCCCGCCGCCGATGACGATGCGATCGGGCGCGA
>Ga0210040_10011342_pt1 | contig 10098 bp, 3 predicted proteins | sample CryGeyCG12114_NA_FD_185462 | JGI IMG/M metagenome (GOLD analysis project Ga0210040, IMG submission 185462) | Groundwater microbial communities from aquifer - Crystal Geyser CG19_WC_8/21/14_NA (SPAdes) (version 2) | ecosystem: Environmental > Aquatic > Deep subsurface > Groundwater | place: USA...
GTAGGCGGGTGGTTGAGCGTTTGGGGAGGAGGCAGCGTCGTCAAAGCCGTTATGTATGTGGGAGAAATTCTGGCAGGCGCGGTCTGTGCGCCCGCTAGCCTGTTTGGGGGAGCGCAATCGATAGCGGTGAATGAAAGAGCTCTGCGACACGGCCAACGGGGGCAGCCAGCGTGCGAATAAAGAGGGAGTGACTTTAGGGCGCAGAATGCGATCACCCAAAAACACCTTGTTTGTCGTTGTTCCAGCAGGCGCAGATGACTGCAACTGCCATCCCGTTGTGAGGCTGGACCCTGAGCACATGCTAAATACGCGAGGGGAGTCCTTGCGGCAGGTGCGGCGGAACGCGTTCGAAGTAAGTTATATATACCGAGAGACTAGTTCAGGCTCTGACGGGCGTATACTCAAAGAGCTCATGACCGAGCGATGTGGGAATGTGTCACGGAGCGCAAGCAATGAAGGGGACAGAACAGCGAAGCTTGAGCAACAGCAATCGCCTCAAGTTCATATGAAGCATATCTGTCAAACACTCGTCCAAACATATGCTAAAACGGGTATCGCTGCGTTACGAATGCGAAAAATCCAACCATACCACAACCTAGATGCTCCAGATACACCAGCCCTAATCTCTCAAACTATCGTCCCAGCCGCCTTGCTCGGTAAGGTAGTCCTCCACCCTCATCTTGCACTCCTCCAAGCCCTGTCCGAGAGCCTCATTCCACTGGCTCTCGACAAGGCCAACCTTTTCTTTCAGATCGTCGGTCAATCGTCGCTCCTCATCTGCTCGTATGGCCTTCATTTCGAGATCAACATCTGCCAGTTCCTCGCCCTCGAGCAGCCGCTGCGTCTCGAGAAGGCGGGAGCCCGCAGTCATGACACCGGTCTTGACCTCGTGCAGCAGACACAGCAAGTTGATCTGCGACTCGATGAACTGGTATGCTGAGCGGCCTGCGTGCGCAAGCAGACTGTACAGGTACTGCAGTGGAAAGTCGTGATATGCCGGCGTCTCTTCGTACTCCTGTGGAGGAACCAGAACCTCGAATTTGTGCAGACGCGGAGGCACCTGCTGCACAATTGCCAGCAGTCCAGGTGCAATATCCCAAAAGGCCGACGACTGTGCCTCGACGCCGCGAGTCACATTTTGCTCAATGACGGCCATAAGATCCTCGTACCGTTTCTGGACCTCCTTCTCGAAAACAACCTTGCGGTCCTGGGCATCACGACGGAAGAAGGACGTTGCCTCCTTCACCTTCTGGTCGTTCTTTGCTTGGACATAGGGAAGTACAATGATGTCCCTGTACAGATCGTTGCGCTCGTCCTCCAGTTCGAACATCTCTTTGTGCAGCTGCTCGCGAGCCTCGAACAGCCATTTCAGAAGTGTCAGCATTTCCAGAAGCTCTGGCTTTTCATCTCCCTCTTCCTGTGTCTGATTCGGGTTCGTCTCTTGTGCTTCGCTTGACAGCCGCCCCTTAAGGTGCTCCATCGAGGCCGTAACCTTGGTGATGCGCTCGCAGAACATCGCATGCAGGGGGTTAGCAACCTCTGCCTGGAATGTATCGAAAATCCACTGGACCACATCCTGGGCACGCTGATGTTCACGGGTGTCGAACTCTGCTTCAGCCTTCGCTGCATCTGCAAAGGTCATGAAGCCTGTTCGTATGTTGTCTTGGATATTGTACCGGAGCTCTGCCCTTCGCTCTGACAGTGATGAGTTTTCCTGCTCTTTGCGTGCTTCGATCTTCGCTGCAAACGCATCTTTTGTGGTCTTGACATCCTCTAGATCTGATATGGTACGCAGACTGCTTCGGATCGTTGCCAGATCGGGATGACTGTTGTTTACCGCAGGGTGATGACGTGGGTAGGACGGTGGAAGCGTAACAAGCCTGGATACGTCAAGCTTGCGTGGGTCAGGTTTCGAAGGCGTATGAGCCTGGTAGTACCCATACGTGTTCTGTGGTTGTTGCGGAAACTCCTCATGCAAGCCAACCTTTTCCGGTGGATACTCTTCCGGTCCGTACGTTTGTCGGCTACTAGACTCCCCTCGTTGTCTCGGTGTATGTTGATCCTCGCCCGCCCATTGCAAGCTTTCACGAGCTTCTTTCTGGAGACTCATATACTTGGACTCGCGCTTGCTTCTCTCTATTCGTCTGCCACCACCCACAGAAGATCCGCCATCACTCTCCCACCAGCGACTCGCTGATCGACCTCTCGAGTCTTCCTCGTCTGGTATGGTGCTCATCGCCATGCTTGGTATCGGTGAAAGAGAAGGGTGATAGTTGTTATTCCAAGATGCGTCACGAGCCTTCTGGCTCGATGCACTGGATGGAGAGGCAGGTTCTGTCCGGGGAGTGAAGTTGCCCATAGACGATGCAGGGCTAGCGGCTGTTGTAGGCATTGAATTGGAAGGACGAGTATCTGGAGACCCGCCTGCGTTAGAGGCCTGTGATTTTCGGCCACTCAGGATCGAAGGTGTGACTTGCGCACTGGGAGTGGCTGATCTTCGACCTGTATTCCCGTAAGAGCGCCAGAGATCACGTGTGAGGTCCATGATGTCGCCAGCCATCGCGTCAAACGCGCTCGAGTAGCGATCACGCCGAAGCCTTGACTCAGTCACTATGAATTCGGCAAACAACTCTAGTCTGTCTTGATCGCTTTCGGCTGCCATCTCCTTCTCGACGAATTGTCGATGGCGCTCAATTGATGCTTGTGCAAACACATCCCGAGCTAATGGCTTCGGCGTGCTCACAGTCGAACTGTCGATTCCGGGTGTAGACTGTGTCACCAACTGCGAGCTAGAGCGATTGGCTAATCCTGATTCAACGGTCAGGCTATAACCATCTCCTTCATCGCCGTATGTACGTATTGGAGGGGTAGGTAGGGCTTTGGAAGGAAGCAAGGCAACAGCTTTCTGTGTATGGAGACGATCGGGATTTTCCGTACCTGGCGAGAAAGGCGGCGTGGGAGCGGATAGTGGAGTTCCTCTCTGATGCGCGCCCATTCGGGGTGTAGAGTCCGAGGATCCGGGGTCATCAAAGAGATGCCCACTCCGCGGGGATCGGACCGCTCCACTACTTCGAGGGGTGCCCTTGGTGACTGCGCCACGTCGAGCGAGCCCAGTTTCGAGGTCGAGATTAGCAGGCTTAGCGGACGATGCTTCCAGGTCTTGGGCCCAGGGATTGTTACTAGGCTCGACGCGCTCTCGCGCAGCTCGGCTCTCGCTTCTACGCTCGCGAATGCCGCGCGCACTCATGTCCCGCTTTGGTGGCGTACGGTAGAGAGTATCGTTCGACTGCGAGGTAGTGACCGTTGGCCCGGATGAGATTGAAAGGGTTCCGCTTTCTGATGGTGGTGCAGCCGGCTGATGTGGACGGACTGCTTCAGGACTCGTGTCGATGTATAGACCACGAGCCGCTGGAGACCTGGTTCGATCACCCGAAGGCTCTTCCTGCCATCCCAGTGGTGTGGGTGGAATAGGTGTCAACGTAGTTTGACCCGGCCTTCGTGTCGGTGGAGCAGAAGGGCGTGTTGGCTCACGACTAGACTCTGGTCCAAGCATCCCACCTCCGGGCCCTACACTCTGCGATCTTGAGCTACTTGGTGGAGGGCCGGGAGGCGGTGGGGGTAACGGGACGCTGCGACCCCATCCACTCTGGGTAACAAGAGGAGATTGTTCGATTGGAGTCCTGATCTCCGTGCCATGGCCCAAAACACCTGCTGATGCTGCTCTTCGAGAAGCAGGAGCCCTCAGCGGCGACTGGGTTTCGGGGCTGTATCGACGCTCTGGAGGCGCGTTGTTCAAGTAACTATGATCACTTTAGTCAAAGAAGTATTAGTAAGCTGGAGGATCATACTGGGGAGCAGCACGCTGAGCGACAAGCCCTGGTGAGGCCGGTGCCCGCTGTATTGCATCAGATGTGCTAATCTGCAGCGACTCGATAGCACTCGGCGCCGGACTGTGGTCGTTATTTCGATTCCTAAACGACGCCAAGCTGAACTTCGAGGACAGCTTGTCACGCGACGCAGATCGTCCTGGACCATTCCTTGAGGGCGGTGGTGGGAATTGAGGATTAGAAGTCATGCTCGTTGCACTAGACGGTATGACCATGGACCCAGGACGGCTCTGGTAGCCCGAGATTGGCCGTGCCGAAGAGGGCGCGCTTGTTGGTATCGGTGGTGGGGGAGGATGGTTCAGAGGAAACGCGTTGCTTTGTAGTTGGGGCGACGGGGTTAAAGTCTGGGAAATGTTCTGAGACTGTGCCGGCGTATATGGAGGTGGAGGGGAGGGCATGGCCGCTATGGATATTTAGCACACCATAACCACAGGATCGCATGGAAACATGTCAAGAACAAGTCGAGTCGTTTCACCTGTACCTCGATTTGTGAAAATCAAGTTGGTTCAAGAAATCTTGCGACTGACCTTCCATGCCCGTAATGTCATGAGACCGCGTTGCTGTCTGCACCGCAGGGTGAGGAGCATACTGCCCGTTCACCGGCCCATTGCGACTCCATTGTTGCGGATTATACGGAGCCGACGTGTTTCTCATGGCCATTGGAGAGACTGGCGGTAGCGGAGAGGGAGCATACGTCGACGGAGAGGAAGCGACGTAGGGAGAATAGGGAACGCCTAGATTCGAGTTGGAGGCGCTGGCTGGAGTCTGCAAGTGGCCATGCGGTCCTTGCTGCGGTGCGAGGGCGGTCCTGAGTCGAGGAGGTTGCACGGCAAGGCGCCGGAGAGGGGATATTTGCGGCGCCTGGTAATTCGGTGTCTGCGGAGGCGGTGGGGGTGGAAGAGCATGCGACGCCGAGTAGTCTCCTTCCTGAGACATGTTCGCAAAGTATGGGAGTTGGCCCACGCCCGAAGCCTGCAGCGGCGCGCAATGATTCGTGTGAGTCTCAGAGGCGTGAGGCACTAGAGGTGACAAACCTCACACAGACGCACACAGGTCGCAACGGGCACGGGAGCATGCGCATGTTGGTCGCGCCATTCGTTGTCGTCGCCAGTGTAATGGCGATCCGTGGCATGAGTACCAAGCAGTCGAGCTCTGCGTCCATACTCCAAAGGGCATAGATCCTAGTGGCATGCCTCTCTAGCGATGCTTGATTTTGGCGGGTAGCGAATGGCAGCTGCATGATGCAGGCCATCTGCAGCATCCCTGGAGAGCTCGGCGGCTATATTTACTAGGTGTCCTGGCCGCCTCAGGAGGCCTTCGCAACTGTTCTCGAGCCCAATATCAATGCCTGCTATATCGATTTCCCTCCGACGCTGCTCCTGGACTTCATTTCTGAGCCATGCCGTATGACTACATTATCCGTCTTGTCCAGCAGAAAGGCTGCGTTGACGGAGGATGCGGGCTGTCTCCGTGACTAGACCCCGGAATTTAGTAGGGGATGTATAAATAGTAGTTCGCCCACCATGCTGCAGTCTGGGCACACCATCACAGAGCGGAGTCGAAGGCTTCCACCACAATGCCAAACTTCCAGACTGCACATGCAGCATGTTGGCTTACGGGAGACGACTCAATCCTCGAGACTCCGACGAACCACGAGAGATGGTTATTTGTCAGGTACGGCACGGGTAGCAATGCTCATGCAAAGCCCAAGGGACGACATCGTTCGCCTCTTGCCGTTGCCTGTCGTTAGAATCCTGGAAAATTGCGTTACTCGCATATTGCTGACAGCCGTGTAACGTCCCACTGGCCAACGGTGAAGATGCGCCGCAGCTTTATGACCGGAATTGAACACAACAGCCGAAATCGAAAGCGAATCTCGCCGGGCGGTATCCGTCCGTGTAACCACTCCACATCTCCGCTGCCAAAAAAGTCGTCCTAGTCGGACGAAGTCTTTTAGCATATACACACACCATACCTTCTACTTAGAGTGGTATCGAAGACATCTGTCAAGGTGGTCGTGCAGCAAGGCAGAGTTCAGCGTGTCCATCAATGTGTGTGGACACGCGTATGAGGTTGGAACTGCGCATCTTTTGACTAGGAACGACGACGGCATGCCGATAGAAGGCTCGTCCATAGCTCTGAAAGCTTGTTTCGCATGCGTGAAGGTTTACAGCCTGTAACAAGTGACCAAGTCGTAAGTGCGCGTCCATGTGCAGCAACGGCCACGCGCGCCTTGCAGAAGACACCGCGTTCCGTACAGGAAATTGTCTTTTTGGCATCAGTTAGGGACGACTAATTGGACGTTTGTATGAAGGTTTCGAGTTGGACGTGGATGCAGAGTGCTGGATTGTGCTGAGAAGAAAACTCTCCGCTATCGATATCCGACGGCCCGAAATTGATCCGATTAATCTGCGTCTCTCCAACAGCGTTTAGAGACCATCGACACAATAACCTTTCTCCTTCTCTTCTTGCTATAGCATTGGTTGCGTGCTATCTAGTACCGTTGGCAGGTACTTCATTTTTGGACTGTTTAGTACCTGAACATGCAGGTTCACCCAGCTACTCTGAAGAGGCAGTCGCCACTCACTGCAACCGTTGGCCGCAAGACTGTTTTGATCGAGGATGAAGAGAGGTTTTCGCCCCACCAATTTTCATATGTGAAATTGTGTTACGAAGTTCATGATGGAAACTCGGTCCAAGACCGTTGAGCATGAAAGCAACGTTGCAAGGGCAAAGGAGCTTGCGAGAAGCAAATTCACCAATGGATTGAGCATACCTCTGGACATATCAATGAATCTATTCAGCGTACACAGAGCATGCACGCGCCACAACTGCTTCCCGCCTCGACGTCCAGAAACATTCTCAACTTCGAGCGAACGATGCCAGCTCATCTGTCAGCACCAGTGCAAGCACCAGTGCAAGCACCAAAGCCCATCGAGATTATCAAGGTCCTCGTTGGTGAAGCCTGTAACTCTCAACCATACCTACTACCAAAAAGGCAACTCTGCTTCTACTCACCCTACCTACGCACGCTAATCGAGAAGGTCGAGCCATCTCAGACCGTCTGTCTACCAGATGATGACCCGGCAGCGTTCGAGCTTCTTGTGAAATGGATGAACTACGAGGCATATGCTCCATGCCATCAGCGAGGCGTAGAATTGGAAAAGAAGATCAAAGTCCAAGACAACCAGGGTGTACACCGTGCGTTCAAGGTGTGGGTCCTCGCGCACCGCTTGGGAAGACCATGCTTGATTCTGCGAGATGAGTGTATGCGGTACTTGTATGAGGCGTCTACGATGCCTCCGCCGGGCGCTCAAAGTCTCGTGATCACGCCGGCCATTGCCCTCTACGTCTTCCAGAGCGCGAGGAATACCAACGAGCTGCGACACTTTATCATCGCATGCCTCGCTCGAGACGGTATGCAACAACCCACCGTTAACAGAGGTTGTACATGTGACGTGGTTCTCAAGCAAGTGCCGGAGCTTCAGATGATCATGCACAAGACGTGGAGCGGTCCGCGGAAGGAGCGATTCGATATGTTGCTGGAGATGGAGGTCTACATGTGTGCACCGGGTGAGGTAACTCCGGGGTGGTACCAAAAGCAGGCTGCGAATAGAGATCCAGGGAGGGTGGATGGTGCTGCATGGATGAAGAAGGATTTGAGGAAGGAGACTGACTAGTCGGGTAGATGTACGAGACGCGTGCATGAGAAAGAGGTTGGAAGAGGATATCGAGTGACGGGAGAGAAATGTAAAAGAAACGTGGTTCGTGGAGGATAGAGGGAGACCGTACCCGAGACTAAATTTGTGAGGCGCGTTTCGAAGGATTGGTATCCCAACTGCCGCGCGAGGGTCTTCACCATGTACGTTTTGTTGTCAGCCATGCGACATGCGACATGCGACAATTAGGATGATGAAATCTAGCCGCGTCGCAACTGCCTCTCGCCACTCAGCTTCCACGGAAGGGACAAGCGTGGCTGGCTATTGGTGGCGCGCATATCTCGGTACATGCGGTGTCGCTCGGATTTCAAATTGTTTGGTCCTATGACAGGAGCGGACATGAATCCCCGTGAGAGAGCAGACAAGCAAGTTGCGCAACAGTAGCTGATTAGGTTGTTGGTTAGCACACTCCACGTGCGAGAAGTGTGCTAGACGTCGAGGACCTCGGGATGTTGTTGTTGTTATTAGAGGTACATGATAACGACAGTGCATGTGCCGAAAGAATTGGCATACTCTAGACCCAGGCCCAGGGCTACACAACAAGATCTAGACCAGTCCTAGAAGAGATTCCAGACCACTTCCCGCTATGCGAATCGCGGCGTTGCACGTGCGGCATCTACCACCTCACTCCGATGTTGGACGACGGTCGAGGTGGACGTCGAGGTCCTCCCACGTTCGCCGTTCGGCAGATGGCGGCGAGGTGCTTTTTGGTAACCTTGGAACAGTTAGTAGGGTCTACTCGCCAATAGTTGTTCCGAGGTCTATCTCCCGTCTCACTGATTATGGCCTCTGATGTCTTCAACACCACACTCCGATCCGCGGAATAGCCCCTGGCAGGCGTGCATCCGCATCAAGATCCCCGCAGAGAACGACGGCACCAGATCGATCGGGCGAATAGCCCTTTACGGTCCTTACGAAATATGCAGGGGCGTGCCACAGTGCTCGCTTCTCTCGTTCCGTCGCCGCAATCCTCCTCTATTCCGTGCTGGTACATGCTGGCTTGATCGGCTGGAACATTGCGCATGCGCCCCTGAGAGACCGAAAGAGCCTTGTCGAGTCAACAGAGTGCCATAGGGGCTGGATGTCTACATGCAATGACGATGCGAAGGTCGAGCAGCTATCCCGCTCAGCTAGACTTTTCAGCTAAACAAGCCCAGGCGGACCCTCAGGTAAACCTCCGATTTTATGTGGGTCGGCACTTCGAACACGCTGCGGTTTGCGCAAGCAGACTGGCTTCACTGCGTTACAGATTCCGTCCCTGACTCTCCGGCCATCCAATACAGTTTTACTGCTGCTGTCGCCCCAGGGGCGAGCCCTAGGCCAAATGTGTAGCTATCGACTTGTAGCTATAGTTATGGGCTTTTGAAAATCGGATTCCCAATTGCCATGGTGAAGTCTTGGCTCGGGGATTCACGCCGCCATCCAATCAGCGCTGGGACTCGGCCAGGTTGCACCTCCGCTTTTTACCGTCCTGACAGATCGGTATCGGTATTCTTTCCACTATGACGGTCGTCCATATCATCGACGAATAACCGTCCTGTAGCCCTTACCTTCGGGCGAACTTCGTTGCGCTCAAAAAGGGTGCATGCTTCGCTGCCGGCGGACGGAAACAAGGACCTACGAAAAGCCACATCCCCGGAGAAGCTCCCCGCTACGAACAGTCAGATAATCACCTGAGCCGGCGTTCTTGTCCCCCTTCTTGGTATGCGCCACAAAAGTTGGTGATATTTTTGGTAACCCAGGCGAACGTTTGGCGCCCGACGATATTGCTTGTCCATTGAAACCCCAAAGGTCTGGATCGAACCTCCCAATGCAGAACCATTCTCGACAAGAGCCTCATTCTGGCTTATTTGCGTCGCAAACTAGGTATGAAGTCGAACGTTGCTGCTGCGATAACTTCACACTGATCAGTCGGACAGTAAGCATGCCCTCACCTGACTCGCGACAACATCTCAAAAGGGCCGTGGTTCGACGAGTCCTGCGTGCTTGCCATGATTACATTCACTAATCGCGGCCTTTCCACGAGCAGAGATTGCCATACCCCGACTTGCTCGACCAGAGCGACAGCCACCCAGGGCACATATCAAACAGCGAGATAGGGTACCACGAGCATGTCGAAACTGCCATAAGCGAAGTAAGTCAAATCACTGCGAGAATTAGTCGAATAGTGCTGACTTCAACGCTTGTAGAAGTCAAGTGTAGTGGTGGCCTTCCCCGCTGCAACTTTTGCGAAAAGATAAACAAACCGTGTTACTACGAAGCTACACGAAAAGACCGACTCGCAACGTTAGTACACACACCTCAAGCTGAGTCCCTCGTGGCGGACTTGACAGGAGTATAGGGCAAGGGATCGAAATGAAGGCCTGATTTCTCTCCTTAGAGATCTCAGTGCTCGCGTAGATGATGAGGACAGATCGAGAATCGAGAGTGCTCTCAACGATGAGGTGAGTAGAAGTCCTAGCGCTGCTTATCTCATGGGACTACGCTTCCTT
>Ga0210040_10011343_pt1 | contig 10098 bp, 12 predicted proteins | sample CryGeyCG12114_NA_FD_185462 | JGI IMG/M metagenome (GOLD analysis project Ga0210040, IMG submission 185462) | Groundwater microbial communities from aquifer - Crystal Geyser CG19_WC_8/21/14_NA (SPAdes) (version 2) | ecosystem: Environmental > Aquatic > Deep subsurface > Groundwater | place: USA...
GCGACGTCTAGCGACGTCCAGCGACGGCAAGCGACGGCAAGTGACGTAGCTACGCAACTTTTTTTTTGTTATTATAAAATGCGTGACGCTAATGGTATACTGTGTGTATACTGTATGTTATAACTGTGTAATTTAAAACACTTTTTTTACCAATTTTTCGGTTTATTTTTTATTACGAAAAAAATAACTACTTCCAATCTACTCAATTCGAAGAACCAATTACATTAATTTATGTTAATGTAAAGATTCTACCAGTGCATTCCATATATAATTCTATGCATGTGGGTAGTTTGTTCAATCAAATTTCCAATTAACATTATGGGCTTTGGGCTGGTTCAACCTCTCATCAGCTTAATTTATTTGTTTGTGAAGTGTTTGCAAAATTTGCACCAATAAAGCATAGTTTCATTTCGTGCATTTCGACTAACAATAGATTTAATTTCCAGTGTACACAAATTAAGGCAGTTATTGTTAGAAAACAAATACACATAGTCACTTAATACAATTATAGCAAAAGAATAAATGACTCTTTTTGAACTTTTTTATGCAATGCCTTTACATTTTCAAAAGCTCGCACACACAGTCCGAATTGAACTCATCATGGAAAAACGTATATACATTGACACCTTTGCAAACGCACAACCACTATCATTCATTTTAAAGCAAAAAGTTTCAGCTGCAGCTATAAATACCGAATATTCTGCAAATTTTGGTCTACAAAAGTTTCTCAAATATCCTATACTTATCCTGAAATTTTGTGGATTGTTTCCTTATTCATTTGACTCTAAGAAACTATTCATAACACAAAAAATTTCAAAATGGTTAGTTTTCTGGACCGTATTGGCAAACTTATTCTTCTTCCTAGCTTTGCCAGCAGTACTTTATGGAGCATTCTCGCAATTAGGAGATTTAAAAATGCAGTCTCCAGACGTTGTTGTCTGGATAATTCAAGGACAGTTATCAATTTTCATAGTTGTTTGTTTTTATTTGGATTCTGTGGCTAAATGGAAGAAAACACAGCAATTTTGGAACACGATGCAAGCATTTTTGTACTCTGTCATACATGACCCAGAGGAGGAGACCAAAGCCCGATCCTTGAAATCCTATACAACTCGTATTTGCTTGGTCATGGGACTTTGTCATATTGCATACAATTTACTGTACGTTATTATAATAGGATCTACATTGACGGAAACAGGTATTCCTGTATGGATAGCCGGTTTATTATGCTTCTGGAATTTAATATGCACTTCCACATATTGGGTCCAAGTATTGTTGATTCTGTTTCTTCGCTTTTTTGTACATTTTTTTGATATTATTGAAAGATGTTTCAAAAAAGCTTCAACCAATGTTAAAATATCAAATAGCAATGAATTTGAGGCAACTATGAAAATGTACAGAGAATGCATTGAGTTGATTCGGGAATTTTCTGAAGTATTTGCTTTTAAACTATCCATTGCTACCCTGCTCTCGGCATATTCGATTTTCATTGGGTTTCGCACTTCAATAGTGCTCTTAACTTTTGAAAATCATACAGCGGCTGTGTCTACTGAACAGCTTTATGACTTGTTATTATGTTTGCCCATCTATGTTTGTTCCCTATTTGTCTTTTTGGTGTATTGCGATCTGGGAAGCAAGATTGTAGAAAAGGTACAACAGAACCTACAATCCTGTAGCTAATATCAGTTTTTATTTTTATTTCTCAGAATAGTAATTTACTAACCATTTTCAATTTTTTTAGGCGAATAGTTGCACAAATTCTATTGATCCCATGGCTGTGGAAATGCGACATGATGTAAATTCATCTGTATCGGTAAAAAAAAACTGCATAAATAATGACAGTTTATTCGTTTCTTATTATTAATATCCGTAATTTTAAATGTACACAGATAAATTCGTTTTTAATTCAATCCAAATCGTTAAAAGTGAATATTTCGATATGGGGAATGGTTAATATCAACCGAGAGCTAATCGCTTCAGTGAGATTTAAAAATATAGGAATTTTTTCATATCATTGACGAAATTGGAAAATCTAATTTTATTTTCCGTTCTAATTTTTAGCTGGCCACATTGGTTGTTACATATTCCATCGTAATTTATCAATTAACCCCATCGAGCTAGAAAAACGAGGATATACTACATAACTTCTCCTCATTTGCAGAATAAAATAACGCATTTTATTTATTCAGATTTTATTGCAGTGTCACATTACACATTTGATGTTTCAATACTGTTTAAATGCTAATTACAATGCAGAAACACAATGCGAATAAAAGCAACAGACAGAGTCATAGAACATCAAAATACTATTACTTATTTATTCCACACCGCAATTTTCCGACATCAACTCTCCATGGTCATCGAAGCTATTTTCCTCATCCCCACTCGACTGAACAACCCAAATAATTCCGTCGTCCTTTTCTAACCTGTCATCATTAAAAACGGAATTCAAAAGCATTTCGGAGCCATTCGCTGCTTTAAATTCTTCCCCTTCCAAGTACTTGTTAGCATTGCGAACTTGAATAGCTATTTCTTCGTCATTCCTCAACTCCAATTGAAACTCAGCCCAGTCTATTTCGAAACTGCTGCCAGATTCTTCCATTTTAAACCTTGGGGAATTCTTGAGTCCTTGGAGTCGGTAGGTCCAATACGTGTCTTGATTCAAAATGAAAAATCTCTGTGCAGTTTCATCTGTAGCATTGATGGTCCACGAAAATTTCCTTTTCTCCTCCATTTCCAAATTATTCAACTCATGTCTCTCAATTCTTTTGGTTAATACGTCCAAACAGTAATAATAATGTCGAGCTACACACCGTTTCGCATAATACAAGTACCCATTTGTTTCTTTGTTCTGCAAAGTGAATGATTTTCCCGCCATTACGTACCGAACTGCCTTAGGCAACGATTTGAACAATGGCGAGTTAGATCCACAAGCTTTTTTAACATAATGCGCCAATGTGAATATCACATCATTGGTTTTGGGATCGTATACGAGATTATAAAGTTGTAATTCTTTGTACAACGTGTGAAATCCGTAAAATTGTTTCGTTTCTTCAATGAATTGTACCAGGGGGAGAATATTTTCCGGTTTGTCGTGATAAGATTCTCGAATCAGTTGATTTAAAACTGTTTTCTTCTTGTGAGGATTTGTTTGGTATCGGAGAATTTGGTTCCAGTATTTCAATGCCAATGATTGGTTATGTTTGCTGATAGCTTCGATGCATTTGTAAATGCGCTCATCTACCACGGTACTTTGCATCTATTGCCAAATGATTTATAATTAGGTAGAAATGCATAAGTGGGGAATTATGTTTTCATTATTCTCTCTTACTATCGTTTCCATCCGTTCAATTGTTGCATTCATATTGCTTATGGTGGATATAAGCGCATCCAATTTTTCATCCACTGCGCCATGTGCACAACTGCTACTGCTTTCTGGTGCCGATTCTGTCTCTGTGGCTTCCGTATGTTGAGGATCTGCATGCTAAAAGTTTAAAGACATATTAAATTTTCATTACTGAATTAACAAACTGATTCGGGAGGCTCGGAAAAATTTTAATCGAAGACCTTCATGTCACATACTTCATTTAAAGGTTCATCCTCATGAGCAACAACTATTATATTTGATTCAGTTGCCATTTCTGAATGTGTGTTTCCCGATAACCTATTCAATAAAATATCATCATACTTTTAGCATCTAGAATTTCATCCACTGACTTTCAGAACAAAGTTATAGGCAATTCTCTTAGTTCTTACCTATTGTAGGATTCATCATTAGACATTCCCGGTGCATCAGTGCCATATGAATTATGTGAGTAATAGTCTTGATCCCGGCTGATGCTATTTGGATATCCCATATCCCTGCATGTGTATAGAGCTCATTTCATAAACTAATGTATTGCACATGCATATTTCCGAATTCTAACAATTTCATACCCTCCAGATGAGTATCCAAATGAGCTTGAGCGCCCCCCATCCCCATTCCCATGATGATGGTTATTGCTGTTGTCTAAATACGACCCATAGTCACTCAACTGACTTAACCCGGGAGTATGATCATACACACTGTAGTCAGAGTTTGTGTATGCTGATGGTAGGGAAGTGGAGAGCGGCGCATGCAAGAGGAATATAATTAGTAACTTTTTTGCAATTTCGTTAAAATTGATCATTTTTCCTTAAGGTTAGGACTATGAGTATCCAAAAGGCTAGCACCACCAGAACAACACTGATAATTTCGGGAATAAACTTTGGATTTGGTCACATAGCATACTCACGTTGTTCCAAAAGGAGGCTACTAGTTGACTAATATTTTGTTGACATATTAAGTGGCAGCTGCATTTTTACGACCATGTCATTTTTTAATTGAGATTCTAGACTGACCATAGGCAAAAGGGATCACAGAGACGGGTATGAATTATACTTATAATCAGTTGCATCCGCTCCGTAACGTGGGCAGTAGGCAGTATATAATCGTTCCAAAGACAAATCTAATGAGCAGAAATAGATCGACATTGAAAAAAATTGACGGAAAGTGTGTATGAGAGGCTGAGTGCATGCAGTTGGTAAGTGTGAAAGCATTATGTGGCCACTGGCCTTATTCCAATTCCATAACAGGGTTTAATTGATGATGGAAACTGTGGCAATTACAGATGCACGAGACATGAAAAAATGAATGCAGTTATCTATGTTTTCTACAAGTAGGAGTGGAACATAGTTCAAAGTCTATAAACGTAAGCTACTAGCTCAAAATGATGTTAAGTGTAGCCAAATCTTTTTTATGCTGTTAGTTAAATCACAGAAAATTTTATTATCCTTTTGGAAGAACATGATTCTTATAACATTTGCATGCAAGCAAAAAAACATGCTATCAGACAATTAGCGAACCGAACTCGTGAGATGCTTCAGCCAAAGATAGAGATTAGAACTCTGGTCCCATACAGCATGAGCTCAAATAAATATTGCGACCAGAAAATAGTAATACATTTTCGTTATACATTATAATTAGGTACTAATCGTCCACACTAAAGGTACCATATCACTCATAACATCCATAATACAACACTTGAGTTTCAGTATTTTTGGGGCGAGTTTAAAACTATCACAATCATGCATAACGATAACACATTCAAATCGTACAAACTAAATCTCCATTCAAGCAAATGTAAACACATGCGTTAAAGTTTTGCGTTTTCCGTTAATTCTATCTTAAGTTGCCTATTGTATGAGTATCTTTGATATTTTAATTTTGCTGTTTTTTTTAAGTAGATTTTCCCCAGTTTTGAGTATTTTATCAACTATAGCGGTGAGTAAGGTACCTAAATCGAGATAGGAGAAACCAAAGAGTACTCAACAATCTTGACTAATATCAGATCATACTAAAAGTCCTATCACAAATCACCTTACTGAAACACAATATTAATTAACTACTACTACTAACTTAACGCGTCTTGATATAACAGTACGAAATAGGTTTTAACGAGAGTCTAACTATAAATTATTCAGCAAACTAACTAAATTGTTTCTTAGAGGCTTCAGTCCCTAACAATCGGCAAGAGCACCAAATTTGGCCTCGGAAGTGATTTTGGCAATTAGTAAGAGCATCTTTTTGCGAGCTGGAAATGAAGACACACCTAGAGATCGCAGATCTTCTTCAGTCAAAGTAGCAAAGACGTCAATGTCGATCTCTTCATTGACGAAGGTGCCTGAAAGTAAGAAACAAAAGATTCAAATGAAGACTCATTGCACATAAAAACAAGCTTGAAGTTTGGACAGATTACAGCTTCTTAAATTCTCCTCCATACCTATATATTTTTCCAACCCTTGTTCCAAGAAAATACTTCCCAAATCAGTCGGCTGCGCAGAGAACCGTTGCTTAGAACGTGGACTCGCGAACTCCAACAGGTTCGAATGTTGGGGAGTAAGTAAAAGTTTTCCATTGCTAGTCATAATTCTACTATTATTAACTGGAGTAGTAGCAGTGTAGTTATCATCTTTATCCTCAGGATCCAAACAGTTATTATTATTCGTCTTAATTTTGTCATCATGGTCCTTACTATGTACTGATCCATCATCATCATTTGGTTCGTCTGTACCATCCTTTTTTTCAGAGCTAGTCGTTGGGAACAAACTTAAGTGAGTCTTACTGAATCCACATCCAACCCATTCTCCAGTTGGTGTTCTAGGGCTTGGTCCCACCTTAGAATAGTACATCGCTAAAGACAGTTTCAAAATATACATTAAAATTTGCTTAGACAACTTCAACTATAAGCTCATTCCGTAATTAAATGATAGAACAAATACCTTGAACAGCCATGTACTTCTTTTCAGTCATTGGATTTATGTTTCCACCACTAGTCTCATTGACATTTCCAGAAGTTGCAGAGTCATTTTTTTCATATGAGGAGAATCCAGGGGGTGGGTGACTACCAGGGGTAGGAGAAATATTGCTACTACTACTACCACTAGTTCCACCGTCATTACTGTCACTTGGGGTGCCTCCAGTGGAAGTCAACGAGGCCGGCTTGGAAGGTCCAGTTTGAGCCAACAAGTTAGGATAGGTATTTGATCGTTCCCACCCTGGAGCTTTGCGCATCTGATTGATAACATTTCTATCTTTGAATGTGGGGTATCCGTTACCAGAATTTGGAGTAGGTACACTTAATGGTGGCACAGGGCTTTCTTCCCCTATAGAGTACATGCTTAGAGAACTAGTACAACTACTCAAAGAATTTATCTGTTGTTGAGTGTTCAAAGATTCCGTCAATGGAAGGGTCATCTGAGATTTCAAGTAGTTCATTTTCGGATTCGGATTCACAGTAGAGGGGAAACCAAAAGTGTTCATGTTGTTACTATTATTGTAACTCTTGTATCTCCCTTGTGTATTCGGGCTTGGAGGCATAGAATGCATTGGTAGACCAACTGGATCCCCTAAATGAGTTCCCATGCCACAATTTGGAACATTCGGTGAACAAAACGGAGTTGAAAATGGAGTCGGTGGCCAAAATGATGGCGATAATACTGGTGATGGCAAGTTGGGGCTCATTGGCATCAACATTTGTTGCAAGCTACCTGGACGTCCATTATTACCAGCTCCGCAATTGTTGTACTGATTATGATTTCCTGTTTGCATGAAAAGATCTACATGAGCTATACTGAATTCATTTTTCAATAAACTATACCTACACTACATTTTTAATTTTAATTCATACCTGGAACTTGACGCAACGCATAAGTAGGTGGAATGTTGGCGATATGAGAAGGCTCTGCAGGTCCCAAAATCCGACGTCTGGCTTCGTAAATGTTCCCAGTGTTGCGTTCTGCAGCTACTAACTGAATAGTGCGGCTTCTACCAGGCACTGGAGGAGGCAATGAAGCACTACCAGCGTTACCATTCCTTTCCGACACTCGGTTGCGATTAATAAGCTTAATATTCACATTCAGTTCAGAGCCAACACGACGTACACCTTCCCAGTCTAGTTGGAATTCATCAGCCAAGTCAAAAATCATTCGAAGTGGAAGGGAACCCTATTAAAAGAGAACAAGGCCAGTTGATTTCATACTGCACATAGGAATAGCAATGCAATTTTTTTTAAAGGAACCTACAATCAATTGTTGCCGAGCATGGTAGACACAATTCAATTCTCCACTAATATATACTCGGGAGCGCTTGATGTGTTGAATGTTACAGTCACTTAAGTCAGGAAATATAACTTTAGCTCCAGTATTCATCATGATTGAGTGAACATTACCGTCATTTACAGCCCGTACAAAAGTGTGTTGCATCGGGGAAATCTCCATAACAGATTCTACAGTCACTGAATTAACCTGTTATACAAGCAATGAGAATCTGGTAAAAAATGTGTTGTACACCGACCAGTGCTATCTAAAGTTACATAGTTAGTTTCATATTATACCGGGGCTCCGGAAGAAAAATATCCAATAATTTTCATCACAGCCTCCTTAACCCGAAAAGCATCCATTTCACAACCCTTCACGGATACTGTGGTCTGTTGTAATTTATTAGGAGGATGAATGGTAACTTGTACATTGTATGTAGATTGAATGTTTTCAATAAAAACGTGATGAGCATCAGGATTCATAATCATGTCATAAGGTGGTTGCATCATTGGTAAATTGAATTGAAAAATTAGTGGGCTCAATTCCTGCAAAAAATAAAGTTATTGTTACATTGTTTGGACGTAATCTGCACCATACATGGTGTGTTTTGTATGGAAGGACACCCAGACAAAATAAACCAAATCCATGTCATCAACGGTTAATTGAATACATTGAATAATTCAGTTTGGAAGGTTTTTGACCTAAATAAAATAAACCTATCTATAGAACGACTAACATAGAAGGTCCATAAAACCACATTTTATATGCCTGAATAACTAACTAACTAAGCTGCATAAAATGCTTAAATGCATAGTGTATTTCTAGTCTAATATTCTAAACATAAGGCATAACAATAGGATTGAATGATAAACCGCTAGAAAATTGAAATTACCCGAACACGAAAGCGAGCTTGTTCAACTGTGCGGACGGAGCTGCCTGCAATTGTTACTTGATTACTTTTATGTTCTTTTGACATCCTATTAGAGTCTGGGAAATGAATATGACATCCAGTGTCCTCCATTACACGTCTAATTGTAGCACCTCGACATCCAATCAAGTGAGAGTGGTCCGTGTAGCTGATTTCCATTTTTAAAGTTATCCGTAAGTCCTGCAAGAAGTTAATTTACGAATGAAAGATGCCCAAATTACATTAGTTAATTTTGAAGTCTCGTGGCAAATTTGAATACTTACTCTACTTGGTCCAAAATCAGCCAGAACATGAGCTTTCGCTTCGTTTACGTCATCAACATCATGCCCATAGATCCTAACATACAAGTCTGGTGATAAACAAAATATCATTTAGCTATAAGAGTCAAATTGACAGCTCATTTTAAGGTGATTATAAAAACTGTTATACCTTTTTTCGTCTTCGCTCCAATTTTCATTTTTGAAGGCCATTGAATATAAGTATTAGTCCTCTCCATCAACTAAAGAAGACAAAAGCAAAATGAAGTTATTGAAAGCCTGAACCAAAGAGGAAGCTGCAATATTTTATAAGAATATCTCACCGTCTCCATGTACCCCTTGTCTCCCGTATTCTCCCTTTCTATAAAATTTCCAGAAAAGTTACCAAAAAATAGCGTATCAGCTTTTTTACTTATTTCCATCCTTTTAAACTCCTCATCGTCAACATTGGCTTTTTCAGAACTAGCCAAGCTAGGACCAAAATTACTGTAAACTGAGAGCATAGCTCAGGTTCTTGACTAGAACTATTAAACCACTCACTGACTAGTTTAACTACCGGCGAAGTCGATTGGAAGATTTAATCAAAATTAATTAATACGTACACAACTTGATCAAATTCCAGACCGTCCTTCCCGAGAAAACTTCAAAAGCTGACTGCGATTGATTTGCTTTCACAGATAACACACAGAAGATTAAAATATAATAAGGGAGTAACAACCTAAACCTTTTGCACAATATGGGCTCCATTATTTTTAAGTTCGTTACCGGTTACTTCAACTGCAAACAATATTTGAAAGGAAAAAAGGGCAATAAAGTCAAAAGAGCAATGAACACAATAACAAACAAATTTTTCCTCATGTGTGTTCTCCACTATCTATGAAGAAAGTTGGGAAGCAAAAGGAGAAAGTTTTGTCGCAAAAAAACGAAAGTAACTGGATTTTCTCCTTGCTCGTAGATTCAATAGAAAGTAAAAGTTGTAATATGCTGTTTGGCGTTGAAATAGTACATAGTGACACAACATTTCTGACATTGGATTTGGTCCCAAAAATCATTGTCGTTTGATCCATGGCGTCATCTTTACACAATGCGAAATAATCAATAAATAATGTTATCAGGATTAAACATTCCTCTCATTCCCTAAATATTTTGCAAACAAACAATAAATAAATAAATATGCTCTGGGTCATTGATTACCCTTCAATGCATTGATTATTTTCATATTTCACTGTAAACTATCAGCTTCTCACAAATTTTAACCCTCATCTGATACTACGCTAGTAATTGCATTGCTTAAAA
>Ga0210040_10011344_pt1 | contig 10098 bp, 8 predicted proteins | sample CryGeyCG12114_NA_FD_185462 | JGI IMG/M metagenome (GOLD analysis project Ga0210040, IMG submission 185462) | Groundwater microbial communities from aquifer - Crystal Geyser CG19_WC_8/21/14_NA (SPAdes) (version 2) | ecosystem: Environmental > Aquatic > Deep subsurface > Groundwater | place: USA...
TTCTACCGATGGAAACGGAACCTTTTTATAAGAAAATCACCCCTATTTTAGTGGGGCTTACCTTTTTCGTGTACATCTTATATATGTTGTCCGATATTTTAATTCCTTTGGCTTTTGCCGGATTATTCGCCATTCTGCTAAATTCGCTACATAATAAATTTTTGCGTTTAGAGATTCCCAAAGTGGTTTCTATCGTTCTCACGCTCCTGATTGCCATTTTACTATTAGCTTCCATTTTCTATTTTGTAATGGTGCAGCTTATACAATTCGGCGAAATGTTGCCCGAACTTAAATTAAAATCGAAAGCTGTTTTATTGGACTTAGAAACCTGGGTATATCAAACCTTTAATATTGCTATAACCAAGCAAACGCAGTTTTTAAGAGAAACCATTAGTAAAAGTAAAAGCCTGATTGGCACAACAGTTACCGGCGCTTTGGGCGTATTTAGTGTACTTTTCCTGATTCCGATTTATATATTCTTATTACTTTTTTATAAAACCTTAATTGTGAATTTTCTATTCGAAACCTTTTCCAGGGCTAATTCCGAACATGTGGCAGAAGTGTTAAAAGAAACTAAGGTTGCCATTCAGAGTTACATAAAAGGCCTGCTGATAGAAACCTTAATTGTGGCGGTGCTCAATTCCGGAGCGTTGTTTTTGCTGGGCGTACCCTATGCTATTCTGCTGGGCGTTTTAGGAGCTATATTAAACTTATTGCCCTATATTGGCGGTTTGGTGGCTATTTTTTTACCCGTGCTCATGGCTACTGTAACCCTAGAGGGCTATACCACCCAGCTCTTAATTATATTAGCCTATTCGGTTATTCAGTTTATCGATAATAATTTTCTGGTACCCATGATTGTATCCTCCAAAGTACAGATTAATGCCCTTATTTCTATTCTGGCGGTATTGTGCGGAGGGGCATTATGGGGCGTTTCGGGCATGTTTTTATCTATTCCGTTTATTGCGGTGCTCAAAATTATCTTCGACCGGGTAGATGACCTCAAACACTGGGGCAAGCTTTTTGGCGACCAGGTTCCCCAACGGCACAAAGGCGAAATCTGGCGCTTCCGGCGCAAAATTAAAGTTAAGAACTAAGGTAAATGTTGGCTATCGCTCTGCTGTAGAATTTACAAGTAGTAGCGCACCCGGCACTTAAATCAATCCTTTAGCAAAGCTACGCCCCCCGCCACCACCAAAGCATCTTCCAACACTGCTACTGCAGCATCTGGCAAACCAGTAGCCGACCCGAGTTCTTTGCGTAAGTAGTAAAAGGCATACGTGGAGGCTGCCGCAGCCAAACCACCCAATAACGCGCCAATTAATTTTTGTTCGCCATAAATCTGGTAAAGCGTTGCGCCAGCCAGCGCTCCCGACGAAACCCGGACTAACAATTGGGGTGCTATTGTCCGGTTGGGAGTATTAGGCATTTTATCGCCTACCAACTCGGCAGCAGCCAGCAGTTTTAAACCAATGGCTACTTTAGGTTCCTGCAGATAATGGAGCGGCGAATTTTTGAGGTGGGCAACCGGTGTTTTAGCCAGAAAATGACTTAGTAAAGCAGGCGCACACATTGCCCGCATACCGGCTATGGTGCCCAGGCCTAAGGTGAGCAGGATATTAGGAGAAACAGTATTTTCCATCTTACTACAGTTTACATTTAATTACTTGTAGGGTATACGAAATGGTAAGTAGCAAAAGTTATTCGGTTCCGGATAGCCAAACAATAAAATTTTACTTTACTTTATCATTCCAAAAAGCGGGATGAAGTAAACTTAAAAATCCGAGTGCGATAGTATACTTTTTCTTATCAAATATAAATATTATTTATGCATCAACCCAACCACGACGAACAACATAATCCCTGGCAAACGCTTTCGAGCCAACCTATTTATACCAATCCCTGGATCAGTGTCCGGGAAGATCAGGTAATTAATCCCAAAGGTGGGCAAGGTATTTACGGCGTAGTCCACATGAAAAACAAAGCCATTGGCATTATTCCCATCGATGCCGAGGGTAACACCTTTTTAATTGGCCAGTATCGTTACGCCCTAAACGAATATTCCTGGGAAATACCCATGGGCGGCGGTTTAATCGAAATTGATTTGCTGGAATCGGCCAAACGGGAGTTAAAAGAAGAAACGGGTTTTACGGCTACCCGCTGGACCAATATTGCCCGGCTGCATACCTCTAACTCCGTTACCGACGAAGAAGGCTTTGTGTTTCTGGCCGAAGATTTAGTAGCCGGCGAAACCGAATTTGAAGAAACCGAAGATCTGCAAATAAAAAAATTACCTTTTGCGGAAGCCGTACAAATGGTAATGGATAATAAAATTACCGATTGTATTAGCGTAGCGGGTATTTTAAAAGCCCATAAAATATTAACCGAGCGCCCACGTTAAAAATTTAAAGCCTTTTTATGGCGGAATTTTTAGGTTTAGCCTGTGGTTTTACCTACATTATTCCTAATTTTGAGGGTGATGAAACTGATAAACTTGATATTCCGGAAAATATACGCCGCCTGGTGCGTGGTATCTTTCCTGGTGCCATTTTTTTTGTTTTATCCTCTTTATTTAATTTTTACGTCACGCCCGGCCTGGTACCAACATGCCCATACGCTTAACCGTATTTGGTCGGTGTTGCAACTGCGGCTGTACGGTTTGCCCGTAACGGTGCAAGGGCGCCATTATATTAAGGCCGATACTACCTATGTTTTTGCGCCTAACCACAGCTCTTACATAGATATTCCGTTATTGTTGCAAACCATTCCGGGCTTTTTAAACTTTGTCGGGAAGGAGGGTTTAGCAAAAGTACCGTTGTGGGGGCCAATTTACAACAAACTGTATATTACCGTAGACCGCCGCAATGCCGTGAGCAGCGCCCGTTCTTATATTCGTTCTAAAAAAACCGTTGCTGAAGGCCGCAGTATTGTTATTTTCCCGGAAGGCACCATTGCCGAAACCGCCGGCCACGAAATGCTGCCTTTTAAAGACGGACCGTTTAAACTAGCTATTGAAACGCAAGCCCCGCTGGTGCCCGTGACTATGCCTTTTAACCATATTTTTTTACCCGACGTAGAAGGCAAATTTATTGTGCACTGGCACCCGCTAAAAATACTAATTCACGAACCAATAGCTACGGCTGGTTTAACTTTAGCCGATTTACCGGCCCTTAAAAACCAAGTATTTACTATTATTCAAAACGAGCTTAAAGCCCACGAACATGAGCACCGATATACAAACCATCCGGAAACTGGCACACTTAGCCCGTCTGGAATTTGATGAAACAAAAGAGCAAGAGATGCTCCAGGACCTGAATAAAATTCTGGATTGGATGGAAAAGCTCCGGGAATTAGACACCTCGGCCGTAGAACCTTTAACTCACATGTCGGAAGAAGTGAACGTGCTGCGCGAAGACCTGGCTTTTAATGCTGTTTCCCACGAAGACGGGTTACGTAACGCCCCCAAAAAAGATTCTGATTATTTTAGGGTACCTAAAGTGCTGGATTAATTCATTTAGCTATTAGTAATTAGCTGTTAGCTTAAAAATAAATAATTTATATTATGAAAAGTGTCGATTAAATTTAGATTGGTACTTATAAAGACGTTAGGCACTAGTGCTGCTCCAATATAGTTTTTAGAATAAATTTGGACCACCAAATAAAATTGACAGTTAGATGATCAAAATTTCTAATTCATAATTTCTAATTTGGACAAGCACTAGACTTTTTATCTATTGAATATTTCCAGAAACTTACTTGACCTTTACACCTTAAAACCCTTGTTTGCCCAACTACTGAGCATAGTAAAAATTAAAGAGTAAAAATAAGATACGTTTTAAATTTACGTTTTCGAATTAAGCAGATAAATTTTAACTGCTTTCATATAAACCCGCTCTTGTTACGCAATTTCCCACTTCTGCTATTGCCGGAGATTATTTTGGGTTAAAATAAAGGTAACAATAGTCATAACTTATTAAATGAAATCATTGCTTTTAAGTGATGCCACGGACAGGGATACTACGTATCCTTTTCTTTTTTTAGCCCTTACTACCTTGGTGGCTTTAGGGGCGGCCATTTATTATTATTTTACGGGCTACGACCAGGTAGTACCATGGGAAACCATCACCGAAGCCCAAGCGGTTAATTTACCCATCGATCGCATTCAAGTATTGTTGCAGAAATTTCCGGTACAGCTAAAAGGCTTTATTATAACTGAACAGTTTGAGGCCGGCTTACCTCGGCCTAATCCGGTGGCCGCTACTATTTTTCTCGTAATCCTGGGCATTAGTTTTATATATTACCTGGCCATTGCCAGTACCTTTCGGCAAATACTTTTCTTTGCGGCCTTGTTGCTGCTAATGCTATTCTTAGCCACCTTTAACTTCGATTTATTAGGCATCTTCGGCAGCCAGAAACAGTATTTGCTTATTTCTATTTTAACCTTACTGGGCGGCACTACCTTTTTATTACAAGCCTTTTTTCCGCTAGTTTCTTTTAAAATCCGCTTAGTTATTTTCACGGGGCTGGAAGCAGGTATTGCGGGCTTTTTATACGGCGTGTCGCCGCTGACGCCTAACCAGGTTACGCTCCATTTGCTGCATTATAGTTCTTCGGGCTGCTTGGCAGCTGCTTTGTTGTTCATTTTTTGGGTTTCTTTCCAGAATATACTGGGCTTGCTCTGGTTTAATACCCAAGCCGAAAATCCGAGCCGCCGTTTTGGCTTATGGCAATTTATTCTGATTTGTCTTGTATACGTAGCGAACCTGTTGCTGCTTTATTTGCGCAACGCCGGCATCTTAGACCTGGACATTATTTTATTAAATAGTTTTCTGATTTTGCTTTTATCGGCCCTGATTGGTTTTTGGGGAACACGGCAACAAGAACCAGTTTATTTGGGGTTATTAGATTTCCGGAATGGCGCGGCTATTTTGTATTTGGTACTAGCGGCTATTACTTTTTTAAGCATGGGCTATGCTTTTGCCACGGCCAACGACGCTTCAATCCGCACCTTTTCCGACTTTATAATTTACACGCACTTAGCCTACGGCCTTATTTTCCTGGTTTACATTTTAATAAATTTTGGCCGCTTAATTAACCAGCGGCTGCGGGTTTACCGCGTAGTTTTCGAACCAAAAGTTATTCCGTTTTATACCGTGTATATTATGGGTTCTATTTTTTTGGTTACCCTTTTACTCAGAACAAACTTTGCTGTTTTTAACCGGGCCGTAGCCGGCTATTATAATTACCTCGGCGATTTTTATAAAGCCACGGAAGGTGATATTCTGGCACTTAAATTTTATTCCGAAAGCGCGGTGTATGAACACAACAATGTAAAAGCTACGTACGGGCAAGCCGCTATTTACCGCGAAAAAGATTATTGGCAAAGCGAAGTAAATCAACTGAACGAAGCGCTTAAAGTTTATCCCGACCCGAAAATATACGCTCGGCTGGCCAACAAATACCCCGACCAACAACACTTTTTTGACCGGATGTTCGCTTTAAGAGCCGGACTGCAGCAATTTCCGGAGAGTGTGCCGCTGCTAAATAATCAAGCTCTGGTGTATGCCACTACTTCTATGATCGACTCGGCAGACTATTTTTTTAACCGGGCGGCGCAAGAAAATAAATGGGAAAGCACTTTAACCAGTAACCGCTTGGCTTTTTACTTGCTTAATGGTTTGGGGCAACAAGCTATTACTTTAGCGCAAAGCCAAAAGGCAAAACAACACCTGCCGCTTACGAGTAACTTGCTGCTACTGGAGAGCTTCACCAAACAAAAGTTAGAAACAGAGCCATTACAACTGCCTACGGCTACCAGACTAAGGCCCGAAATATTTGCCAGTTTTTACCACGGCGTGCTGCGCGATCGCATTCCGGCCGATAAAAAAACCTTAGCCCGCATTAACAGCTATTTGAATAGCGAAGAAAATAATGCGTATCACCTGGATCTGAAAATACTTCAATCTTACGTTCAGCAACGTTTAAACCAAACACTGGCAGCCCGCACTACGCTCGAAAACCTGGCCGGTACCGAAGAAACTTACTCGGCCTACCTCCTAGATTTGATTGGTTTGCAATTAATGCAGCAGCGTTTGTACGCGGCGGCAGCTACCCATTTCGAGCAGGCCCAAGCCAAAGGCTTACCCGATGCGCCGTTGCACCACTTGTACGCCCTAGCCTTCCTACCCGCTAAATCAACCGAGGCTTTGCTTTTAGCCTCGGAATTAGCTGAATCGGAGAATCCGGTAATGGCCGCCCAAGCCAATCAGTTGCTGTTTTTACTCCAGGCTAATCCTACCCAGGTAATCTTACAAAAAAGCGATTCGGCTAAAGTACAGTATCTGCAACTCAACCAGCAGCCCAACAGCCTTACCGACCAGGATTTTGTAGCCATTGCGGGTTCGGTTAATAATCCGGAATTAAAAAATATAGCGCAAAAAGAATTAACTGCTTACTACCTGAATAACCGGAATTGGCCGGCGGCCATGCAGGTACTGCAAGGTTTATTACCCCGTTTAACCCAAAAAAACCAGTTGCTATCGGAAGTAAATATTTTGCAGGCCGAACTCATGCTTCAAACCAACCAATTGCCGCAATTGGCCCAGGCCTTGCCCCGCATGTACTTGCAAGGCTCCGACCAAAATTTAAAATATTATTACCAGGCTGTTCTAACCGAGCGCAACCAGAAAATAACCGAAGCGGCTAAACAATATAACCTTGCCGTAACGGCTTTGCCTTATCATACTCCCACCGTACTAGCAGCGGCTCATTTTTTTAACACCAAAGCAAAGCAAAAAAATCAGGCTTACAATATATTATTAAATAGTATAACGTATAATCCGCACGAAGCAGAAGTATATAAAGCTTATATTTTACAAAGCGTGGAGATAGGATACGGCGGCTTTGCCGAAACGGCTCTCCAGGAATTAAGTACTTTAATATCAGCCGCTGAAATGGCCAGTTTTGAGCTAGCCTATAAAGCCAAAGTAGCCGAACGCCAAGCAGCCTTGGGATTGGAAGTCCAGTAATACCATACCGCTACCACTTGCGCCAATTATTCTAAATTATTAGGCTTTTCGCAAAATGAGAATTCTGAGGCGTTAATTATTGTGCTGCATACTTTATTAATTTTATGCAGGTGCTGGTTATATTAATTCTAGCCTATCCTTTAACTTGTAATTTGTAACCAGTAACTTGCAATCTATAATTGCTTTTTGTTATGGCTAACACTATTATTCAAACACTCGACCTTTCCCGGGCTTACCGCATGGGTACCGAAACCATACATGCCTTGCGCAGTGTTTCTATTGAAGTAGCGAAGGGCGAGTACGTGGCTTTTATGGGGCCTTCCGGCTCGGGTAAATCTACGCTCATGAATATTATTGGCTGCCTCGATACACCTTCCGGCGGCCGTTATATTTTGAATAACCAGGACGTAAGCAACATGACCGACAACGAGTTGGCAGAAGTGCGCAATAAAGAAATTGGCTTTGTTTTTCAAACCTTTAATTTATTGCCCCGTTCATCGGCCCTCGAAAATGTAGCCTTGCCTTTAATTTATGCCGGCTACGGCAAAAGTGTGCGCCAAGAGAAAGCCATGCACGTGCTGGAAAGTGTGGGATTAGCCGACCGGGCCAAACACAAACCCAACGAGCTTTCGGGCGGGCAACGGCAACGGGTGGCCATTGCGCGGGCGCTGGTAAACGACCCCAGTATTATTCTGGCCGATGAACCCACCGGTAACCTCGATACCAAAACTTCGTACGAGATTATGGATTTATTCGAGAATCTTTACGCCAAAGGCAATACCATTATTATGGTAACCCACGAAGAAGATATTGCCAAGTACGCGCACCGGATAGTGCGATTGCGTGATGGTTTAATCGAAACCGATAATATTAACACCGAAATTGCCACGCACCGGGAAACAGTATAACCACTAAAATATTGCGTCCGGTTTTGCCCGGAAATCTTTATTCAAAAAATGAAAATATACACCAAAACCGGTGACCAGGGACTTACGTCGCTTATTGGTGGCACGCGGGTCAGAAAATCAGATTTACGGATAGATAGTTACGGCACCGTTGACGAACTCAACGCCCATATTGGTTTAGTCAGTGATCAGCCCGTTAATTTAGTTCGTAAAGCTATTCTGAAAGAAATTCAGGACCGGTTATTTACCATTGGGGCTTCGTTGGCTTCCGACCCGGATAAATCTAAGATGAAAATTCCGGATTTGCACGCCACCGATATTACCTTGCTGGAAACCGAAATGGACGCGATGGATGCCGACATCCCGCCGCTTAAAGTTTTCGTATTACCAGGTGGGCACCAATCGGTTTCTTTCTGCCACGTGGCGCGCACGGTTTGTCGTCGGGCGGAACGCCTGGTTATTGCGTTGCAGGAAGAATCATTTGTGGCGGAGTTGGTTATTATTTATTTAAACCGCTTATCGGATTATTTATTTGTACTGAGCCGAAAAATGGCTTACGAGTTGGGTGCCGAAGAAATTACCTGGCAACCACGGCTGTAATCAGATAAAATAAAAATATTACTTTTACCAAATTAATCGGCTCTCTGTTGGGGCTAGAAATTATTATCATAATTCATAATTCTTTTATTTATGCTTACTGCTCAAACCATTGCTATAGAAAACATTAAAAAGTCGCGGCTGCCGGAAGTTGATTTCAACTCCTTGGAGTTCGGGCAGACTTTTTCCGATCATATGTTAGTTGCTGATTTTAAAAACGGTGAATGGCAAACGCCTAGCATTGTACCTTTCCAGGACTTTTCTTTAAGTCCGGCTAATCCGGCTTTACATTACGGTCAGGCTCTTTTCGAAGGTTTAAAAGCTTATAAAAACGAAGCTGGTGAAATAGCTGTTTTTCGTCCGGATGCAAATTTGCGGCGTTTGAATATTTCGGCCGAGCGTTTGTGCATGCCCGCTTATCCGGAAGAGGTTTTTATAGAAGGTTTAAAAGAATTATTGCGCCTGGATGCCGACTGGATTCCAACACTTGCGGGCAGTTCTCTCTATATCCGGCCGTTTATGTTTGCTACCGGCGAGTTTCTGGGCGTAAAACCCTCCGACACTTACAAATTTGCTATTATTACTTGTCCGGTAAATGCTTACTATTCTACGCCGCTACGGGTTAAAGTAGAAGAAACGTTTGCCCGTTCCGTAGAAGGTGGCTTTGGTTTTGCCAAAGCGGCCGGTAATTACGCCGGTTCGCTTTATCCGGCTAAAAAAGCCGCCGAAGAAGGTTACCATCAATTGCTCTGGACCGACGGCAAAACCCACGAATATTTCGAGGAATCGGGCACTATGAACCTGATGTTTGTTATTAATGATACGCTAGTTACTCCGGCTTTAAGTACTTCTATCCTGGCTGGTGTTACCCGCGATTCCATTATTCAACTGGCCAAAGACCGGGGCTTACCGGTAGAGGAACGGAAAGTGTCGGTAGCCGAAGTAATAGCAGCCATCCAAAATAATACCCTGCAGGAAGCATTTGGTTGTGGCACGGCTGCGGTTATTTCGCACATCGAAACCATTGGCTACCGGGGCACCGATTATGCTTTACCGGCAGTAGGTAATCGTAAGTATTCGCCCGCTTTGGCTCAGGAACTCAATGATATTCGGACTGGTAAAGTAGCCGATGAACACGGTTGGGTAGTTAAGGTTTGAACCAGGTTATAAGTAATAAGTTGTAGGTGGTAAGCTTCTGGTAATACAGTGCTTACTGCTTACAACTTTTGCTTTTTACAATTATCAATAAACAGTTATCAGTTACTAATAAAGAGGTATCAATTATATAGCTCTACTTACCACATAATACTTAAAACTTAAAAACTCAACATGACTATAGACCAAGTAAAAGATTTAAAAAGCCGTACCGAGGCTTTGAGGAGGTATCTTTGACTACGATGCCAAGAAAGAAGAAGTAACCGCTAAAGAAACTGAGTCTACGGCCTCCGGCTTTTGGGATGACTCTAAAAAAGCCGAAGCTTTGTTAAAAGAAGTTAAAGCCGTTAAAATCTGGACCGACCAGTTTGAAGCCGTAGATAATGCGGTAGCGGAATTTGAAGTGCTCTTTG
>Ga0210040_10011345_pt1 | contig 10098 bp, 9 predicted proteins | sample CryGeyCG12114_NA_FD_185462 | JGI IMG/M metagenome (GOLD analysis project Ga0210040, IMG submission 185462) | Groundwater microbial communities from aquifer - Crystal Geyser CG19_WC_8/21/14_NA (SPAdes) (version 2) | ecosystem: Environmental > Aquatic > Deep subsurface > Groundwater | place: USA...
TATCGACGCCGGTTCGGCCAACATCACCGGCTTTGCCCGACAAATGAGGAGCCAAAGCGGCCCACGCACGGTCACTGATTTCATCCAGAGTAGTCACGAACGCAAAGATAATTGTCCGCACAACCTAGGAGGCTTGTATAGTACTTGTTTTTGATGTTCTATTCAGTTGAGTGAAAAATTATTCTCACATCATGTGAATGCTTAGTAAGACTTTTAACTATACTTAGGGATAATCTTAGCATACATCATTCAAACTAACATGAGTTTACAACAATCATTAGTAGACGTAAAACATCATATACATACGGATGCACCCAGCGGTATTGTAGATTTTCAGACCCTAAGCTCAAAGTTGCGCCTAATAATCGATGAATGGGTTGAAGATGAATATCTCGCAGAGAAAGTCGGTGGGAAACTAGATTTTATAGATGACTTATCAACAAATAAAGTACTAAGTAACAAAGAAGTACTTGATTTTTTTAATGTAATTAACGATGCAATCACAGCACTAGAAAACTATGATAAAAAGATCAATGAACTCCACACTAGTGATAAAATTATTGACGCAATTTCAACTTTTATTAATGAATTGGAAGTATTAAAGCTCTCCGATAGTTATAGTAAGCTATTTGATTCCGTAAGCAAAACCAGATTGTATGCTAATAGATTTTCTAGTGAGACTAGGCACCAAAAACAATTAGATGAAATACCAGACAGTACCAGTATTATAAATGAAAATATATTAAGATCCTATTATGACAAATTGATAGGCATCAATAGCACAATAATTGAAGGTATTAAGTTAAATAAATCAATTAAAATAATATCAAAATATGAATATGATAGATTAATATTAAGTAGCGAAGAGAAATATAAGATATTAGAAGAACTACAAAATAATAAAAAAATATTATCAGATTCAGAAAATGAAAATTCACAACTTAAAGAAAAGCAAGTATCAACTGAAACTGCTTATAATGTACAGAAAGAAGAAATTACTAGGTTAACTAACCAAATTAATCAAGACACTAGAGAAAAAATAAATCTAACGGATCAACTAGCATCGATAAGGACAGAGGTAGAAGCAAAAGACGCGATCATAATTAGTCATGAAGACAGAATATCACAATTAAATGTAGCCGTACAAAGAAGAGAGATAGCGGAAAACAGCGCAAGATTTCAAAGTCAAGCTGACGAAAATAAAAGGATTGCCAACTATTGGAGGCTTGGAGTTATAGCCATAATTTCGGTATTCGTTGTAATGTTATTATGTAATCTATCATCAAATAATGACCTGTTTGATATTGCGAAAGATATTTTAAAAGATCCAAGTGTTATTGACTCATCTCTAACATACAATATTATATTTATTCAAGTTGGAAAAAAAATAGCTACAAAAATTTTAATTTATTCTATGGTAATATATCTAATTAGCTTTTTTGTAAAAAACTATAATGCACAAATGCATAATTACATAGTCAATTCTCACAAAGCGAATGCATTGCAATCTACTGTTGATCTTATCGGAACCGCGAAGCAAGACGACGGAAATGATAAGATAATTCTACAAGCAACGCAAGCAATATTTACGAGCCAGCGAAGCGGTTATCAAGGTGCTGAAAGTGAACCTAGCAGCCCCAATCTAATTACAAACTTTATAGACGCAGTACAACCTAAAAGCAAGTAACAGGCTTTCCTCACTAATCATGCTTATAATTTTCAACGGACCAATTTTTAATATTTTTTGTCATTAAGCTGCATCCAACACCAATTAAGACAATATCTTTATTTTTTATTAAATATTTTTCATAATATTTTTTATCTTTTATCTGATCAATTGCTATTGTAGAATCAGATGTTTTAAACTCAATGATGTAAATTTTATTATCCAACTCAATAACAGAGTCAATTCTACCTAAATTAGTTTCATCCTCGCTAACAATGTCAAAACCTATTGTTTTTAGGAAAATATGTAATCCAGAATGAAAGTAAGCTTCTGTTATCTTCATATTGTATGATAGACTAGCAAAGATAGACATAGTATCTCTGAAAAAAAGGTCAACATTTCCATCTATTAAATATTGTTTCATTTTATCGTTTTGGTTATAACTACTTATCTCAGAGTATACACGCGATAAAGGATACCAAGAGACACTTTCAATATGATTATTATCAATAGCAGATATTTTCTTAATAGCTTCTTCAATCATATTCTTTTCAGCAATAAATTCTGTATCAATATTCTTGAAATATTTTGCTTTAACCAAAATCTGACAAAAGCATATACTCCAAATGTCAAATTCGTGAGCTATTGAATATGCCTCATCTACATACTGAATATTAAATTCAGATTCTCTTATTAATTCTGCTGCCTTATCTTCCTCAATATCGATTAAATATGCAAAAACCTTTTCTTTAATATTCATTTGCCAATGTGTATATTTTTTTGATGTGAGGGAACTTTAAAAATCAAGACCGTTTCGGCGCAGTATACGCAAGAAATACCAAAGCACAAGCACTGAAAATTCAGGCAGTGTTTATTATATTAAACTATAACCAGCATGAGCAAATACAAGTACGGTACGGGTACTACAGATCAACCTTATGAAAAGCCTGATACAGATACTGTATTATGGAGATACATGGATTTCGTCAAGTACGTATCTATGTTAAGTAGTGAGGCTTTATTTTTCGCCAACTCTAGCCAATTTCAAGATCCCTTTGAGGGTGCGGTTGGAGCTGAAGTCTTGATGGATGAATGGAAGCGGAGATTTAGAGAGTGGTATAAAGATGTTCACACACCGGAAGAAATAGAGTTACTAATTCAAGGTTTTCATATGACTTATTCTATGTTGAAAGATGGGACAGTAATTAATTGTTGGTATAAGAGTAAAGGTGAGAGTGAAGCTATGTGGCGTTTGTATTCTACAGATACCAATAATGCTATAGCTATACGTACTAATGTGGGCAAACTAAAAGCTTCTTTGCCAGGCACAAAGCAGTTTGAAATAGGTAAGGTTATCTATTACGATTATGACGAACCTATCTCAAATCCTAATATTACCTTTTGGTTTAAGCGTCAATCTTTTGCTCACGAGAAAGAAGTAAGGGTAATTCATCGGGTAGCTCCGCAAGTTGGTTGTAATGGGGTTTTGATTCCAGTTGATTTGAGACTTCTAATAGACAAGGTTTACATATCACCCCTAGCCTCATCTTGGCTTCTTGATCTAGTTAAAGATGTAAGCCTGAAATACGGGTTTGAAGTAGAAGTAGATAAATCCGAAATTGCTCAACTCCCTATTAAATTTGATAAATGAGAAACATTTTCTAGTATAGGTAGCAACTAGTTTCTGCACCAGTACGCGCAAGTAAATAACATACGATAACTAAGACTTATCGGACCTTATCTTTGATTGACAATTTTATCAAGCAAAGGGTATAAATGCATTTTTGCAGTCTTATACGGGGTATTTCCGCATTTTTGCAGCCTTATAAGGGGGTATGCGTGTGCCATTATGATCCTAGCCTAAGTTTTGGCTGCCTTTAAGAAAGGTTCTTGTATAGCTCTTCTTATGTGTATGTAAAAAGTTTGTTACAAGTACTTTTCAGAGAGGTATCGGCTACTATTAAGAAACAATTAATAAAAAGACTTTTTCGTACAGTACGAGACGCTGCAAAACTAATGATGAAAGACTTTTTGGGGCAGTACGAGAACGCTAGGAAAGTCCAATAACCTCATACCACATTTCAGGGGAACGAGACTTTCCGGTGCAGTACGAGGCGGCAAGGAAAGTCCAATAAAAAAGGGAGCGACCTGTTATAGATCACTCCCTTTTTACTTATTGACTTCCACATTGTATATAGTTAATAATCTACTATTGTTGGTGAGGTATGATATAAGCTTATCAATGTGTGACGGTTACAAAAAGTTACAAAAAGTTACAAACCCATGTAACCTCAAAAACCCGGTCAATTCACTGCATTCAGGCTTTTTTACCATAGGTTACATAGTTACATAGATTTTTATATAAAAGTATATTATAAGAGTAGTAGTAGAGATAAGCTCTTCACCGACATCTCCCAGCTTCAATACAGTAGATTTCTCCAAAAGAGTTTTGAAACGCGAAAAATGATGTAACCGTGTAACCTTCCACGAAAACCCTCTCTACTTACAGGAAACGCCATTTTTACGGTTACATTCCGGTTACATCGGTTACAAATCCATGTAACCTTTTGTAACCTCATTTGCTACCAATAAAAAAAGGAGTGACCAATTGATATAGTCACTCCTTTTTGCTTTCCCTACCACAACCTTACTTATTAAAAGTCAACCCTCCCGCTTTCCTAAGTTTATCAAAACTACTCTGCTCAACAGATGATAGAGTTTTCCCATTTATTTCTTTAAACTCACGATCTTCTGTATTGAAATCAAAATCTAGTATGGGTCTTTTTTTTTCGGTCTGATGTTCTGGATACAGATTAGGATTTACAACCCTTTTCCAATCCCTTATCCCTTCAATACCTCTCATCGTTTTACCTCCTACTTTCTTTACCTTTTGCGTATTAATTCCCATAGTTTCTAGTTTCGCTTTTATGACGCTAGGATTAATAAAGCTTTTCACATTAAATTCTTTCGTGTATTCATTGATAAGTTTTTCTAGGACGGTATTACTCATAAAGTCAACTTCACTATGAGATACTGTTAAGTAAGTTTCTATAAAAGTGTCTTCAGGTTTGTGTATGCTATAGTTCTCTGCATTTCGTTTCATGTTGTTGGTAACTTCACTAGATGTAAACTTATAATCAAACCCTTTTTTGTATAAGTCTACTATTTGACCCCAAAATTGATTTTTATCTACCTTATTAAAATCAGTTTTATCGTATCGTAGCAGGTCAAAAATCAATAGCCGACGCTCACCAGTATCATCTTTTGATATATCACGATTATTAGCACATCCGGCAAAGGTAGCGTACCTTTTATAGTCGGCTGTTTGTTGATACTTACGATCTCCGGTTATCTTTGATTGACTGAAAAAGTGTTTCATCTGCTTCACGTCTCCCTTACTATAAGATGACATTTCATCTAGTAGTATCAATACTTTTTCATTCAGCATCAATGCATCTTTGGTACTTTCAAAGTTGAAATTTGGTTTACTAGCATATAGGTCAAAGTTCCATAGTAGACGCTCAAAGAATCCAGTTTTACCCATGTTTTGAGGGCTAATGAAAATTAAAGCATTATCATTTCGTGAAAATTGTTCCTCACTTAGAATCTGAGAAACTAGGGCAACACACCACTTTGTAAAGGTTATTTGAAACAATGTGTCATCATCTGTAGTTACCGTTTTTAGTAAGGGATTAAGATGATCCTGACCGTCGTAATGCGCATGTAACCAATCCAACTGACTACCGATATAGCTTTGATTTTGATACGTGTTATTATTCATGACCGCACATGCTAGGTATGGTTTCGGTACAAAAATATGATGATCTTCTAGCAATTCTAACCATCCATTGAAACACTTATCTTGCTCTGTAAACATCTTAAAATCAAAAGGGTTTTTATTGCCAGCATCACTATAATAATACCTATCACTTGAATTATCATAATAGAAATCGTAATACTGTGACATAATATTTCGCACGTCTTTAATAGTGACTTTATCTTTACTACTACGCTGGTTTTCTTTTGGAAAGAAGACATAGTTAGGTATTTCAAATCCTTTTTCATCCCTGAGCGATCTACCTAAATAATCCCGTATTTCTTGCTCTGTGTATGGCTTAATAAGCTCTTTATTATTAGCTGTCCAATCGATTGCCATTTGGAGTATCTTACTTTGCTCAATACCCTCTGATTTTAAATTAACTAGTTTTAAATAAAAGTCGTGTCGGCTACCGTTTTCACCGTCAGGTAATCCGGTTTTTGCAACAATATGATCTACATACTTATCAAACTTGTCTTGATTTGATAGTAGACTAGTGGTGGTAGCAGGTACTTGCACACCAGTAGTTGTGTACTCCTTTTTCTTAGTAGTAACTACCTTTTTATTTAAATCCCATATCTTGACATCGGCGGGTAGAATACCACCCTTTTTTAATATTTTACTTAATTCTTTTACCTTATTATGAGCGTTAGGATACTCTCTAAGCAACTCTATACCGTTAACCTCACTATAGTTCGGATTATAATAAAAAAGAGGCTGATAAGGCAGGAAAGTACCCCGGTTAACGTTGGTGCAACTAGTGTCACTCAGTACCTCTAGTTTTTCATACAGATGCAGCATGAAAGCCGTGTACATATTCGTATGGTTATCGATATCGATACCAGTTACACTAAAATAAACCTTTATACCCTTGCCACGCGGGCTTGTATGTAGCAGGATCGTAGTGTCCCAACTTTCCAACGTAGTACCAATATTCACCATTTGAACATCTGTAAGATGGTCGAAATCCATACACACAAAACCGCTATGATTAAGCTGGATTTCACCTTTTATCTTGTTACCTTTTTCATCTAAAATATCTTTACCGCTGCTATCTTTTTGCGTAGGGTATATTTCCTTACTAGTAGCTGTTTCATCGTAACATGATGATACGGTGAGGAACGGGAGCTTCTTTTTAAGCTCTGTTTGCTTATCCTTATCCGGTTCAGCAGCTATCTGTTCTGTTATAGTAGCTACTTGTAAATCTGGATTCTTACCCTCTATAATGTCTATAATAGTATCAAATCCTGATACACGCATTTTACTGCTTACTATTTCATTGAAATCTTTGAAGATTGTAAATTTGTTTGTGGTAGTCATATAAGTTTTAATAATTTTTTATTTTAATAGAGTATCGATTTTAAAAGCCCGTAGATTTAAAAAACTGATTAACTCTGTTTGTGTATCGATATTTCTACAGTTGTGAGGTTTAAGAAGCAACTCAATAACTTGCGGATCCATCCGGTCAAAGTCTTGCTTTCCACCACCCTTTTCCATCGGTATTTTCCAATCCCTTAACAGATCATCTTTACTTGTTGGTAGTACTTTCCACACAGTTTGGTTTCTAGCCAACTCTATGCGTATCATTTGCTTTTCAGTATGTATAAGTCTAGCTTTATACACCATCACTTCACCATCTACATATCCATACACATCATTATATTGTCTAACATAATATAATCTAATAGTCGTGAACCTGTTTAAAAAGTTAGTGGTCTTACTTCCATGTTTCATAATTTCTAGTTTATTTTTTATTAAAGATCTTCTTAAGCTTCTCCCTCCTATCGACTGATTTTTGCATATTCAGCAAATCGTTATAATCTCCAATTAAATAGGTATGAACACCTTTGTTAAACCGTTTCTTTTTATGGTTTTCAATAACAAAGGTCTCTATGTGTAATGGAGGATCCCACATTACAATATCAAATATTCCGCACACACCTACCACTGCCGTACCATCATTCGGTGTGATACTTAATGTAAAAAGGGCAGGTGGATAATAGGTTAACCAGTTATCAACAGCTTCTTCCCATGTGGTAAATAATTCACTATCAAAAATTCTCATTATACTAAACCCTCCTTATATTTCTTACTCTTTAATACGCGACCGTCGTACTCGCCTAAATTATCAAAGTACTGTTTGGCTTCACTAGCATTATACAAGTGCGTGTGTAATAAGATAATGTAGGTGAGTTGAGCTTTCTGTAGTTCAATCCATGTGCGTTTCTTAGCTAGTTTGTAGTACCTACCGATCTCGTGAGCGGTAACATAACTAATGCCGTTCTTTTCAATTGTTTCCATGTGTTGTAGTTTCTTTATTCTATATATCAAGTACTGAAACTCCTTTTTCGGTTTCTTATAAATTATATATGGTTGAATGAGGTAAGTTGTAGTTTGTATGTTACTAAATTGTTAACAAATGAAAGGTGTAACACATTTAGGGCTATCAAAACCTTTAAACAACAGTACAAAAATGAGTTACACTTGTAATAGGATATAAAAAAAGCAACCCATTGGGGCTGCCGTTTCATCTGATATAATGTGAGAATAAATTTATTAATTTGACCATGTGAACTTGCCGCACCGAAATGTGCTGCAAAATATATGATAAACATATAATTATATAAAATTTACTAAATCAATAACCCTTTATAAATCAACTACTTACCAGTTTCACAACATTTATATAAATATTATATTTTATAACTAGTTCATAGGTCATAATCATAACTACTTAACCATTAATTACTTACCAGTTTCACTACATTTATATAAATATGATATTTTAGAACTAGTTCAGTATCAATACTCACGGTCGGTATCATATGATCACTTACCACGTTTCATAACATTATGAATCACACTACAACGTTTCATAAATTCATGATATGGTATTAATAAAAAAAGGAGCAAACTAATTAAATAGCTTACTCCCTTTTCTCGTCCCACATAAATGGGGTATGACCTCTGCGTGTTTGCGTGACAATTTTATCAAGCAAACAATTCTTTAAGTTCTCACCTTGGAGGGCGAGTATTAATCCTGTAATAATTGAGCTATACGCTCCTTTCCAGCTTCTTTGCTACCGTAGGTACTCATTATAAGTTGCGTCCCTGTATGCCCAACAATACCAGCAATAGCGACCGGATTTATACCCTTTTGCAACGCTAAATTAATAAAGGTTTTTCTACCTGCATGACTACTAATAACATCATACTTGAATTTAGATAATTTAGTTGATTTATTCTTTCCTTTATATTCTTTTATCTGTACTTTATAATATAGACTCGCTACCTTTTTACATATTTGTTTAATACCTCTGTTAAAATCTTCGGCTGGATAATAAGGTATGGTATTATTATATTTGGCTAGTATCCGTTTCACATCATCCGCCAACGGTATTGTTATATCTGTATCGGTCTTTTCTGTAGTGAATAATAATTCATCATTAAATATATTATCTTCGGAAATTGTTGAGTCTGAATACCGTATACCTGTCAAACACATAAGAACAAAACGATCTCTTATTCTGTCTTGTGCCTCTGTTAAACCTTCTAAATTAATTAAATCTTGTAATTCATTCTTTTTCAAATAAACGACGTTGGTGTTTGATTTAGCAGCAACCTTTGTCTTATGATCTCTTAAATCCGTTATATCAATACCTAACTTTTTAGCATTTGCATATACTACGGTTTTTATCTTTGTTATGGTATCGGTTATTGTTAGATTCTTCCTACCTATACCTATCAAATATGATTCAAATGATGCTAAAGTATCTGGTGAAACATCTGTTATTTTCCATGTTGGTTTATACATTTCTACTACGTTGGCTACATTCTTATATAAACGAGTTGTATTAATAGCTGCCGTTTCAGCATTTGCTTCTGCATAATCACGAATTAATTTTGGCAATAAATTGGTTTCTAATTTACCTGATAATATCTCGTACCGTTCAATATCCTTTTTCTTATTAACTACTTGCTGTTCTAAATCCTGTAATTCAAACTTTAATTGTTCCAATTGATTACTGAATAGTTTGTTAATCTTTGGAGTGATCCGTATGGCAGTTTCCCGTTTGTTCAGCAGTTGATCATACTCTTTGGATAATGCTGATTTCGTTGGTTCTACTCCTTTCGCTACCAAGTCCCTTACTGCTACTCTTACATCTGATGCTACTTGTTGGATAGTTGCTGTGAGTTCTGGTGCGTTGGGTAGTTTACTGACTATTCCTGTTTTCAGGTTAATGTATGATGACGGTACGGCAACACCTGTAGCTTTGATGAACTCACTACCTTTGTGTGTATGTTTGATTGATACGGGACACTCGTTTTGCTTATTGGCAGGACGTAGGGTAAAGGAAGTTGTACTCATTGTAGATTGGCTTATGATTGATATGCTGAACTACCACAAGATACAAAACTTCCAAACCATGTACTTACCGTGTACTTAATTTAATTTCAAAACCTCATTTAAACGCTGCAAAGGCAGTATTTTGACCTATGTTTGATATGGCTGGGATGATGGGCAAAGTGAAGGAGCTGCAGGATAAGATGAAGCAGGCCCAGGACGATTTGCAATTTTTGACCGCGTCCGCCGAGTCGGGCGGGGGCTTGGTGA
>Ga0210040_10011347_pt1 | contig 10096 bp, 5 predicted proteins | sample CryGeyCG12114_NA_FD_185462 | JGI IMG/M metagenome (GOLD analysis project Ga0210040, IMG submission 185462) | Groundwater microbial communities from aquifer - Crystal Geyser CG19_WC_8/21/14_NA (SPAdes) (version 2) | ecosystem: Environmental > Aquatic > Deep subsurface > Groundwater | place: USA...
ATGCCACCGGCGCGGGTGTTGCCGGGGCAGAGGTAGCAATTCGGGTCGTAGGCGGGGCGTACGCTGCGGTCGGGCTCTTCCTGCGCGCCCTGCCAGGGCCGCTTGGCCCGGTGCGGCGACACTAGCAGCCACTCGCCGTTGAGCGGGTTGTAGCGACGGTGCGACTGGTTGTCAATATCAAATTCAGCCATGAAACGGTGAAATAGTGAGTGGTGAGTAGCAAGAGGATAGGTGAAAGTCCATGAATTGCCGCGAAAGTAACTTTTTGGGCTTAGCCAGGTAGGACGGCAATTCGACTATTCTGCGCATCTAAGCAGAGGGAAAAATCGCGCGGGCTGATTTGATACTGGATACTACCTGTCATCAGCACGCGAGATTTCACCTAAAGGTCAAAATGACGTTCTTTTTTCCGCTAGTTGGATAGAATTAGTAAGCGCGTCAAGACGTCACTACCTCATCGTTGATGATTTCCAGCGGCCCTACGCCGGCCACGATGGTGGTGGTGTAGGTTTCCAGAGGTAGCCCCAAAATGCGCTGGTATTCCTGGGTAGCCTGCTGCACGAAGGCCTCGGAATGCGCTGCCGCCACTAGGTTGATGGTGCACCCCCCGAAGCCGCCGCCCATCATGCGGGCGCCGTACACGCCGGTGGCGCTTTTGGCAATCTGCACCAGCACGTCCAACTCTTTGCAGCTCACCTGGTAGTGGTCGCGCAGGCCGGTGTGCGAGGAGTACATAAGCTCGCCCACGCTCTGCATATCGCCTGCGAGGAGGCTCTGGCATGTTTTTTCCACCCGCCGGTTTTCCTGCACCACATACAGGCAGCGGTGGTACACCACCTCCCCCAGCTCGTCGTGGTGCCGTTCGAGTTGGGCCATTGTCACGTCGCGCAGGCTCTGAATTTCGGGGTAGTAGCGGCGCAGCGTCGCCACGCCCTGCTCGCACTCCTGGCGGCGCGTGTTGTATTCCGAGTCGGCCAGCGAATGCTTCACGCCGGAATTGCACAGCACCAGATGGTAGTTTTCGGAGTCGAAAGGCAAGTACTCGTACTCCAGCGAGCGGCAGTCGAGGCGCACTACGTGCCCTTCGCGGCCGAACAGGCTGGCAAATTGGTCCATGATACCGCTCTTTACGCCGGCAAACTCGTGCTCAGCCGATTGGCCCATATGCGCCAAGGTCATGCGGTCGAGGTTGGTGTCCATGAGCGTATTGAGCGCGTAAGCCAAGCCGCACTCTACCGCCGCCGACGACGACATGCCGGCTCCGATGGGCACGTTGCCTCCAAACACACAATCGAAGCCCGGCACCGTGAGGCCCTTTTTCTGAAACTGGGCTACTACCCCCAGCAGGTAATTGGCCCACAGCTGCTTACTAGGTGCCACTTGGTCTACCGCCACCGAGTAGTGCTCGTCTTTGTCGTAGGAATACAGACGGATTTGCGAGCTGTCATTCAGCCCTACTCCGAAAAATATCTCCTTGTTGATGGCAGCTGGTAGCACAAAGCCTCCATTGTAGTCGGTGTGCTCACCGATGAGGTTTACGCGGCCTGGTGCCCGCACAAGTAGTGGCGCATAGCCAAAATGGCGCTGAAAAGCGGTAGCAATGGATTGGGATAACATATTGGAAGAGAAAACTAAGCGTGAAACCCAGGGAAGAAGGAATGGAGTAAAGATGTTGTTTTCATTAGATAAACGCAAACGTTTGCAAGTTTTACGCTTTACTGTAGTGCCTGAAATGATAGTTGCTAGGTAAGCTATAACTAGGGCCAACTATGCCGCAATCATCACATAAACAGTAATTTATGTGATAATCTGCAAAGGATTCATAGGAGCTTATTTCTCCCTCTATCGGAATGCCTATTCTTTCAACAAGACAATTGCCGTTAAGCGGACAGGAATAAGATAATCAAAACTCAAAAAGATAGTACTCACTTGACATTTCAGGTGTTTTTAAGTAATCTTACAACCAATTTTATGCTTAATAAAAGCAAAGGTTTGTTTGGCTATCATTACAGCAGCTTTGCAGAACAGAACAAGTTCATCAGTATTTCAAAAGGCTGTTTTTAGAGAAACCTTTTTTCATGATAGATGCAAACGTTTGCAAGTTTGCATCTTTTGACAAACGTTTGCATAAGTTTTGTTGACCATACGATTCCCACCCATTCCTTCTTACCCTATGAAAAAGCCAGTACCTAAACTGCATCAAGTAGCTGTTCCCGCACTACTGTGCTGCTTTCCCCTACAGCCCCTGATGGCTGCGGCGGGCAGCCCCGTGGCCAATGAAGTGGCCATTACACCAACGAGCACCCGTTCTCCACTAGCCGACATCACCGTGGCCGGTCGCGTAGCCGATGAGCAGGGCCAGGCGCTGCCGGGCGTGAACGTGGTGGTGAAAGGCACCACTAACGGCGCCCAAACCAATACCGATGGCCGCTACAGTATCACGGCTCCCGACAATGCTACCCTGGTCTTTTCCTTCGTGGGATATACCAGTCAGGAAGTAGCTGTAAATGGTCGTACATCCGTGAACGTTTCGTTGGCGCCGGATGCGCAGACGCTGAACGATGTGGTAGTAGTGGGCTACCTCACCCAGAATCGTCAGGAAGTGACAGGTTCTGTTGCAACAGTAAGTGGTACTGATGTTCGTCGGGCACCGGTGGCCACACTGGGCGAAGGCATTCAGGGCCGCCTACCCGGCGTGCAGGTGACGAACTCCGGTATTCCGGGGCAAGCGCCGGTAGTGAATATCCGTGGTATTGGCTCGATTTCCAGCGGCGGCGGACCTCTCTATGTGGTAGACGGTCTGTGGACTACTAACCTGCGCGACTTCAACCCGCAGGATGTGGAGAGTGTGCAGGTGCTGAAGGATGCCGCCTCGCTGGCCCCTTACGGCTCCAGCGGCGCTAATGGTGTAATTATTATTACGACGCGCCGGGGTAAAGCCGGCACGCCTGCTGTTAATTTCAACGTGTATGGTGGTCTGCAGAATATCACCAAAACGTATGACTTGATGAATTCCCAGCAGTGGGCCACCATTAATAACCAAGCACACGACAACGCCGGGGTACCTCGCTTGCCCTACGCCAACAATCTGCCTACCGACCCCGCTACCGGGCAAGTGCTTGACACCGACTGGCAGAAAGAACTTATCAAGCAGGGCTCGGTACAGAGCTATGACCTGAAGTTTTCGGGTGGAAGCAAAGCGGATAATTCGGCTTCTAACTACCTGATTGGCCTGGGCTATTTCAAACAAAATGGCACGACCATCGAGCCGAAGTTTGAGCGCTACAGTGCGCGGATTAACTCGGGCCTAACGCGCGGCCGCCTGCGCGTTGGGGAAAGCCTGCTGCTGACGCGTACTAACCAAACGCGCCTGAACGGCCTGCCTTTCAACGATGTGCTGCGTATGCTGCCCGTGATTCCGGTGTATGATCCTACCAGGTCGGGCGGCTTTGGCTACGGCGACGTAAATGCCAGCACCTTCGGTACCAATCCTATTGCGCTGCAAAAGCTGCTCAACAGCACCGGCACCTCCAACCGCCTGCAGGGTAGCATCTACGGGGAGTTTGATATTACTAGCTTCCTCCGCTACCGCCTCAACCTGGCCGCGGAGTACCAGGCCTACCACGACCGCGACAAGCGTCAGTATGGCCAGTGGCGCCAAAATGACCCGTTGAACCCTTCGTACTACTCCGAAGCGCAGGGCAACGACTTGTTCGGTCTGGCCGAAAACACGCTGACTTTCGACAAGAGCTTTGGCAACCACAACGTAACGGCCGTGGCGGGCTACAGCAGCCAGCGCCAGCACAATGAATACACCTTCGGCCGCAACAACGATTACGGCACTGGCCCCGTGTACTACTGGGCGCTGGACGCCGGTAGCACGGCCCCGCAGGTAGTAGGTAGTCAGTTTACCTGGTACAAAACTTCCTACTTCGGGCAGCTGACTTACGACTACAACCGGCGCTACTTGCTAACCGCCGCCATCCGCCGCGACGGCTCCTCGCGCTTCGCTCCTTCCGACCGGTGGGGAACGTTCTGGGCAGCCTCGGCCGGTTGGCGCATTTCGGAAGAGGAGTTCTTCCAGAATACGGCCGAAACAGTCAACAACCTGAAGCTACGCGCCAGCTATGGTGCGCTGGGCAACGACTTTATTGGGGGCGCTTACGGCGGCTCCTACCGCTACCAGGGCGTCATCAACCCGAACGTGAACTATCCGCTCGGTACTAGTCAGACTATTATCAACGGGCAGGTGCAGACGCAACTGGCCAGCCCCGGCATTGCCTGGGAAGACCGTCGCACTAGCAACTTCGGCCTCGATGCTGGCTTCCTGCAAGACCGCATCACGCTGTCGGCCGACTACTACATTTCCAAGACCATCAATGCGCTGGTTGATCCACCCATTGCTACGTTCTACGGCAATGCGGGTGGCAACCCCTACCAGCGCATTGGTCAACTAGAAAACAAAGGCTTCGAGTTGTCCTTGGGCTACAACGAAAACCGAAAAGCCTTTAAATACAGTGCTACTGGTAATCTGACGACGCTGAAAAACCGCGTGACCCGCCTGCGCGACAATTCTGACCAGCCGTTTAGCTTCGTAGGGGGACCATCCGATGCTACCCGCACCGAGGAAGGCTACGAGATTGGCTCGTTCTACCTCTACCAGATGGATGGCATTTTCCAGACTGCCGATGAAATTGCCAGCAGCGCGCAGCCCCAGGCTTCGCCCGGCGATGTGCGCTACCGGGACACCAACAGCGACGGCGTGATTAACCCGCAGGACCGCGTACACGTGGGACGGGTATTCCCCAAAATTCAGTACGGCCTGAACCTGACGGCCAGCTACGGCAACTTCGACGTGGTGGCCTTCTTCCAGGGCGTGCAGGGCAACGACGTGCTAAACGTAGGGCATTGGTGGCTCGACCGCACCGACGACAACACCAACTACCGCAGCGACTTTAACCCCTGGACGCCGGACAACCGCTCCACCACCACGCCCCGCGCCGTTATTGCCGGCGCACCGGGGGGCAGCGACGCTGCCACGTCGGCGGGTACCAACTCGTTCCTGAACTCGACACGGTGGCTCGAAAGCGGCTCCTACCTGCGCCTGAAAAATGCCCAGATCGGCTATACCATTCCCAAGGAAACCTTGTCGCGCCTGAAAGCGCTGGGTAGCCTGCGCGTCTACGTAACCGGGCAAAACATCTTCACCATCACTAAATACACGGGTTACGACCCCGAAACAGTGGGCAGCGGTACGTTGGCCCGCGGCGTGGATGACGGTAGCTTCCCGAACATCCGCACCTTCACGCTGGGCCTGCAGATGGGCTTTTAGGAGGTGTTTTGTATTACTTCTTTCCGACTATTTCCATGAAACGATATAAACTCCCGCTGGCCGCACTGTTGAGCAGCATGCTTCTGACTACAGCCTGCGAAAAAGACCCACTCAACCAAGTTAACCCCAACCAGCCCACCACCACATCGTTTTGGGCTAATGGCACCGATGCTGTAAAAGGGGTAAACGCCGCCTACAGCGGCCTGCAACAACTGGGTACCTACCGGCGCTGGCTCAACTTTGCCTACGATCTGCGCTCCGACGAAGGCTTCAGCAACAGCCCTTGGGGTGAGCTGGCCAGCTTCACCCGGTTTGTGCTGACTAACTACAATTTCGAAGTAAATGACGTGATCTGGCGCGACAATTACCGCGCAATCTGGCGCACCAATCAGGTAATTGCCAACGTGCCCAATATTCCGAGCACGGCTATTGAGGAAAATATGCGCAAGCGCGTGCTGGCTGAGGCCAAGTTCCTGCGGGCGCTCAACTACTTCAACCTGGTGTCGCTCTACGGCCGGGTGCCGCTGCTGCTAACGCCTTCTGACCCCGAAGCGCCCCTGCCGCCCCAGGCCGAGCCCGCGCAGGTGTGGGAGCAGATTATTGCCGATCTGCAAGCGGCCAAACCCGACCTGCCGGCCAGCTACACCGGCAACGACATTGGCCGCGCCACCAATGGCGCCGCTACTACCCTGCTGGGCAAGGCGTACATGCAGAACAAGCAGTGGGCCTTGGCTTCGGCGCAGTTTCAGGAGGTTATTGGCTCCAATCAATACCGCCTCACTACCACCTATACCGACAACTTTCGCCACACCACGGAAAACAACTCAGAGTCCATCTTTGAAGTGCAGTTCTCAGATGCCAAGCTGGGCGGCAACGATGGGGATGATGCTACCTCCTCGGAGGGTGGGCAACGCTCACAGTTCTGGGGGGCGCCCAATGCTGGCGGCTTCGTGGATGGCGAGGTGCGGCCGTGGATAGTAAGTGAGTTTTTGCAGGAAGGCACCACCGCCGGCACCCGCGACCCGCGCCTGGCTGCTACCGTGTTCTACAATCGCCGGCAGTTCCCGACCTCCTTACCCGTTGACGGCGATACGCTGGTATACGGCACGGGCTTCCTGACGCGCTATAATAATAACGCTACTAACCGCACGCGGGTGTACTGGCGCAAGTACCAGACCGATTACTACCGTACGTTCGAGAACTTCGACTCGCCCATTAACCAGCGCGTGATGCGCTACGCCGACGTGCTGCTGCTGCAAGCCGAAGCCCTGAACGAGCAAGGCAGGACGGCCGACGCGGTAACGCTAATCAACCAGGTGCGGACCCGCGCTATGCTGACGCCGCTCGTGGCCGGTACTTTCAATCAGACTAGTCTGCGTATGCAAATTATGCACGAGCGTATAACGGAGCTGACGGGCGAAGGGCTGCGCTGGTTTGACCTGCAGCGTTGGGGCTTGCTGGACAATCAGGCTGGCCTCGACAGGCTGCGTGCCCACGACTCCGACTTCAACAACTTCGTGATTGGCAAGTCGAACCGCTTGCCCATTGTGCAGCGTGACATCGATCTGACAGGTCTGCAGCAGAATCCTGGCTGGTAGAGTAGGGGCTGCCCAATAGCCTAATAGAATCAGAATCAGGGCCGGAGTAGGAGGTGAGCAAGACTTGCCGCCTGTTGCCGGCCCTGATTTTTCCCCTTATAGTCCTGCTTTTTACACCCTAATTCTTTTTTACGCTCTATACTATGTCGTATACTCCGTTTCGAAAATACTTCGTCTCTGGGCTGTTGCTGCTGGCGCTGGCCTGTGGCAAGTCGTCACCCGACAATCCACCGGCGCCTACTCCCACGCCGCCTACTACTCCCAGCACTACTACTTTCACCAACCCGCTCACCTCCTCCGGCCCCGACCCATGGGTGTACCAGAAAGATGGTGCCTACTACTTCATGCGAACTACCGGCGGGGATTTGCGCATTCGCAAAACCGCGAAAATGTCGGAGCTGGGCACGTCGGTGGAAAAGGTGATCTGGACGCCGCCAGCCGGTAATACCTACCGTGACATCTGGGCGCCGGAGCTGTACTTCTTTGATGGCAAGTGGTACGTGTACTTCAGTGCCGATGCCTACTGCTGCGGCGGGCACCGGGTGTGGGTGCTGGAAAACCCGGCCGCCGACCCTACTACGGGTACCTGGACGCTAGTAGGCAAAATGGCTACCCCCGACGACAACTGGGCCATTGATGGAACGGTGCTGGAGCAGAACGGGCAGCGCTACCTGGTGTGGTCGGGCCACCGGGATTTTGGCACTAGCACCGAAAGTCAGATGCAGCGCCTTTACGTTGCGAAAATGAATAGTCCGACGACGCTGACCGGGCCGCGGGTGGAAATCTCACAGCCTACCTACAACTGGGAAAAGAACGGCACACCGTTGGTGAACGAAGGCCCGGAAGCCCTGCACCACAACGATAAAACCTTCCTGGTGTACTCGGCCAGCCATTGCAGCACCGACGACTACTGCCTGGGCATGCTCACGGCCCCGGCCACCGCCGACCCCTTGCTGCCAGCCTCCTGGACCAAAACGGCCACGCCGGTCTTCTCTAAGAACCCCGCTGGTAAAGCGTACGGGCCCGGGCACAACGGCTTTTTCGTGTCGAAAGACGGCACCGAGAACTGGCTGATTTACCACGCCAATCCGCAGAGCGGCCAAGGCTGCGGCGATGCTCGGTCGCCGCGCATGCAGCAGTTTACCTGGAATACCGATGGCTCGCCGAACTTTGGTACGCCCGTGGCAATAGGTACCTCCATTGCCAAGCCCAGCGGCGAGTAGGGGTGCCTGGCAGGCGCTATACTTCTTCACTCTCAGTACCAAAAGGGTGCGTGCAATGCGCCCCTACACCAAATTTATCCTCTTTGTGACACTCTCCACCGCTCTTGTCCGCGCGAAAACAGCCGCCTACTGTCTGACGGTAGGTGCTGCCCTACTGACGGGCTGCCAGCAAAAACCAGCCACCGAAACCACGGCTGCCACTACGTCGGCGGATTCGGACCCGGTTGCCGCCGTATCCATCACCAACCCTGTGTTGCCCGGCGACTTTCCCGATCCGTCCATCACGAAGGTAGGCGACACCTACTGGGCCACGGCTACTACCTCGAACTGGGCGCCGGTATTTCCGTTGCTGAAGTCGAAAAACTTGCAGGACTGGGAGCTGGTGGGGCACGTGTTTCCGCAGCAGCCCCCAGCCTGGGCCGATTACTACTTCTGGGCGCCCGAAATCAGCCACGAGGAAGACGGCAAGACCTACGTGTTCTACACCGCCCACAAGAAAAACGGGCCGCTGAGCGTGGGCGTGGCCTCGGCCGACAACCCGGCCGGTCCCTACACCGACCACGGCCCGCTCGTGGGCCAGTCCGACGGCTCCATTGACGCCTTTCCGATGCGCGACGAGAACGGCAAGCTCTATCTCATCTGGAAGGAAGACGGCAACAGTGAAAACAAGCCGACCCCCATCTGGGCACAGCCGCTGAACGACACGCGCACGGCGCTAGTAGGGGAGAAGCAGGAGCTGTTCCGCAACACGGCCGCCTGGGAAGGCAACCTGGTGGAGGGCGTGAGCATGGTGCGACACGAGGGCTATTTCTACGCCTTTTATGCCGCCAACGGCTGCTGCGGCCAGGGCTGCAGCTATGCTACCGGCGTGGCCCGTGCTAAATCCTTACTCGGGCCGTGGGAAAAATACGCGCAGAACCCCATCCTGACTAAAAACGACACCTGGACCTGCCCCGGCCACGGTACGCCCGTGGAGTACAACGGCCGCTGGTATTTCCTGCACCACGCCTACGCTACCAAAGGCTTCGAGAACGTGGGCCGACAAGGCGTGCTAAGCGAGTTTCGGTGGACGAAAAGCGGCTGGCCCGAGTTCCTGACCGACCACAGCGTGCCCGCCACCCAGCTAGCCGACGCCAACAAGGCCGATTTTACCGACGAGTTCAACGGCGCGGCGCTGGCCCCTACCTGGCAGTGGTCCGTGACGGAGAAGCCGACGTTTAGCCTGGCCGGTGGGCAGCTGCGCCTCGCGGCCCGCCCCGACCACAGCGGCGCCCTACTCGGTCACCCCATCTACACGCCTGCCTACACGGCCACCACCACGCTGCTGAACCCCGCCGCCCTACCCGCCACAGCCACCGCCGGCCTGGCCGCCCTCGGCGACCCCGACAATACGCTGGCCCTCACGGCCGGCGGCGGCAAGCTGCGCCTCTGGCAGGAAAAACAAGGCAAGCAGCAAGTGCTAGCCGAAACTGCGCTGCCAGCCGGTAAAAGCGTGCAGCTGCGCCTGCAAGCCCAAAATGGCAACCAGTACACCTTCGCGTGGAGCCCCGATGGCGCCACCTGGCACCCCCTGCCCGCCAGCGGCACCCCTATCGACGGCACCTACCTGCCGCCCTGGGATCGGGGCGTGCGGGTAGGGCTGCTGGTCCGCGGCCCGGCCGCCGCCACGGCCGTGTTTGATGATTTCAAGTTGGATAATCAGCCGTAGCGCGGAAGTCTGGAAATGTTGCGTGTTGCGTTTTCAATGTTGACTGGCAGCCTGCCTCGTTGAACGATACTCATCGTTTTCAGACTTCCGCCCTACCCACGCTTTCCATCTATGAAAACCACCCTACTCCTTGCTCTCGGCGCGCTGCTCAGTGGACGAGCCGCTTCGGCCCAAACGCTCATGCCCATCAGTCGGCCTACCTACTACCCGCGGGTGGTGCGGCTGGCACACAGTG
>Ga0210040_10011348_pt1 | contig 10096 bp, 9 predicted proteins | sample CryGeyCG12114_NA_FD_185462 | JGI IMG/M metagenome (GOLD analysis project Ga0210040, IMG submission 185462) | Groundwater microbial communities from aquifer - Crystal Geyser CG19_WC_8/21/14_NA (SPAdes) (version 2) | ecosystem: Environmental > Aquatic > Deep subsurface > Groundwater | place: USA...
AGCACAGGCTTGTTGTTTTCGGCGGCGGCCTCCATCACATAATGCATCGTGCTGATATAGGTGTAAAATCGTGCCCCCACATCCTGGATGTCGAACACCAACACATCCAGGTTCTTCAGCTGCTCCGCCGATGGCTTTTTATTGCTGCCGTAAAGCGACACGATCGGCAGGCCGGTGCGCACATCTTTGGCGTCTTTCACATGGGCACCTGCATCGGCCTCGCCCCGGAAACCGTGTTCCGGCGCAAAGATCGTGACCACATCCACGCCACGGCTCAATAAGGTATCCACCAGGTGCGTTTCTCCGACAACGGAGGTTTGGTTTACAATCAGGCCTACGCGCTTGCCCTGCAACTGGGGCAGGTACAGCTCCAGTTGCTCTGCGCCTGTCTGCAGCGGTTTGACTTGTTGTGCCGGAGCACTGATAGTTTGCTCCATTGGCGCCGGTGGAGCCGTTGCCGTGGCTGGCGCCTGCCTGGCTGTGCAATTGCCTAAGGCCAAAAGGAAAGAGGTATAAAGTAGAAGCATGGGCTGAGTCATAGTCATAAGGTAGAAGTCAAAATTCATACCTATCTTTAAGGCTGTTTAGAAATAACGCGAGTGAACATCTCCAGATATATATCCGATAAAATTTCAGAAGTACAGGCCGGTTCATTTACCTCGTCTGTCACAAAAATAGCAATAATCAGCATAGCAGCGGGCATTGCGATCATGATCGTTTCATTTGCTATACTAGATGGCTTCCGCGACGAAATCAGGCAGAAGATATTTTCTTTCGGGGCGCACCTGCAGGTAAGCAAGTACGATACCAATAACTCATACGAAGGTGCCCCCATTAGTATGAACATTGGCGTTACGGACTCCATTGCTGGCATCCAGAAGATACAGGCATTCGCCCGCAAAACAGCCATTATCAAAACAGAAGATGAAGTGCTGGGAGTGGTGCTGAAAGGCGTGGGCCCAAATTATGACATGAGCGCCATGCAGCAGAACCTGAAGGCGGGTGGGCTTATCACCTACAACGATTCCGCATCCTCCAAACAAGTGCTCATCAGCCAGACGGTGGCGAGTAAGCTAAGCCTGGATGTGGGTGATGAGGCCATATTTTATTTTATTCAGAACCCGCCACGCGCCCGTAAATTACAGGTGAAGGGCATCTTTAACACGGGACTTGAGGAGTTTGATGAGGTGTTCGTGATCGGGGATATACAGCTCGTGCGTGAGCTGAATAACTGGCCGGACACCCTGGTGGGCGGGGTAGAAATCGTGCTGAAGGACTTCGACCAGATTGACCAGGCAGCCGATCAGGTGTTCGACCAGATGCACTATGACCTGCAGCTGGAGAAAATCACCGACCGCCATGCCCAGCTGTTCGACTGGCTGAAGCTGCTGCGCAAAAACGTGATCATTTTTCTGGTGCTCATCATTTTTGTGGCCTCCTTCAACATGGTGTCCACGGTGTTTATCATGATCATCGAGCGCATTAATATGATTGGGGTGCTGAAGGCCGTTGGGGCCACCGATGCGCAGATACGGCAGGTGTTTTACTTCCGGGGCCTGCGCCTCACCATCAAAGGCCTGGTATGGGGGAACGTGATTGGCCTTGGGTTCTGCGCCATCCAGTACTACTTCAAGATCATCCCGCTCGACCCGGAGAATTACTACATGGACCGGGTGCCGATCAGTTGGAATGCAGGCATCATCATCGGGCTTAACGTTATCACGCTGCTGCTTACCATGCTGGCCATTCTCATCCCGGCCGCCATGGTTGCCCGCATCAAACCTGTTAAAGCAATTAAGTTTGATTAAGTTTATATCAAGCTGTTCGTCCGCCGCTAACGCGACCTCATCAATTCTATAAAGGATGGTCAGGATGTTCCTCCGACGCTTATTCTGAAGCTACCGGCGTGTGTGCTGCTTAAACGATAAGCTAGCGGAGCGAACGATGCGCTCATCAGCGGCGAAGGCCACGCAGTTGGCGTGGCCTTCGCTTTTATATAGTCTAAATCTCAATATAGAGCAAACAGGTAGGCGTTAAGCTTTGGTGTGCTGCTGCACGGCAACCACTTCCCGCTTCTGGATGGGCGCTGGCGCTTTCACGCCGTTTTCTGCGAATGCCATTTTTACGCGCTCATTCATTTCCCAGTTAAGTGGCCAGAACTCTTCCTTTTTTGCCCAAAGGCGCACGCTGATTGTTAAGGAATATTCCGTGAAAGCTGTCACCGCAATCACCGGAGCCGGATCAGCCAATATACGCGGGTCGGAATCAATGAGACTCTGTAGCAGCCTCTTTACCGCCGGAAGATCGTTTTCCGGGCTAATGACCAGGTTGAGCTCCATGCGACGTGTCGGCTCTACTGAGTAATTTACCACCACGCTTGATGCCAATGGGCCATTCGGCATATAAATTACCTGGTTGTTACCTGTTTTGATGACCGTGTTGAAGATATTAATCAGGTGTACCGTACCCGCCTGCCCCTGCGCCTCAATAAAATCGCCGACTCTGAACGGTTTGATCGTCAGAATTAAAACGCCGCCTGCGAAGTTGGAAAGGCTGCCCTGCAGCGCCAAGCCGATGGCAAGGCCAGCAGACCCAAGCACGGCAATGAACGAGGTCATCTCCAGGCCTAACTGCGCCACAACAAGCACGATCAGCAGCACCCACAAGGCCACGTTGATAAGGCTCCCCAGGAACGGCCGCAGCGATTCGTCTACGCCTTTGCGCAGCATCATGCTTTGCAGTAGTTGGTTCAGGCGCCTCACCACCCAGGCACCGATGATCAGAATCACGACAGCAACTAAAAGCCTGAAGCCATAGATCATCGTGAAGTTTAGGACCATGTCGCGGATTGAATCGATGTCGAGCACCATGTGTGTAGTATTTTAGGGTATGAGAAAAGGCGCTGCTTTACGCTGGCAGCGCCGAAAGGGGGCAATTTTACCCAAATCAAAAGGAATATGCAAAATTATGCCAGGTGGCGGCACTGCAGGATGAGGTTGGGGTTCGGGCAAAGCTCCATGTACTTCGCCTTTTCTGCCATGGTGGCCACACCCGGAAAATCACCTGCTCTGCCCTCCATCGAAGCCATTACCTGGAAGTGCAGGTGCGGCGGCCAGTTGCCATTCTCGGGGTAGGGGCCCACCTCCGCGATTTTAGCGCCCTTGGCAAAGTGCTGCCCTACCTGCAGCCCCTGCAGGGAGGCGCGCGTCAGGTGGCCATACAGGGTGTAGAAAGGAACACCATCCAGATCGTGTTGCAGAATGATCGTGGGGCCGTAGTCGCCGAAGTTGTCGTTGTCCTGGAAAGATTGTACGGTGGCAGCTAAAGGCGCGAAGACAGGAGCGCCGGCCTCCAGCCACACATCCACGCCTAAGTGTAGGTTACGGCTTTCGGCGGCTACATCAAAGTGCTGGCTGCGGCTGTATATAAACCGGTTTTCCATATAGCCGCCAACGCCCACAGTAGCATGCTTATCCTGCAGCATCTGCTGCACGGCTGCGTTAAAAGCAGCCGTGTCCTGCAAATCGGTGTGTTGCAACAATGTGTTGGCTGCCGTGAAGTCCAGTGCGCACACGTTGCCGGCGTTCAGGTCGGCGGCCAGCACGGGGGCAAAGGCATGGCTGTGCCTGCTTAGTGTCTCACTAAGGTTGTTGGTTTGGTCCATGAGCTTGAGGAGGGGGTAAAAGCCTCCTGCAAGTATAAGCAGAAATTAGCTGACAGCCTCTTCTTCTACCAGTTTGGAGAGTGTTCTGAGGCTTTTGGTTTTGCCGAAAAGCTCTTCTGACTTCCTGCTGTAGGCTGAGGCGGCTTCCTGCAGGGTCTCAAAGGTGCCGAGGTTAATGCGCTGCTTGTTGAAGTGAATGATGGCCCGGTACTTCTGCGCCTCCTTGTGCACCCCGCGCACGCCTAGCTTGTTTTCTGTTTTGGCGGTGTTGCGCACAATCTTGCAAAGCGGTGCCCACTCCAGGTTCTCAAGCCGACAGTCCAGTTTGTTGCCGTTCTTGAAGTGCACGTACAGTTTCAGGTCGCTTTCCGGCTTTTTGAGCAGCTGCTCACCAATCATCTTGTGCAGGTAAATTGTCTCGTTGCGGTACTTTCCGTTTTTGAGGGGCCAGTTTTTCTGGAAGAATGCATAGCCGTTGGAGTGGATGCGCAGGTGCTTCAGAAAATCGATCTGTTGCAGATACACGTTGTTTTGGATGTACTCGTAGGTTTTGTCGTCTACGACTACTGTTTTTTCACAGTTTTTGAGGGTTAGTTTGTACAGCATGTTGTTTTCATTAAAAGGACCAGGTAAGCACAAAGACAGCTAGCATGCGCCTCATCTGCAGATGCAGCATGCTGTAAAGTTGCAGCTTTTTTTATATCTGATACAACTAATATTCATTAAAATTATTATTCTTTTTATATGTAATTTCCAGTAATGACAGTTTCTATACGCAACTTTCCCAGAACAGTCGGGATTATCGTAACTTTCGGCCCGAAAAGCAGTTTTAATCAAAACCATTCCGAGCAAACACAGCACACATATGAGTAGCCCTTACCTTAACCTGAAGGTTGTAGACATCATAAAAGAAACCCCGGATGCCGTTTCCATCCATCTCGAACACCCCGACAAAAGAAGCGTTTCCTACAAGCCTGGGCAGTTCCTGACACTCATCCTGCCTATCGGAGAAAAAGAAGTGCGCCGCTCTTACTCCCTCAGCAGCTGCCCGCAGGACGGGCCGCGGCTCGCTGTAACCGTGAAGCGCGTGGAAGGCGGCGCCGTGTCAAACTACCTCGTAGACCAACTGGAGGTGGGCCAGGAGGTGAAGGTGATGGAGCCGACCGGTAACTTCTGCCTTACCTGCACCCCGGCAAACCAGCGCCAGGTAATCCTGTTTGGGGCCGGCAGTGGCATTACCCCCCTCATGTCGATTCTGAAGGCAGTGCTGGCGGAGGAGCCCCGTAGCACGGTTACCCTGCTCTATGGGAACCGCGACGAGAAATCTGTGATCTTCAAAGAACAGCTGCAGCGGCTGAGTGCCGCGCACCCGGACCGTTTGCAGGTGGCTTATGTCTACAGTCAGCCTGCGTACGACTGTGAGCACCGCGGCCGCATGAACCAGAGCCTGATCCTGAAAATTCTGGAGCGCCTGCACCTCACAAAGCCACAGGATGCCGTTTACTATATATGTGGCCCCGAAGGCATGATGGCAGAAGTGCGGCACGCGCTGGAGGTGCTGCACGTACCCGCAGACCGCGTTTTCAAGGAGAGCTTTGTAAGCAGTAAGACGCCGGCGGAGGAGCCGCAGCATGGCGTGGTGGCTTCTTCGGAAGACGACGGTGAGATTAAGACTCAGACGGTGACAATCCTGTACGAAGGGGCAGAGTACGCGGTGGAGGTGGAGCCGGACCAGACGATTCTGGAGGCGGCGCTTGACCAGGATATTGACCTGCCGTACTCCTGCCAGGCTGGCTTGTGCACCGCCTGCCGGGGCAAGTGCCTGAGCGGTAAAGTGCACCTTGATGAGCGCGAGGGGCTTTCTGACGCTGAAATGGAAGAAGGCTATGTGCTCAACTGCGTGGGCCACCCGCTGACCGATAATGTCGTGATTGAAATCGGGTAATACCTATACCCCGTATATACAGGCAGCGCCAGACTTTTTTATTGTGTGGCGCTGCTTTTTTTTGCACTTTCGAGAGAAGTGTCTACATTGTGCTTCCAAAATACTTCTTGCCATAATGACAATACAAACAACAAATCTAACCATTCCGAAACGGAAGCCGAGGGTGTACCTGGCCGACGATTTCAAAGTTGAATCCTGGGAAACCTTACAACCATATTTCGAAGAACTCAAGACACGTGACATACACCGTGTAGCGGAACTGGAGAAGTGGATGCAGGACCGTAGTGAGCTGGAAAGCGTACTTTCAGAGGACCTTGGCTGGCGTTATATCCGCATGACCTGCGACACGCAGAATGAGGAAACCACGCAGGCGTTTCAGTACTTTGTTTCTGAAATAGAGCCCAAAATTGCGCCCTATGACCATGAACTGAACCTGAAGCTGATGCACTCGCCGTATGTGAACGGCCTCGACAAGGAAAAATATAAGATTTATCTGCGCGGGGTGGGACGCGCATTGGAAATATTCCGGGAAGAGAATATTCCGCTCCAGACGGAGATCAGTACAAAACAGCAGCAGTACGCCGCCATTACCGGCGCTATGACTGTAACCCTGCACGGGGAGGAAATGACCTTGCAGCGTGCCGCAGACCGGCTGAAGCAAACAGACCGCGCGGTGCGGGAAGAGGCCTGGCGCACGATACAGGGGCGCCGCTACCTGGACCGCGAGAAACTGGACAACCTGTTCGATGAGCTGCTGCAGTTGCGCAACAAGGTGGCAAAGAACGCCGGGTTCGATAATTTCCGGGACTATATGTTTGCCGCGCTGGGCCGTTTCGACTACACGCCGCAGGATTGCTTTGATTTTCATCAGTCGATCAAAGAGACGATCGTACCGCTGCTCAGCATCATCGATGAAGAGCGCAAGCAGAAGCTGCAACTGGAAGAGTTGCGCCCTTGGGACCTGGACGTGGACCCCAGCGGCAAAAAGCCACTGGAGCCTTTTAAAACAGGAGAGGAGCTGCTGGAGAAAACCGTGCAGGTCTTTTACTCCCTCGATACATTTTTAGGAGACTGCCTGGCCACCATGCGCGAAATGGGCCACCTGGACCTTGAATCAAGAAAAGGGAAAGCCCCAGGGGGATATAATTACCCGCTGGATGAGATTGGGGTGCCGTTTATCTTCATGAATGCTACCTCCAGCCTGCGCGACGTCATCACGATGCTGCACGAGGGCGGCCATGCCGTGCATTCCTTCCTGACGCGTGGAATGAGCATGAACGCATTCAAGCATCCGCCGTCAGAAGTGGCAGAGTTAGCCTCTATGTCAATGGAGTTGATCTCGATAGATTACTGGGATACCTTTTTCGAGGATGAAGACGAACTTCGCCGCGCCAAGCGCACGCACCTGGAGAGCGTGCTGGAGACGTTTCCGTGGGTAGCGACAGTGGATAAGTTTCAGCACTGGATATATGAGCACCCGGAGCAGACGCAGGAGGAGCGCCACCAGGAGTGGGTGAAGATATTTGAGACGTTCAACCACCAGCACGTTAGCTGGGCCGGACTGGAGCAGTTCAAGCCTTATACCTGGCAAAAGCAGCTGCATATTTACGAGGTGCCGTTTTACTATATAGAATACGCTATGGCACAGCTTGGCGCCATTGCAGTCTGGAAAAATTACAAAGAGAACCCTGCAGAGGGCCTGGCTGCCTATAAGCGCGCCTTGAGCTTGGGGTACACCGTGTCCATTGGCGAGGTGTATGAGGCTGCCGGCATCAGGTTCGACTTCAGCACTGACTATATAAAAAGCCTCGCTGATTTTGTGCAGGCGGAGATGGAGAAAATTTAAGGTAAGATTGCACTCTCTATACAAGCAGCGCCCCGGTGATGGTTTCACCTGGGCGCTGCTTGTATAGAGAGGTATATATGGCTGCGGGCTAAAGCGGCTTAAACTGCTCAAACATCTGGCGGCAATCGTTGCAGTAGTGCATGGAGCGGCAGAGGGTGGGGCCGAAAGGGGTGCGCATCGTAGTGTTGTCGCTGTTGCAGTAGGGGCAGGTGGCATATTCCAAGATGTCAAGGTCCAGCACCATGTTATATGTTGGCGGCGGCGCCAGTCCAAATTCCTTCAGCGCCCTTCGTCCTTTCTCTGAAATCTTGTTGCTGTCCCAGGGGCTGTCAAACGTCATCGTAACGGTGTGGCGGGTGATGCCGTGCTTCTCCAGTGTGCGCTCCACGTCCTTTTTCATGTAGTCCATGGCGGGGCAGCCGGCGAAAGTAGGTGTCATGTTCACGGTTACGTGCGCTTCCTCAGTAATTTCCACGCCTGTAATCACGCCTAGATCCACGAGCGAGAGTACCGGTATCTCCGGGTCTTTCACCTCCTCCAATAGTGATAGTATGTGTGCTTTGGTTAAGGGCATGTGCACTTAATTTTTTGACTGCTGCGTGAAGGGCAAACAGTATCTTCCGGGGTTTTTTGCTGCTGCGAGCTACAAGCTCCAATCAGCAGAAAAAACAAATTGGTATTTGAATATCCTATATCTATCACTTTGTGCCTGAAACTACCATTCTGCCGTTGGGTCAATCTTGAATACCTCTGACATTTCATCCAGCAAGGGCTGCAGGTGCTCAGAGTGTTCTCCGTAACGACCGCCGTACATAGGCTGAATACCCTGCAGATCGGGCAGTGTCAGCGCTGTTTTATCCAGTACGGCCTGTATACGCTGGAGCCATTCTGCTTTCACGGCCTCTTCTCCGCCATATATACCGGCCTCAATCAACTCCTGCTCATAGGTTGATGGTTCAAACATGCCCAGGGCGTAGGGCAGCGCCTCGTTTAGTGACGACTGCAGGCGCTGGATCGCCTCCTCTGTAGAGCTTCCCAGGTTCTTAATCCAGGTGTTGGCGTGTAGCACGTGGTATTTAACCTCGCCCTTCAGCTTTATTGCTACCTTGGCAACAGGCTCGTAACTGGACTGGCTCAGCATCTCAAACCTTATGATCTCCGCATTATCATAGAGGAAGTGGCGGATCAGGCTGAAATCATACTCACCGTTTGGCAGCTCCACCAACTGGCTGTTATGAAACTGGGTGGCGTTGCGTGTAAAGGCGACGGTATCCGGGTCAGATTCGCCCAACTCGTGCAGCAGCGTGTAGAAAGCCAGGCTATGCCCGATCTTGTCCTGTGCCATTGACGAAAAGGCGATGTCCTCCTCCAGGATGGGGCCGAAGCCCGTCCACTCGGAGTTGCGATGGCCGAGTATCAGCTCATCATCAGCCAACTTATATAACAGGTCTTTTATGGCTTGTTCGTTCATCTGGCAGGGGTGTTTTTCTGTTCTTCTTTAAACTTCGTGATCTTGTCCATCACCTTATAGGCGGTGGCCTCGCGATACTTCTTGTCTGGCACAGTCAGCCACATGTCCTTGTCTTCTTCCGTTGACTGCAGCACGTGCTTCGACTTGACGATCCACACGTTTACAACGGGGCCTTTCGCTCCGAATGCCTGCTTTGCCTCCTGTAGCGCCTCCTGGTAACAGGTGGCTGTTACGAGGCCTGCGTGCGTATGTGCTTTACCGCGCTTCTTCAGGTGGAAGACCTCATAAGGCTCCGGTTGTGCACTGCGGGCTGCCGGCTCTTCGGCCCGAATCATGTCATATATAATCTCTCCGTCCGCGGCATATGGCGTCACCTGTATATGCGCTGTGCGGGCAATCCATAGGCCCACACATGCGGAGCGGCGGCTATACTGTTCCTTGGCAAAAAGAAAAGCCACGTCTTCGTTTGGAGCGTGTACCGGCCCCGCATACGTATAGGCCGCGCCCTCTTTTTTCAGGTGAAAAACCTCATAGGTCTCGAACTGATCAAGTTCAGGCTTTTCCTGCATAGGAGGCACATGGCCTTCCGGCAGGTGCAAGCGGGTAACACGCGGGTCTAATGACGTTAAGCTCATGTTTCTGAATGAAGGATAAGGATTAGAATGAAGTGCCTCTTTCGGAGGTAACTGACTTTCGTCAATTTCTGCTTCACTTATTTGATTTTATAGAAGATGCTGCTACGCCAACGGCCTCACGTACCTGGCTTTGGGGTTGAGCAGGGCTTGGCGTACCCAGGCGCCGCGTTCTTCGGCAGTGCGGCGCACGGCAAGGCGCTCTGCGTTGCAGGGGCCGTCTCCGTTAATCACGCGCTTAAATTCATCCCAATCGGGTTCCGTGTATTCCCACTGGTCTGTGTCTGGGTTCTTCTTCAGATCCGGATCCGGCACAGTCAGGCCAAGTTCCCATATCTTCGGCACATACATATCGAGGAACTGCTGGCGGCAATCGTCATTTGTTGCCATTTTCACTTTCCAGCGCATGAGAGTTTCCGTGTGCGTACTCATTTTATCCGAAGGCCCGAAAAACGTCATGATCGGTGGCCACCAGCGGTTGAGGGCTGCCTGCACCATCTCGCGTTGCTTGGGGGAGCCTGTGGCCAGGTGTACCACC
>Ga0210040_10011349_pt1 | contig 10096 bp, 8 predicted proteins | sample CryGeyCG12114_NA_FD_185462 | JGI IMG/M metagenome (GOLD analysis project Ga0210040, IMG submission 185462) | Groundwater microbial communities from aquifer - Crystal Geyser CG19_WC_8/21/14_NA (SPAdes) (version 2) | ecosystem: Environmental > Aquatic > Deep subsurface > Groundwater | place: USA...
GTTATATAGGTGGTAGTGGTAAAGTCAACTTACCGCATCACAAAAGCACAGGTACATTCCAGCAGCATTTTCAATCGCTCTGTTGCGTGCAAATCCAACTATCATGTGAAAATTCAGAAATACTTAACGAATTGCTGGCTTTTTAACCTGGAGGGCTAAAATTCATTTAAGAATATGAATTATGCATAAACAGCTGTTGTCATTAACCTCACCTCCATGGGATCCCTCAGTATTCCTGCCACGTTTGAATTCGAAACCTTTCTCCATAAAAACTGGAATCCATTTTATGATGATGTCATTGGTACCATCGGTACTCCCATCGTCATAAATAGATACTTCAACACCAAATGCATTTTCTGGGACATCCTGATTTACAATTGAGTCGAAGCATTCATCTAAAAATCTGTCACCATTATGAACGGGTATGATTACCGAAATTAAGTCCATTACGATTAGCTGCTTTTGAAAAGCTAATCGAAAGAAACACTAAAATTAGAATATGGAATTGAAATATCGAAAGTAATTTTAAATGATTGATATTTTATTTTTATTTATTGTCTAATTGATTGCGTTAAGTTGCGTTGTTATGATTTTGCCTTTGCCACTTTGCCGAGTTTGCCCTACTCATTTCTTGACAGCCTTGACTTTACCGGCAGTGCAGTAGAGCACAATCTATGGGTGAACATTTGAACATGAAATGATGACCCAACTCCTTAAATTATTCTGACCCCATTCATTTGGAGGAGAATGCCTCCATCGCCATGTTTGGGCCCATTTCATAGAAATAGATATACTATATAAGCATTACACACCTGCACTACTTGCAATCACGCATATCCTTCAACTCTATGTTTTCAGCGTAGATTCTCACAATAGGATTTCAAAACCGAATGCTTCATTATTACTTCGGTTTGACTCAACTTGGGTATTTGACGGCATTACTCAACAACTTCGGTTTAGCTGAACTTTCCTTCGTGACATGCAAAGGAATTATATTATATTTTATAATCAGATAATAATGAATAAATGATTCACGCAAAGTACACGTGAAGTAAGTCCGCCTATTTAGCGTTATCGGGATGAAAAAGATGCATATGAATTCACACAACGACAACGCAGAAAAAAATCCCATAATCACTTTTTTATTTGAGATTCAATTACATACCACATATTACGCCAATTCGAGTAAATTACTTACTGGCTTGGCTTTTAGCTAATAGCACCATGGATGGATTATTTTTATGCAGACACGATAAATTCGATGCTACAGTCATGTTAAATAGACATTCAATGATTCAATAAGACCATATTGCATACAAATATATAAAATACTCAAACATAATTATTTCCTCTGCTAGCTTTTTACTCTGATGTAACATTCAATTGACTCCATGAATCATATCACTACAAAAAAATGAATGAGTGAGTATGTTATTATGCGACTTAATTATTTTACTACCGCGTATAGAGTATGGCTTATAATGATTCTCCTCGGCTTCCAAACTCACAGCTTATATTTATTAGACTATTCTTTGGCTCTATTTGAGACCCATGCTTCTCATCATTTGCTCGTAAATGGTCCATGACATAGCGGCAATAAGAGTCCTTCTGATCATTCGTGGCATCAGGCCTTTGAAATAGCCTTGGGCCCCATATTTCTGTGAGCATTAAACAAAGAGGTCACTGTCTTTTGAGCACAGAGTTAATAAACAAAGTGTTAAATGTACTTTTTCTTACATGATATATATGCTTCACCCCATAAAAAAACTTATTGTACTGATCAGGGTACAGCTGCATTTTGGTCTTTATAACATCAGCAGGTTGGGTCAAAACGGAGGCACAAATACCAGCGACAACTCCACATGAGAAACGTACATAGGGGCCAGTCACATCAGATTCCAGCCATTGTGAAGGAACATTCTTTTTTGCTGTAGTGAACATGAGTAAATATAGTCCAGAAAATGGGGCATCTCGCAGTAGCGTCGGTAAGATTCCACAGGTCAATCCTCGTATTCCTTCTGTGCGGTATATGACTCGAAAGGCTTCGTGAATACTGCTATATTGATAAATTCTGCTCTGAAAATCCAAAAACGAACAAAAATGTTAATTCATGCGGAATTACTTATCTATCATGCGATCTCGTAAAAGAAAGGGATCAAGACGAAATGACATAAAGCTATAAAACTATTGAACTTGACCTGTCGGAAGACTGCCAAAAAACGACTTTAAACGCAAAATTATGAGATATATTGTCTGCGAGTCATATTGACGTCACACAACGCAAAACATTGTAGCTCGTAAAATAACTTTCATCCCTTTTGAGAGTATTCCCCCAAAAAAAAACAGGCCAGAAACCAATTGCTTAAAAGGGGGACAAAGATCAAACTTTGAAAGTACTTTTGGCGAACTCTTCACAATATAACTGACTACCTATTTATGTAAGCAGCAGCAGCAAACCGAAATATTAATCACTCAATTCTTAATTCCAAAGAAAATATAACCTCAAATTCCAAACAAACTATTCATGCACCCGATGCTGAAAAAATAAATGTCATTATAAGCAACGAGTGAACGAGTTGTACGGCTATTAAAAATTAAACTATATTTTGACTATTATGGGAAAGATCAAGATGATGTAAGTATAAGCAGTGAATTAACTAAAATTTAGATGTTCGTTAGGATAAAATAAGATTGACAAGCAACGTTTTTTTTTACCTCAAATCTAGTTTTAATGACTGTGAAAGGTATCATCATAAGTCCACTAAATGAACGACACGAAACACCCAACAACACGGATTGCAATGCCGTTGGCTCTCCTTTAATGTTAAAAGTCGTCTTCAGGCCATTAAGAGACGCAAAATAAATTCCTACGCCTGGAACGCATCGAGTTAGGCTCTACACAGCAGAAATACACATTTAAACAACTTTCCCATATTTACACATTATTCACATCGGACGATTTTCTACAATTAACTATATAACTTACCGGAGTCATTCCTTTCCATAATCCTCTAATTTTCTCGGTACGGATGATTTGACTGAAAACACCCAGCAGGCTTTGAGTTGCTGCTGTGGCTCCCTGGGTGTTAAAAGCTCCACTGCCCGTCCGTCTGTCATAAGTAATACGTAACATACGTTAAGGCTAATCGTAGTCATTTTATGGTCAATCATAGGTATGCAACCAATGCCAAAGTTGGTTGCATACCGGGCGAGATACATAATCTGCGCGGAAATGTTTACAATTGGATACATGAAACATGAATCAGCACTGGGTCTGATATCTACATGATAAACCTAACCTGAAACTTGCTTTATAGATAAATGCTATATGCTTTACACAATGACTGCAACACAAACATTTTGAAGAAAAAATCATGCATATTTACAGCTGATTCACAAAATTTCAAAAACTTTCCTTCTCTCAAAGCTTCCATATTTAGTAATTTGGTATTTAAGACACACACTCTGACTCTGACACATTTACAGTTAAACAAAACAATCCACAATGCAGCTACAAGAAAAGACCCATATTACCCATAATATGATCAGGAAAATCATGATCCCAAATTATTCTTAATTATAAAACTTGCCAAACTTGGGCTTACCCTATTGTGGTAGATGCTGATTGCTGAAGACGAGTTTTGAGCAAATCTAATGGTTGAAAAAGTACGGTTGAGCATGCTCCTGATGTAGATCCGATAATGAAAGACTTCACTATTGGGTTCTAAAAAATCCAATGTAATAATGTAAAGATTGGAAAATTTATAAATGCTTACAATCAAGCCTAATATATTGTAAATACAAGCCCACTGACTAACCAAAGTATTGAGCTCCATTCGAGAGCCGGCACTGGTGGACGATGACGGTGTAATATTTTCGGATAACTTTACAGACGATGAGCTCTCCGATGTCTCCGAAGGAGTTGTGTACACTAATCCGAGCCGTGCGAGAGACTCCTGCTCGTTTATAGCCGTGAATTCATTTGGACCAGCTGTTGCATTCAAAGTGATAGAAGACTTATCATGTGAAGGCAAAAGTTGAGGAACTGGAAGATTGTTGGGTGTTGTTCTGGTGAGATTCACTGCTCCTGCACTAGGTTGATTTGACGAAGGACTGTTGCTACCAAATGGAGCTGAAGGAGACTGGTTTGATGCAACAGATGAATTCATCTTTTATGAGTTTTAGCTAAACGATAAGACAGCCATCACGAACGATCCATAAATTTTTTACACATACGCAAGAATTATAGTATGCAAGTCAACCATACTATCGACCATCATTAAAACCTCTGTAACCTCTTAACAACTTACTGATGATGGACTAGAAATCACAAAATATGATTGAGGGACATGGCAAAGGTACAATAGATTTTCCGAACAATATCATATTAAGCTCCTCTTGTAGTGAAAAAGAGTGTGTTATTAACGCAGGCTCCAATCAATGTATATTTATCAAATCTTCAATACTAAGCTAACCAACTCATGTGATCTGACCACTATCACGTTCTTTAAATACAAATATTGACCTTTTATGCGTGTTTGTTTACACAATCCAGCTTTGCATCCCACAGATCCTTTAGACGTCATGTCATCGTGAGCCTTAGTTTATTAATTAAAATATCAATAGTTAATGAAATTACTGCGTGCGTCCTAAAAAATTTGTTTTTCGATCCTTCTGTTCTGACTTCTGAGGGAACAGTTCCCGCCACGACAATAACTGTCTATACTACCGTACCGTGTAAACACTATGTCACTAATTATGTGCGGTATCGAGTATCGACTGTTTACAAAGCACCTGTTCGCCCAGTTTGCTGAAAAAAATCATAGTATTCGTTTACTGCACTACTGCATATGCGCTCACGCAACGTACTATTTTTACGCTATTACTATTACTACAACTTTACTACAGCTTCTCAGGTAGAAATTTGACGAGAATGAGACATGGAAAATTACAAACCTTGAGTATCGACTTCCAACATCTACAAACTAACAGGTCATGCATAGAACTCGTATCATATGCACAGCTATGTTCAAGCTTATGCACCCAGGTCCCTCAATTTCTATAATGTTGGGGTTGTAGTTAGATGGATGGAGTCAATTGCTTCAATGACTTCAACAATGTTTTATGAGATGTTTGAACCTTAAACACTTGATAGAATGTAATGGAAAAAATGTGACTAAATTGAATTAATTGCATACGACACATAAAGACGGATTGTTATCCAACATAATTTATTTATCTTTGTTCATAGAGGAACTACTTTCATTTTTAGTGTCATCATCAATAGATTCAGATTGAATTCGTTTAGCATCTTCCACTCCAATGCTTTGGCGTAGCTTTTTCTCTCCTACTCTTTGCTTCAGTCTTTCTTTGAATAACAACGTTTCAGGGTTATGATGATGAGGCCAGTTAGGAAACTCACTTTCACTCATTTTCCAAACTCCTACTTGTTTTAACTCGGGATTTCCAGGATCCAAACCTATTCCTTGCACAACATTTTCTTGTAGTTCATTTTGACTATGCACACTGTTATCTGTTAACAATTCTAAGTCATCTGTGGGACCTATAGGGGATTTCAGGGTAAAAATGACAGAAAGATCTTTTCCGAGCCGTGGATTGGATTTTTCTAAAAACTTGATCCATGAGACTAGTGAATCCCGTGATGATGTCCCTGTAGCACACACAGCTAATATTACCCCATCTTCTTGTTCATGAACTGATGGCTTCAAAGCAGGCATTGTTTCAGAAAGCGTATCTTGGAACATAGTTTCAATGGTAGATACATCTGAAAAGGGCAATAAGTCAAGTATTTATTAAACCATGTATATTTTTTGGGTTCGTGCGGTTAGATAAGCGCTATTGCATAACAAGAGGAGCTCACAGAACGATAGAAAGGTCACCTGACTGATCAACGCCCATAAAATTGAAATAAACTAGATAATGTTTACATCTCATTGCTATAAAAAAACGTCATTGCTATTACACAGACAAGGATCTTGCATATAATTGTTCAGCCATTGCCAGAAACATTGCCAGTATAGTATACAGCCAGCGATTAAGGAAATAATGAAGCTTAGCTTAGCTTACTGTTGTGCAACATTTATGAAACTAATGCAACTCAACAAACATAGGCTTAAAAACTAAAAATAATTCGTACCATCAGGGTCATAATCTTCCACCTTTGGTTCTTTCCGGGGTTCTGATCTCAATATGAAATAATTGATACAAGTGCGAGTGAGCCAAATGCGAAAAGCGCCTTCTACATAGATTGGTCGATCAGATGGGTGTGTCTTAATAAGTTCTTGTTGATCAGGAGTTTGTCCACTAACGATCCATGTATTATCAACAGCATCTTCAAGGTTTTCCGTCTAAAGTTACAAAATAGTAAACGACCTCATTTATTATTAAAGTAACAAAAAAAATTTGCAAGAATCGACCAATTGCATAGAACGAAGAGGCAAAAGTGGAAAACAAATTACATTGTAGACATTGACGTCAGCCTGCGGATCAACTGACATGATTCTTTTGATAGCTAACATAGCTAATTCCATACTTGATGCAGGAAGTGGATCGGGAAGCGGCCACGGAGATAAATTTTTGAATTTAGGCATCCAGTACAACATTCTTCTCATCTTTCTCATGGGAAAAGATTGAGAACCGAAAATGATAAGAAGCGCTTCTTCAACCTTCCTATCTGGTATCACTCCTAAAATAATTAAATAATGACAAAAATAGTTTTGTTTAAATTAGGACACGTTTAATTTTGAAAAGTTACAAAGAAAATTACCGTAATCTTCCATCTGCTCCAAAATGTCAATCCCAGCTTGCTGCTGCTTCGGGTAGTGCATGAATTCTACCTGAAACATATTTGTAGCTACTAGAATTCCTTTGGGGAAAATATCTATGATGGTTTTGTAAGCATCCAAATCCCGATGCACACCAAAATATCTCATTTGCTCCAGGGCTGTGTAGACGAATTCTACGTGTCCTCTATGATGTGGCTAGTGATTTATTTTGGGATTAATTTATGAACAAGCTAAATAGAAAAACTAAATTAACATACGTAACGAACTCTTACATCTTTAGCTTTAAATACTTCTACAGCTGCAATAAAGTTTTCTTTGTTTTTCACAGTCAAGCTCTCAAACAGTTCTACGTTCATCAATTTCTTATTCAAAGCTCGAAGGCTTTTACTTTTCCAGTAAATGTGGCGCTCTTTTTCCACAGGATCTTTTTCTTCGTACTCATCTTCTTTTACTATTGCACGGGTATCAAATTTTCTTGCTAATTTAATATTTTTATCCTTGGCGGGTTTTGAAACCATAACTTCGTCTTCTTTGTATTTAGGATTCCCTTTTTTCGATTCCTGTGTTTCATTTTGATTCTGTTTCGCAGCATTCGTAGCTGCATTTTTTGAGCAAAATCTAAGAAAAACGAACCTCAAACCTGTCTGACTGGGTACTATGTTGCCACCGTTGTCGCAGTTACAAGCAGTATGTGTATAAAAATAATGCGACTTTGATGAGCTTAAAATTCTAGCACTGGTTTCATTCCTTCGAGACAATTTGCTTAGGTGCCTAGCTGACTCAAGTGTCCAACAATTTGACAAGTTGTGGAAGATTTTAACCGGCCACACTGTTAATAATTGAGGTCGCATTTTAATAGAATCGACTCGTGCCGAGGTACAATATAGCTAGTTTAGGCAAGCCGACCTTCTATTCCACTCGATGCTGGAACGTAGTTCGTAGTTGGCTTGCTTAACTACAATTACAATATAGTAAAGTACGTTAACTTGTGATAACTTTTAATTCCTTAATCTTCATCATTTCTTTTGAGTATGATTATACACGCCTCATTTTTACGAAGAAGGGTCCGGTAATGACGTTTGATATTTACCTTTACCTACACGAACAAAGCACTAACTCATTAAATTTAATAAAATTAAATAGAGTATATAACTTACTCGGACTAAACTTTTTATTTTCACAATAGTATCAATCTGCCCAAAAAATGCGCGTAAATTTTTCAATGGGAAAGAGTACCCGCGCTTCAGCTAAACCATTTTTTTGCCTCATTGGCACATCCAAAAAAGAACCATAGAAGTAGATTACTATATAACACGATTTACATTCAATAATTCACACTTAGCTAATCCACTCATAGGACTCATCCATTGCATGTATACCCACTTCCCCAATGAGGAGTGCCGTTTCAATTGGAAAATTCAGCTCTGATTTCTTGTCATGGATGTGGAAAATGATTTATGAAAAGGCTATTAACTTTGTGTCGTCAATCACATACATGCTTTTTAATTCTAGAGTTGGCTCATATTGCCTCCGCTTTGACAGTTGTGTGAGCAAATCTTGGCGGCGTTGCAAAAGTAAAGGAAAGTGATGAGGAATAAAAATTGCGAGCTTGCATCTTGTTCTAACAGTAGGATTCTAAAACAGACAACTGGTGAGGCTAGTACTGAAACAAAAGTTTGCGAAATCCTAATAGGGTCAGTAAAGTACAAAATGGAGGGAGGAGAGTGGAGATCGGGTAAATTTTGCATCTCATTCCTATCAGCAAATCTATGTATGGGTGAAAGTTTATATCATAAAATCGTAAAATAATCTATACAGATATTAACTGCAACAAGACTCAACTTCGAAAAGAGCAACAAAAGTTGGAGAGAGAAAATCGTAAACTGGAAAAAGAGATTAACATGCTACGATTGAAAACAGAAATCATGCTCGACCAGGTTCCAAAAATACGATCTCCATCATTATACATTTATTATTTCACAGAACAAAGATTTACACCAGAAAACAACCACGAATCTTTCAGATTGCATTCAGAAGTTGCCACATTCAGTATCTATTACATCTACAGCATCAATTTCAAAGGAAGCTAACTGGTATTACAAGCGCGCACTCTTTAAAATAGTCCTTAATAGCTCATAAATCTTATGGATGAACATGTTTAATGTTTATAGTTGCACTTGCATGTAACTTAGGCATTACATAATTTAACAATAACTGTTTCTAAACCTTACTTATAGTTCCATTATGCATAGCGTCAAGCACATAGTTACAATAAAGCAAAACGCAAGGAAGGAATAAGGAAACCAAGGTGGCAGATTCTAAACAACTTGTATAATCTTTATCCATAGTTAACAATGGTATTTTATAATTGCCGTCATTTTTGCCGAAAGGCAGCTAAAAAACTCCAGTATTTCAGTTCACCTATATTGTCACTATTTACGAACTAACTAACACCAAACTATTACTAAACTAATTGAACTTGATAATCGAATACAGAGTAAGCAAAACAACGAATAGCTAATATATAAAGATATTATTCCAGAAAACAGAGACTAGTAACTACTGTCAAGAATAGTACAAAATTACATCCACTGATGTGCATACAAAGCTGTTGAAGTGGGCATGTGATGATGATGATGGGCCTGAGGCATTTGTTGCTGCAGATTATTTTGGAGATTGTTCACCGAGATACTCCAATCTTGAGTAGATGGATACAACGTGAGCATGGGTTGATGAACAGTTGTTGGAGTAGCCGTAGCATTGTTGTTGTGATTAGCTTGCATATTTGCTTGAACTAAATGTTCCCTGTGATCCGTCATAGGCTTGTTTGGAATTTCTTTAGGGATTTGTTGTGGGGGTGGAAGAGAAACATTGATACTAAAAGCATCTTCCGGAGGCCTGCGGGGCTCTCCGAGTTCGACGGTTTTCAAGTTCAGACCTTTCACAATAGCTGCCTTTCCACATTCCGAAAACTGAAAGAAGTCATTGCATTAATTTTTTTTACTGAATTCAGAAACCCTTTCTTATTAGACAGCACATTTACTAGTCTAAATTGACACACACCTCATTTTCGGGGATTGAAAGAGTCTCCAAAGTCTTCATATTTAAAAATGCAAAGTAAATTGACAAATCAGTCAGCCCTGATTTTCCTTCGTCAGATGTCTTTCCTTCGGGAACAGATCTATTGGGCTCAACAGATATTTTCAATTCCCGTAGCCCTTTGAGTACCATAATACAACGCAATGTTATGAAATATCGTCTTTTGATTCGTGTCCGCACCGTTCGCCGAA
>Ga0210040_10011351_pt1 | contig 10095 bp, 7 predicted proteins | sample CryGeyCG12114_NA_FD_185462 | JGI IMG/M metagenome (GOLD analysis project Ga0210040, IMG submission 185462) | Groundwater microbial communities from aquifer - Crystal Geyser CG19_WC_8/21/14_NA (SPAdes) (version 2) | ecosystem: Environmental > Aquatic > Deep subsurface > Groundwater | place: USA...
GAGTACATCGTAGTAAAAATCATCTTCCTCGTCCCACATATCCAGCTGCGACTCGGCCACGTTGGCCATGGCGTGGGCGATGTAGAGGAAGTGCTCGAAGAACTTGGTGGCTAGGTCCTGGTACACGGGGCTGGTTTTGCTGAGCTCCAGGGCCATGCGCATCATGTTCAGGGCAAACATGGCCATCCAGCTTGTGCCATCGGCCTGCTCGATGCGGCCCCCAGTAGGCAGCGGGGCGCTCCTATCGAACACCCCAATGTTATCGAGACCCAGGAAACCGCCCTCAAACACGTTGCGGCCGTTGATGTCTTTGCGGTTCACCCACCACGTGAAATTGAGCAGCAAACGGTGAAACATCACCTGCAAAAACGCGGTATCGGCAGTGCCATTGTGCTTTTTATCCATCTGGTACACCCGCCAGGTGGCGTAGGCGTGCACCGGTGGGTTCACGTCGGAGAGCTTCCATTCATAGGCGGGCAGCAGGCCGTTGGGCTGCATGTACCAGTCGCGGGTGAGCAGGCGCAATTGGTCTTTGGCTAGCTGCGCATCTACCAGCGCCAGCGGAATGCAGTGAAACGCCAAATCCCAGGCCGCATACCACGGATACTCCCACTTGTCGGGCATCGAGATGATGTCGGCGTTGTTGAGGTGCAGCCAGTCGGCGTTGCGGCCCTGCCAGCGCTGTTTGGGGGGCTTGGGCTGGGCAGGGTCGCCGGTGAGCCACTGCCACACGTCGTAGTAGTAGAACTGCTTGCTCCAGAGCATACCGGCCAGCGCCTGCCGCTGCACGTTGCGAACGTCGGCATCGGGCAGGTCGTGTTGCAGGTGCCCGTAGAACTCGTCGGCTTCCTGGCGGCGCTGCTTAAGCATCGTATCGAAGTCGGCGAACGGCTCGGCCAAGGTGGGGGCCGCCAGCCGCAACCGCAGCACCCGGCTCTGGCCGGCGGGCACGTTGAGTACGTAGTGCGCGGCGGCTTTGGTGCCACACCGCGCCGGGTTCACGGCTTCGTGCTGGCCCTTCACTACGTAGTTGTTGATGCCGTCTTTGCAGTACGGAGCAGTGTTGGCACAACCAAACAGCCGTTCCTGGTTGGTTTCATTGGCGCAGAAAAGTAGTTCCGGCATTTCGTTGTCCAGCGGCTCGCAGTACAGTTTCAGCGGAGGCAGACTGGCGTGTTCTATTTGCAGGTGGCCGGCGGCGCAGGCGCTGAGCTGGGGCTCGTAGCTGTCGTAGCCCCAGGCCCAGGTGTTGCGAAACCAGGCCTGCGGCAGCACATGGAGCGGGGCATCATGCTCGGCGCGGTTGTGCACGGTGATGCGCAGCAGCAGGTCGTGGGGGTCGGCTTTGGCGTACTCCAGAAAGATGTCGAAGTAGCGGTTGTCGTGGAATATGTGCGTGTCGCTTAGCTCGAACTCCGACTTTTGGCGGCCCCGGCGGGCATTTTCGTGTATCAGCCACTCATATGGAAAGGTGTGCTGCGGATACTTGTACAGCATCTGCATGTAGGAGTGCGTGGGCGTGTTGTCGAGGTAGTAATACAGCTCCTTCACGTCCTCGCCGTGGTTGCCTTCGGGGCCGCTCAGCCCAAACAGGCGCTCTTTCAGGATGGGGTCGTGCCCGTTCCAGAACGCCGGGGCTAGACACAGCAGCTGTTTCTGGTCGCAGATACCGCCGATGCCTTCCTCGCCCCAACGGTAGGCGCGGCTGCGGGCCTGGTCGTGGGTGGTGTAAGTCCAGGGTTGGCCGTCGGGGCTGTAGTCTTCGCGCACTGTGCCCCACTGCCGGTCACTCACATAGGGCCCAAACTGGTGCCAGGGTATTTTCTCGACCTGCGCTTCTTGTTGTCGTTGGTGTTCTCGGGTCATAGCTCTGACTTCCTGTTGAAATTTACCCTGGGCATAACCAAACGTCCTGTCCGGCTTACTGAAACCTGCGAGCGGCGCAGTGCCTGCACTCCCAAGGCTTCGATAAGCTGAACAGGACGTTTTACGTTAGGTTACAGCCCGACAGCCGGAAACGATCAACCATTATCGGCAAAGCCGGGGTACAGGGTCATGCCGCCGTCGGCAAAAAGGGTGATGCCCGTCACGTAGTCCGACTCGTCGGAAGCCAGCCACACGGCCACGCTGCCAATGTCGGCGGGGTCACCGATGCGGCCGTAGGGAATGAGGGTCAGCAGGCTTTTCTCTTCTTCGGGCGTGTCGCGGGCCGACTCGTTGATGGGCGTGGCAATGGCGCCCGGCCCGATGCTGTTCACCCGGATGCGGTGCGGCGCCAGCTCTTGGGCCGCCGACTTCATCAGCTGCATGATGCCGCCTTTGCTGGTGGCGTAGTTGACGTGGCCGGCCCACGGAATGACCTCGTGCACCGAGCTCATGCAGATAATCTTGCCGGTGGCCTTGGAAATTTCTGGTTGCGGACCGCGCCTCACAAACTCGCGGGCGGCTTCGCGGGCGCATAGAAACTGCCCGGTCAGGTTCACGTCGATTACTTTCTGCCACTGTTCCAGCGTCATCTCCAGCAAGGGCGCATCCACCTGAATACCGGAGTTGTTGACGAGGATGTGCAGCGTACCGAACTCTTTACGGATCTGGTCGAACATGGCCAGCACCTCGTCTTCCTTGCTCACATCGGCCTTGATGGTAATGGCTTTGCCGCCGGCCTTTTCAATTTCCTGGCGGACTTCTTCGGCTCCGTCGGCGCTGCTGGCATAGTTGACGATGACGGCAGCGCCTTCCGCCGCCAGGGCTTTGGCCACTCCTGCCCCAATTCCGGAGCTACCGCCCGTAACCAGGGCTACTTGTTTCTGAAGGCGTTGCGAGGCAGCAGGTGTCGTCATAGCAATGAGGGTTGGGTGAATACCTCAAAGACTGCATAAAGGAGCTGTAGGTTACATGAAGTTTGGGTTAGGGCAGTTTGCGGCAGGCCTGACTGGCAGCAAAAGCAACTAGCAGCACAGCCCTGTTTGCTCCCTTTGCCGCTCCCTCAATTTACTGCGCTACTCCCCTATTTCTTCCGCTGCAACGACGAATCCCGCACGATAAAGGACGGCATGAGAATAATCTGGCGGGCACTGGCGGGCTGAATTTCCTCGCTCATCATATCCAGCAACAGCTGCACGGCGGCCTTGCCCACGGCGGCACACTGCTGGTCTACCGACGTGAGGGGCGGCTCCACCAACTGCGAGAGTTTCTCGCTGCTGTAGGTGGCCAGGGCTATATCCTGCGGGATGCGCAGGCCACGCTCCTTGGCTACCTGCATGGCCCCAATGGCGGCGGTGTCTTTCGAGGCGAAGATGGCGTCGGGGGGCGTGGGGAGCTGAAGCAGCTTTTGCATGGCTTCACGGCCCTCGGCCAGGCTCATGTCGCAGAGGTATACTAGCTGCTCATCGAAGGCAATGCCGTGGGCGGCCAGCGCATCGAGGTAGCCGCGGTGGCGGTGGCGATACACGTTCAGGTGCGGATCGGCGGTGATGTGCGCAATGCGGGAGCAGCCCTGCTCAATGAGGTGGCTCACAGCCTGGTAGGCACCCTGGTAATCGTCGAGCACCACGCTGCTGATGCCCGGTTCCTCCAGCACCCGGTCGAAAAATACCAGGGGTACCTGTTGCTGCTGCGCGGTTTGAAAGTGCCGGAAATCGTGGGTGGTATTGGCCAGTGATACCAGCACGCCTTCCACCTGCGAGTTGAGCAACAGCTCCAGATTGCGCTTTTCCTGCTTCTCGTCTTCGTTGGATTCGCAGATCATCACCCGGTAGCCAGCCTTGGTGGCTTCGGTGGAAATGCTGTGCACGGCCTCCGGGAAGAAGTGCCCGGTGATGTGCGGCACCAGCACGCCCAGCGTACCACTACGGCCTTTGCGCAAACCGGAGGCCAGGCGGTTGGGCTGAAAGTTCATCTCCTTCACCAGCGTGGTTACCCGCTCCCGGGTTTCCTCACTGATTTGCTTGTTGCCCGATAGAGCCCGCGAAATAGTAGATACCGATAGATTCAGTGCTTTAGCCAAATCCTTCATGGAGGCCCGATGACTTGCCATAGCGTCGTACGTGGAGAGTTTCTGTCTTGAGAAAGCAACGAATTAAGTAGGAATCATTCCCGACCAGTTCCTTTCGGTGGCGAATCTACGGTTTTGCAGTAGGCTATGCCCTATTTGAGGCTTGAAACAAGCATGACAGTACAGGTAAGCCGGGCTTGGTGGGGCTAGTACTTTTAAGAGTCGCACATACCACTCTTCCATGAACCGCACTTTCGCGCTACCTGCCGGGCTGCTGGCATTCTGCTTGAGCAGCGCCCAAGCACAGCCTGCCAAAACCAGCTACAAGTTTGATTTTGGGGCCGGTAGCGTTGCGCCCGGGTACCGGCAAGTGCTGCCCTCGGCCACCTACTTCACGGAGCGCGGCTACGGTTTCGACTTCAATACCACCGTAACGACCGTGGACCGCAAGGGCAAAGACGCGCTGAAAGGCGACTTCGTGACCAGCAACAAGCCGTTCTATTTCTCGGTGGATTTGCCGGAGGGCAACTACAACGTAACCGTAACGCTCGGTGACCAGAAGAAGCCCACATCCACGATGGTGAAAGCCGAGTCGCGCCGCTTGCTGCTGGAAAAGACCGATACCAAAGCCGGTCAGTTTGTAACGCAAACCTTTACGGTCAATATCAAAAGCCGCCGCATCAACGACACCCTGACGGTGGGTCTCAAGCCGCGCGAAACCAGCAAGCTGGATTGGGACGACAAGCTGACGCTGGAATTCAACGGCACCAACACCTGCTTGGCCGCGCTGGAAATAACCCCCGCCCCCACGGCTACCACCGTTTTTCTGGCCGGCAATTCTACGGTGGTGAATCAGGAAGACGAGCCCTGGGCCTCCTGGGGCCAGATAATTCCGCGCTTCTTCAAGCCGGGGGTCGCCGTGGCCAACCACGCCGAATCGGGGTTGAGCTTGGGCAGCTTCCTGGGCTCCCGCCGCCTTACTAAAGTGCTGAGCGTGATGAAGCCCGGCGACTACCTGTTTGTGGAGTTCGGGCACAACGACCAGAAGGAAAAAGGTCCCAACGACGGCGCCTACAAGTCGTACACCGAGCGGCTGCAACTCTTCGTGCGCGAAGCCAAGCAGAAAGGCGGCATCCCGGTTATCGTCACGTCCACGGCCCGCCGCAACTTCGACGAGGCCACCGGCAAAAACGTGAACAGCCTCGGCGACTACCCCGACGCGGCCCGCAAAGTGGCCCAGCAGGAAGGCGTGGCCCTCATCGACCTGAACGCCATGACCACCACGCTCTACGAAACCTTGGGCGTGGAAGACTCCAAAAAGGCCCTAGTGCATTATCCAGCCAACACCTACCCCGGCCAGGATAAGCCCCTGGCCGACAACACCCACTTCAACACCTACGGCGCCTACGAAATCGCCAAGTGCGTGGTGGAAGGCATCAAGGCCAACAAGCTGGGGCTCGTGCAATACCTCCGCCCCGACGTGCCCCCCTTCGACCCCACTCACCCCGACGCGCTAGCCAAGTGGAACTGGCTGGAAAGCCCCCACAACACGGTGGTGAAGCCCGACGGCAACTAAGTGGCATCTTGCTCCTGGTCTTCTCTCCCACCCTGCTCTTTATCTATGACTACTCTTACTCACTGCCTTACCGTAGGTGTGCTTAGCGTGGCGCTGCTAACTGCCGGCCCCCTTGCAGCGCAGAAAACGCCCGTTAAAACCAACGACACCACCACGCCCCTGCACTTGTTGCAGCCCGATTACCCGGTGCCCTACGGCAAAACCAAGCCTGAGGAAGTGAAGCAGGTGCTCGACCGGGTGTACAACTATCTGAACGCCGCCACGCCCGCCGAACTGGTGGACCGCAAAACCAACGCCACCGTCAGCACCCGCGCCAAGTTCAACCCCGAGACCATCATTAAGTCCGGCGACTTCCGCCTGACCAGCTACGAGTGGGGCGTGACGTACTCGGGCATGCTGCTGGCCGGCGAAGTAACCGGCGACAAAAAGTACACCGACTACACCTTCAGCCGCCTGAAGTTTCTGTCGGAGCTGGCCCCGTACTACCGGGCCTTCCAAACCACCAATCCGCAGGCGCCCACGCCGATGCGCGGCTACATGAACCCGCATGCCCTCGACGATGGCGGGGCCCTGACGGCCTCCATGATTAAGGCCCAACGCGCCGGCCTTAACGCCACCGAGCTGCGCCCCTTAATTGATGGGTTCATCAACTACATCATGACCAAGGAATTCCGGCTGACTGATGGCACCCTGGCCCGCAACCGTCCCCAGCCCAATACGCTCTGGCTCGACGACATGTACATGGGCCTGCCGGCGCTGGCCCAGATGGGTAAGCTCACCGGCGAGCGGCGCTATTACGATGAGGTGGTGAAGCAGTTCACGCAGTATTCGCAGCGCATGTTCAACAAGCAGAAGGGCTTATACATGCACGGCTGGGTGCAGGACATGGCCGTGCACCCCGAGTTTCATTGGGCGCGGGCCAACGGCTGGGCCCTGCTCACTAAGGTGGAAATTCTGGATGTGCTACCCGAAGACCACCCCGGCCGAGCGGCCATACTGGCCCAACTGAAGGCTCACGCCGACGGCTTAGCCATGCGGCAAGCAGGCTCCGGTTTCTGGCATCAGCTCCTGGACCGCAACGACTCGTACCTGGAAACCTCGGCCACGGCAATTTATGCCTACGCCATTGCCCACGGCATCAACAAAGGCTGGCTCGATGCCAAGGCGTACGGCCCTATGGCCCTGCTGGCCTGGAACGCAGTAAGCACCAAGGTCAACAGCAAAGGCCAGGTGGAAGGCACCTGCGTGGGCACCGGCATGGGCTTCGACCCGGCATTCTACTACTACCGCCCCGTGAACGTGTACGCCGCGCACGGCTACGGCCCGGTTGTCCTGGCGGGCGCCGAAATCATCCGGCTGCTGAAAACGCACCCCTTCGAAAGCAACGACAGCTCGGTGCAGATAACCAAATAAGCATGCCCCCTTCTTCCTCTAGTTCCATTTTACTACCACCTCATGCGCATAACAACTGCCACTTTTCGTGCGGTACTCGGGGCCTGTGGGCTCATGCTTGCTGCCACGCAAAGCCCGGCCCAGCAACCGCTTAAAAAAGGAGAAGCCCTGGTATTCACCTACTTCAAAAACAACGGCCAGGATGGCCTGCACCTGGCCTACAGCCGCGACGGCTACTCCTGGACCGCCCTGAAAGGCGACAGCTCATTTCTGCGGCCAACCGTGAGCAAAGACAAGCTCATGCGCGACCCCTGCGTGATTCGGGGCAAAGACGGGTTATTTCACATGGTCTGGACGGTGAGCTGGAACGACAAGGGCATCGGCTACGCCAGTTCCAAGGACTTGGTGCACTGGAGCGAACAGCAGTTTGTGCCCGTGATGCAGCACGAAGAAGGCGCCCGCAACTGCTGGGCCCCGGAAGTGACCTACGATGAGGCTACCCGCAACTACGTTATCTACTGGGCTACCACCATCAAAGGCAAATTCCCCGAAACCCAAAGCACTGCCGACGCGGCCTACAACCACCGCATTTACTACGTCACGACCAAGGACTTCAAGACCTATTCTGACACCAAGCTGCTCTATGAGCCCGGCTTCAACGTCATCGACGCCACCATTCAGCGCGACGGCAAGCGCTACGTGATGTTCCTGAAAGACGAAACCCGCGAACCGGCTCAAAAGAACCTGCGGGTAGCGTTCAGCAACAGCCTCACTGGGCCCTACAGCAAAGCCTCAGTGCCCATCACCGGCAAGTACTGGGCCGAAGGCCCCACCGCCATCAAGCTTGATAAGCAGTGGCTGGTGTATTTCGACAAGTACACCGAGCACAAGTACGGCGCCGTACAATCCACGGACTTGCAAACCTGGACCGATGCATCCGACAAAGTGCAGTTTCCGAAAGGCACCCGTCACGGCACGGTCATCCGCGTGTCGGAAAAGGAGTTGAACACGCTACTGAAGGAGTAGCTGCCGCCTCACAATCGACAAAGAAAAAGGCCTGCTGTAGCAGGCCTTTTTCTTTGTTAGAGCAATTTGGGTTTGCTGTTAGCCCTTCACCATATACTTGGTCAGCGGATTCTTCTTGATGCTTCTCAACCCCTCCGCTACAGAGGCGGCATTTTGCTTGGCACCGGCCTCAATGGTGTGCGTGTGGTCTTTGGTGTTGAAATACGTGCTGCGTACTCGCTCCTCGCCTTCTTTGTCATACTTGTCGGCCACAATCTTGTTGAGGTCAATGAAATAAGCGCCGCCCTGCTTGGCCGCTTCCGACGCCCACAGGCCGTAATCGGTGGCTGAACGATTGACTTTGCCGGCTGCCCAGGAGTTGCGTGGGATTGGGGAGCATACATACACTGTGGCGCCTTTGGCTTTGGCCTCAGCAATAAACTGGCGCAGATACCAGCCGTAGCTGTGCACCACTTCCTGCTGCTTTTTGATGGGATTGTAGATTTCCTGGCTTTCCTCACCGTTGCTTTTGATGGTACCGCGGGCCCGTGCCGTATCAGCCAGCGGGCCGTTGTCGTTGTGGCCGAACTGCATAATCACGAAGTCGCCGGGCTTGATGTTGGCCTGCACTTTGTCCCACAGGCCGTTGGTGCGGAACGTGCGGCTGCTGGTGCCGCCGAGGGCGTTGTTCACCACTGAAATACGGGTGGTGTCGAAGTAAGTGGGCAGGAAATTACCCCAGCCCCACAGGCCACCGTCGCCCTTGCCTTTGCCGTTCTTTACTGTTGAGTCACCGATTAGGAACAGGGTCGGCTTCTTGGCGGCACGCGGGCCGTTGACAAAGGAGAATAAGCCTACCAGTAGCAGTAGGCAGCTGTAGAAAAAGACTGATTTTGTGCGTTGCATTCTGTTAGTTGATTGAAGCCTTGCGCTTGAATAGTTAAGACTTAAATAGGCAGAAACTAGGTAAGAGCGCCTACTTAAGTCTCACTATTTAAACTATTACTTCTTGGCGAGAAACTTATTGAGGGGCATTTTCTTGTCGGCTCGGATGCCATCCACTACCGATTCGGCGTTGAGGCGGGCGCCGGCTTCGTTGGTGTGGGTATGGTCGCCGGGAAAGAATTTCTTCACCTCGTCGGGGCCTAGCTTGTCGTACTTGTCGGCGGTCAGGGCATTCAAATCAATGAACTTAACCCCCTCCTGCTGCGCCACTTCAGCGGCCCACTTCCCGTAGTCGTTGGTGGCCCGAATTACTTTGCCGTCCTTCCATTCGTTGCGCGGAATCATAGACGCTACTGCTGGCGTGGCGCCCTTGGCCTTGGCCTTGGCCTCACGGATGAATTTGCGCAGGTACCAGCCGTAAGTGTGCACTGTTTCCTTGCGGCCGTCGGGCCACACCAGGTCCTTGGTTTCTTCGCCGATGCCTTTGAGCACGCCGCGCCGACCGGCTTTGGTGGTGTCGGGGGCGCTGCCTTCATTGTGGCCGAACTGCATAATCAGAAAGTCGCCGGGCTTCAGGGCCATGTGCACTTTGTCCCAGCGTCCCTCCGAAATGAAGGTGCGGGTGCTGCGGCCGGCCATGGCATTGTTGAAAACGCTGAGGCGGGTGGTATCAAAGTAAGCGGCAATAACGCTGCCCCAGCCCGCCTGCGGCGCGTTGGTGTTGCGCACTGTAGAGTCGCCAATGAGGTAAAGTGTAGGCTTGGTCGGCTTTACGAAGCCTACCAACGCGCAGAGCAGGACCAGCAGAGCAAATAGATTTTTCATACGTGTGAGGGTATAGAAGTAAAACAGTGTAGAGATGCGACACTTCACGTCTCGGCATTGCTGAGGTTGTTTACATTGGAAGCGTTCTGATCGTTCAACCCCGAGACGCGAAGTGTCGCGCCTCAGGGTTGAAGAGGCTTAACATCAGCCTTACTGCTTAAAGCTATTTACTTGCCAACTTTCCCTAGCTCAGATTTCATGCCTTCCCCCAAGTAGTAGCTGGGGTGCGGTGGCTGGTTGTAGCCCACGTTTTCGCACGCTACTGCCACCCGGTATGCGGGGTCCTGCATGAGTGTTACGAAGCGGTGCTGGGTGGGAATGGTGGTGGTAAAAATCAGCAGCTCCTCGTTGTTGGCGT
>Ga0210040_10011352_pt1 | contig 10095 bp, 11 predicted proteins | sample CryGeyCG12114_NA_FD_185462 | JGI IMG/M metagenome (GOLD analysis project Ga0210040, IMG submission 185462) | Groundwater microbial communities from aquifer - Crystal Geyser CG19_WC_8/21/14_NA (SPAdes) (version 2) | ecosystem: Environmental > Aquatic > Deep subsurface > Groundwater | place: USA...
AAAAATGGTCTGTCTGATATCTAGTTATACACGTCAAGGCCTCAATTTTGGCCAATAAATTGTACGTTGTGCTTTGCATTAGTATTAGTAGTTTGAGACGACAAAGGATGTTTTATAGCTAAAACATATCAAAGAACTTAACTTGTGTCTCAAAAGGTAGATAACTACTAAATTGACTTCTGAACGAAACTAACTGGCATCTCTGATTGACTTTATCGTCCTCACATTCATTCTTTTGTTTTTATTCTCCCAGGTCTGCCAGAATTCACAGAGACAGCGAGTGATGTTGAGATCCAACCAAATCGTACAGCTTATTTTCCTTGTGCTGCCGAAGGGAAACCAGAGCCTGTGATTTTTTGGTCTCGTGAAGGAAGTCACTCCATTGTATTCCAAGGGACTAGTCTGGACAACTACAAAGTTAGCATGGATGGAACTTTGCAGGTATTAGATGGATACAGATTCAATTATATATGATTCTTGTGTGGATTCCTGAGTTCATCTGTTTATTAGATTTTGACAGTTTTGTTCTACTCCCTAATGATGAGATGCTGAAAGAGAGAATCTCGAGATTCCCCCCTGTTAGTTAGTATCTATCATGTAATGTGAACATTCAAGCATTTTTTGGGTGTCTAGTGTCTATTATTTGTTTCACACACTAAGCGCTGAATTTCTCCAGATACCTATTTTTATGTGAGGTTTTCCCTACTTTTTGAGAACATAGTGGATATATCTCCTCATCTTGTTTTGGCTCGTTTGGGGGGGTGCGAGTAGTTACGGCATCAAAAAGTTGGTCCAATATTAGCTAACTAACCGTATGTCCTTCACAAAATAAGTTGGTTAGTGAAAGTGTATGGTCCAAGAAATTTGGAATCGAATGAGCTTTCATGGAGTGGAAGTCAAACTGTCTTATAGTTGACATGGGGAAGTGGATATATAGACTGGGATGTGGTCCGTAATTGAATAAAAAAATCTTATCTAATTCTCTAGATTACTAACGTGTCCAAAAGGGATGAAGGGTACTACTTGTGTGCAGCTGTGAGTCCTGCAGGCGCTCAGATGCACACTGTTCATCTAAAGGTATAGTATAACTTTTTTAGATACTTTACCCTTCATTTTTGATTGTTGAGTAGTACATTGACTTGATTTAGTAGTTCGTTGGTTAGTTGCACAATACACACAGCATGTTGTATGTAAAGTTATCGAACGCGTTGGAAATTGGAAAAGCACAAAAAAAGCTGTGCATGAGAAAAAAAGTTCACTTTTGTGATTTATCGAATCGATCGAAATTATTCTGTTTTAAGAAGCAAATAGTTTGAAAATTTTTACTGTAGATAATCGAAAAAAATGTTTTCAATCTAATTGGTAATTATTTGTAAACTGTCTTTAACATTTGATTCCTTATCGTGAACACGATTTACTCTAATTAGGGGTTACAGAATGGGTATAGCTTTTAAACAGCTACCGATAAGATTATAGCATTGTAAAATGGGGAGATAAATTTTACTTGCTCCAGTTTATTGCTAATTGAAAAAGGGAGAGAGTAGGTGATTTGCATTGCATGATGACCCGTTATTATGATCGTGTTTTTTATGTACTCCATAATTAGGTAACGCCAGTGGAAGAGTTGCCACCCCCTGTGATTCGTTTAGGGCCTCAAAATCAAACCCGTCCTGTAGGGTCTGTAGCTGTCATGCCTTGTGTAGCTGATGGGGATCCACCGCCTGTTCTGACTTGGTATAAGAACTCTAACTCTTTCAAGTTGGACCATCGAGTTTTCACGGATGATGCGGGCACTCTCAGAATCAATGGTGAGTTGAGTTAGCAATGTAAAATTAAATATATTTTAGTGAAACGAAGCCAAAATATATGTTGATGGATTTCTCCCAACTAAAAACCTGAAACTAAGAATATAGTTTTGTATGAAAACGTAAAAAAACTGTAAAGTTTATGAAAGGCAGAAAGAAAGTTTCAATGCGATTTATGTAACTGACTCATGTGTATTGAAGGCCAACGTTGTATTTCTGTTGTCACAATTTTTTATCAACCGTACTATATTGACACAAACCTCTTTGTATCATTTGGGAAATCCTTTAATCAGTAACTGTACATGATTTGAAGGCTTCTGAAAGTCAACACAAAATTCCATATAAAAGTATGGACTGGGAGTTTTTTTCACTTTCTCTACCGTTTAGCATTCCCTATGCTACAGTACAAAGAGAATGAGTAAATAGTTAACAAGTCTCCTTGAGATTGGCGTTGATTGGTTCACTCACTCACACCTTGAGAATATCAAAGAGACAACTCGTTTTGTTGTGAACACTTTTGGAATTCGGAATGAATGGTGCCAAAAAAGGCTACACAATTCACTCCATTGATATAGTATACTATAACTTCATGTTATCTAAAAGATTAAATGAATCAGAAAGAAACTTCTTCTTTTTTCACTTCGTCAGCCACTTTGTACAAAGACAAAAAACGTTGTCTTATTCCCAAATCCGTTCCCTAGATAATGTTTCCTTATAATCTTGCCACTTTCAGATCTCACCATCGAAGATTCTGGGCTATATGAATGTGTGGCATCTTCACGTAGTGGCAAATACGTTTGGCAAGCTTCTCTCACCGTGGACTCCTTCTCACCGTCACATGTTGGCGCTGCTGCTAATTTCTTACCTAATGGACTTTTGGACTCTCGTCCAAATCCACCAATGAAACCTCAAGTGGTGGAAATTGATGCTACAACTATAACTATCGCCTGGGATCCTAAATACTTCAATTTGCTCAAGTCAGAGTTGGCATTCCAACAAGGGAAACGGAAAATGGCTAAAAGCTTTGATTCCGCCAACAATTATGATGAAGATGATTGGGAACCGCGATTCAAAAGAAATATCAAAAATAACAATCACGATGATTCCTATTATTATCTAAGTGATGAGGAAACTCCTCGCAAAATTGTTCCGGATGAAATCTACCAGCAAGAAAAACACCATTTTGATCAAATTGTACGAGAAATTGCTCGTAAGGAGATTCTAGATGAGGATAAAAATTACTATTATGATAGTGACGATAATGAAGAGGAAGATATTAGTGACCGATTCGTGGATACTAAGAAGAGTGATAATAATTTGATTATCAAAAGTGAAAACAATACTGTGGCTACCACAAGTACACCTTTGATGATCCCGACTACAATTAGTACAAGCACTACTACTACCATGAAAACAAGTACTACTCAGAAAATGTTGAAAAAAGCTGCACTTACTTACAGAGTGGAGTATTACAGTGGAAATGAAAAACGGTCAGAGTGGTTGTTAGGAGGCGCGGATATAATGATTCCAATTTTCACCGTCCATTACCTAAAGCCCAGTACAGAGTATGTGTTCATTGTAAGGGCTGTGAGTCCGGAAGGGATTTTGTCACCTCCAAGTGAAATGTCCGAACGAGTGTCCACTAATGCACCTAATGGACGCAATTCAGACGTACAAAAAGCAAGGGAAATGTTGAATGCTGAGATTGTTTTGATTTTACAAAAGGCTTATGCGACCAGTTCTACTTCGGTCAAGTTGGAATGGAAGGTAAGTAGTTTGAAATGGGATTCATTGGCTTTAATAATTAGCTGCAGACGCGAGTTTTAAAAGCGGCACGATTTCAATTGGGAAGAGCATTGTTTAATTGGGTTTCCCATAAAAAAAATTGGAAGATATCTTACGATTTTGACAGCTCATAAATCAACTTTATTGAGGGGGTTGACTCATACATTTGATAGCAATTTTTATCTACGTAGTTGAGACGGCAATTTATTAGACCCAATGTAGTTTGCATAGCCTGAGGACAATCTATATTTGCCATAACCTAAACGACTAACACGGACCATTTATTTTCTCCATTTTTAGATCGTTAGCGGTGAAAAGTATGTGGAAGGAGTGTATATCTATTTTCGCCAATTGCCCCGTGTTCCAATGGACAGTCAAGTGGAGGAAGATGGCACTTATCAAATGCTCACTGTCCTCAATGCTGGTGCTTCCACCTTTCAAATCAATGGGTTGGAAAAATTCGCCATTTATCAAATATTCCTGCTCCCCTTCTACAAGAATGTGGAGGGTCGTCCATCCAACTGGATAAATGTGACCACTCTGGAAGATGGTAAGGAGATTCATAAATGTTTTATTTCGTATGGTTCATTTATGTGCATTCCAGATGATGTTGAAAGATGTTTAATATTCATTTTTGGCATTTTTGTTCTGTAGTACCCAGTGCTGCCCCAGAATTGGTAGAAATCATTTTGGTGAACCAATCCGCTATTGTTGCCAGGTGGAGGCCACCTCCCGTTTCTCAACAGCATGGACAAATTTTGGGATATCAGGTATGGGACACCTTTCATATTGAATATGTTGATTTTTTATTGCATAATGCAGTACAGAGTGGATGTGAAAATGAGTTTCTTTTGTATTTGCTTGGAAAGCAGTGCCTATTTTGTCTTATTTTCACAATTTAAAATTTTCTATTATTGCTTTATTACAGCTAAGAGTGTGGCATAATGGTGGCCTTGTTGGGAATGAAACAATCGGGGATTCCACAAACTCGCTGCTGATCAACAATCTAAATTCCGGCAAATCTTACAAAATCCAAATCAGTGCATTCACGTCCAAGGGCTTAGGCCCTTTCTCCCCAATGGAGTCTCTAGAGCTTCCCCGGAATCGGGAAGACAATGAAATTCATCCAATTGTTGCCAATAATAATAATAATGGTGGATCCGATGACGAACATGTGAATCAAAATAGTGTGAATACAAATTCTTTGGATGAATTAAGCTATCCCAAGGGGGTATCTTACGGGGGTCTCCCTGGAGCGAGAAGTCGGGATCATCTTATGGTCACAGAAGCCTGGTTTATTGCTCTCATTGGCAGTATTGTGTTTACCATGATGCTGGTCTTTGTTTTCGCTTTGTACCTCCGTCGATGCTCTATACATAGGGATGGGGATAAACTGAAAGGTAACATTTAGCTATAAGTTTGACGTCTTTTAACATCTCTGTTACAAACGTTTATAAGCGTCAAATTCCTAGGCAAGGTTAATTGATGCAGCGGACATCGTATACTTAATCGGACCAATCCAATATTTGCAGTACTGAAACATAGCTAACTAACTAATGCTTGGATTTCATGCAAAGCAAAAGACTATGTTTTAGAAACGATTCATTCATTTTATTCAAAGTACAAAACTTCACTGCCCACACCTTATTTACAATATGATAATTTATAATGACAACAATTTCATGCAATTATGATTACAACTCGTCATTGGCTTCAATCCGTTGAGTCAAAATTTCTTCTTTTTTGGTTGTAACAATTTTCACTCGCCCCAAAATGGAAACAGATTTGGTGATGGTGGACACCAGATTAGATGTAGTAGTGACTGTTTCATTGTTAGTTGTTGTAGTAATCACGCTGGTTTCATTGCTATGATTCACAACAGGTTCTTTCACCGGTCCATTGTTAAAATTGCGTCTTAAGGATGGATTACTATTCACAATTTGGTTGCCATTAGACGCAGCAGTAGTGGTGGTAGTAGTGACAAATGGATTCGGTTTTTCATTTTGTAGTACAAGTCGGTTACTATTGAACAAAAATGAGGATGACTTTTTGTTATTACTGCTGGCAGGGGGAACAGTAGCAGTAGCACTTGTGTTCCCATGCATGATACGTTTGTATTTCTCGGAAGATGAAACTGAGAATATTTCCTTAGATTTGGGTCGTATGGTAACTGTAGGCTGAATTGGAGTTCTCTCATGAATTATTATTGGCTCAGGTCTGACTGGGAGTCCTGTATTAGGAAGTTTTTCCAATCTAGAAATCTGCCGGGAACTGGATACACCATTATCCCTTGAACTTTGCTCTTTACCTGAACGAAATTGTGTAGTGTTAGTGTTTGTATTAGAAAAATTTGTGAGCTTTTTTTTTGCTAGGGATTTATTGCTAGGTTCTTACGTGATTGCTTTCCAGAAGAGTTATAAGTTGTGACAATAATTGGCGCACTGAAGTCACCCACAGCTGCTGCATTTTTTAGTGCTGCTCGAACATGATATGTTGTTCCAGGTAGCAGACCCAGTAGTTGAAATCCTGGAATTGTGAAAGTTTTTTTAGTTATTAGTTTTTTTGGGTCCGAAGGTTGAAGCTGGTTTAATTCGTCCGATTTAGAGCCCAGCAAAAACACCAAAAGCGTGTAATTATAAGCTTGTAGCGTGTGTCCTGTAATTTGTAGCTCATGCAACCGCATAGCGTAACTTTTAAACAGCAAATGTAGTTCAATTCAAAGTTTTAAATTCTTAAAAATCAGGAATTTACCTTTTTCATAAGTTGAAAATCGAGCTTTGAACCAGATTTTATCTTGTTTTAGTTTGTATTCTACAAGATATGCAATCACAGGTAGATCTGGAGTATTTTCGCCTGGCCTTGGCTTATACCTTTGCACTTTGATCCGAACATTTTGTCCATCGATTGAGTCCATTTCCAGAAAGGGTGTGGATGGTTTATTTCCTTTGCGGACGAGAAATATTTTTTCCATGTCACCCATATCATTTGTAACGCGGCATTTGTACTTGCCAAACATGTCGTCTGAATGCAGCAAGACCTGTGAAATTGACATTTTTCATTGGAACACGAGAAATTTCATTGTAAGGGATCCAAAGCCCAATTTGGGCATATTATAAACAACAACGAAGTGCTCCGCCGTGCCTAATTATGAAGCAAAATAATGCAAAGAAGGGGTTGTTTCCATTACTTTCTGTATATTAATACAGTTTTAGTCCAATTGGTACCAATTAAGAAAGCAATTCTCATTCATGATGAAAAAGAACCAAGATTAGATATGACCTGCAAAGTGGATGAATACTCTGATTCCTGAATGTCATTCACAATGGAAAAGTAATCTCCCAATGTTAATTTCTCGTCCTCGGGGCTTATCCATTCAAAACTTGGTAAGGGGTCTGCATCAATTCTACAAGTGAGGTTCACACGTTGCCCTGTAATTGCCCAGGTCTCCTTCACTTTGGCAGGGTCAATTGGGGTTGGTTTCCCTATGCAAATCAAATTTCAGAGTCAATTAGTTATCTTCACTGACTAATAAATTTTACTCTATTCCATGCACACAATGAATTCACTTTTCATCATGTCCTAACTCCTAACCAGCTGTACAGGTTGAGATTGTAAACCATTGGATTTTCCATCTATGGACTTTTGGAAGCGATGATTCTTTAGTGATATATCAATCTCAATCTGTTTGCTGATATTACTTTCAAGCAAGCATGATTGTCAAATGTTAGATTTTAATAAAATACTTACGAGTTACATGAAGAGCTATGACCATTCGCTTTGAATCTGGTAGTGGAGAATCAATGTCCATAGCATGACAGCTGTATTCTCGTTTGGCATCCTCTTTAGTAACATTAAAAACTGTGAGACCACCTTTGACTACTTTGTATTTGGGACCTGGAATGAAAACCAATGCATGAGAATGGTTGAATTATAGGGCAGGAAAAAAGTGGCACAACTTGTTTTCCAGAAATGGTTTGCATTGGAGTTTGGACAAACGGCAGTAAAACAATTTTTAGTGGTATACCTTGCGGACTTCGATCATCAACTTTCCAATACAGTCTGGGAAATCTGGAATGGCCCGTGGCTTTGCATTTGATGGTAAAATCTGTACCTTCCGTTGTTTCTTGGTATGCGAGTCCGTCTTCAAATTCTATTCTCTCTGCAATTTTCGAGATATGGATTTTCATATGTAAGAAAAAGCAATGATTATAAACAACTCCACTCATTCAACTCTTAACCTATCTTTAGATCCATCAATATTTCAAGTGCAATGGTAATATATTGTATGGTGATGTAATCTACCAATAGTTCATTTAGTATTACAGAAGCATATTTATGCTAAAAATATATGTGCATTTTTTTTAACGAAAATGTTTTCTACATGCTTTTTTTTTACAAAAACGACTTACTGATAACATCCAATGAAAATGTAATTTCCGTTCCTCGACTTTTGCATGTATAAACGCCCTCATCTTCTTCCGTAATTTGTTGCAAAAAAAGGTCGTAGCCGCCACCACCTCTACTTGGCTGTTGACGGACTCGACTGGAATATTAAATTATTGGTCATTGAAGTAGAAAAATAGTTTCCTTTGTGAAATGCGAGTGAGAAAAATACCTGATTCGACTATCATTGACATTTTGGCCAAAAGGGCCAATCCATTGAGTGTCAGATGCACCATTTAGACAGGAAATGACATAAGTGTCACCAACAAATTTTGTCACTTTTCTATCATCTGGTGTCAACGAGAGACGAGTCCCTGAATTCGATAAACCACCTAATCTTAAGCCTTTGATTATTCCTGAAAAAAATACACACAAATGTAACGGAAATTGGTTCATAAAATATGCGCAGTGTGTCAAACTCGATTGATTTTCAATTTACTCCACGCATGGAAAAACTATCAAACAAAACTGGAAAAAATGAAGTCCCAATATGACATTCCCGCTCACCTATAAAACTAAATATGGAAATAATGTGTAATAATTGCATAGTTGCAAATAATGTGTTGAACTTAAACGCGTCTTTTTCTTTCACATTTTGAACTTGAGTTAGCAGACAGTTTTTTCCTTGCTTTTGATCCAAATTTTTGCACCATAGGATTCTAGTGTGTTCTCAAAAGTCACTAAAAATGAACTGCTCAGTTTCAATGCAAAGAATTGTTATTATGAAATCATATGCAGACTTTAGGTACGCATGTTTACCTTTGTGGATGGAGCTACAATTGTGTTTTTTCCATAGATTATGTAACTTCTGGTGAGAAATAAAGTAGCCTCTTTACCATGTTCAAAACCAACATACCATGGTCTTGTGTAAATATTGTTGGTTAGTTTGTTAGTAGTTACTTGCACATCGTTTTACCTTTGTTTTCAATGTACACGTAATCTTAACTCGCCGCGTGGATTCACTTTCATTAAAATACGCGAGTCGTGAGAATTGTAACACTGCTTAGGGGGAATCTAATAATTATATTGTTATTCTCATGCTCAGTGAAAATATAAGCTGCAGTTTGAGTCCCAACTTGTTATAATGGTCTGTCAAATTAAACATTTGTTATGATATCATCGTCTTATAATGCAGTGTGGTATTAATATTGTATTCGTGCTTAGCTAGTTAGTTAGCGAAAAGACGTTTAGCACTTTTTTTCTAATGACAAATGTCAGTAATTATTATGCATTTCCGATTTAATATTCATAGTTAGTAGTAAGTTAGTTAGTGCGAGTGAGCAACAATGTAAATGATTTTTATCTGACTATAGGAAGTAGATTTTGCTAAATTGGACCATTTTTTGCTGAATTCTTACCTGTAATTAATGCAGAGGAATTAGCATGCTCCATATTAATGAGTTTCAATGCTTTGATTCAAAGTTTAAAAGAGGCATATTGCATAAGTACATAAATATAATTTTATGGTTGGTCATTTGAAGCCGTAGTAATTTTTAATCTTAATCTTGGGATTTGGATGTTTTTGCCATTTGTTCAATGCCATTTAAGACATTAGGACAAGCCACCTAAAGTGTTTTTAAACTACTAATGATGATAATGATTGTGATTACAATTGAATTATGGGAAAAATGACCTAATGTGGTGTTATGAGAGCATGAATGACATGTGATTTGATACAATGATGTAAAATGTTAATTACAGTGTCGACTGCAGAAATCCCAGATGGTTCAATGCCACCTCATTACCCCGAGAACAGTTTGTGGATCGACTCATCTCCCCATCAGAAGCAAATGAGTCTCAAGTCTGTCAAAACTGCCAATAATGATATGAGTGAGTATGAGAATGGGAATAATTATGCTGTCGTGGAAGACAGACATTCACCCATCCCCTATGCTTCTACCACTTTGATCAACGGGGAGAAACATGTAAGTTTTTGAAAAAATTATATTTATAATGCATATTGAAACTTTTGCAAATATATTAGTTAAATTGGCTTCATTTTCGAACGAAAGTAAAATAATTGGATTTTGAAATGTGCACCATTTTTGTACTCTAGAGCAAG
>Ga0210040_10011353_pt1 | contig 10094 bp, 14 predicted proteins | sample CryGeyCG12114_NA_FD_185462 | JGI IMG/M metagenome (GOLD analysis project Ga0210040, IMG submission 185462) | Groundwater microbial communities from aquifer - Crystal Geyser CG19_WC_8/21/14_NA (SPAdes) (version 2) | ecosystem: Environmental > Aquatic > Deep subsurface > Groundwater | place: USA...
GAGCGCCCCGCGCAGCTGCTCGTGCTCGTCCATCAGCCGTTCCCTCCGGTCGGTGCCAGGTCCGCCAGCGCGCCGTCGGCGCGCAGGGCGGCGTGCAGCGCGGGCCGCTCCAGCAGCCCGGCGGCCCCGTCCGGCCCGACCCTGTCCGGCAGCACCTGCGTCGGGACCTCGCCCCGCCACCTGCGCCGCCACCAGCTCGCGTGGGGGTTCACCGGCACCCCCTCCTGAGATCCGCCTGCCTCTCAGACCACCTGGGGGTCCGATCCGGTTGCTCCACGCGTCCGGCGCAGCAGCAGCCCGGCCGCCAGCACCGCCAGCGACACCGCCAGCCAGGCCACGTCGTACGGCAGCAGGTCCGGCACGCCCTCGCGCACCTGGTGCAGCCGCAGGACCTTGTGGTCCACGACGCCGTCGAACACGTTGAAGCCGCCCAGGCCGACGAGCACCCCGGCGAGGACCTGCCGCCGGTCGCCGGTGCGGTGCCGGACCAGCAGGAGCACGCCCGCGACGAGTGCGGCGGTGCCCAGCACGTGCAGGACGCCGTCGCTCGCCAGCGCCACCGACTCGTCCGGGGAGGACACCAGGTGGTGCCACCCGAGCAGCTGGTGGAACACGACCTCGTCGAGGGTCACGGCCAGCCCGACGCCGGTGAGCACCGCACCCTGTGGACCGCGTCGTGTCACGGCAGGACGGTGCCCGCCTGAGGTCCGGCTGTCCACCCGTGCGCGATGCTGCCCGCATGCCGACGCTGCACCTCTCGCAGGACCCGGACGCCGACGCCCTGCTGGCCCGCGACCCGCTCGCGCTGCTGCTCGGGATGGCGCTGGACCAGCAGATCCCGATGGAGAAGGCGTTCCGGGGGCCGTACGTCCTCGCGGAGCGGCTGGGGCGGCTCGACGCGGCCACCCTCGCCGAGCACCCGGACCTCGCCGCCGTGATGGCGCAGCCGCCGGCCGTGCACCGGTTCCCCGGGTCGATGGCCACCCGCCTGCAGCAGCTGTGCCGGGCGCTGGTCGAGGACTACGACGGCGCGGCCGAGCAGCTGTGGGCCGGCGTCGAGGACGGCCGGGAGCTGCTGCGCCGCGTCAAGGCGCTGCCCGGCTTCGGCGACCAGAAGGCGCGGATCCTCGTGGCGCTGCTCGGCAAGCAGTACGGCGTGCAGCCCGCGGGCTGGCGCGAGGCGGCGGGGGACTACGGCCCCGACGGGGTGCGGCGCAGCGTGGCGGACGTGACGAGCCAGGAGACGCTGCTGGAGGTCCGGGCGTACAAGCAGGCGGCCAAGGCCGCGGCGAAGGCGAAGGGCTAGCGCTCCGCGTCGACGACGCGGCCCGGCTCGATCGCGATGCGCAGCGGCTGCTCGGGCAGGGCGCCGGACCCGCGCTCGATGATCGCGCTCTTCACCGGCTTCTGGACGGTGGGGCCGGCGTTGGCCATGACGACGCCGAACCAGGGCAGCACGATCGCCCCGACGAACAGCAGCAGCCGTACGGGCATCGGCACCGGCAGGGCGATCCCGAGCACGATGCACGCCAGGCGCCCCATCTGCATGAGCACGTAGCGCCGCTCGCGCAGGGCGATGTCGGCGCTGTGGCTCAGCTGGGCGGTGGTGACGGACACGACCTGCTCGTTGCGGCCGTGCGACTGCAGGCTCATGGCGGCGTCTCTCCGGTTCCCGTGCGGTGTACCTGGGACAACATCCTGCCGGGGAGCACCGATACCCGCCCGACGGAGCGCACACTGGGCGGATGGAGCCGCAGGTCGCCTGGCAGGGGGCGCTGTTCGAGCAGGAGCCGGAGGGTGGCCGGCTGTCCTTCGACGGGCTGCGCCGTGACCCGCTGGACGCGCGCTCCTGGATCGACGTCGCGCCCGGCTGGGTGCCCGACCACGCCGAGCTGTTCGACCGGCTGCTCGCCGAGGCGCCGTGGAGGCAGCGCACCCGGGAGATGTGGGACAAGCAGGTCCTCGAGCCGCGGCTGACCGCCGCCTGGCCGACCGGCTCGGTGCTGCCGCCGTACGTCCTGGAGCTCACCGACGTGCTCTCCGCGCGGTACGGCGTGCGCTTCGACAGCTGCCTGGTCAACCTCTACCGGGACGGCTCGGACGCGGTCGCCTGGCACGCCGACACCGTCCGCAAGGTGCTGCGCGACCCGCTGGTCGCCACCGTCTCCCTCGGCGCCCGGCGCTCGTTCCTGCTGCGTCCTGCCGCCGGGGGTCCGGTCGCCCGGCGGTACGCGCCCGGCGGCGGCGACCTGATCGTCATGGGCGGCTCCTGCCAGCACGAGTGGGTGCACACCGTGCCGCGCGAGAGGACCGCCTCCGGCGCCCGGATGAGCGTCACGCTGCGCCACTCCCGCCCGGCCGGACGGCAGACCGCGGCCTGATCGCGAGCGCGTCGTCCCCGTCCCGTGACCGACGCAGGGCACCCTGCCGGGACGACCCCCTGAGCAGCACCCTCCCGGACCAGGAGCCCCCCGTGCGCCGCTGTCTGCCCGCTCTCGCGTGCCTGCTGGCGCTGCTGTGCGCCCTGTCGGGGTGCCGACTGGGTGACGAGGTCGTCGCCACCGCCCGCCGGGGCGCCTCCTCCGTGCCCGGCGAGCAGGGCAGCGGGCGTGCCGAGGACTCCGCCGCGACCCGGGGCACGCGAGCGGCCAGGGCTGCGGAGAAGGCAGCGGCCGAGGCCGCGGCCCGGGCCGCCGCGGCCGCCAGGCGCACTCCCGCAGGCACTCCGGGCCGCTCGGCCGCGCCCACCGCCCCTCCGGCGAGCCCGCCGACGACCGGCAGCCCGACCCGCCGCCCGGCAGGCGCGTACGACGTCCGGGCGCTCCAGCGCGAGCTGACCGAGCTGGAGTACTACGTCGGACCGGTGGACGGCCGGCGCGGCCCGGCCACCCGCAGCGCGCTGATGGCGTTCCAGAAGGTGCACGGCCTGCGCGCCGACGCGGTGGTCGGCCCGGCGACCCGGGCGGCGCTGCGCTCGCCGCGGGCGCCGGTGCTGCGCGGCGGCGCCGCGGACCGGGTGGAGGTCGACCTGACCCGCCAGGTGCTGTACGTGGTCCGGGGCGGGGTGCTGCAGCGGGTGCTGCCCGTGAGCTCGGGCAGCGGCGCGACCTACACGCAGGGCTCCGGCGGGACCGCCGTGGCCCTCACGCCGGTCGGGCGCTTCACCGTCGAGCGCCGCGTCCGAGGCGTGCGGGAGGCCGACCTCGGCACCCTGTACGACCCCCAGTACTTCTACCGGGGCTGGGCGGTCCACGGCTCCGACAGCGTGCCCGCCTACCCGGCCAGCCACGGCTGCGTACGGGTCCCGCGGCCGGACGCCACCTGGCTGCTCGACCAGATCGACGTGGGCACCGAGGTCTCCCTGTACGGCGGGGCGCACGTCTTCCGGGCCGGGAGCAGCGCGCCTGGCACCGACAGCCCGACGGGGGACACGTGACCCGGCCTCTGCCGGCGGACCCGCCCGCCCCCCGCTGAGTGCTCGCCGACGTCCTGCCCCTGCTGCGCTGCCCGCTGTGCGCCGGGGACCTGCGGCAGGGCGACGGGCAGGTGTGGTGCACCACCGGGCACGCGTTCGACGTGGCGCGGCAGGGCTACCTGAGCCTGCTGCCCGGCGGGGCGCGCCCGGGCACCGCCGACAGCCCGGACATGGTGCAGGCCCGGGTGGACTTCCTCGCGGCGGGCCACTACGACCCGGTCGCCGAGGCGCTGGCCACGGCCGTGGAGCAGGGCCCGGTCCTGGACGTCGGTGCCGGCACGGGGCAGCACCTGGCCCGCGTGCTGGAGCGCGTCGAGGGGCCGGGCATCGCGCTGGACCTGTCCAAGCACGCCGCCCGGCGAGCCGCCCGGGCGCACCCGCGGATCGGGGCGGTGGTGGCGGACGCCTGGCAGGCGCTGCCCGTGCGGGACGCCGCCGTCGGGGCGGTGCTCAGCGTGTTCGCACCCCGGGGCGCCCTGGAGGCCGCCAGGGTGCTGGCGCCCGGCGGACGGCTGGTGGTCGCCACACCCACCGGCCGGCACCTGCGCGAGCTCGTCGGGCCCCTCGGGCTGGTCGCGGTGGACCCGGACAAGGACGCCCGCCTGGAGCGGCAGCTGGCGGGCTTCCGGCTGCGGAGCCGCGAGCTGGTGGAGCGGCCCATGGTGCTGTCTGCCGCGGACGTGCGGGCGGTGGTCGCCATGGGCCCCAGCGCCCGGCACCTGGACCTCGGCGCGCTGCCCGACCTCGCGGGGGAGGTCACGCTGTCCGTGCAGGTCGCGGCGTACGACCCGGCTGCCTGAGCCGCGCCGCTACAGGCCGCGGGGCTCCGGGAGCAGGTCCTCGAACACGGGCGCGCGCCCCTCGGCCTTCGCGGTGAACGCCTCCGCCATGTCCTGCGGCTGGAACATCCCGGCCTGCCAGGTCGCGATCTGCTCCAGGCCGGCGTCGACGCCGTGGTCGCGGGCGTGGTTCATGGCGACCTTCGTGCCCCAGACGGCGAGCGGGGACTTCGAGGCGATCTCGCGCGCGGTCGCGAGCACGCCCTCGAGCAGCGCGTCCGGGTCCGAGTAGACCTGCTGCACGAGCCCGACCTCGTACGCCCGCTGGGCCGGCACCCGCCGCCCGGTGTACGCCATCTCGCGGGCGAAGCCCTCCGGGACGACCGTGCCGAGCCGCTGGAGCGTGCCGACGTCGGCGGTCATGCCGATGTTGATCTCCTGCACGCAGAAGAACGCGTCGGCGCTGGCGTAGCGCAGGTCGCAGGCGGTGACCAGGTCGACCGCCCCGCCGATCACCCCGCCCTGCACGGCGGCCAGCACCGGCATGCGCGCCTTCTCCAGCGCCGTGAACGACCACTGCAGGACCTTGGCGTTCGAGCGCAGCCGCGCGTGCCGCCGGCCCGGCTCGCCGTCCCCGGCCAGCGCGTCGCCGGCGAACACCGACAGGTCCATGCCCGCGCTGAAGTGCCGGCCGGTGCTGCTGAGGACGACGACCCGGGCGCTCGCGGCGTCGCTGATGCCGGTGACGATCTCCGGCAGCTCCCGCCAGAAGTCCGCGGTCATCGTGTTCAGCTCGTCGGGCCGCGAGAGCCGCACGTGGGCGACGGAGTCGGCGATCTCGACGTCGAAGCAGCGGTAGGCCATGCGCCAGCAGGCTAGGCGAGCGGCGGGCGCTACGGTCGCTCCCGTGGTCGCCGAGGATGCCGTCCTGTCCCTGCGCGGGGTCGCGGTCGTCCGCGACCGCGCGACCCTGCTCGACGGGATCGACTGGACCGTGCGCGAGGGCGAGCGCTGGGTCGTGCTCGGGCCGAACGGCGCCGGCAAGACGACGCTCGTCCAGGTGGCGGGCGCGGCGCTGTACCCGAGCCGCGGGACCGTCGAGCTGCTCGGCGAGAGGTACGGCGCGGTCGACCTCGGCGAGCTCCGCACCCGCGTCGGGCTGTCGAGCGCGGCGCTGGCCGAGCGGGTGCCCGCCCACGAGAAGGCGCTCGACGTGGTCGTCACCGCGGCGCACGGCGTCGTCGGGCGCTGGCGCGAGGGCTACGACCCGACCGACGTCGCGCGCGCGCAGGACCTGCTCCGCCGGGTCGGCCTGAAGGCCTTCGCCGACCGCAGGTTCGGGACGCTGTCCGAGGGCGAGCGCAAGCGCGTGCTGCTGGCCAGGGCGCTCATGACCGACCCGGAGCTGCTGCTGCTCGACGAGCCGGCGGCCGGGCTCGACCTGGGCGCCCGCGAGGCGCTGCTGCACCTGCTCGCCCGGCTGGCGGCCGACCCGTACGGCCCTCCGAGCGTGCTGGTGACGCACCACGTCGAGGAGGTGCCGGTGGGCACCACCCACGCGCTGCTGCTGTCGCGCGGCAAGGTGGTGGCGGCGGGCCCGGTGCCCGAGGTGCTCACCGCCCCGCTGCTGTCACGCGCCTTCGGGCTGCCCCTGGTCGTGACGAGCGCGGACGGACGGTTCGCGGCGCGCGCCGCCTGAGCCGCGCGCCAGCAGCTCGAGCATCTCGGGCAGGTCGAAGAAGCGGGCCAGCTCGACCGCCGACGGGCCGCCGAGGTCGGGATCGGCCCCGGCCTCCAGCAGCGCGGTCACGGTGCCCGGGGACTGCCGGAACACCGCGCTCCCGAGCGCTGTCTGGCCCCGGTCGTTGACGCGCGCGTGGTCGGCGCCGCGGGCGAGCAGCGCCCGGACGGTGTCCTCGTGCTGGTGGTACGCCGCCAGCACCAGCAGCGTGTCGCCCTTGTCGTTGGTCAGGTCGGGCGGCACCCCGGCGTCGACGTACGCCGCGAGCTGCTCCGCGTCCCCCTGCCGGGCCAGGTCGAACAGCTGCCTGGCGAGGGCCAGGGTCTCCTCGTCCATGCCCAGGACCCTAGACGCGCCCGGCGCCCCGGACGCAGGACGGCCGCCCGCGCCGGAGCGCAGGCGGCCGTCGTACGGCAGCGGGCTAGCTCTGCAGGGCGGCGGTCTCGTCGACCCAGTCGACCGCGGAGGCCTTGAGCTTGTCCTCGTAGGCGTGCGCGTGGTGCGCGCAGAAGAGCAGGTCACCGGATCCGAGGACGACGCGGACTCGGGCCTGGGCACCGCAGCGGTCGCAGCGGTCGGCAGCGGACAGGGTGGGGGAGGGGGCAGGGGGCGTGGCGGTCCCGGTCATGCCTGTCACAACACCACACTCCCGGCCCGCGTTCCCGCTGGAGCACCGCGTGGCGGCATCGGACAGGATGGCGGCGTGCCGCTCTCCGCCCCCGAGGGCCCGTTGTCCGGGTTGCTCGTCGCCGACTTCAGCCGGGTGCTCGCCGGGCCCTTCGCCACCATGATGCTGGCCGACCTCGGCGCCCGGGTCGTCAAGGTCGAGCGCCCGGGGACGGGCGACGACAGCCGGGGCTACGGGCCGTTCTCGGACGGGTCCTCGCTGTACTTCGCGCGCGTCAACCGGGGCAAGGAGTCGGTGGCGCTCGACCTCAAGGACCCCGCGGACCAGGCGGTGGCCCGCGCCCTCGCGCTGCGCGCGGACGTGGTGGTGGAGAACTACCGGCCCGGGGTCATGGAGCGCCTCGGCCTCGGCCCCACGTCGCTGCTGGCCGAGCGGCCCGGGCTCGTCTACTGCTCGATCTCGGGCTTCGGGCACACCGGGCCGTGGTCGCAGCGCCCCGCCTACGACGCGGTCGTGCAGGGGATGAGCGGGATCATGACGATCACCGGCGTGCCCGGGGGAGCGCCCGTCAAGCCGGGTGTGCCGGTCGCGGACCTCTCGGCGGGGATGTACGCGTTCGGCGGCATCACCAGCGCGCTGCTCGGCAGCGCGCGCACGGGCACCGGCACGCACCTCGACGTGGCGATGTTCGACGCGACGGTGAGCCTGCTCGAGGGCGCCGCCCTGTCGTACCTCGCGACCGGCACCGACCCCGACGCGATCGGCAACGCGCACTTCTCCATCGCCCCCTTCGACACCTTCGCGTGCGCGGACCGCGAGATCACCATCTGCGCCGCCAACGACGCGCTGTTCGCCGCGCTGACTCGCACGCTGGGCGTGCCGGGGCTGGCGGGGGAGCCGCGGTTCGCCAGCAACGCGCTGCGGCACGCCTCGCGCACCGAGCTCAAGGCGGAGCTGGAGGCGGCGCTGGGGGCCGCCCCGGCCGACCACTGGCTGGGTGAGCTGGACCTGGCCGGGGTCCCGTGCGGCCCGATCAGCACGGTCGCGGAGGCCGTGAGCAGCGAGCAGACCGCGACGCGCCGGATGGTGGTGCGCGCCGGGGACCTGCCGGTGCCGGGCAACCCGCTCAAGCTGTCCGCGTACGAGGACCCGCCCGTGCGGCGGGCAGCGCCGGCGCTGGACGAGCACGGGGACGCCGTGCGCGCGGAGTTCGGGCAGCCCGCGTGACGGGAGGGGCTGAAGTCCGGCGCCCTGCCCTCCGACGGGTGCCCGTGGCACCTGCGCCGCTGCGCCCGGCGGTCTCCCTGCGCCTGCTGCTCCCGCTCCTCGCTCTGGCCGCGTCGCTGGCCGGTGCGGCTCTGCCCGCGGCCGCCGCCCCGGCCGGCCGCGCAGCGGGGGCGGCACCCCGCTCGCCCGCGGGCCTGCACGTGCCGGTGACGGCGGCGCAGCGCCTGCCCGGGCGGCCAGCGCCGGGCAGGGCTGCCGCGCCCGGGAGCTGCCCGGTCCCGGCGCCGACCACGGCCGCCGGCTGGCAGGCGGCCTTCGACGCGCTGAACGATGCCAGGTGGTCCGGCGCGGACCAGGGCGCCAGCCTGCGGCTGCCCGACGGCCGGGTGCTGTGGGCGTTCGACGACACGTTCCAGGGGGCGCAGGACCCGGACGGCTCCCGGGCGGCCGGCACCCGGGTCGTCCGCAACAGCCTCGTGCTCGCGGACCGGGGGTGCCTGCGCGGGGTGACCGGACCGGGCGGGGCCGAGGTGGTCCCGGGCACGGCGACCGGGCGGTGGCACTGGCCGCTGCACGCCTTCCTCGACGGGGGACGGCTGTTCCTGACGGTCTCCCGCGTGCGGCAGGACGCGGCCGGCGCGTTCGTCACCTCCGGCACCTGGCTCGCGGAGCTCTCCCTGCCGGCCGGCGGGACCCCGGTGTTCCGGGCGATGACGCGCACGCCCTCGAGCGGCACGCCGGACACCACCCCGCAGTGGGGCACCGCGGTCGCGCAGGCCGGGGGCTGGACGTACGTGTACGGCACGCAGCGGGTCGACCAGCCCCTCGTCTTCGGCAAGGCGCTGTACGTGGCCCGCGTCCCGGCCGGGCAGGTGAGCACGCTGTCGGCCTGGCGGTTCTGGAACGGCAGCACCTGGGGGGCCGTCGCGGCGCAGGCCAGGGCCGTCCGGCCCGCGGTCGGCGGGGTCTCCACGTCGCTGTCGGTGTGGCGGGCGGCCCCGGGCGTGTGGCGGGCCGTGACGAAGAAGGACGACTACCTGGGGTCGCAGGTCGTGCTGCTCACGGCCCCGGCCGCCACCGGCCCGTGGACCGAGACGGTGATCGGCAGCTCGCCGTCGTACGCGCGGCCCGGTGAGACCACGTACAACGCGCTGGCGCACCCGGCGCTGGCGCTCGCCGGCGGTGCGCTGCTCGTCTCGGTCAGCCGCAACAACGACGACTTCCGCCGGCACCTGGCCGACGCCGACCTGTACAAGCCGCAGTTCAGCGCCGCGCCGGTGCGCGCGGTCGGCCGCGGTGGCTAGCCTCGGCCGGTGACGGACGACGAGCACGCCCAGGCGGCCGACGAGGCGGCGGGCTCGCACGAGCCGGGGGAGCACCCGGACGACGCGATGGAGCCCGCGCACGAGCAGCAGACGCCGCAGCGCGACGAGCCGCTCGCGGTTCTCAGCCTGGTGCTCGGCATGACGGGGCTCGTCGTCGGCGTCATCACGATCTACGGGCTGCGCGGGGTCACGCTGGCGCTCGGCGTCGTCGCGGTGATCCTGGCGGCCACGGCGGTGCGGCGGGCGGCGACCACCCAGGAGCGCGGGACCGCGTACGGCGGGATCGTGCTCGGCCTGGTGACGCTGGTCGTGGGGATCGTGGTCGTCAACGGCTGACGGTCAGCCCGGACGGTCAGCCCGCACGGTCAGCCCAGCACCCGCACCAGGGTCCGGACCCGGCGCCGGGCCAGCTGGTCGGTGAGCGAGGTCTCGCCCGCGACCAGGCGCACGAACAGCTCCCACATGCCCGGCAGGTGCCGCAGGACCGTGTGCACCGTCCCCGGGTGCCTGCCGAACACCCGCAGGGCCTCGCGCCCGGCGGCCATCTCGGGCCCCAGCTCGCGCGCGACGCCGCCCTCGTACGCCGCCGGGTCGCCGGCCGCCGCCGCGCCCGCGAGCGCCCCCGACCGCAGGGCGAAGCTGATCCCCTCGCGGGTCCACGGCTCGAGCAGCCCGGCGGCGTCACCGGCCACCAGCACCCGGCCGCGGCGCAGCGGCGAGCCCGGCGCCCGCACCCGGGTGAGGTGCCCGCCGTCGTGCAGCGCGGTCGCGGGGTCCAGCCGCAGCCGGGCGAGGAACGCCCGGTAGTAGGCCCGCACCGCCTCGCCCTGCCGCCGGTCCCCGATCACCCCGACGGTCAGCGTGTCGCCCTTGGGGAACACCCAGCCGTACGAGCCCGGCACCGGCCCCCAGTCGAGCA
>Ga0210040_10011354_pt1 | contig 10094 bp, 7 predicted proteins | sample CryGeyCG12114_NA_FD_185462 | JGI IMG/M metagenome (GOLD analysis project Ga0210040, IMG submission 185462) | Groundwater microbial communities from aquifer - Crystal Geyser CG19_WC_8/21/14_NA (SPAdes) (version 2) | ecosystem: Environmental > Aquatic > Deep subsurface > Groundwater | place: USA...
TGGGTATTTTTAGTTTATTGTTTCTGATTCCGGTTTATATTTTTCTCTTTTTATTATATAAACCTTTAATTCTGAATTTTCTATTCGAAGTATTTTCTTCTAAAAACACCCATTACGTTGCCGAAATATTGCACGAAACTAAATCTGCTATTCAGAGTTATATTGTTGGTTTATTAATGGAGGCCTCCATTGTAGCGGTTCTAAATTCAATTGCTTTAACGATAATCGGAGTGCCGTATGCTATTCTACTAGGCGTTATTGGCGCCATTCTGAATATGATACCTTACGTAGGAGGATTAATTGCCATTTTATTACCGGTGCTTATGGCTACTGTTACGCAGGATGGTTACACTACGCAATTAGCTATTGTTGGCGCTTACGCGGTTATTCAGTTTCTCGATAATAATGTGCTGGTGCCCCGGATTGTATCTTCTAAGGTGCAATTAAATGCGCTGGTTTCTATTTTGGCCGTATTACTCGGCGGAGCTCTGTGGGGCGTTTCGGGCATGTTCTTATCTATTCCGTTTGTAGCCGTACTTAAAATAGTATTCGACCGCCTGGAAAACTTGCAACCTTGGGGCAAACTGCTCGGCGACCATATACCTGATTCTTATCCGGGTCAGGAATCTCCTACTCTTAAAGTACCGGAAAAACCCGTAATCGCAACCAGTAACCTGCCCTAGTCTAAATATTAAAATTGCTGCCGACCTCAAGGCTCAAGGAATTATTTATAGCTAAAGCTTTACTAATTCTGTAGCTATAGCTATTCGTTAACTTTTATTTGCGGGTTTACCATTCTGCTTTTAGTTTTACCAGCAAATTTCTAATACTGCCGCTTTGCTTTAAAACTAAGTTATTCCGATAGATTTTAACTTACTCCTTAATATATATAACCAGCTCACAAAACCAGAGCCGCTAAATATTAAATCAGTTATCATCAGTTCTATTGGTTAAAACGACTACTAATCCTTTGCCCATTCTTTGGTATTAATATGCTGCTGGCAGGCACCTCCTGCATAAACAGCTATATTAATTTATAACCTAAAATTACCCTCATTTCTTTTTCTTACTTCTATTGGATAGCTCTTTACCCAATAATCACTTATGTTCTAACCCTGCATCTGTGGGAAAACGCTCTATTAGAACAACCCTGAAACACTAAATAGCACCCCATACTTTATTCTTACTTGCTACACTTCATAATATATACATCAACCTTCCTCATTGTATTAGTCGCATTCAGCACCTTAATCACTTCTTATTTCTAAAAAGATACCCTAATCAGTTAATAGTCGCTTTGATTATTACTAAATTTTTAAAGAATAAACCAAATATTTTATTTACATACATGACTAGTTAAAATTTAAAGGCTTATTTTCAATAAAATGTATATTTTTTTAATTACTAGTATATATTTTGATCATGTTTCTATATTTACAAACAATTTATTCTGATACAGCCTTAATTTTAAGGCTGTATTACAATAACTCACTCTTATTAGTTAAATGTACGTGAAGATACCATTAACTAGAGTAAATTCCCGAGCTACTAAGACCAAAATCGAATTAAACCAATAAATCTTATACATAATTGATTAACTACTTCGTATGAAAAGAAAACTACCCCTCCTCGCCTTTCTTTTAAGTTTGGCTGGCTTTACGCAAGCTCAAACTGACTCCACGCAAACCAAAGGCACCTTTGCCGTAAGTGGCTATGTTGATACGTATTATCAATATAATACCAACAAACCTTTAACCAGGAGAAATCTAGGACGAGTATTTGACGTGCAACACGATAACTTTTCGCTTGGTTTGGTACAAACGGCTGTTACTTACACGTATAGTAAAATGAAAGTGGTAGCCGACTTAACATTTGGCCCTAATGCTGATCTGGGCAATTTTGGTAACACCGGGTCGTCGAGCGTTAATATAAAGCAAGCGTATGGCACGTACAGCTTTACCGACAAATTAGCTTTAACGGTTGGTCAGTTTGGTACTCATATTGGTTATGAATTAATCGATGCGCCTTTAAATTATAATTACTCTTTATCTTATTTGTTCGGAAACGGACCCTTTTACCATACTGGTGCCAAACTCGATTATGCTGTTTCGGATAAAGTAGGTTTAATGGTGGGGGTAGTAAATGGCTGGGATGCCCTCTCCGATTTTAACGATAAAAAATCGTTAACCGCCCAGGTGCACTTAGCTCCCTCTACTGGTTTGCATGTTTACGCTAATTTAATTTCCGGAGACGAATACGGTGGCTTATCCGCTTTTGGACAAGAATCAGGTTCCAGAACGAATCTGTACGATTTAACTTTGGCTTACCAGGTAAACGAAAGTTTTAAAATTGGTTTAAATGGTGCCTATGGTAAATTCAACACCGGCTACAATCAGCGCATTACGGATGCCGACATAAATGATGCGGGTTCTGATGAATTAGAAAAATTTTTAGCTGCCGAGCAGCCTTACTCCGAAGACCAAACCTGGAAGGGCGCTGCCTTATATCTGAATTATAGCATCAGCGACAAATTTGGTTTGGGTTTCCGGGCCGAACGTTTCAGTGACCCAAGCGGCGTACGCTATCTGGGTAAATTTGTAGGTAATGAATTTACCTTAACCGGCGATATAAAACTGGCACAAGGTTACTTTCTTTGGAAGCCCGAACTACGACTGGACACCTCTAAAGACGGATATTTTGAAAATCAGAACGGCCAGTTTAATAAAAAATCACAATTTACGATTGGTAGCGCCTTTATTTTCATGTTTAATTCGGCCAATTAGGTAAAAAATCCCGATTTAGACATCTAATACTGACGTCTTACTCTACCTGCAAGTATAATTTGCTTCAAATTTTATTAAGAAACATATAAATTATAGCTTTATTTTTAAAACATGTTAATTCTAAAGCGTTAATTATAAAATTTGTCTATATTTTTAACAAAATACTTATTTTCTCAAGCTATTATAGCAATATTCATTATTTTTGAATCTACAAGCCATTAAATTTTAACCAACATCATTTATTATGAAAGAAAAGTTATCTATTGTTCCTTTCTCCACGCTACTTATAGTCAGTATTCTGGCTGTTGCTTTATCAGGCACACCAGGTAGCACTTTTAGCGAAGGTTTTGATACCGGCGATGTAGCCTGGATGTTAGCGGCAAGCGCGTTGGTACTCCTCATGACGCCAGGCCTAGCATTGTTTTACGGCGGCATGGTTAATGCCAAGAACGTGATCTCTACCATGTTGCAAAGCTTTATTTGCATGGGTATTATCAGCGTACTTTGGATTGTAGTTGGTTTTAGCTTAGCTTTCGGCGACGACATAGGTGGCTTTATTGGCGATCCCAGAACCTTTTTCATGTTTAACGGGGTACTGGAAAGCAAGCCCTGGCCTTTAGCTGGCACTATTCCCCTGGTTTTATTTGCTTTTTTCCAATTAAAGTTTGCGGTTATTACGCCCGCCTTAATTACCGGTTCTTTTTCCGAAAGAATTCGTTTTACTTCTTACATATTATTCGCCTGTCTTTTTAGCATGCTTATATATGCTCCTATTGCGCATTGGACTTGGCATCCGGAAGGCTTTTTGTTTAAAATGGGCGTTTTAGATTTTGCCGGGGGTACTGTAGTACATATTTCGGCGGGCTGTGCCGCTCTAGCTGCCGCCTTATATTTGGGCAAACGTAAGGTTGCCGCTATTCACGAGCCAGCTAACATTCCTTTCGTTTTAATTGGAACCGGATTATTATGGTTTGGCTGGTTTGGATTTAATGCTGGATCGGCGGTTGGGGCCAATAGTTTAGCCGCTACTGCTTTTGCCACTACTAATACTGCCGCCGCCGCTGCTGGTCTGGCCTGGATTTTATTTGATGCTTTTAAAGGTAAAAAGCCATCAGCAATGGGATTTTGTATCGGGGTAGTTGTGGGCTTGGTAGCTATTACGCCAGCAGCCGGATTCGTTGGAATTTCAGTAAGTATATTTATTGGCGTAGTAGCCAGCTTAATTAGTAATTTAGTAGTTGGCTGGCGGGCCCGTACCAGCATTGATGATACCTTAGATGTATTTCCGTGCCACGGAGTAGGTGGTATGGTTGGTATGCTAATGACCGGAATATTTGCTCATACGGCTATTAACGGGGCTAACACTACCGGCAATGGCTTGTTCTACGGCGAAACAAAATTATTCTTTATCCATTTAACGGCGCTCGGAATTGTAGTAGCATTTGCTTTTGTAGGTTCATTTATTTTACTGAAAATAACTGATCTGATTTCCCCGTTAGCGGTAACACCGGAAGAAGAAAAGCTAGGCTTGGATGCAACCCAGCACAACGAGCAATTAGTACTTGGCAAAATTGCTTCCCCTGAACTCCAAGATACCCACCGTGAGCCGGTAATGGCATAGGTTATTATCTAAACACTAAACACAAACAAACAAACAAACAAACAAACAAACAAACGCTAAAAAGGCGGCTAATTCTTTAGCCGCCTTTTTAGCGTTTACTACCAGCTATTTACTATCGACTACCTACACAGTTTCTGAGTCATAGATTTGCACCCGTTCCCATAAATGCGCGCAGTCGGCTACAAATTGGGTATGAATAGGATCAATCTGGTACGCATCATGATCGGCCATGTTCTCAAATAGCAACAGTAAAGAGTAAGAATAACTCCGATCAATAACAGGGCGGTCGGTGGTGGCTGGTACTCCGATTTCAACTATCTTTATACTTTTAATTTCTTTAAGTGAGTTAACACCTTTCTCAAATTGCTTTGTTTCTTCCGAACCGCCGGTAGATTTTAACCAGAAAAATACATGATGAACAAACATAAAAACACGTTTAGATGAGCTGCAAATTAACTGTATTCTGTCTAAAAACAAATAAGACCGCAACGCCTACTATTTCTCTTGTTTGTAATTAAAGTTAAAATTAACCTGGTCTTAGCTATATTATTCCAGTTTAAGAATGGCAATAAACAAGGTATTAGTACCATAGTAAAGCTTACAAATGCTCGCTCTGCACTATCTAACTATAAAAACATACTTCCTTACACGTTGACCAAGATTATACTGCAACAGGTAATTTATGTGCTTTATAAGTGTTTGGTGTAATTGTTATATACGCTAAATATATAATATATAAATTTGATATAAAACAATTCTTCCACTTCCTGGATACTCAATATAATAATCAGTTAAAATAAAAAAGCAGACCTGGCTGGGTCTGCTTTTTTACTAGTTCCTTTAAACAAAAAACATTTAGTCTTCGCGCGGCTGATCTTGGGTTAAGATATAGCCTTCGGTAAATACTTTATATTTATCGAATATAGAGCGAACTGATTTCTTTAAATATGCTTCGTTATTAAACTCCTTATTGCCCAACAAACCGGAGGAGTAACCTTGCCAAACCGCCCGGTTATGTTTCCGATCAATTAATACCACCAACAAGGTACCTTTAGTTAAATTATACCGCACCGGATCGTATTCTTTCTTTTCTTCGCCGGTTTGTTCATCTACCTCTTCTTCTATTACTTTGCCATTGGCCAGCCAAACGTCAATTTCGGTTTGATTATACCCTTTAAAAAGCAAATCATCATAGAATATTTTATGCGATACGAGTAAATCCGGCCGGTTTTCGGAGTAGCGGTAACCTTGCAAAGACATCCGGGCCCGGATAGCATTTTCTACAATTTCCATGTGATTACTCGAGTCAGAATCATTTTTCTTGTAACCCATGAAGCTAAAAGTTTTGTACTTACGGAAATTGCCGTTATAGCTATAATCAGACTCAACCCGGTTCTCATAAAAGCTCATGCACCCAGACAAAAAAATTGCTGCTAATAATGCTAGGCAGCCGTAAATTTTTTTAATTTTCATAAAAAGTAAAGTTTAATTCATTCCCAGGAGTTCTAATGGAGGAGGAAAGCTAAAGTAACTGACTATCAACTGTAAACTATACTAAATTAGAAATAATTTAGTTACTTTAAAAATAAACTTTTTAAATGAAAATTACCATTTGTGTTCCTGACGTAAATTAGTGATATGCGCAAGGTGATGGCGTCCGTGCCAGGCATAGAAACTCACTACTTTTAATAAGGAATTTATACCCGATTCGGGATGCAAAAAAGTACGTTTCCATTCCAGGGGAGCTAATGCTTTTAGGAGTGCTACCCACCTCTGATGCAGGGCTTCGAGCAATACCAATGAAACCTCCACTGGTTCCTGCCGGGCATCGGGCAGTTGAGCCCATAATTGTTCTTCGTAAGGTTTTATAACCGGGTTATCTTCGGTTAAAGCCAGCCGGCACCGGATATAACTATTCAGGTGACTATCTGCTACGTGGTGCACCACTTGCCGTACCGTCCAGCCACCAGGCCGGTACGGGGTATCTAGTTGGGTATCGGTTAAGCCTCTCACAGCTTCGCGGAGCAAACCGGGTAAATCTGCCAGAGCCTGCACTTGTTCCGAAACTAAATCTACCGTTAGGTCTTCAGCGCCTTTATATTTACCGATTGGATAGCGCAGGGCCTCCAGCTGTTCAGTATCTGTCATAGGAATAATCTTCCGGAAATAGTTTTAGTAAATTGGTTTAGCCATGGTTAGTTCATAAGCCTTGGTATAATAACGCGTTAGGTTTTTCCAGTCAAATTCTTCTGAAGAGCTTTCTACCTGGTTGCGGAGAGCAATCCGGTCGCGCTGCCCATATTTCACGTATTCAAACATGTAATCTGCTAATTGATTAGCGGCATCATTGAAACTGCGGTTGCGGCGTTTTACTACCAAAATGCCTTTTTCGGTTTTATCCGACATTTTCGTAATCACGTAATCGCCAAAGCCGGATAGATCGCTGGTTACGGCCGGTACGCCCCGGGCAATACATTCGAGTGGCGTATACCCCCAGGGTTCGTAATAACTCGGAAATACTCCCAAATGGCAACCCCGCACAAATTGCCCGTAATCCATGGCAAACAACGGGTTGGTAACCGATATAAAATCCGGATGATATACTACTTTCACCCGGTCGTGGGCGTTATTTACCAGTTGAGAAGTGCGCAGAAAATGTAAAATTTCGTCGGATTGATCATTAACCAGGTTATGAGTAACAACAGGCGGCAGGTGATGCGTTTTCCAGGACTGTAAAGTCCGTCGGTAACGTAATTGCCAGTAATCATCCACAAAATCGCGGAGCGACGGTAGTTTAAAATCACTGCTGGAAGCAGCGGTATAAAAAAGTTTCCGGCCTATTTCTTTCTGAATGGCATTACAGGTTTCCCGTATTTCTTCCATCATTACCCGCGATTGTAAAACGGCCGGATTTACGGAATGATAAGGTTGTTTGGTGATAAAAAACATAACCACCGTTTTCTTAATGCCGGCTTGCTGCATCCGGTAATTTAAACGCGCCAAGGCCTCCAAGGTAACATCGAAACCTTTGTTGCGGTATTCGTAGCGGCCCGAAGTAAAAAAGTACAGTGTCTGATCCAGATCGAAGGGATAGCTCTGGAAAAAATGCGCCATTACAAACTGGTGAATTTTATCTTTGTACTTCTGGTGGAGGTTCTGAAATTCGTGGTGCGCCGCAAAGCGTTGAATATTCAATCCGTTGGGTAAAATAACATCTGGTATGCGGTCTAATAAAAAGATACATTCGCGCCCGGTAACCTCACTCACCGTCGAAAAAATATGGGCTCCGTGGGCAGCCGCCCGCTCGATGCGTACGGCGGTTTCGATATTAAAATGAACGGCTTCCTTCAGCCAATCTACATAAGTTAAATGGTCGTAAAAAGCCGGATCGTTCATAGCCAGGTAGCGGCCCAGCAAGGTAGCGTGAGTAGTAAAAACAATCCGCAGTTTGGTTTTTTCGCGGCGTAAATCCGGAATAGCCGTTCCCACCATCCACTCGTGAAAGTGCGCAATAACCGGTCGGTCAGTCGTATCGGGATCTACCAGCTGCTGCAAGAATATCTTAACCAGAAAACCAAACGCTTCTACCTGGTTCAGCATATCGTCGTTTCCGGGGGTAGGAATGTGGTGGTTTTCCCATAAATCATATTTAATTTCGCCTAAATGATCGTAAACACTGTAGGGATTTAATAACACCACCAACGGTTTTCCGGTTACGAGCCAGGTTCCGTAATGTACTTCAAACCCCATGTTCCGCATTTTAAGTACGGCTTTCCCAAAGGGAGAAGAATAATCGTCGGTGGGTTCAAATTCTGATTGCGCCTGTTGGTGAAAATAGGGACCAATTAAGCTATAACAGTCGCCCCACCGTTCCATCATGGACGGAACTTTAGACCGGATAACGGTATAAATACCACCTACCTGGTTGCACACTTCCCAGGCAATTTCTGCTAATAACAAATCTTTTACATTTGTTTCTTTCGATACTGCTGTCTGATAAATACTTTCTGCCACGTTACTATCTGATTTAATTGCGGTGAATTCTGGTTTAATATATAGAATTGTTTTTATTCTATACAGCATTATTCCGTAAGTATAATCGGAAAAATTTGAACTTGCACTCTTAATATAGAAGAAAAATTAATAGTATATGCTGACAGTTGCTAATGCAGAGAATAAAAAATTAAAATAAGCCGAATAGTTCTACTTGTATTTTGTTGATGATAACCCCCATATCTTCCGGGTTAGAAACGAAATCGAGTTTATTTACATCAATTACCAGGAGTTTGCCCAAGTCGTACGATTTCATCCAGCTTTCGTAATGACTATTTAGGTGACGCAGGTAATCCAACCGGATATTGTCTTCGTAAGCGCGGCCACGTTTTTCTATTTGCCCGATTAACTTCGGCAAATCTGCTTTCAGGTAAATCATTAAGTCAGGCGGTTTCACCATACCGATGATCGATTGAAAAATCCCCAGGTAATTATCGTAGTCCCGCTGGGTCATTAACCCCGACTGGTGCAAATTGCGGGCAAAAATATAGGCATCTTCGTAAATAGTGCGGTCCTGAATAACCGGCCGGGTGCTATTGTTTATTTTCTGAACCTGCTGAAACCGGCTGTTCAGAAAAAATATTTGCAAATGAAATGCCCAACGGGGCATGTCTTCGTAGAAATCTTTTAAATACGGATTATTATCAACTGCTTCCAGAAACAAATCCCATTTAAAATGTTGGGCGAGTTTTTGGGCGAGGGTAGTTTTGCCAGCACCAATATTGCCGACGATTGCAATGTGCATAAATATATTTAGGTTAGGAGGGCAAATTTACTTACACATTTCGGCTGATTAGAAGAAACTAAAAAATTTATTTCACTGATCAGAATAATTCAGGACAGCTCCATAGGTTATTTTAATGCATTAAATAATTACGTTTTGCTGAATTTTAAAAAATTTACAGGATAGATATTGTTGTTCTCACCAAATCAGCATTTTGATGCGTTTTATCAGAAAGCAGAAAATTTATTTCTTCGATAAATAGCCTGATTTAAGGAAATCGTTTGAGAAAGCTAAATAAAAAAAGCCCATGTGGGCTCTTCATTATATAGGATTTGTTGGATAAATGTTTATCCAGAAAATAAAGGAGAAAGGTTATCCCCCGAATGGACCGATAACCTTTCCTCTTTTATATTGATCTTATTTTAAAACACCAAGCTCTTTCCCTACTTCGGTAAAAGCCGCAATAGCTTTATCCAAGTGGGCTTGGGTATGACCGGCCGAAAGTTGGACCCGAATACGAGCTTTGCCCTGCGGTACTACCGGATAATAAAAGCCAATTACATAAATACCTTTATCTAATAATTGCGAGGCAAACTCCTGCGAGAGTTTGGCGTCGTACAACATTATAGGTACAATCGGGTGCTCGCCGGGGGTAATATCAAATCCAGCCGCCGTCATTTTCTCCCGGAAATACGTGGTGTTTTGTTCCAGCTGATCGCGCAGTTCGGTGGTTTCGGAAAGCATATCCAATACCGCAATGGAAGCACCCACAATGGCGGGTGCCAACGAGTTGGAGAATAAATAGGGTCGGGAACGCTGGCGCAGCATTTCAATAATTTCTTTCCGGCCCGAGGTAAATCCTCCCATGGCGCCACCCAAAGCTTTACCCAACGTACCGGTTATAATATCAATG
>Ga0210040_10011355_pt1 | contig 10094 bp, 6 predicted proteins | sample CryGeyCG12114_NA_FD_185462 | JGI IMG/M metagenome (GOLD analysis project Ga0210040, IMG submission 185462) | Groundwater microbial communities from aquifer - Crystal Geyser CG19_WC_8/21/14_NA (SPAdes) (version 2) | ecosystem: Environmental > Aquatic > Deep subsurface > Groundwater | place: USA...
TGACTGCCTGATCCACCAAAACAGAGACAACCAGCCAAAGTCCATGTTTGGTCAACCATGTAACCTACCAATTGCATCGGGCGTTACTTCCAACGTGATGTCCTCGCAAAGGCTCTAACCCAGCACATGCTCGCAGGGTCCTCCCCCCTTTATTGATTCGCCACTATGCATACCGGTACCATATCTCCTACACTCTTTGAGTGTTCAATCCAGACCAACATGTCACGGAAACTCCGCTCTTCCAAGTCGTCAAGACTCAACAAGACGAGCGCAAAGAACTTTCAGAACCACACTGTCACTCTCTCTCTCTCTCTCTCTCTCTCTCCGTGTGTGCACGAAACAACAACGGGGAAGCCGCGTTCGCCGTGTCTTTTCGTAGCCCGAGGTGCAAATGAACCAGTTACTGCTGTTCGAGTGGTCGCGGGCTCATCCCATATCGCCAGAGTGCAATCGGATATGCCTCTCGGATGAAGATGAGATGCAGAAACCTAATCCCGGATCTTCTCCGGTGTCGTATGTAGGAGATCCAGGCGTGTTTGTTCTACATCAGAGCCGAGTATCAAGCGCTGCTCCATCTGTCTTGACGAGTAAGGTGGAGGCCGACATCCTCAGCTACTGTGCGCTGCGTGGTTGTGATATCGGTTTTGGGGGTTTTATATGTCCGGTGCAGTTGCCGAGCAGCCTATCATGTCTGCATCCATTGTAGTTGTGGCCGTGTGGAGGACAGGAACGTGTGCGACTTAGTGTAGGGTAGGGCACTCTGATATATACCGGTTGTTGTGTACCGGAGATCAAGGCGTTTTTGGAAGATCTCTGGCAGTGCCAAATTGGTGATACACTGATCCTTATGTCCCCTCGTATTGAGAAGCATTTCCGCCCCTCCGAATACTTTTCAGACTTCAAGCCCCTCGCAGACCTCCCCAAAAAATGGCGAAATACGTCTTTCGTCGCCCCGGGCAAAAAACTAACAAAGGTGTAAAAGCACAAAAAAGCAAATGCCTCCATTCAGAATTGAACTGAAGATCTTCGCATGGACGTAAGACAGGAGTTTGAACTCTTGCTAGTGGTACAAGTGCGACGCGTTACCACTGAACGGATGTTAGGGTCGGTGTTTAGAGAGGTGGAAAAATTAGGGGAGGACTAACCTGCGCCATAGAGGCAATTCGTGGGCACAGTTTGGGGGTTATATGTACATATTCTTTTGTCGTTTCGAGCCGAGACTGACAGGTGGGGATGCCCTCAACACCACGCTCTGGTTTCGCTTCGAGCTGTGAACGACGGACGGAGCAGGAATGGAGTAGGGACTTGTGATGAAACGACGTTCGGATTGAAGAGAACAAGTAATTGAGTTTGCAACAATGTCCGATCAAGTAGAACCAGAGTAGATTGTACAGATTAGATTGGTATCACAAGTCTATAAGACTACTGGACTAATTTTAATCCCTGGGTAGCCATGAAGGTGTTTAGTACAAGCTCCATGACCTCTCCCTGACGCCACGCTATGCTCGTCCTGAAATTCCTTTTATACAATCCCATAGTAATACATCCTTCTCTCAATCATGAGAAGAAATATTGACTGTCCCTCAACCTCGTCACATCGAAGTCACCCTTCTTCGGCACATCTCTGAACGTCAAGGGCAGCCATAACCACACTTGATGGTTCCGCGAGCTGCCTTCCCCTTTCTTTGCACGAGTCCTTTTCTTCTCCACACTTTCTGTTGGAGCAGACTTCTTGCTTTTAATACCCGCGTCTTCTGGTTCTTCGAGGTCGTCCTCACCTGCCTCCGTGACAGATTCCATTAGCGGCTCCAACGTGCCTTCCATGTCAACATCGTTGCTGACATCTGGTGACTGCAGTGCTTGCTCAATAACAGCATCATCAGCGATCTTCGGCACGCTTCCAATGGCTGTCTCTCCTAAGGAATCTTTGGCATAAAGGTACTTCTCTCCATGGAGCTCTTCATAGATGCTTGATGCAGTAACCGTTTTCTGACCCTCCTCTCGCTCCTTGGGATCTTCGCTCTGCGTTAACTTCCTCTTCCTTATTTCACGGATCAACTCGATGTGTCTGCGCTCATGAACAGTGGCAGAGGCGGATCTGCCCGTGGTAGTAAGTTTGTGCTCCTTTGCAAGTTGTGTACGATACTCCATGATCTTCTGTGCCACCGGGTTACTCCGGCTAACGTGCGCAAGATAGAGATGACCACTATAACGCGTCTTAAACTCTGCTGCGAGACGACCTATGATGTCCTCACTGTGCATACGGATGAACGCGTCTCGGAGCAGACGATTGAGGCTGTTCACGTCTGCGGCGTGAGTCCAGAACGAATCGTGCACAGCCGAGAAGGTCAAGCCAAGCTCATCAGCCTTTAAGGCCGACAGTACCATGTGTGTGGCATCAAGAGAGTGAATGAAGTTGGGAGGGAAAGCTTGCAGTTGCTTGCGCCTATTGACGGAGTCGGCGACGCTCGGCTCAGCCAAGGTGATATTTTGCAGGTTGGTCTGAATCCGTTGGCCTTTATTGACACGGTATGGCTGCACGACAGGAAGTCTCAACGGTGTGGTCCAGATCATGGTCGATCTGAATTCGGGAACAAACTGCAAAGTCTTTGCCTTCGGCGACTTCTTGCGGTGAAGAAGTATACCTGTCGAAACCACAGGCGTGCCTTTGCTGGCTTCTTGCTCCTCAATCTTCTGCAATTGTGCTGGCGACAGCGACTGGCTTACTCGGTTTGCACAATCACCTAGCCAGTATTGGATATCGTGAGCGCCAGTGAACATCTTTCCAAGACCAACAAAGATCTTCTTGGCGATATAGGTAGCAGCTTGTCCGGACTTGCCTTGTTCTTTGACCTCCGGTATGAGATCGTCAACTTGCTTGCGGACTTGTCGAATAGCTCCGAGAAAAGTCACACCATAGACGTTGGTCATCACCGTCTGCTTCACCACCTTCCGGGTGATTCTGCCGTCGAGTAGCTTTGCAAGCTCGTCACCTTTAGCTGCGTCGACATGAACGTCCGCCTTGACAAGCTCGCAAACACCAGTGTAGACGTCGGCAGGCTTGTCTCCAGGCTCTAGGTTGACCTGCCTTGCACCAGCAACGTCACCTCCTAGAGCTGCGTAATGCTGCAAACCGTTGCACGACCCATCTTGGTGGACAGGTAGACGCGATACGAACTTCGTTGGATCAGGCGAATCAAGTGCTTTGGTAAGCTCAAAGCATGCTGCAAGACATTGCCATGGATCTTCCGCCTTCAACCACCATCTTTTTCCGTTCAACGGATTTCTGACCGAATCTCTGATCTCCTCCAAATGCTCCATCGGAAACTTGGAGCGATCAGAGAGACTAGCTTTATCGTATCCGAAGACATTGGAGAGATGAATCTTGAGCCACGTCAGACCGTCCTCTCCAAGCTGCCGTCCTTTGGCAAAAAGCAAGAGCCCGCGAGAGTTATCGGCTCCCATCTGGTTCAGATATGGTGGAATAGGGTAGGCTCGTCCTCGAAAATCGATGTTATGTGGAAGGTAAAACGTCTCATCCAAGTATGCTCTGGCGATCTCCATCTGGAAATTTTGAAAGCACCGGTTCGAGTGTAGACCACTTTTTTCGTTCTCGATGGTGCGGATCTTGCTGAACCATTCGTACCGCGTTTTGGGATCAGCATTCTCACTCGGACGAGGCACTTCCGGAAAGACTTTGTTAAGCGACGGAAGATTGGCGACAGCTTCTCCGCTATTCCAAGCTTCGAGCATGACACCAAAAACATCACTATTCACCTTCCATGCGGTCTTTCCTAGAACATCAACACCAGCAAAGAGCTGGTCAAGATCTCCACGGTTAGCCGCTGCCTGAGTGTAATCAGATTGAGCACTCTCAGCATGCTTGACTCGCAGAAAAGGCAGGGCTGACTCATAGAAGCCGCCGTCCTCGAAACCTTGCCACGGTTTTGGTTGGCAAACCATAGGCAATTGTTTCGCGATAACATGACCAGCAGGTTGATGGACCATCATCTCGACGAAACTCTCATGCACAGACACAGCACCGATCTTGCGACCATTCGAGTAAAGACTTTGATGGATGAAGACGGGCTGGGCGATTGACAGCTTCTTCCCAGTTCTCTTGTCTTCCTTCGTAATGGTGATTTTGGCCGAGTCGAGGAGATGCTCACAGAGAATAGCGCCGACTTTCGCCTGAATAGCCACAGTCCATCTAGGTCTTCTCTGGTAAACTTGACCGTTAGGATGGCCACCTCGCCTGGTTGGTGCAGACTCGACTGTTGATGGTTCAAGCAGACCGGCTTTGACAATATCTTCTTCGGGCATTGCACCCGTCCTCCCCTTTCGAGCTAACGCACGTCGACGCAACGCTTCTGTCTCGCACTCCTGTTCGACCATCTTACCCACCTCTACCACGAGCCGAGTGAGCTTGACAGATTTTGTGACACCGACTTTGTTCATGATCGAAACCACGCCGATTGTTGTCAGGGCGGCAAGCTGGTTGGGTGGCAGAAGTCGTAAGAAAGGACCATACTCGCATCGTGATCTATCTTGTGCAGTCTTCTTCTCTTTTGCTTCGGACTCTGCAACAAGGCGGTTTTCATCGATAATCTTCTCCGTCAATATTTCGTGCCACTGCCACAACAGCGCTCCTGTCCTGCCAGTGGCGGCTGCGCCACTAATTCCCATTTTTGCCATTTTTTCGTGTTCAGCCTGCCAACGACCGACCGCAGACTCGATCGCGTCTGTCTCAAGCCTGATCTGACGTTTGACTGCGTACTCTTTCTTCTGCTCTTCCGTCCAATTTCGTTGTGCCTCATTCTCGAGATGTGCATTTTCGCCAAAAAGCGATAAAGATTGCCTAAGTGAAGAGAGCCCCAAACCCTTCTGTTCTGTCTCTCTGACTACCATCGAAGGCTTCGACAAAACTTCACCTTCCGAGGCAACTTGGAGGTCTGCTAACGTGACAACTTCTTCTTCCAAAGGAAAGTCTACCTTTAACGGGCAAATCTTGCTCAGCTTTCCGAGATCGCTGTCATGTAGAATATGGCGTAGGCTTGCGACATGGTTCTCAAAATTGGCGCTCTTCGCCATTTCCCAGTATCGACGGACAGTCCGGTCTCTTTTTGAGCCTTCCATGGTTGCAAGTGCTATCTTGATCTTCCATGCAAATGTCTCCGCATCTGGCTCAAGTCCTGCCTTCTTCATCTGCACCTCAACCCAATTGTTGATCTTATCTGCGTTGCGCATATTTCTATTGTAAATCAGGTCAAGCGACATCTCCCGTAGGACGCGATTATAACATCGTAAAAGCTGCGCGTGTTTAGTCTGATAAATGATGTTTAATTGTCCGAGAATCGCAAATGCTCTATCCCACCGCTGCACCTGAAGACATGCTTCGAGGGTGGTCTCGACCTCGTCCGCATTTCCTCTTATATCAATCCCGTAGACACGATTCGTGTCTATCCTTTCTGGGGGGAGCGCAGTGGTATTATCTATTTGTAGTATATTATTGAGATCGAAATGTGGCAACGCAGATAAGGAGGTATTCGTCTTTGGCAGCGCGGCAACGTGGGGAGAGCTGTACGAAAACGGAAGGTAGTCGTCATTGCTTTCGAAGTCTTCCCCGACAGGGGCATGCGAGGCAAGTTTCCTGGACTGAGCGACTTGGGACGCGGACGATTTGGTTCGAGGTAAGGACGGCCGCGACGCTATCGTCCGACTTTGGCGAGGTCGATTGAATGGTTGTACCAGTGCAGGGCAAAGCCACGGCAGCTGTAATTGTTCAGCTGCTTGTCGAACATATTGGACAGTCTGCCTCCGGCGAGCTGCTCGTGTGAGCATCGCCAAACTGCACGCGACTCGGAGAAGCAAGGGTCCAACAGGCCACAAGCTATAAGAACGTGCACAACGTGGGAAAGCCGAAGAAAGGTAGAAAGAAAAACGATACCAGGTAGAAGGAGAAAAGCTCGTCGTTCCTGTGATGATGATGATACGAGCAGAAGACTACCTGCATCTGGGGAGTGTTCAGGTACAAAAGATTCGTGAGGCAAAATGCGCCATTCCCGATGAGGTTAGTAGCAAATTCAGGAGACATGACTGCATACTCGGAAATCCACCGAAGTCGCGAGAGAGGTAGAGGGCTCCACCGTGACAGGCTACTGATGTGTATTGCTCGCTCAGTCCTAAGCATTCTACTTACCTAGTCGTAGGCCTGCCACCATCCGATAGGAGAAGCTTGCCGTAGTTCACCGCATGAAGAAGTCGTCGTGCTTACAGTCATGAACAATTTGTATGCTCGAATTCGAGATATTATAGCGCTCGACTCGATACCCCATGGCCAAACCGGAACCTTGCCTGGGACATTGTCGGACGTGACAACAGAGAATACCATCAAGCAGAAAGAGGCCAAGGCCACCAGAATCGCCTGTCGAGCTTTCGGAGAGGCAAGCGTACCGCAACATCTAAATAGAATACGAGTCACACTCTAGGCTAGTTGGTGGAGTTTGGCGTGGTGTGACTGATATTTGTTCGGTGATCATGAGTCCATTGAGGGGGTTACGTGAGTTGGTAATAGTATAGAAAGTAAACATCATTGAGAAAACGAGATGTGTTCGAAAGAAAATACTCATTATCATTACCTCTCCTCTCTGTACAGGAAGATGCCACAGTGTCCAACGCCTGCTCCTTATGCAACAACCATCATGTTAATCGTGCCCGTGCTGTCACAAAGCACGAGATCGTGCTACTTTCCAATACCGATGTTGGATTGGAAGGTCTCTCGAGTCAATCAGCTAAATACTTGGTGGCACCTGCAACTTGCCATCTACAGGCTTCTGCGACGCCGCGTTCGGAAGAGGTGGCCCAGTACCGGACCTTCTTCTCCTTTCTCTTTCGATGGGACCAGTTTGAATCTTCGTGAGCACGATTCCGGCCTCGGTGGTCCTTCTGAACTTGCTCCCCATGCCGTACATCCATGCGTCATCGTCGTCGCCGCCAAGCCAGTAAGTGCGACCCATGCTGACCATGATGCGACCGAGCTTGCCCTTCCATCCCTGACCTTCTGGCTTCGATTCCGCGAATGGATTCTCCGCCAAAGTCGAATCTGGCGAGGCTGTCGTGTAATCTATCTGCTTTGCGGATGTAGCGGCAATATGCTGACGAATGACCATCCTCGCGAAGCCAAGCATAATCACGCAGAAGTAGATCCGGATTGTCCAGAGCGAAACGATGACGCCAATGCTGTTAATACTCTCCCTGCCCAGTATCGCGTTGCCCAGCGAGCCATCTCCTGTTGTACCAGCAGGCGACGAAGCTGGCACACCGGTGGTCGAGTTCGGGCCAACCTCGACCTTGCTGACGTTGTGCTGCGGGTCCGTGAAGCCGGCCGTATCGTCGATTGTGCCTGCACCTGGGCCAGTTTTGGTGCCCTGTCCTGCGTTGTGCTGTGCCAAGACCAAGAACCATGAGACTGCGAACGCGGCAGTGTATACGGCGTTGATGACGCTGTCCAGGACGTAGAACCACGCGAGGAGGAGACATTGAAGAGGCGACTGCTTGCGAATATGCGGTGCGAGGTATAGTGTGAGCGCGAAAGCGAGGACCGAGTACATGTACATGCTGAGCTGGAATGGAGAAAGGTTGAAGCCGGTCAGAAGCGCGAGAATACCGTATACACCAGATAGTTTGTTAATGACTAGTGAGAGCGTGATGAGGCTTGCACCCGTCGATAAGGACATTGTGTACAGGAATTTCTTGTTCAATTAGCACTCTGTTTTCCGCAGTCATGCTGGCTGCTTACCTGCGGCCTCGAAAGGCGCAAGAGGCGCGATGAGAACCCCATGCTGAAGATATTGAAGTCCCGATTTATGGCTTGTTTGGCGCACCTTCCCGCAAGCTGATTGCGACCGGTGATAGATGTCGGGGGAAGAATAGGTGGAAGCGCAGATGCCTTCCGGCGGAAATTATGGAAGCCTCGGAATAGCATCGATGCGCGAATGACACAGCGACCCACCGGCACCCTACGCGTCCTCCAACTTCAAATTGCACTTCTGCGGCACTCCTTCCAAGGCTAGCATTGGACTTTCTTCTCTGAAGCATGACAAGCAGTCCGCGTATATTAGTACAGATGTGTTCTTTGCACATTGGTAGCAGAAATTAATCAGCATTGTTCCCAGCACCTTAGGAGAGCAGAGTGTCGTATCGTATCGTATCGTATCGTATCGTGCTATGAACAAGCATGAGGACGGAAGAGGTATGTAAAGAGCATCAGACTCAAACCGACGTAAATAGGACAACAATTGCTGAATAAACTTCGATAACCATTCTATGATCTGATCCTTTGCACTTTGCAATAGAGTACAGGCCGTCGCCGAAGTAAATGCTCTTCTAGCATCGCTTCAATTACATATGTGTAACACGGGCTCCCCCCTGCATCGACGCCGAATGCCACCTACGCCTTCCGATGCAGTTTCTGTCCAGTCACGTTCCGAAGAGAACCATCCTGAATCCATGCTAACCCCAATCATGAAAAACTCTAGTCGTAGAGACTGTCATCATTGCCTGCTTCTCCAAAGCCGTTACCGTTGGCAGCAGCATTAGTCTCCTCCTCGGTTGGAAACTTGAAGAAAGCGCTACCACCACTCTGCTTCATGGCTTGTGCGAACGCCTCGTATCTTCTGATTTCGACATCAGTGACTGATCGTCTCGCTAATTGCATTGCCTCCTCAAAGTGGCGTTTAGTCAATTGTGGAACTGGATCCTCGCCCTCGTCCTCCTCCATGGCGTCTTCACCAGCAGCCTCACGCTCCTTGGTGCGCTCGATGTCGTAGGCGATAGATTCCTTGATTGCAAGCTTAACAGCACGTTGAGTGATGAAGCCAAGGTCAGCACCGGAGAATCCGTGTGTCTTGCTAGCAATGAAGTCAATGTCGACATCGTCAGCAACAGGTGTCTTGCGGAGCTGAGCCTTCAGGATCCCGGCACGAGATGCCTCGTCTGGCAATGGGACGTAGACAAGCGTGTCGAGACGGCCAGGTCGGCAAAGAGCATTGTCGAGCTGCTCAGGTCTGTTTGTTGCGCCGATGACGAAAACATTCTTCTTAGAGGTCATACCGTCCATTTCAGTAAGGAGCTGGTTGACGACACGGTCAGAAGCACCCCCAGCATCGCCGACAGAGCCACCACGAGACTTAGCAATAGAGTCCAACTCGTCAAGGAAGACTACGCAAGGAGCTGCAGCCCTAGCCTTGTCGAAAATGTCGCGGATGTTGCTCTCGGACTCACCGAACCACATGGAAAGCAGCTCAGGACCCTTGACAGAGATGAAGTTCGCAGCACACTCGTTGGCGACAGCCTTGGCCAACATGGTCTTACCAGTACCTGGTGGACCATAGAACAAGACACCACGAGAAGGTGACAGACCAAACTTGAGAAATTTCTCTGGGTGGTCGACGGGATACTGGACACTCTCGATAAGCTCGCGCTTGACAGTCTCGAGACCACCAATGTCGTCCCAGCGAACGTTTGGCACCTCGACGACAGCAACTTCTCGGAGGGCAGATGGGTTGGAGACACCGAGGGCGAAGCGGAAGTTCTCCATAGTAACGCCGAGAGAGTCCAGGACTTCAGCGTCAATAGTGTCTTCATCGAGATCGATAAGATCCATCTTCTCACGGATCTGCTGCATAGCAGCTTCCGAACAGAGTGATGCAATATCAGAACCAACGTAACCGTGAGTCTCTGCAGCAATCGACTCAAGGTCAACATCCTCACCAAGCTTCATGTTCTTAGTGTGGATCTGAAGGATTTCGAGACGACCAGTCGGATCCGGGATACCAATATCAACTTCTCGATCGAAGCGGCCGAATCGTCGTAGAGCAGGGTCGATGGAGTTTGGTCTGTTGGTGGCAGCCATCACAACGACGTTTGATCTTGCCTTCATGCCGTCCATGAGTGTAAGAAGTTGGGAAACCACACGGCGTTCGACTTCACCGTTGGTCTTCTCACGCTTAGGTGCGATCGAATCAATCTCATCGATGAAGATAATGGCTGGCGAGTTCTTTTCTGCCTCCTCGAAAGCCTTTCGCAGGTTGGAT
>Ga0210040_10011356_pt1 | contig 10093 bp, 8 predicted proteins | sample CryGeyCG12114_NA_FD_185462 | JGI IMG/M metagenome (GOLD analysis project Ga0210040, IMG submission 185462) | Groundwater microbial communities from aquifer - Crystal Geyser CG19_WC_8/21/14_NA (SPAdes) (version 2) | ecosystem: Environmental > Aquatic > Deep subsurface > Groundwater | place: USA...
TATACTTTAAATATAAAGAATATGAGACGCACAAGATTTTTTATGATGAACTTAAAAAAAAGAGCAAAAAATTGTGCACAAAATGGTACAAACAGCAAAAAATTTGGTCGAGGTTAGGACAAAAAAATTGGTTCTAACTAAATGAAAAAATAGGCAAAAATTGGTTAGCAACCAATTTCTTTAATTTCTAGGTAATTTGAAACCTATTGTGTTTTTTCCATTCGGAAACCCCAGATACGGAACAATTAATAGTTTTGAGTTTTGTTTGGGAAAATGAAAGTTTCCTTTGTATTGATTATTTTAGGACGGCAAAAAAATCGAGTATTGTTTTGTGATGTGGGATATAATTACATTTATTTTTAGGACAGTGCAAGCGTCTCAAATAATAATACTGACAAAGCCGCAATGTACAGAAAAGGGAGCAAGAACTAACAATGGATCAATTATAGTGGACCGGCAAAAAAGAGAAAGTGTTGGATTGTTAAGGAACATAGAATTGGACCAAAGTGAAAATGACAATCAGCTCAAGTCCATGCTGCTGCCTGTGTATTTTTATGTCAAAGAGAAAAATGGGACTTACAATGAAGAGCTTACCAAAGCTTTCCTTCAATTGTGGACTGGTTGGGTTCCAAATAACCCTCAGAGTCTTATTTACGAAACGGTTTGTGAATTTTAAATGAAATGTAGTTTAAAAATCCCAAAGTCCTTGGCGTTCACATCAAGGACATTACCACTAGGACCGCATTAAATGCCACGAAATTGGTAAATGTGACGGAAATGTCGTAAAAACAATTATTGTTGTATTTTGGCTTCGCACGCACCGTATTGTTTACGTTAGGGAAGGAAAACGTATTATTTGACATTGACTCCTCATATCCTATGCTAATGCATGCATACACACCGTATAACATTGCGGATTTGTTCTTACTGTAATGATACGTGAGACATATATTTATCCTTTGAGCCAATAAGCAATACACAAATAGTGAGTAGTTCGCATCTAACTTCTATTTCTGATTTTACAGTAGTATGTCTGATTGATTAGAAGGAAAATTTGCTCAACAGTATTCATTCATGCAAATTAAATTCACACCTGAAATGCTTGCACACGTAGAATTGCAGGGAAGACGTAAACTTTGTCTGCTAAATTGTAGGAATCAATTGCTCAGCTTGTAATGCTGTAGCTAATAAAATTCTTTTGGGAGGTATAAAAGTTTTGTAACTATCCTGCATGCAATGATTTGTTGATGCAACATTATTCATGCATTTTGTGTACAACTTTTGGTGCACACACCATTTTATGTTTATTGTTCGTGGATGTTGAGTAAATACTCAAGGTGTGCGTATTTTTTGCGCTCTATTAATTTGTAATATACTGTTTTGGTATATTTCCAGATCAAAAAGGTAGACATGGTCTCTTCTAGTCAACTTTTGTCGAATGAAAGTAAAAATGAGGATAACTCGGCTGATCCCAACGCAGGAATTATTGCAGCCATTGTGATTGCCTCTATTGCTGCAGTGTGTTTGCTCGTTGTAGCACTTTTGTTGGTAACGAAAAATGAATTGTAAAAAAATTATGAAATGGAAACTTGATGAGATTTTTATAGGCATTTTTGTTTCTGTAGCTGATAATACGACATCGACAGTCAAAAACGAAATTTGCAAAGCGTTGCAAACCTGTTACTTTAGATGACTACAGTTTGGACAATATTTCTGTTTTCAGCAGTTTTCGCCGAAAACAGAGATTGCGATTTAGCAAACGCTCCTATACGAATTCAGCTTTTGATGATGCGGTAGGTGTATACTTGTTCTTGCATTATTTTTACTAAAACTGATCATACAAGGATTTACATTTAATGGTGTGTTTTTTTAGAGTGCACCATCTCGTCAAGCAACCTTACCAGTTTTGGAATCCGCCCTAAAAGATTTATCGGGATTGGAATCCGAGTTCAAAAAAATACCTGGAGTCACTCCAACAGTAGATGACCTCCCTCCTGGGGCAGAAAATAAGAATAGATATGCCAATGTGATCCCAATACCGGATTCCAGAGTTCTGCTCACTTTTCATGACGATCAGCCTAATTCTGATTATATCAATGCAAATCACGTTCGGGTACCTGTGATAATATTGATGTTTACATATGCTTGAATGCAAAGTACTTGTTGAAGAAACCAAAACCTTTCTTAAAATTTTTCGGAAATATTCATCCAAATGTCAAAACAGGTGTACTCATGATATGAATGCTGAGTTACCGGTCGGTAACCCAAAATTCAACCTGAGTGATAAAGGAGTTTGTTTAACGGCAGTTACCGATTTACAGTAAAAAGTTACTGGAATACCGGAATACCCTTTCACTTAGGAGAGACGTGTTATTTGGTTTCTATAAAGACCCTGTTTGCGTGAATGTATAATTTTTTACTATTTTGTTTTTTAAAGTTTTTTAAACAAAATATCAAAAATGTTTAACAATGAATCACTGCTTCTTCAGTCTACAAATGATATTTCTCAACGTGCCCAACATTATGCAACCCCATAGCACAATGGCAAATATTTGTAAAGTTGATTTTCTGAAAAATTTTAAAAATTAAAAATTAATATTTGATTTTAATACAGGGAGCCCGAGGTGAACGTAAGCAATACATTTTAACCCAAGGACCAATGGAATCAACAGTGGTAGATTTTTGGCGCATGATTTGGGAACAGCAAGTTCGTGTAGTTATCATGCTCACAGATTTCTCTGAATCCGGAATGGTGAGTCATTTTTTGTCTCAAAGTGCCCCATTTTTTTCACAGTTCAATAGGCCCATAGAAATAGATATACTATATACACGAATAGGCCAAACCCTCAATATTATTTGCTACTAAAATGTTTCGTATTTAGCTAAGCAAATGTAACAATTGATTTGAATTCCAGAACAAATGCGCAGACTATTATCCCAGATCTGAAACGATAGATTGCAGTCAACTGCATGGAGATTTCCAAATTACTCTGGAAAAACGGGATTTCACTGAACATTGTATCACATCCTATCTTGTTCTTAAAGTTAGTTGTCAAAAATGCGATATATGTATTAGTTACTGAGTCAGCATTTGACTTGACTTTATTGGTCTTTGCTTTAACAAACGGGTTTTTCTCTTTATTAGGATATGGAGAGAAATTTGAGACGTGATGTGATCCATTTGTGGTATCATAGTTGGCCTGAAAAAGGAGTTCCTAATTCTCCTAAAATCACTGCCGACTTTTTAATCAAAGCTCGCAAATTTTCCAATGAACCTACTCCTGTACTCATTCACTGCAGGTAACTTATTTCGATTGACTTTCAATTTATTCAGGTTCATGATTCTGACACTAATAATATCAAAATACTATTATTCCAATTGCATTGTTTTAGCCCTGGAACTGGACGAAGTGGAACCGTGGCCGCCTGTGATATAGGAATGAAAGAATTGGAGACAGAGCACAGTGTGGACATTCCTCGACTTGTACTAAGATTGAGACAGGATCGAGCTGGCTGTGTGCAAACAAGGGATCAGTATATTCATATTTATCAAGTGCTTCATTACTACGCCACAAAGCTGCATAATTCTGTGATGGGAAATGGAAATAGTGGGGCTAGTAGTGGAAGCAGTAGCCATGTGAATAGTCCTGTGAACTCTTCAAGTTTAACCCCACAGAAATGAGCTCAATCGGTTTGTCCACCTGAACTGTTCGTTTAGTCAGTTAGGTTCATAATGCAAACGTTTTTTGACAATTATGTAGTAGAATATTATAAAGTACGCTTCTTCGAATGTCTATAGCTGATGTTGACCAGAATATTATACTTTCCATTGAAGTTAGGATTCTTATTTTACGATATATCACAGTAAATTAGACATTATTTGAGTTTGTAGATCTGATTTTTCGCAGCTAGATGTTTTTGAAACATATACGACAGCTCAAGGTATATATAGATATAAATATTGTGAGAAGTACGGGCAATACAACAAAATTGCTTAGCAACTGCCACAAGGCTATAGATGCCAAATGGGCGACTTTGGTTGCGTAATTATGCATGGAAAACATGCATATTTCAACACGTATTTATTCTGGACTTATTTTTTTAATTATAACAAATTCTTTTTTCCCATGTTTTTCAAGGATTTCTGGTACATAATTTGCTTTTTTGTGCGAATGTTTATAGATGTTTATTCTAATTTTAAAAAGACTTTTTCATCAACGTATTCGGAGAGTGATTGCAGTATTTGGGAAATGCTCAAAACGCCACCAGCAACCAGCACCACCGACTCAAAATCGTAAAAAAATTAGAAGGAATTCTGGCCACAAAAAAGCGGCATGTGAGACCTGTGATTCCATTTCAACCAAAAACTACGATACCATAAGGTATAAGAAGCTGTATGCCTGACTAGAGGGCAGTACTCATACTGATTGAGGGGAGGGGGAGAGTCATACTTTTCGAGCCCAGGTCTGAGTGCAGCAGGGAGCTAGATAAGAATTTTTTTCAAAAGTCGCCTTTGGCGATTTCTGGAGAACCTTTCCAGGTTTCTTCGAACGCAGAGTTGTACGAAGCAAAAGTCTCTGTAGCGTCCCCCCCCCCACGATATTTCTCAGTGACTCTGTCTCTAATGTAAAGTTCTTTCGATTTTTTTCATGATTTTGAGGCTTTTTTTGACATTTCCCCAAATACTGCAATCCATTTATCTTCGGATGTCTTGCGAAAATCATTCGCCATGTTATTGGGAATACACATGATACAGCATCTGTTTTCAAGCATCTTCTACATAAGGAGCCCTCTATTTTTTGTAACTTAATAATACGAGACCTAACTGTTAGTATTCTAACTGTTTTTGCAATCGCATACAGCACAGAAAGACGGAATTTTATGGGAAATTTCACCTTTAAAATGTGTACGTTTATGCTACCATTTGCAAGACAAAGTCGCCCATTTGGCAACCACAATGGATGTGCATTTCCATGGTGAATTCAAAAAAGTGTCCGCCCCCTGACGACAGCTGTGTTTTTTCTGAAAGTAACAGTTGTATGCCTACAATATGCTATGTTTATACTGCCGTGATTTTTTTTGGTTACCCAAGCCTAGTGTTTAAAGAAATGCAAGTAATGAAGAGGCAATTTCAATGCAAAAAACAGCGTTAGACTGTATACAATAGAGCATAGAAATAGATATGCTATTATGTATATATATTCAGTATATCTCGAATGCTTCGGTAGCTGTTACGGCAATGTTGTAACCTCAATAACTGAAGTCTTTAAAATCATCTTTGCATCGTTTGGCTTTCAATTTGTACCACAGCACCTGTAGCTGTTTATGTTAGGAGTTAAAGTAAGGACAGTTAAGAAACTTGTACTCTGATTAAAGTAATAACTGCTGTCTGTTTTTAAAAGACCTCTGGCTTTGCTGAAAGGTTTCATAAAAAAGTTTGTTGATTGTTGATTGAAGTCCATACCGAATTCGAAAAAATTCCTTGGTTTTAAAATAGCCAACTCACTGTGGGCGAAGTAGTTCATAAAACAAAGAGTAACTTTACTGGTATTGTACAATCAATAAGGTAACATTATGTGTGATGCAAAATGCAACAAATGAGATGAATGAAAAAATGGAAAGTTTTATTTTTAGTTAGTCAGAAAAAGAAGATTTTCTGGTCTTGTTGCTCACAAATAGGATGATGATTATGTTCCACCGAGTATGAAAATATTGCCATAATTATTTAATGGTCGCAAATAAAATGCATTATTGAAAAAAAATTTTGTCACTAGTACTTTGATTGTTTCATTTAAGATAACTTTTCATCATAACGTAAACACAGTTACGAATCTATCAATTGGTCTAACTTACCAAAGCTAGAGTTACTGATTTCATTGTGGCAGGTTTTTTACCCTCATTTCTTGCTTGGTTCTCCTTTCTTACTTTGTGATTCTCCACAAATCTGGAATCACATTATACAGAAGTATTTTTAAAATGAAAATGTCAAATTTAAAATATTTAATTCCCACATATTCATCGCTCGCAGATAAATAGCAAACACAAACGCGTATTGAAACAGTACAAGTGCCATCTATATGGGCTCGATAAACCACTTCCTGTTAGCTTTGAAACTGGAATAATTTTAATGTTGGTAAATTGAATATTCAAAAAATTCCACTGTCATAATTATACTTTTTGAAAACTAGTTTTCGAAGCACCAAAACCAACCCCAAAGGAGTTCACATCGAGTCGATTAAGTGCTTCAAAACTGCTGTTTTTTCAGCCTGTGGTCATAATGTCAAAACTCCAGCATTCTGCACATTTTTGAAAACAGTAAAAGCCAAGCATTAGCATTGGTTGCTTACAGTGGTTTGTTAAACATATTTGGTTGTTTAAAAATAATTAAAAGTACTCACATGCTTATGATAAGTCCATGTTATACAATTGGAGTATGGCTTAATGGTATGCCAATTTTTTCAATACCACTTTAATTCCCTGTCTCACATATACCTTGTCCGCAAAAAGGAGGTAAATTTTATCCTATCCTACTACACAAATTTATCACACACAGGACAGGAAAAATTTACCTCCTTTTTCCGGATAGTTTATACCTTTTCACTCATATAGTGAAATATTCAACTATTTTTTACTAAAGAATTATGAGACATGGAAGCATAGAAGTATTTAAATATTCGGCGGATTTACTAAAAGCTTATCCACTGCTACTACTACTAACTACTTCAGGCAAGTACCATTACAATGAAAATTGCTGCACATACAGATTTGTATAAAGCAATATAATGGATAATTAAAACTGCAATATAATTTATTCATTCCCTCACAGTAAAAAAATCATACATTATTGTTTGTGATCGATAACTTCTAAAGACTTAAAATTTTGAATCTTATAAAAACATTTAGACTCGTTTGGCTCTTCTTAAGAACCGTGCATGCTATTATCGAACTTGCAGCGTTTAGTAATGCCAGTAATGCATATTTTTTGACATAATATAATTCAATAGCGTCATTAATTTCAAGCAGATGAGAGCAGAGTGTACTTCATATACAGTGAAGTTTTCTGCCACCGTCAGTCATAGTCGCCTAGTCTCTCTTTGAATGTGCTAATAAACACGGAGAGCGATTTGCGATTCAGTAAAAATTGTGGGTGAAAATGAATCTTGCAATGGCTTGCACCATTTTGTTTTCCCAAATAATTTTCAATACTGAAGGAATACCAGTACTAAAAGAAATAGCGGGATCAATGAAAAATATTGAGATACTTTTTCCTCACTACGGACATCTAGTGTTTTGGGACGTATTATCAACCGAGTCTGTGGCATTTCCATACTCTTCGCATCCTTTTATTCTGTACACTTTTTATGCCAGTATGGAACTTGATCTCACAAATGAAAGAATGATTCGTGCTTTTGAAAAACGTCCAAATCGATTTTCGATAATTAGGAAACCTCAAATGATGATTATTACAAGTGGAAAACTCTTTTCATGGTTCCTCCCAATTTCAATTGTACGAGTCAACATTATCATTGTACTCCACCCTTCAAAATTGGATTTAAAAACATTTGAAATCCAAAGTACCTTTGAAATGCAGCCCTTATATTTAATTTTCTTGAGAAAGAATCAAAACCTTTGGAATCCCTATTTGATAAACCCTGGACAATGGATTTACCATGATGTTTTTAATGGGTTTGAAATCATTAAAACCGACTGGCGTCCAGAACTATGCAATTTTGAGTCGCAGTTCATACCTTGTATAAATGCGGTCAAAGACGCATTTGAAAAGTTTTTAAAAAAAGAACAAGAAAAACTTTTCATAACAGAGAATTGTCCGAGACCAAAAATAGCTCACAGAAATAGATTTTACAAAGGAGATTATTTGAGCAGAATTTTACTCCGTCAGGATTTCCAAAGACCAACATCCGACCATTTTGCCGATAAAATCACCTTCTTACTATTTTCTCCTGAATTTCAATATTGGTCCTCAGTCTGGCTCTGGACTTCCTGCAATGCAAGTGAAACAACTGAGCTCAAATACTTTTTGTATCAGCCAATGTACCGAGAAGAAAAAGAGTACAATGAGTTTGTTTGGAGTCATGAAACTTTGAAATTCATGAGCTCCACACAAAAGTACAACTTTCTGACATGCAGCTCCATTGGGAAAACAGTGCATTTGACCATGTTTTTGGATTATTTTGACAAAAATGTATGGATTGGTTTGCTACTGTGTGCACTTTTGCTGGCAATAGTTATCCACAAGTTTTTCAAAGCATCCTGCTGTAAAAATGTATTCATTTCGTTCCTACCTATTTTTTTGTGGGCCCTTGTTGAACGTATCTGTCCTATTGGATGATTGGATAGCAAAAATCGTACGGAAGTCTTACACATTTAGGATTATAATCATAGTATGGGTTTATGGTGCCTTTTTCATCAATTGTGTATACCAAATTGTGGTGATTAGTGAGTTCATAAAACCCACAGATTCTGTAAGTCCTTGGTCCCAAATTTATGAGCTTTCAAATTTTACATTATTGACTCCATTATCCCCTCATGTCGCTTTTCATTCTTCGCTTAATATGACAAGTTTTGAAATATTTGGAGCTAAAACATTCACTTTTGAACATGAGTTAGAAAGTAGCACAGGAATTATTAATGCAATTACATTGCAAGACCAAAGCTTGTTCTTCAACTATTCTGAACGGACTCTAAAATCAATAGGTTATACTGACTTTGGTTCCACTATGTGGTTTTTATTTCATCCTGCATGTGAGTCTTGGTCTCGGCCTAAGAACGATATCGACAAAATTCACACGTGTAACCACATTGGACACATTTTGGTTGATTTGAGATATATGAAGAGAACAAGTTATTCGAAATTGTACGAAAACTTGAATCATTGTAGTGAAAGAATTGCTTATGTGGACAAAGCAAACCGAGTTAAAAAGATTGAGAAGTATTTCAACGTACCAGGGAAACCTAAACGATTTTGGTCAGGGTATGTGAATGATGCAAAAATTGAGCAACCCTTGATCTGGGCTTTTAAAAATGTCGATTTAGAGACCCGGCAAGATATTCATTTACAACGGCTAAGCGGACTCGTAGAATCTGGTATTTACGGATACTTTAAAACTTTTGAAGATTCTGAAAATTCGGTGGATCTGCAGAAAAGTTTGGGAAATGTGGGAATGCTTACGAAGCATTCTGAAATTCCGTTGAGTTTGGAATCTAATTTGGTCTCCTTGTTTTATGTATATTTAGTTTGCTGTGGTTGTATTTGTATCCCGTGGATTGTAGCAGCAGCTATTAATAGGCTTGCGTTTTTGTATCAAACGGTATGTAGTGTATTAATATTGAGTGAGTTAGACGGGTTATAGGATGTAGACATGATTTTATTGTTAAGCTGTCGAGTACATTCTGTAGCCTTCTTTAGGACAAAAGAGAAACTGTTGGATACAATTTACATGCAATTCTTTCAATTTTAAATTTCTCAAAACGAAGTAGATAGTGTGGTATTGGTATCCAGTATTTAGTGAAAAATATAAGATATAAGTTAAATAATATAAGATATGTGACATAAATTTGCAAGAAACCTAAACTTTTCTATTTGAGCAGAGCAAAAAGTTTACATTAAATGTAATCCTACACTGACTGAGGTTTTGAACTCTTCAACAACTGACCATTAATTTCTGGCAGTAATAAATATTTTCAATGTGTTTATAGCTATAAAAGAATTTTGTATTACTATAAACTAGTTGTACCGACAAAAAGTAGTGTCATTCAATGAAAGGACCCCGCACCGGTAACACAGAAAGATGACATTCAGATGAAATTTTTTCAAAAATTCCTCAAATGTTAATTTTTTTGTGCTGAATCCGAATCTGCAATCAGATTTCCCAAATTCGGTTTCAATCACCCGCTACAGGTCATTGAAGGTCAGAGAACAATAAAATGACATTCAGTGAAAAATCAATGCAAACATGATTTTCTATGTTTTAAATAGCGCAGAAAACGATTCCGAATGTCAAAAACCGAAAAATCCGATTTTTATCCGATTCGGGTATTACTTGTGTAGAAATGACATTCAGTAGAAAATCGA
>Ga0210040_10011358_pt1 | contig 10092 bp, 1 predicted proteins | sample CryGeyCG12114_NA_FD_185462 | JGI IMG/M metagenome (GOLD analysis project Ga0210040, IMG submission 185462) | Groundwater microbial communities from aquifer - Crystal Geyser CG19_WC_8/21/14_NA (SPAdes) (version 2) | ecosystem: Environmental > Aquatic > Deep subsurface > Groundwater | place: USA...
TGTGTAAGCTTCGAGGCAAACGCTGGTTGCTGTGAAAGAGTAGCAGACATTGGTACGGCTCGAGAGCGTCTTTCTGATCAAACGCTGTTCATATGCACGTAATTCTAAAAGCCAGATGAACGCCAGTAGGCTTGTGGTAGCGCACCAAAACCGTGCCGATTGGAGTCATTATTGGCTTCGAACTGTATATTAGGCTGTATATCTCTACTGCACTAAACACGCCGTGCTGCTACTAGAACAAGCGTAGCTGTAGTAGGTGCTGGCCCAAAATTTTCAATTCTAAATTTTCCTTCTTAAAAAACTTCATACACTTAGTACGATACGATAGTTCTAGAAGTCTTCGTTTACAGCAAAACAGGTGTCTTCTATATTGGCACAATGACATGCCTCACTTGCCTTTGATGTCCTCTAGTACTTAGTTCCTCAATATAATCCGCACACAAAATCATCATCACTATCCTCTTCGGACTCTTCTCCAGCTGCCGCTCTCTCTGCAGCCCTTTGAGCCCTCTGCCTATCACGTTCCAGCGTCGCCTGTATATAAGGCTCCACTACCCTCGTCTTCCATTTCTCGAAATATCCCCGATGCTGAAGCCCAAAGTACTCAGGCATTTCCAGCGCAAACCCCAATTCTCGCTCGGCCTCTACCATGATATATCTCGATAATCCGAAGTCGTACTGTATGTCTACGCGTGTGCCTCGTGTTGCGAATGTTTTGCGCATATCAGCGACTGCACTTGCGTCCTCCGATTTGTATGCAAGGAGACTGTTTGGATCGCATTCGTGGCTCCATATTTCGACGTGAAAGAGGGGAGGTATGGTGCTATCCGACAGATGAGAGTCCAGCATGTGTAACAGCGTGTGAAGAGAGAAGGAGCTGTCCCAATTAATCGTGATTTTCGTAAGTGAAGTGGGGAGTGCGCCCAGAAGGCGCACGCCGAGTCCAGATACGACGGAGAAGAGTGCTTCGTACGGGACGGTAAGGCATCGGAGCGAAGTAAAAGCTGTGATGTCCCAGCGGATGTCCGAGTTGCGGTGCGCAGGCCCGTATTGTCTTGAATATGGGCCTGTTGCCCATATACTCGGGAGATCTAGATGAAGGATGCGACCGATGGCAGGGACGTAATCTGCAAGGGTTTTGCGAAGCTGGGTTTGAGCCGTGGTCTCCATGAACCCATGCTTGACACAGAAATATTGCGTTGGACCGAAGATGAGAGGTTGCAGCAGAATGAGATCTGCCATTCGATTTTGACCCAGCAACAAGCTGTGCAAGTGTGGCAGAAGACTCAGTAGACGTGAGACTTGGTGGAAGTCGAAGTGGAACTCTTGGGACCCGGCGTATGCGCAACAACAAGCGGATCGTGACATGCGTGGAGTATAGAACTCCAGCACTTTCGTGTTCGCAGCCAGGTCTGGGAAATGCTCGTATTGACTTACGAGCTTGTGCGCATTTTGTGCGCGCAGAAGGGGCTTGGTCAGCAGAGATTCTCGGGCTATGATATGGAGGCGCTTGCATGTCAGTGCAAGGTTCAGAAGAGCAATTTGCTGCTCCTGCGGAAGACCGGGCTGTTCACTGGTGATTTGTAGTAAAATTTCAGTCGGAAGGCTCTCTACTGGTGATCGTGGTGTCATTTCCGGGGAGTTGATGTGACCGGTCATGATTGTCAAGGTTGGTGGGCAATCTTGACGCGTTGTGTTGAAGGTGGGAAGGAGAAAGTAGCATACACAAAACCGTGCCACAAAGCTTTTATGTCTTAGCCTTCATAATGCGGTAGTAGCTCCGCTATAATAGACGCCCTAAGGATAGTAAAAAGATAAAAGGTAAAGATTAGACTTTAGACTAATTAGGATTATATTTAATTAATTAACTAATAGTAAAGCTTTTACTATTTAATCTTATTTAGTAATTTAGCTTATCTTCTTCTTAAGTAGTTTTATATAGAAAGCTTTCTTTTACTTTTAAATAATCTTATTATCTAAATTAAATTACTTCTAATAGAAGTAAGTTTTATTATAGTAGTAGTTATTAGAGATATAAAGAGGCTTTAAATTAGCTAAGAAATAAAAAGAAATTATATTATACTTACTTATTTATAATTATTATTAATATTAGGGACGCTTTAGATTAGATAGTTAATTATTAAAGATATATTACTAGAAACTTACTATAGAGAGAGAGCCTTATAGAGGGCTCTTAAACTTAAGGTTTAAAGTATACTAAGGCGCTAAGCCTTACTAGTAGTAAGCGCTAGCTACTAGCGCTATACTAGTAAGAATATTAAAATAAGTATCTATAATACTACCCCTTTTTAAAATACTATAAAGCTCCTATAGAGGCGTTAAAATTACGCTTACTAAAGTTATTATCTATATATATATTATAAGGTAAAGGTAAAGTACTAGAGAGAAGGTAAAGTAGTACTAGGTAAGCCTTTAGTAGATTATAATATATTAAATATTAGCTTAAGAGCTTATAGTATTATTATAATAAGTTAGATATTATAGAGTAGTTTCTTAGATACTACTAATTAGCTACACGATCTCTATACTCTATAGAGGTTATAGAGAGACTAGTAAATATATTACTATTTTATAGAGGCTAAGGTATACTAGCGTTAGGATACTAAGTATTAGTCTATCTATAGGAAAGTAAAGTACTCTTTATAGCTCTATAGAGAGAGTAAAATAAGATATAGAGTAATATTCTTATAATATTTATAGAATAGTTATAGTAAGTTATAGTATCTAGTAACGTTATAATATAGTAACTATTCTAGTTTATTATAGCTAGCCTATTTAAGTAGGTAGTATAGAAAGCCTTTTTTACTAGTATAGAAGTCTTTTATATAATAGTTATATTTAGTATTAAGTATATCCTCTACTTTATAGTCGCCTATACTATTATTATAGATAGTAACTAGGCTCTAAAGTTTAATATATTAACTAAGTAGTAGATAGTTATTAACTAAGTATAGTAACTATAAGTAAAAGACTAAGTAAATTTTACTAAAGTTATTATACTTAGAGAAGTCTAACTTATAAGCTCTATTACTATAGTCTTTAATAATTTAAAATAGGCCTAACTACTTAAGTAATAGGCCTTAACTCTCTTTATTTATACGTATATTATAAGTATCTAGTATAACCTAGTTACTTTCGTAGAAGTTTAGTGTAAAGGTATAATAAGTATTAGTAAACTATTCTATCTTAGAGTAAGACTAGTTAAGGTTCTATTTTAGAAAAGACTTAATATATTTAACTTATACTATAAGGTTATTAGCAGCTTTACTATTATAAGAGGCCTTTTAGCTAAAGAGTAGTACTTTAAGAAGTTTAATACTACTCTTAAGTATATAGCCTTTAGTAGCTTTAAATAGTAAGATACTAGTTATAATAGGCTTATTAGAGTTAGCGTAGAACTCTATAAATAGTAGAAACTTAGCCTAGTTATACTAATTATAGTATATAAATACTTATAGATAGGCCTTAAAGGTAGTATTAGTAGCTTCTATCTACTTATCTATTTCTAGGTATATAGTTATTAATATCTTAGGATATATACCTATTTAAGTATAGAGGTATTACTAGAAATAAGAGGTAAACTAAGATCCTCTATTACTAATAATATCTTCTAAGTAGCTCTCTTTATACTATATATACTTAATAAAAGCCTATATAATAGTTTTAATATTAAGTAACTATAATAGGATAAACTTCTTCTTTTTAGAGAGGTAGTTAATAATAATAAAGATATAGTAATAGGTATAGCTAAAGTAAGTTAATAGAGAGAGTAGTAATATAAAGTCTATTAAAATACTACTCTAGTATACGTCTAGTATAGGTAGAGGGTTAAGAAGATTATACTTACTTTTATAATTTAGTTTAGAATAGGCGTAGGTAATATAGTTATATATATACTAGATAACTAGATTAGTAGTATATAGCTAAAAGAAATACTAAGTAACTCTTATATAAGTTAAATATTTACTACTATAGCTTATAGGGAGGCTATTATAATAGAGTTATATAACGTATAACCTAAGTATATTATTATATAGAATAAAGATTTTTTAGTAAATAAATAATAGTCTATCTTTATATTTGTAGTTACTAAGCTTAATCTTAATACCCTATTTATAATATAGGTTATATATAATATACTTATATTTAAGGCATAGTAATTTAATAATCTACTATAAGATCTTATCTTTTATAGTAGCTATCCTAATATTAGCTATAATCTAATCTATATTAAATAATAAGTTACTCTCTTTTTCCTAAAATAGAAACTTAGTAGGCTCCTTTATTATAGATAGAGAGTCCTCTATTATAAATAGGCTTATTATAGATAAGTTATTAAGCTCTAATTTAGTTATAGTAGCTAACTCTTTACTTAAGAAGTAGATTATAGCTGCTATATTAAGGATAGGTATAGTAAGAGTATTAGTAAGGATGCTAGCTATATATATAGCGTAGTAATAGCTACTATTAGTGCTAGAGTAAAGCTTAATATTATTAGAGTAAAGTACTATCTATATTTAATATTAGATATAATTATTATTAATACTAGAGAGAATATTACTAAGACGCCTTATTAAGCTATCTAGCTTAGTACTTTATTTCCTAGACTAGTAATAAATAATAAAGTTAAACTCTATAAGGAACTCTACCTATTATACTTACTATTAATTAAGCTATTTTATAGATATAAAGTACTTAAGAGCTTTATAGTCTAAGAAGATTTTAATAGAGTTAGTAGTACTTATAAGCTCTAGTTTCTAAGTCTTAAATATATAGATAATAGCTAAGAGTTCTTTATTATATATAAGATAGTTATACTCTACTAAGCTTATCTTTATAGAGAAGAAGGCTATAGGCTTTAGTATATTATTATAGCGTTAAGATAGTATACTAGAGATAACCTAGTTAGACGCGTTATACTTAATAACTACTTTAGTATCTAGGTTAAAGTATACTAAGATAGGTACTAAAGAGAACGTAGATTTAAGATTCTTAAACGCTATATAGCTAGCCTTTATAAAAGATATATACTATCCTTTAAGTATACTTTTAATAATCTTAATAAGTAGATAGATAATAAGTAAGAACTTATATATAAATTATTAATAGAAGTTAGTAAAACTAATAAAGGCTTATATATCTTTAACTATCTAAGGTTTAGCTTAAGAGAGTATAGTAGAGATTTTATTAAAGTCTATTTCTAAGCTATTATATAAAAGTATTATACTAAGATACTTAATACATTTAATATTAAACTTATACTTCTTAATATTAAGGAATAAGCTAGTATTATAGAGGCGTTAAAAGACCTTTAGGTAATACTTAGTATAATCTTCCTCTTATTTACTATATATAAGAATATTATCTAAGTAAGCTAAATAGAAATTATTAAAGTACTTATATAGTATACTATTAATAAAGGCTTAAAATAAGCCTAGAGCGTTATATAGTCTAAATAGTATAATAATATACTTAAAGAGGCTAAAGTAGGTAATAAAAGCTATCTTTTCTTTATTACTTTCTTTAATATAGATATAATTAAATATAGCTATAACGTTAAACTTAGAGAATACTTATACTTTATTAAGATATACTAGCGTTTTACTAATCTTTAGAGGCGTATTATAGTCTTTAATTATAATAGCGTTAAGTTAGTAGTAGTTAATATAGATATAAAGACCCTTACTTAGTTTCTTAATTACTAGTACTAGTACTATATATAGTAAAGTACTAAGACGTATAAAGCCTTTATAGAGCTCTTTATTAAGGTAGGCCTTTAAAGTAATTATATCTTTTCTTCTTAGGCTATAGGCTCTCTTATATAGTAGGTTAATACCTAGAGTTATAGAGATCTTATAGTTAACTCTAAGTTATAACTATAGTAGTAAGTACGCCTTTTATAAGTTTTAGGCGTTAATAACTTTATAGAGCTATTTAGGAATAAGTCTCTTTAGTTCCTCTATACTAGTATAGCCTTAGTTAAGTTTCTTATAAAACTTCTTAAAGTTATCTATAGTAATAGACGCGTAATTAGCTATAAATACGTTAGTAAAGAAGACTTCTTTATTTTTCTTTTCTAAATTAGTTTATTATTCTAGGAATACTTAGGTAATAGAATATTTATTTTATTTTTTTATAGCAATTATAGCTTCTATAGAGATAAAATAAATATATTTACCTACTTTAGGTTTATATAAATAAGCTTTACTATAACTATTCTTATTATAAGTAAGTTTAATAGATAGCCTATATAGTAAGTAGTTAGTAGTATAGTAGGTAGAGTTAAATAAAAAGGTATAGTTAGACTAATAAGTAATAGAGTTATAGAGTTTAAGCTATAGCTACCTATAAATTAGGTCGTAGCTAGTTATATTAGTAACTTATATCTAATTTTTAGTAATATAATTACTAATTTAACTCTTAACCCTAGCTATATAATCTATTAAGCTTATAACCTTACTATTAGTAAGTTATAAGTAAATAAGTTTCTTAATACTTACTATCTCTAACTTATATTACTATATAAACCTAGCGCTTACTACTTATTTTATATAGCTACTATTAAGTAGAGCTTTAGCCTTAACATTAACTAGCTTACTAGTAATATAGTACTAGAAGCGTATTTATAGTAAGTAAGGTAGTTAGATAAGTAGCTTTAGGCCTCTTAGGTTAAAGACCTTACTAGTAGTAAGGTTAATAATATCTCTTTAGTATTATACTTAATATCTCTCTTCTAGCGCAGCTACTAAGATATATATAGAAGGATATAATATAAAAGTAGCTTAAGCTTCTAGCTTAGTAATATAGGCTTTAATTTTATACGTAAATAAGGGTTTCTAACTATAACTTAGGTTAAAGATACCTAGTTTCTTACTTTATTAAAGTTAGGTACTACCTTAGACTCTTTAGTAAGAGTAGTAAAGTCTTCTACGTAGAAGAGAGCTATTAGCTTACCTTTAAGAAGGTACTTAGCCTTACTTACGCTATTAACTTTATTAAGTATATATCTTATCTATAAGTATTAGTAGTAGTAGTACTTCTTCTTAATAAGTTTAAACTACTCTAATAGGTAGTAGTAAGAGTTAATTTTACTAGTACTACTCTTTATAGTATTATAATTACTAGTAGTAGTTATTATAGAGGTTATAGTTATCTATACTCTACTACTACTACTATAACGCGTATTCTTAGGCTTATTACCTTAAGTAGTAGACTAATTAGCTTTAATTTATTATAGGCGCTTAATAAAAGTAGGCTAGTCTTCTATACTATTACTACTATTATTAGTAGTAGTAGCTTTATACTTATTATTAAGGTTATATATAGTATAGAAATATTACTAGATAGTTAATAACTTAGCGTTAAGAGTAGTTATATTAAACTAAGTAATCTACTACTCTAGAAGTATATCTTTCTACTTATAGGCTCTAGCTATAATGTAATTTATAGTATATACTTTCTTATTACTAACTCTAAAGTTAGTATAGAGGTTATTAAAGAGTGTATTTAGTATCTTATATAAGTCTTTATAGTCTATAAGGCTGTAATAGTAGATAGCCTTATAGGCTAATTCTAAAGTGTAGTTACGCGTATATTTAATCTTTAACTACTTATCTAGGAATATAGCCTATAAACGTTATAGCTTAGTTTATACTATAGTAATCTATTACTCTAAGTTCTCTTTAGTAGTGCCTTTATAATCCTTTATATTAAGGTAATAACTATTAGAGAGAGTATTTATATAGTTAGTATAGGTAGAGTAGTTAGTTATAATAGAAGTCTACTTCTAGCTTTAAGGTTCTAGTATAGGTAAGCGCTTATAGTAGTCTTTATCTTTATTCTTACGCTTATCTCTATTATTATTATTATTACTATTATTATCTAAAGGATTAAATTTATTATAAGTCTTATATATATCTTCTTAGGCCTACTATAAGGCTTAGAAGTTCTATTTAGCTTTTAAGGCTTATATAAGTGCGTTATTATACTCTTATTATAAGCGCTTTATAGCCTTACTAGCTTTATTAATATAGGCGTCTTTACTCTAATATTTAGTTTTAGCTTATAGCTTATAAGTGTTAAACGCCTTAAGAGTATCCTTAAGTTATTTATTTAGGTCGTAGTTCTTAGTATTTACTTACTTAATCTTTTCTATAATTTTATTAAACTTCTTATTATAGTTAATAATCTCTTCTTTAGTTACAGCCTTAGCTTATATAGCTTTATCTATAGTAGCTTCTATTTATTTAGCGTAATCTTATATAAACGTAAGGTTATTACGTATAGTACTCTTAAAGTTAATATACTTATAAAGGGCTATAAACTAGCTACTAGAGTACTACTTAACTAAGATAGTAAACTTATCTTTATTACTAACCTATACTAAGGTATTATTAAAGTTAGTATCTCTATTATCCTAATTATTATAATAGAGTACTATATATTTAACTAGTTTACTATCTTTATACTTAAAATAATAAAGGATAGTAAGATCTTAAATAATAAAAGAGTACTTTATTAATAAAAAGTAGTAGAGTATAGTAAATTTAGAGCTAGGCTTTCTATATATCTACTCTTTATACTTTAGTTCTTTCTCTATCTTCTTATTATCCTTATCTTAGTTACTACTATCTTTATCTATAAGGCCCTTACTTTTAAAAGGTAGAATCTTAAAGTTAATACTTTTTTTAACTAAGAGCTTAGGTAGAGGCTTATCTATATTATTATTAGACTTATTAAATTTATTAATAAGAGAGAGGTATATATACTTAACTAGAGAGCTCTAAACTTATAAAGAGTGATATAGGTAGAATCTTAGGCGTAACGCGTTCTAAGATCTATATAATATACTTATAGAGAACTATAGTTATAATTTACTAGAATTAGCGTTTACCTTAGAAGACTATTAGAAACTACTAGGTATACTATTACCTACTTTAGTTATCTACTAGGCTAGCGTGTTTAAGTAAGCTATAAAACTACTACTATCTTTTATACTACTTATAGAGGCGTTAGGGCTTTAGTAGCTTTAGTTATATTAGAAAAGTAGGTAGTATACTACTTTAATAGGCATTACCTATATAGGGCGTACGCGATAAGCCTATACTAAGGCTTATTTAAGAAGTAATAGTAAGTTTATATTAAGGACGCTTTAGATTAAATAGTTAATTATTAAAGATATATTACTAGAAACTTACTATAGAGAGAGAGCCTTATAAAAGGCTCTTAAACTTAAGGTTTAAAATATACTAAGGCGCTAAGCCTTACTAGTAGTAGGCGCTAGCTACTAGCGCTACGCTAGCGAGAATATTAAAATAAGTATCTATAATAATTAAGAATAAGCTCTTATTAGGCGTAATAGATATTAGTTAGAGTAGGTATCTTAAGATAATTAAGATAACTTTAGGAAATTAAGTTTAAAGAGTTATAGCTAAAAAAAATAAAGATCTTTACTAAGTTTAAATTAGTAAGATATAGCTAAAATCTAATTAGAGTTATAGCTTTATAACTTATTAGTTAAAAATTCCCCTTACCTTTTCTATAGTTAAAGCCCTAAGGACTTAGGACGATGACTTATCTCTGGGACCGTGCGTTAATAAAGTGGTCGCCTTCCATAGTAGAATCGGACCCGTACCAAGGAAACTAGTCTGACTAGGTGATTTGGTACATAGCGGGGGCGTTCTAATTTAGAGCTTCCCATGTTGCAGTTCCGTCCTCGGATCTGATGACTCGTGGGCCCTTCTGTCTCACTGATGCATCGGCCAGGAAATAGTAACCCGAGAGCGACACGTGGAAGGTTACGTTTCCATGGTCGTCCACATTCTTCAAAAATATTCCCCCATCAAAAACTTCCTTTTTTTGATCCGAGATCCAGTATGTATGCCAGCGTGATCCCACATCAGCATCTAAAGTCTCTGCAACAAAGAAGTAGAACGGCATGAGCCCTGCTACGTGACGGCAATGCAGACGATAGAACCACAGATTAAATGTCCGAGACTCGTTTCCAGATGCCTTGGAATCGATGACCCAGTGACTGTGAACGTCTTTGAAGGTTTCCTTGAGGAGTGGAGA
>Ga0210040_10011359_pt1 | contig 10091 bp, 7 predicted proteins | sample CryGeyCG12114_NA_FD_185462 | JGI IMG/M metagenome (GOLD analysis project Ga0210040, IMG submission 185462) | Groundwater microbial communities from aquifer - Crystal Geyser CG19_WC_8/21/14_NA (SPAdes) (version 2) | ecosystem: Environmental > Aquatic > Deep subsurface > Groundwater | place: USA...
CCGATGCCCCGGCCGGCCACGAAAACTGGTTTGTCATGGTGAACGTCCCCCACGACCAAGGCCAGGACTGGCCCGCTCTCATCAACCAAACCCGCACCGCCGTGCTGGCCCGCGTGAGTAAGGCACTGGGTGAGGAGGTGGCACCGCTCATCCGGGCCGAGCAGGTGTGGGACCCGCCGGGCATTGCGGCCCGCACGTCGTCGTTTGGGGGTGCCCTATATGGCAGTTCTAGCAATAACATGCTGGCGGCTTTTCTGCGGCATCCTAATTTTTCGCGTAAGCTGGAAGGACTGTACTTTTGCGGCGGCTCGGTGCACCCTGGCGGTGGCATTCCGCTCTGCCTGCTCTCTGCCCGTATTGTGGCCTCTTTAATGAAGAATGAAGGATGAGGAGCGAAGAATTACCTGCTTAAGGCCTGACACTCAATTTGAACGGCTACTTCTTCATTCCTCATCCTTCATTGCTAACTCACCTCCATGCCTGACCCGACTCAACACTATCCGGCCCCGGCAACGGCGCAGCTAACAGCCCGAAAGCGGCGGCTACGCATTGCGCAAGGCATTCTGCTGCTGTTTCACGTTACTGGCTTCGTGGGGTTGGGCTTTTCCGAAGACCCTTCGTTCTACTTGCAGTTTGTACCGCTCAACCTGCTGCTGACGGTGGGGCTACTGCTGGCTTTCCAGCCCGAACGCAGCCCCAATTTTGTGTGGTTCTGCCTCGTAACTATGGCGGTGGGCTTCTTCGTGGAAGTGATTGGCATCCGAACCGGCCTGCTGTTTGGGTTCTACAAATATGGTCCGACGCTCGGGGTAAAGTGGTTGGGGGTGCCCCTCATGATTGGCGTAAACTGGCTGATGCTGACCTACACTACCGGTGTGCTAGCCCGCTACCTACCAATTCCCAATTTCGGACGGGCGATAGTAGCAGCTTTGCTCATGGTTGGCCTCGACGCTTGCATAGAACCGATGGCTGTACGCTATGACTTTTGGCAGTGGCGTTTCGATGTTATTCCTTTTCAGAACTTTAAGGGTTGGTTTGTAGTCAGTTTGATTTTGCAGGTGTTCTTCAACCGCACCGATTTTTTGAAGCGCAACGAGCTGGCGCCGTTCGTGTTTATGCTCCAGTTAGTTTTCTTTTTTGGACTAGGACTATTACATTAAAAAATAAGGCAAATTGGGAATACTATTTGCTGTAGGGAGTAACGTTCTAGATTGAACTCTTACCTCCTTAACTCCCACTTTTCCTTATGGAGCAAGTTTTACTCCATCAACTACTCGATAAAGCCACCCACTTGTTCAACTCCGTTGGGGTAGGGGTGGTACACGAAGAGCAATTGGCCGCCGCCCTCGATTTGACTCTTGCTGAGTTTCGCCACCTGTTTGGCTCTAAATCAGCGTTAATTCTGCGGGTTACCCAGCGCAACCTGACCCGACAGCGCCACGAGCACAACGAGCTATTCGCCAACCTGGGTTCTCCCGTTGAATGCCTGCTTGCACTGCTGCACCATAGCCTGCATGAGCTGCGCCGCTCTCCCCACTACGATTTCTACGCGCTACGTCAGCACTACCCGGCGGCTTGGGATGCTATACAGGAGTCGTTGCAGCAGTACTCATACCCGCTGCTTACTTCGCTGTTGCAGGAAGGTATCGCGGAAGGCCAGTTCCGTGCCGACCTTGACGCACCGTTTATTGCCCGTATCATTCTAGCCCAGTTCAGCCTAGTGGTCAATGAGGAGATTTTCCCGCCTGACTTCACTAACCTGGCCGACGTATACCGCAACATATTCTTCTACTATGTACGAGGCCTGTGTACCAAAGAAGGACTTCGCCTCGCCACTGCCCATTTCGCCCGGATGTAAGCAACTGCTTGCGCGCACCTTCAGGTCTAGTGCCCCAAAGAAAGACCCGGCTTCGTAAGGAAGCCGGGTCTTTCTTTGGGGCAACTGGATAGCAAATCTCAGGAACCTGCATCACCTGCCGCTCGTTTGCTACAAGTGGGTATCAACGGGCTGTTTTTGCCACTCACTTGCCCCTAATCTATGCCCGCGCCGGCTCTGAGCTGCTCTATTGCTGACAGTCAAAGCCCGACCCGCTGGCCACTTCGGCGGCTACCGCTGTGCGGGCTTTCCACCGTTTCTTCTTGTATGCAAAACATCATTTTCTTTGGCGACAGCCTCACGGCTGGTTACCAACTGCCAGCCAGTGCGGCCTTTCCTACCCTGCTTCAGCAGCGCATGGAGGCGCTTAGCTTACCTTACAAGGCTTTCAATTACGGAGTGAGCGGCGAAACCAGCGCCGGCGGCCGGCTCCGGCTGCCCAGTGTGCTCAACCGCCAACCCATTGACGTATTTGTGTTGGCCCTCGGGGCCAACGACGGCTTACGCGGCATTCCCGTCCGCGAAACCACCCAAAACCTGCAAGACATCATCGACCAGGTGAAGCTGAAATACCCCGAGGCGCGCATCGTGTTGGTGGGGCTGGAGTTTCCGTTTGACCTGGGCCCGCTGGGTGGCCACCGCATGGCCCGCTATGCCCAGGAGTTCAAGGCCTTGTTCCGGGAGCTGGCCGACAAAAACAGCGTGCCATTCGTGCCGTTCCTGCTGCAAGGCGTGCTGGGCCAGCGCCACCTCAACCTGCCCGACGGCGTGCACCCCAACGCGGCTGGCCAGAAAATTCTGGCCGATAACGTGTGGGCGGTGCTGGAAGGTGTACTAGCTACCCAAGCCAGCAGCTAAGCTGAGGTACGGACTGGCTTTAGGTCGTACTGCTGTACCGCTGCTTGTATACCATAAACAGGTAGGCCCTTCCTTTTATCGAGGAGGGGCCTACCTGTTTATGGTATAGCCTAATAAATTACTTCGCGTTGTAGAGCTTCTGGTAATACTCGGTGGCCATGCGGTGCGACTCGAACTCGGGCTCGACTTCGCGCATGGCGTTTTTCACCACTTCCAGATACTTCTCAGGCTGCCCGTAGTAGAGCGGCACAATTTCGTTTTCCAGCACGTCGAGCAGGCTGGTAGCCTCGATGTCGTCTTTCACGTTATCAGGCTGGTAGGGGTCGGTGTGCGGGATGATGAAGCTGTTCTCGCCGGGCCGGGCAAACTCGGGCACCCAGCCATCGGCAATGCTCAGGCTGATAGAGCCGTTCATGGCGGCCGTCATGCCACTGGTGCCGGAGGCTTCGCGCGGGTAGCGGGGTGTGTTCAGCCAGATATCGGAGCCGCGCTTCAGGTAGCCCGACAAGGTCAACTCGTAGCCCGTGAGTACGGCGCAGTTGTTGAGCGGCTTCACCTTCCGGATGATGTCGTTGAATAGGCCGATAGCGCCGTAGTCTTTCGGATATGGTTTGCCAGCCCAAATAATCTGCACGGGCCGCTCGGAATTGTTGATGATGCTCAGGAACCGCTCGAAGTGGCGCAGGATCAGGTCGGCGCGCTTGTAGCCGGCGAAGCGGCGGGCCCACACCACGGTCAGCACGTCGGGGTTGAGCAGGGTACCAGTTTGGTCGGCCACGATGTCGAAGAGCTGCTTTTTCAGCTTGCGCTTGCGGGCGAGCAACGCCTTGTCGTCGTTGGCTTCGAGGGCGGCGTGCAGTTGCTGGTCGCGCCAGTAGGTGCCGTTTTGGGCGTTGGTGATGGCAATGATGGGGCAGATGCCTTTGTTGCTGCCCCACATTTCGTTGGCTACGGTGCCGTGTACTTTGCTTACACCATTGGAGAGGCGCGCAAACCGTAAGGCGGTGAGCGTGTAGTTCAGCCGGCCGTTTTCTACGCCGGCTACTTCCGTGATTTCCTGGGCCGATACCTTCCCAAAGAACGACATCTTGGCGAGCAGATCCATCGGGTGCTCCTCGTTGCCAGCCAGCTCAGGTGTGTGCGTGGTGAAAACCAGGCGCTTGCGCACTTCCTCCAGTTGGCGGCCGTGCTTTTCGTAGAGATAGAACGCCAGCGGCAACCCGTGTCCCTCGTTGAGGTGATACACATCAACGGGTACGTTCAGCAGATCAAGCAGCTTGCCTCCGCCCACACCCAGCAGGATGCTTTGCGCAATACGCGCGGCCGTATCGGCGTCGTAGAGGTGGTGCGAGATGGTGCGCGAAATGAAGTCGTTTTCGGGGATGTCGGTGGTCAGGAAGAACATTGGGGCCGTGCCGAACGTGTCGGGGGCCAGGTACAAGGCCTTCACGAATACCTCGGCATCGTGAATGATGATGGGGAAAACGAGGCCGGTGTCTTCGAGGAAGCTATACGTCTTCTGCGTGAACGACGCGCACATGGTCTGGTCTTCGTTGCGGCCCTGGTCGTAGTAGCCGAAGCTCCACAAGATGCCGATGCCGACCAGGTTCTGCTTCAGCTCGTAGGCCGAGCGCATGTGCGAGCCCGCCAGGAAGCCCAGGCCACCAGAGTAGGTTTTAAGCGCCTGATCGAGCGCGAACTCCATGGAGAAATAAGCTGCCTGCGTCGTGAATTCGGCAGCGGGTGCGTAGGGTTTAAATTCGAATGCCATAAAGAAGTAAGGTCAGAGAAAAAGCAGCCCAAACGAGCTGCCTACTGCCCGGCATACGGCCAGCCTAGGCAATACGTTCGGGGCTTGTTCCGGCCAAGGTGCGTACAATCTCAACCAAAACCAAAGCTTGACGAGCCCCAGCTCAGCAATGATAACCTGGCGGTAGAAACCGCTGTTGTGAAGCATTCCGCGGCGTTTCGTACTGGGTCGGCCAGGAAAGGAAGCCGCCCGCGTCTTACTGAGGCACTTCTTACCTTAGCAGCCCCTTCTAATTTCCCACTTCCCATGAAATCCTTCCGCCTTCTGCTGCCTGCTCTGGCAGCTTGCCTACTGGCTATTCCAGCCGCCCAAACCCACGCGGCCGCCGGGCCCCAAACTGCCACGGCCGCAGCGCCCGCTGGCATCACCCGCATCGACCCCACGTATTGGTGGGTGGGCATGAAGAACCCGAAGTTGCAGTTGCTGGTACACGGCCCCGGCATAGCCAACAGCACCGCCAGCCTGCGCTACGAGGGCGTGACGCTGGACGGCACCCAGAAGCTGGAAAGTCCCAACTATCTGGTAATCAACCTCACCATCAGCCCCAACGCCAAGCCGGGCCAGCTAAAGCTGGCGTTTAAAGGCGCAAAAAACCTGACCTACAGCTACGAGCTGAAAGCCCGCACCACGCCCACCGACAAAAGCCAGGTGCAGGGCCTGAGTACCCAGGATTTCATCTACTTCCTGATGCCCGACCGGTTCTCGAACGGCGACCCGAAGAATGACTACATCAAAGGTATGAGGGCGCCCGCCGCATCCCGCGACTCGCTATACAGCCGCCACGGCGGCGACCTGAAAGGCATTGCCAACCACTTCGACTACTTCAAAACCCTTGGTGCTACGGCCCTGTGGCTCACGCCCGTTGCTGAAAACGACCAGCCCAAGGCCAGCTACCACGGCTACGCCCTCACCGACTACTACAACGTGGACCGGCGCTACGGCACCAATGCCGAGTATGCTGGCTTTGTGCGCCAAGCCCACCAGAACGGCCTGAAGGTGGTGCAGGACATTGTGCTCAACCATATGGGCTCGGAAAACTACCTGTTCCGCGACCAGCCGGCCAAGGACTGGTTTCACCAGTGGCCCAGCTTCACGCGCAGCTCGTTCCGCGATGCGGCGTTCAACGACCCGCACGGCTCCCAGTACGACCGGAAGCTGTTCGGGGAAGGCTGGTTTGATACTACCATGCCCGACCTCAACCAAAGCAATCCGCTGGTGGGCACCTACGTCATCCAGAACAACCTGTGGTGGGTGGAAAGCACCGGCATCGACGCTTACCGCATCGACACGTACTCGTACTCCGACCGCAACTTCCTGATGCAGTGGGGCGAGGCTATTCTGGGCGAGTATCCGCAGTTGGGTATGTTTGGCGAAACCTGGGTGCAGGGCACGGCCCAGCAGGCCTACTTTGCGCGCAACATTCTGCCGCCCGTCGATGGGTTCAAGAGCAACCTGCCCGGCGTTACGGATTTCCAGTTGCAATATGCTATTAACGAGGCCCTCACCAAAGACGCCGGCTGGACCGACGGCCTTGCCAAGCTCTACTACACCCTGCACGACGACTGGCTGTATGAAGACCCCATGCGTAACGTGGTGTTTCTCGACAACCACGACATGAGTCGCTTCTACTCGGTGATTGGGGAGGATTTTGCCAAGTACAAGATGGGCGTGGCGTGGCTGCTGACCACCCGCGGCATTCCGCAGCTTTACTACGGCACCGAGGTGCTGATGAAGAACTTCTCGAACCCCGATGGCAAGGTCCGCGAAGACTTTCCCGGTGGCTTCGCCGGCGACAAAAAGAACCTGTTCACCACCCGCACTGGGCAAGAGGCTGAGGCGTTCAACTACGTAAGCAAACTAGCCAACTACCGCAAAACGCACGCCTTTCTGCACGCCGGCAAGCTCATGCAGTTCATCCCCGACCAGGGCGTATACACCTACTTCCGCTACTCTGATGAGGGTACGGTGATGGTGATGATGAACTCCAACAAAGACGAGAAAACCGTGGATATGGCGCGGTTTGCCGAACGGCTCAACGGATTTTCGTCGGGGGTGGAAGTAACAACCAACCAAGCCCTTACGGATTTGAAGACGGTGAAGATTCCGGGCCGAACGGCTTGGGTGGTGGAGCTGAAGCGGTAGCTTGTTTTCTCGCGGAGGTCCGCAGGTTCTATGCACGAAAACGATATTTCTTTCGAGATAAGGAAGGCTGCCTTCAAGGTGCATACTACTCGTGGACAGGAGCTTCTGTAGTCGGTGTATGAGGTAGTGCTGATGTATGAACTGCGGAAGCTCGGCCTTGATGTTGGCACGCTGGTGCTGGTGCCGCTACCTATGACCTATGAGGATGTTAGAATGGACATGAATTTCGGCTGGTCTACTGGTTGAGAAGAAGGTAATCGTAGAGGTAAAGTCAGTGAAACCACTGCTTGACGTACAGCATAAGCAGCTGCTAACCTATCTAAAACTCTCGAAGCTGAAGCTGGGCTTACTTATCAACTTCAACGTGACCCACGTAAAAGAAGGAATCGTGCGCGTAGTGAACGGTTTGTAACAACAACTGCGAACCTCTGCTAGAAATCCTCACCAGAACAACCATGACCGACCTCACCAACCAAGTAGCCATTGTCACGGGTGCCAGCCGCGGCATTGGCCGGGCCACGGCGCTGCTGCTAGCGCTGCAAGGCGCCAAAGTGGTGTGCGTAGCCCGCACCGACGATGAGCTGCAGGAAGTAGCCCACAAAACCCACGGCCTCGCCATCCCCGCCGACGTATCTGACGAAGATGACGTGCGCAACATTATGGATGAAACCCTACGCCACTTCCACCGCCTCGATATTCTGGTGTGCAACGCCGGCGTGGGCTCCTTCAACCTGCTCGAAAACTTCGAAGCCGCCGAGTGGGACCGGATATTTGATGTTAATGTGAAGGGCACGTTTCTGCTGTGCAAAGCTGTGGTGCCGCACTTCAAGGCCCAGGGCCGCGGCCACATTGTGGGCATTGCCTCCGACGTGAGCAAGCGCACCTTTCCGCACGGCACCGCCTATGGCGCCAGCAAATACGCCCAAGATGCCGTGCTGAGCAGCTTGCGCAAGGAAGTTAGGCCGCACGGCATCAAGGTCAGCACCATCTATCCGGGCCTCGTCGATACGTACTTCAACGACTCCCAACCAGGCCAGCCCGAGGCCGAGAAAACCCACCTCAAGCCCTCCGACATTGCCCAGGCCGTGCGCTACGTGCTGGAAGCCCCCGCCCACGTAGTGGTAGATGAGCTCATGATTCACCCGCTGACGCAGGAATGGTGAAATGGTGAGATGATGATGAACCAGTGAGTTTGACGTTCTACTAGCGCCAGTTGCGCAGTTCGAATAGCAAACTCACTGGTTCATCATCTCACCATTTCACCATTTCCTATCTTACGCCACGTATGAAGAAAATTCTTGTGCCGATGGCTGCGGCCGCGTTGGCGTTGGCAGCTTTCACTTTTCCTTTCTCGCCTAGTCCTATTTCCGTGGCTGAAATCGTCTCTCTTGCCGACCCCAATACCACCGATGAGGTGCCCCAGGATAACAAGCTGGTTATCTACCAGTTGATGACGCGCCTGTTTGGCAACAAAACCACCCTCAACAAGCGCTACGGCACGGTGCAGGAAAACGGCACGGGCAAGTTCAACGACATCACCGACAAGGCGCTCCAGGAAATCAAGAAGATAGGGGTGAGCCATGTGTGGTTTACCGGCGTAATTGAGCACGCCACCATGACCGATTTCACCGCCCAGGGCGGCCCCGGCCCCGACGATGCCGACGTGATAAAAGGCCGCGCTGGCTCGCCCTACGCCATCAAGGACTACTACGACGTGGCCCCCGACCTGGCCGTGAACGTGAAAAACCGGATGGCCGAGTACGAAGCCCTCATCAAGCGCACCCACGCCAACAACCTGAAGGTGCTCATGGACTTCATTCCGAACCATGTGGCGCGCAGCTACAAGTCGGATGCCAAGCCCGGCGGCGTGGTGGATTTGGGCGCTACCGACGACAAAACCAAGGCCTTCGCGCCCAACAACAATTTCTACTACCTGCCCGGCCAGAGCCTAGTGGTGCCCAAGGCCGGCAACCCGCTCGGGGAGGCCCTGGGTCCGCGCGAAGACGGCAAATACGTGGAAACGCCTGCCAAAGCCACCGGCAATGATGTGTTTTCGGCCGCGCCCAGCGTCAACGACTGGTACGAAACGGTGAAGCTCAACTACGGCGTCGATTACCAAAACAACCGCCAGACCCACTTCGAGCCCGTACCGGATACGTGGAAGAAGATGCGCGACATTCTGGTATTCTGGGCTAAGAAAGACGTGGATGGCTTCCGGTGCGACATGGTGGAAATGGTGCCCGTTGAGTTCTGGGCCTGGGTGATTCCGGAGGTGAAAAAGGTGAAGCCCGACATCATTTTTCTGGCCGAAGCCTACAACCCCAAGGAATACCGCACCTACCTCGAAAAAGGCCAGTTCGACTTCCTTTACGACAAAGTAGGCCTCTACGACGCCCTGCGCCGCCTGATGACGAACGGCGGCAACACCGAGGAAATCACCAATGTCTGGAAAGAGGAAAGCCGCGGCTTCTCGTCGAAAATGCTGCGCTTTTTGGAAAACCACGACGAGCAACGCATTGCCTCCAAGGACTTTGCCTCCGATCCGCGCACGGCCATCCCGGCCATGGTGGTTACGGCCACGCTGGGCTCGGGCCCGGTGATGGTGTATTCGGGGCAGGAAGTAGGTGAGCCGGCGCTACGGTCGGAGGGCTTTTCCGGCGAAGATGGCCGCACCACCATTTTCGACTACTGGGGCGTGCCCGAGCACCAGAAATGGATGAATGGCGGCAAGTTCGACGGCGGCAAGCTCTCGGAAAGCCAGAAGCAGCTGCGCGACTTTTACGTGCGCCTGCTCAACCTAACCAGCACCAGCGAAGCCATCCGCAAAGGCAAGTTCTACGAGTTGCAGGATGCCAACAACCTCGGCAAGGACTACGACCAGCGCCACGTGTACAGCTACCTGCGCTACACCGATCAGCAGCGGCTGTTGATTGTGGTCAACTTCAGCCGCGACAAAACCAGCAAGCCCACCATCCAGATTCCGCGTGAGGTGCGCCAGCGCATGGGCCTCGACCCCGACCGGTTCTGCACCTACACCGACCTGCTCGGCAACATGCCCCCCACCGAATACCTCACCCTCACGCTGCCACCGCTCAGCGCCTATGTGTTCGAAATCAAGCCGAAAGGCCAGTAGCAGCCGACGCAAAAGCACGTCATGCTTCGACAAGCTCAGCATGACGTGCCTACTTTTAGAAACTTACCCCGTTCTACCACCACAATTCCCACACCAATGGCCATCAGCGCAGCGGCTGCGTCCGCCGATACCCGCCAAAAACCCCGCCTGAGCTTCTGGCAAATCTGGAACATGAGCTTCGGCTTTCTGGGCATTCAGTTCGGATTTGCGCTCCAAAACAGCAACATGAGTCGCATTTTCGAGACCATGGGGGCCAAAACCGACGAAATAGC
>Ga0210040_10011360_pt1 | contig 10091 bp, 4 predicted proteins | sample CryGeyCG12114_NA_FD_185462 | JGI IMG/M metagenome (GOLD analysis project Ga0210040, IMG submission 185462) | Groundwater microbial communities from aquifer - Crystal Geyser CG19_WC_8/21/14_NA (SPAdes) (version 2) | ecosystem: Environmental > Aquatic > Deep subsurface > Groundwater | place: USA...
AATTGAATCGTGGCAATTCTTCAGCTACTCACCATGCAAATGTCACTAGTTTATCAGCTGACTGGCAAGATAACCCATGGAACTATGTAACACGTTAACTATGTTACATTAACTAATGACTGTAAGTATTAACTTTAAATGTAGAAGAGGAAGAGAAGAAGAAGAACGAGAACGAGGAAGAAGAAAAATGTAATTCCATCCAAAGCATATGGAAAATTGCCGCGCTTAACCTTTTGCAATCAAGCAGTACATCATGTGGACTTGAGTAGATGGAACTACCTGGACTGGAACAGGATGCGTAAACGGAAATTTAGAATGATCTGTAATCTGTATCATCCATGGACCTTGGTATCATCAGCATATGGCGTTTTTGGTATATGAAAATTGGATGAAAATAAAATCATTACTCAAAACAAACCGATCAAGCTTTTCCATCCTTTTAATGTATGAAATATGAAAAATGTGTGAAGCTGTTAATTAACTTCTCGAATAGGGAGTGAGATGTTACTGGAAATATTTTGGCAACGATAGACATAAATTGATTAACTCCTCACTATAATGATTTTACTGGCCTTTATAGTATCTCAGCTTTACAGCACACACAAATACAAAAATCAGTGAATTATACACATTTAATAAGCTAGGCCACAAAAAGGCTGTTTCATGAAATATGGAATATAGCAACACGAAATACTGATTATGCATAGTCATAATACCTATTTCGCACTGTTATATTTTATTGAGCTTACCTATCCAGACTAAATTCGATTTAATGCGATTTTATACATGCCTGTAACTATCTAAGACACTCTGGACAGCTGTTTTTGATTAATTAAATTTCTAAAAATATAACTTTGGTTATTCAAAGAAAGGGAAGCATGAAAATTGTATAATTCATATCACACACATTACACAGAACTACAGAACGTACTTGAACATATCAGAGCTTGGTCTCGTTTCGTTCGTGGCATTTGTTGGCAACCGTTTTATGCTTTGCATGTGCTGCAAAATCAATGTGAGGAGAGGAGTGAAAAGGGAGCACAAGTTTTTGGTAGAACTTAAGGTACTACTCTAACTCTCATTCATTCCATAGTTTTGGCAAAAGCATGAAACTCATCTCTCATTTGCAAACTTTATCCTTCACGAATGTTAACAGGTATTGCGTCAATTGCTCTAGAAATTCACTAACTAAACTAGCTTGCAGTTGCATGCTTTATATTAACACAAAGGACAATATGCATGAAAATAATTTTAAAATGCACGCTACAAATATATCATGCCGTTTGTACTCTGTACGAACTCAAGTGCTCATTTTTTATTGAAATTGAACTATACAGCTAGCTAACGACGTTCTCATATCTTGCTTAATCATACTGCTACAGGAAGAAAAAAAATATAGAATTTGTGCAAAAAATTTTCTTAGTATTTTATATTTACTTTTAGATGACAAGTATGCAAAATTACTTTGTTTTTTCTTAGTACATTTGATAGTTTTCCGTAACTTTGTGAGTGAAATAACTGCATTAAAATTTCTTAAAAACGTGGCTGAATGAAAATTATTTTTTTACGCACAAGTTGCTTTCAACTACAGTATTATAGGCCAAGCTGTTATCACTGCATTTTCTCGGCAATAATTATTCGACTGCGTGCTCGTTAGTTTTCAAAAGTAAGGGAATAGAAAACATGAACAGCAAATATGGGTTGAAACTTTCGATTTTATGATCATAAGGTTGAGCACAATTTCCGGTCACATAATCCAAAAATAGACTTACAATTTCTATACTGTGCCATAACACGATAATGGGGAATTATGATTTTTATGAAAACATATGAATGGAGAGCAAAGCCGATTACAAGTTTGATAAGAAACAATGCAGATTTTCACTATACTATAAATCACAACTATTTATTACTCTCCTGTGAGCTAATCCTGTATAATATTCGGTCATTCAGCCTCGCTGGTTGACTGAGTTGAGCAAACATTTACTAACTTTGACCGTACAAATAGTGAGAAAGCCATGTGCAGGTACACTATTTTTATGTTTGTTTCTTGCTTACAAATTTTTTGGCTGTTCCATTTTCCATTTATTTTTGTTTTTGACTTTTTAATTTTAGGACTTTTATGAAATACAAGCTTACTATACTAAACTACCATTGAGTGACTTTAAATCTAAATTTTAACTTGATTTCGAAACTACAGTGTCCCCTTGATCACTTCAGAAGAGGTAGCAATTACGGTGAAATCTATAACTAAGGGAGTTCATAACTGATATAAACCGTCTCTTAAAGTTCATTGCAACATTTTTTATATGCCCCTTATGCCTATTTTTTCTTAAATCTACTGTTGCCAGCCCTTCATGAAAATCAAAGGAGTCAAAAGACAGCCCTACATCGTTTTGACTAATTTCTAGTATATCATTGCTTGCTAAAATTTTTGAAAAAATCTTATACCCCGGTACTCAATTCTTTGTAGAAAAATCTTTGTCCGTCCGTTAACATGGTTGAAAAAAATATCAATCGTGTGAAGCAGCAAACTGTTCATTTTATCACAGAGAATTTTTGATATGATTGACAACGGAAAGCGGAAAGCTGTAGCAGTATTAATAGATTTTTTCAAAGCGTTCAATGTCCTAAATTTACATAGATTCGATTTTCATTTAAAATAAATATGCATACGTTAAATATTTTTAATTTGTGGAATGGTTTTTAGGCTTATCAGCGGTTATTTTACTTCTTGACAAAAATAGTAGCAAAACTAATTCACTTATTTGAATGCCCAGTTGAATATGGCTAATGCATGGTTTCAATTTTCTACTAACACTTGAGACGAGACTCTCAGAATTCACCCTTGCTTCAAGTGCCTCGCTCTACTCCATCTGCGTACATATTTTCTATCGTTCCGCTGCAGAGCTATCAAATGATGAAACTCATTCTACTCAAAATCTGGGATTTGAATCAGAATAGTTATTGCTATATTGCTTATGTATAGTTGATTTCCATTATGACTATCGCAATTAAAGATTTGAATTTGCATTACTACTTAAGGTTACACTTATACATTACATGTTTACATGCAATGATATATCGTGTATGTGTCACTAGGGAAGACTAACATAGGATAATTATCTTATTTGTTGACTTGGAATGACACTGATAGAGAAATTATATTATTAATATTTGAAGGAATTGTAAGCATATCGCAAGAGTTTGTGAGCAGAGGAATTCTAACATGGGGAGAGCTTAGGAGAAAATCATTGTACTCTTTAATTGAACGCGTGGCAAATTGTCACAATGAGATAATTAAATCCCTGTTTAGTTGTAAATCTTTTTATGTTAATCCTATCATGACTGAATATTTCTCTCTTTTGTTCTAAATTTGTATTACTAATCATGCTGTGAATCATATATGGATCATTGAGTCTGCAATAAACATGATTATTATTATATTATTATTAGTGGTAGTAGTATTATTCAGCTAAAACATATATTGTATTCCGAGGTTAGAACAAACTAATTAATCTTTGAAATGTGTTTCAATAAGCCCAAAAAATGCCCTCAGTTTTTCTTTATGCTTTAAGCTCTGGAAGTTTAGCATGCACGAACACTGTATTATTCCTAAGGAGCAATCGAGCAACAATTGTATCGCAGCATGTAAGCTCGCATGAGCTCCAAAGAAGGTAATTTGCCGGTTTTGTGCCGTCATTGTCGGATGTCCAAGTCATTTATCATGTACATTATTGTACATTTCTTTAGAATGCCAGAAGCAAACAAAAGCTAATTTTCAGCGTTGGTGTACAACATTTATTGCTTGTCCATTTTATCCCATGTTTAGGTGCAATTACTAGACAATAAATTCATGTTTTTGAGTACGTATTCCAAATAATGCAGGTGAGTCAGTTTAAGTTTACCGACTTAAATTTATACTAACAAGTTAATATCATAAATGGGAGTGCCATTTACAATGACGGCATCTTTTTTCGTGGCCTACACCACAGGTGCGTGTGTTTCATAAAAATAAATGAGTGAGGATGAACAAGAAAAATTAGCTTATTGTATTCTTTATGCTACCACTCCTTTGATAAGGCGAATATGTTTTTAGTAACTCTGTATAATTTCCTTTTTCAGATCACTCCTGAAAGAGAAAAAATTAAGGTAACAAGAGCTCAGCTCAAAGCAAGTTGTCCTTTCCACTGCTGTATTGCCATTCGAATTTCAATATATATTTTTTGTCCAATTGTTAAGTGGTTTTAAAGCGCAACAATTCTTTAGTCTAGAAAGAGCACTTAATTTTATTTTCATTACTTTTTATTAGTCTAAAGCTAGCCTAGGTCTTAGCCAACTTTGATTAGGGATGGAAAATTATTTAATAACTAAGTGGCATTCACCTGTAGTACGAGTTTATCAATAATACAAATATGCATTTAAAGGCTAGGTTAAGTGTTGGCCCTGGCCCTGAGGAAGAAATCGTTAATTATGTAAGCAAGTAGAAACATACAGAACTAGATCCACCGCATATTAAATTACATGGGATAAATGATTTTTTCTTGTTCCTCAATCAGCTGCGGGGCAAAGATAAAATGCCTCTTGACGGAAATATTTCAGAAATTCCTTGGTTCAGCATCTAATGGAATTACTAGAATAACATGAAAATATTACACGAAAGACAATGGCAATATTAGGCACACCTAGAAGATGAAACTGTAACTCAAAGTTGATTTTCTCACAGAATCTTTAAGTCAATATGAACTGTTTGCTCCGCCTATCTTGCGTCAGAAGGAAAATTTCCTAGATTGAAATTCCTCTTGAGAGATTAGATAAAGGACACAAACACCTTGCTTGCAGCATTATAGTATTATCCATAGCAGTTTGTACTATCTCTATCCCTTTATTCTTGAAGTATTCCACGAGTCGGTAACCATAATAATGTAAGGTGCACATTTCAGCCAAATAGCCTACTGTTCATTTTCCCATCCTCACAGCCCAATAAAAGTTATAATTATTATCATGAAGATCTGCTGCAATAAAAGTCGCTTTCATGATGTGTAAGTTAAGGTTTTCGTTTTGATGTTAATACATGACGACGTGGGTACTCTGGGTACAAATTCTGAAGGAAAATATTTCATGAATTTTGACAAGTTCTTTGCTACGATTTTGTTTCATTCTTAGTTTTATTTGGATTTGATTCATAGAGTGGATCTATTTTTAAATTGAAAAAGTAAATATTAACGCTAGACAAGTTTCTACGAACTCGCTGCAACTTTGGTGCAAGTTGCTAATACTTGAGTCGAATATATGTAAAAAACCCGGCGCTAAATTTTGCGTACATTTATATACGGTTTCGATGCATAGGGTAGTAGGTTGGATTAATTTTGGCAACAAACGGCTGAACTATTCAGTGACATAAACCTTTGAGTGAGCAATTGACTTAGGCTATAGCTCGATTTTGTTTGTACAATAAATTACTGTGTGTTTTCGGATTCATAACTGCTTGGTTGACTTGATTGTTACAGACATTCATCTAAAATAATACAAGTAACCCAACAGTTCTTTACTGCGTAGTCTTTTGATCACAGGGGCATATTTTGTAAGTCAGCATGGGATAATATAAGAAAGATTATGCAGTTCCAAAAGAAAATTTTTAAGCGGTGCTTCGATTGATGTAGAATATTCCGTTCAAAACCATGCTCTCCGGATCTGTGATTTAACGCGTTATATCTTTGGCTTCGCTCCATTAACAACTTTCTTTGATCGCGTTCCTATCTTTCTCAATTTAATGTTAATGGGATCAAATGGATGCTTTTAAAAGAACTTTGGTATAGTTCCCAAATAATGCATTAAGTGGGTAAGAGTCGTTTGGGATTAGCAAAGAGTCCATAAAGTCACGTACTACCTGTCGTTTCTTACATGTCACGATCTCCTATATATATTCCTCTATTAATCTCTCTCCGTTCCTCGCACATGCAAGCACCAGATGTGTGAAGACTAGCTTGCTAAAAAAATCTCAACTCAACTATCATACTTCTACAGCAATTCATAATCATTATCTGCGCAAAGCAATAAGCAATAAAAATACTTTAGTGTCCACTAGTTGGACTTCTTTTATCGGCTAAAATCAGATTCACGGAAAACTATACAAAGTATAGTTTTATTTCCTTATTGCCGTTAACTTAAGATGTTCTTTAAATTTCAATGTTATTCACTTATTTCCACTCTCAGTATAAATTACCCAGAGTAATTTTAAAATCTTCAATTCGTCAACATTGAAAAAGATTTTTGTACCGAATTCACAGTATGTTTAGTTAAAATTGCTATTGGATGAATTTTAGTGATTCTCAAAAAAATTGGAAAGATTGGGGTCAGTCTTCCTTGTCAGTGAGCACTATAATAAACTTAAGAAAACTAGACAAGAAAGTTAAAACAAAAAAATGTAAATTTTCGAAGCAGTAATTTTCATTTTGTAATCAACGTAAATACAAGTTTGTGCACTTGGTACACCCATGCTGACTTAAATTACTGTAAAAAATATTAGAACAGTGAAAACTTCTGGGGGAAAGATCATGGAACGTTTCTTTGCAAATGAATTACACAATGAGCATTTTAATGATGCATGTACATACGTATTAGTTGGATAGCTGACAGCTACAGTAGAGCTCATTTAGGGAGTGAAAACGCAGACTTTTCAACGAGTCATAAAGATAAGTGATGCTTTAGGATTAAGATGGGATCTTTTTGTCTAAAGGCATTTCACAAAGTGATTCACTATCAATAGCTCTATTGCATACGAGCATAGCCAAAACATTGTGAGGCTCTCACTTTCGCTCCCATTCTTATATAACCTATTCAGAAATTGTGCACTGAGAAATGGACCCTTCAAAGCAGATGTTTCGTAACACACAACAGAGCAGTCAACCATGTGTTTCATCCTATTATTATGTAAGATTGCACATTATATCCGATTGCAAGCAAATTCTAGCAGCATTTCAATCAAAACCCTTAGGCTTTATTGTTAACTTGAATTCTCTTCCAGCCTAGCTATTCAATCAAAATCAGATGGTTTGTCTGAAACGACAAACAACTCTATGATTGAATTTAGTCAACTTTAGGTAGTAGAAGCGCTCTACGCGTTTTCAATGAATTTGGCCGAAATGCAATTTCAGTTTTCTCAAGTTAAAATGTCAATCATAACATTCTGACGATGAATTGGGTCTTGTGTGCATGAAATCTGATGAATAAATGCTTTTGGGTTATTTATTTATGTTTGATAATTTGTCAGTATGAATTGATGTATCCTCACACAATTAGGGTTGAAAAAACTAACCAAATCTTTTTTTATTATTTGAATCAATTTTAAATATAAGATGTTAAAAACTTTGCAATAAATCTAATGAATCAACTAACCATCAAGCGTATAGTTTACCATACCTTAGCTCTTCCAATAAATCCTATAGAATTTTATTTAAACGCACGCAGTAAAAAACAAATTGTACAATTCATTCAACCAGCATTTGTACTCTTGTCTTCCTGCTTTTTTCATTCGCCTGCCAATGAACATACCCGTTCTGTATCCAAATTCAAATGTACACAAGCAAAGAATACAAAATGAACTCAAATTGCTGTTATGTATTCACTCTGCTAATGTAAACAACTGAATAGCTGGAACTTAGCATGCAGTAGTCCAGGGTTTACTAAAAACTCTATTTCAAAGTCAGGTATAACAAATATTATGTAAACCGCTGATGATAGCGATAGCTTTCCCTTTCATTCCGGTTGGCAGACCTATGGTTCCTTTGTTCCACTAATTTTCTTCTCTTGCTTCTCTATGCATACAAAAAGGTTTCAGTCTCATAAAGAACTCAATTTGTAGGGCTGACTTTTAAGGAAACGGTTCAGTTCAAACTAGCTGTTGGACTTTTGGACACCAACCAATTGTGCTAGATGGGAAATGGAAATAAAGGACTGAGCAAACGGAGCAAGAAGGGACTGCAGTTCATACTACATATGGTACACACTTGACTGCGACTACAACTATAAGCGTATTGATTTTCCCTCTTTCCCCCTTTTTCCTTCTCTCACTACTACTACATTGCCACTACTTTCTCTTTCTCCCCGGCTGACGGAGAAAACTGGCTCCACAATGTCGTGTTCTCAAAAAGTCAGAAGACACCACCAAAGCTTTTCTTATTATTCTTACCTCATCATAATGGTGTAAGATGCAACACTATTCAGAAAACTTGAGGAAATCATTAAAATAAGGATTTCACTTTCATGCTGCAGAACTTGTGTAGTTTGTCTCAGCTGTTTTACAAGTTACAGTGTAAGTTCCCTTACTTTCCTACTTGCTTGTGTTTGTATGCATGGTGTAGTTAGATAGTTAGTTAGTTAGTACAGGTCCCGTTGCTTGCTCACTAACTTACAACTAACTAACTAGCTACACCAACTAGCCAGTAACATTGAATGGCTTGCTTTTTAGCATCCACTAGTTAGTTAAGTAAGTGAAGGCAGTTTTGCGTTAGCACAGAGAGAACCCAAAATGGTACTCTGTGTAGTATGTGTGGGAGCAATAATGTGCATGCGTCTTCTTTCTTCGGCAGCCTTCCATAGGCTGCGAAGCAAAACCATAGCTGCTATGCTGCATGTATGGAATCTCCCGAAAAGTGTACATAACCTAAAGGTGTAGAGAAATCACATTCATGAAACACAAGTCAACCAGTTAGGACCAAAGAGAGAGCATATTGAATTTATTTCCATCCACATATATACAGAGCAAAAGTGGCGCTAGGAAAAAACAGTATATATTATGTAAGGTGAACAATTCAAAGTGAGTGTAATCCTTTCTTGATTAGAGAAATTTTGGGGATATTTGAAACTTTAAATCTCCGCAATGAAAGTGAAAGGAAAACATGACTTGTGTGTAACTAACTTTCATATTGTGAGACTTTACGCAAAAAGCGTTTGTTTTCCTGCATGTGTGGACAGAATTAGAGATTTGATGCAGTTCTAATCATCTCAGGGTGCCAGTCTATATATAATACTTTGTGCATTTTTGCGTGATTTACAACAGCATGTAAGAAACGAGTACAAAAAAGTGGATTAGAATGTCTTCTTTTGCTCTAGCCAAGTGGGTAAGCTGCTATGAGAAGACTGAAGGTTGATTTCTTGTAGGAATACCTTTTGGACCAGTTAGTGAGCTTCTTGCACTAGTTAGTTATAGCCATCTAAAATTGTACTATCAGTGCAGCTCCGTTGCTAGTATCATGTATGGCAACTGTCTACCACCATAAGTAAATTAATCAAAACAGTTTTAGTGCTCCAAAAATGCACTCCAGATTCAACAATGGATTGTACAGTGCTCAATCATTGGTCCTGAAAAACTAGTTAGTTTCTTCAGTGCAGATCTTTTTGTGCTTAACATCTATTCACGGTTGTGCTCACATTCCACAGACACTTTATTTACAGACTTTTTAAAGTGTTGAAGTTTGTTGATTAGTTAAGTATTAAATGATGAATGTTTCTTCACAAAATGTGTTTGTCAGTGTAAATTGAATCAAGAAAAAAAGTGACCACAAAAAGAAGTGATTCGCTTATAAAGTGAAAAAAGTTCACATTGCTGTTAATTTTTTTGCTGTACATTTGGAAGTCAACTAGCAGGAATTGGAAGCAATATAGTGAGTGTATTTGTGTTAATTAGAGCATTCCAGTCAAGGGTTACGCAAAAACAACATTTAACTCGAAAGCAAATTATCCATTTGCCGGTTGCAACTGGACGTGAAGAATATACTTTGCCCTTCAGGCTTGATAGTATTCAATTTGCAAATGGAATGTAAGTACTAAATCCAAGTGGTATCATTATTATCATCCTTTGTCAAACCTATCGGTGGAGAGTTAGTTCAATCGTGAGGTACACAAAAGAACAAACATGAAACGAGAGTCGTATCATTTCCGATTTTCATCAGGCACGCGCCACTGTAAATAAGTATATCAATACAGATTATAGTAGAATTTTCAATCGATGTCTTGTTCCAATTTAATCACAGCTTTGACAAGTGTTACTTTCAGATTAACTTTACAAACTAGGGTGCCTGATCTAAAAA
>Ga0210040_10011362_pt1 | contig 10089 bp, 7 predicted proteins | sample CryGeyCG12114_NA_FD_185462 | JGI IMG/M metagenome (GOLD analysis project Ga0210040, IMG submission 185462) | Groundwater microbial communities from aquifer - Crystal Geyser CG19_WC_8/21/14_NA (SPAdes) (version 2) | ecosystem: Environmental > Aquatic > Deep subsurface > Groundwater | place: USA...
AACATGGGCCAAACACCATCCCACCCCGTCCCAGGAACCCAACTCCGCGTCATCGGCGCCGGCCTCCCCCGCACAGGCACCGCCTCCCTCACCCACGCTCTCACCACCCTCCTCCGTGGCCCAACCTACCACGGCGGCACGCAAGTAACCCTCGGCCCCGAGCACGAAATCCGCTCCTGGATCCGTCTTCTCACGCACTACCCGCCAACCTCCCCTAGTTCCACTGCCCTTATCAAAAACATCTTGAAGGAAAGACTCGATGGCTACGCCGCAGTCACCGACTCCCCATGCAACGGCCTCGTCGAGGAGTTGTTGGAATTATACCCAGACGCAATCGTAATATGCACACTACGCGATCCAGGTTCCTGGACCCAAAGCATGTCCACCGTCTCCTCCGCCGCCACCCTACGTTTCCTCTCATTCATACTCTACCTCCTGCCCACAATGCGCTTCTTCCCGACTTACGTCGCCCTGCTGCGCAAGCAATGGGTCACGCTGTACGGGAGACCCGAGCCCGCGTCCAGATATCACTGGGACAAGCACATCGAGTACTTGAAAAGGGTTGTGCCAGCCGAGAAATTGGTGTTTTATGATGTGAGAGAGGGGTGGGAGCCATTGTGTAGGGCGCTGGGAGAGGATGTACCGGCTGAGGAGTTTCCGCGGGTGAATGATAGTCGGGCGATTGATGAGTTGGCGAGGAGGATGGTGGTAAGGGGGTTGGGGAGGTGGGCGGTTGTGGGAGCGAGTGTAGGGGTGGGGGCTTTGGGGTGGTGGTGGGCGAGATGGTAGATAATTGCATGGAGTGTGTCAGGGACATATTGATGAGAGAACGTGGTAGTGCATCATGCCCATTGAAGAGAGTATCCTAGAACCGAGTGACAATCAATACTTTTGAATAACCATAACCATAAGCCATCCTTTTCCCATGCCTGCCTTCCCTCCCACCTTTCACATCCACCTCATTCGAACATGGTATCAGAGCAAGAGAAACGGTATTACAATACAGGGCCCGCACGAAGCGGCCAGAGAAGTGGTATTCAGACATTAAGTGGTCGCGTTGACCTAGCGCAGAGCTTGAGCGTCGACGCATAGCTCTCATGGGTAGGGCAGACGGATCCTTCGCCGACCCCGGCGGCAGGACCACTGAACAGCAATAAAACAAAGAGGACATGTGATAGTCGTTAGAGTGAGTAAACCCATCATGAAGAGCCCAGCGAATCCTACTCCACCATGGCGTTGATGGGCGAGCCGGCGCGTGTCTCGTCGACGAGATCGCTGAACCGCGGCTTCTTATGTCGCGGGCTCTCGTCCTCGATCTCATCCAGCCGCCGCTTGAGGTCAGACTCGCGTTGTCTTACTTCCTCGAGCTCGGCTCGCAGCTTGGCCTCCGTCTCCCGCGCAGCGTTCTCGCTGTTTTCGAGTTCACTGACGCGGTTCCGGAAGAGGTCGTTGATAAGCTCCATCTCTGATACCCGCGTCTTCAGTGCAGTGTTCTGGGCGGCGAGTGACTCGTAAGGCAGCGGTGCCTCGAGGCCGTTGATGGACGAGTTGGCGGGCGAGGGCGCTCGGTGAGCGAAGCCATGAAGCGATGGGGAGTGGTAGACTTCGCCGTTCAGCGCTTGCTGGAACATGTGCTCGGGCGCGATGTTGGAGGGATGCAGGAAGTTGGGTGTGCCGGTGCGCGAGACGGGCGATTGCGAGCGGTCGGAGAGGCCTGACGAGATCTTGCCCGAGGCGCGTCGCTGTTGGGCGAGGGCCATGGAGCCGTCGGCGTCGGGATGTGCAGCAGGAAGGCCATTCATTTCGCCAGCCTGTGGCCAAGTTAGACACGCACTCCATATGCTAAACGCACGACGTACCTTCTTGCGGCAACCCGGGGCGCCAGTCTTGACGCGGTTGCGGCTCTTGATGACATCGGTCTTGAGCGAGATGGGTCGCGGCCGGCCGTGCAGCTTGAGGAAGAGACCGCAGGCGTTGCAGAGGACGGCGCCCGTCTCATCGCGACGCCAGAGCGGCGTGGTGCTCGTCGAGCAGTTCCCGCAGACGGGCTGGAGAAGGTCAGCGACTTGTTTTCGATAGAATGATGCTATCGATTAGATAAGAGCAAAAATTGGAGACCTCGACATGAACCCGCCAGAGCTCCATCACGACACGAAAAATAGGCAAAACGTACCGGTGAGCCTGGCTGTCCGCCAGAAGTCGCAGGTGCAGAGGTCGCATAAGTCATGCTGAGGCCATTGGAGGGTTTGCTGGACGACATGTCAGTGGAGCCCGAGGCGAAAAGTTGAGGTGCGAGAGTTGCCAAGGCTGAGATAAGGGAAGCTACGGCGGGCTGAAGAGGGCAGGAGCGCAACCGTGGTTCGCATCTTTCACCCGTCCCTGGGCCTAGCCTAGGCAGAACTACAACAACATACCTCGGCGGCGACGGCATCTTCCTCTCAGGCGTGTCCCTCCTCGTATTACTATTACTATCATTACTGTTGTTGTGTGCTGCGGGGCTGTTGGATGCTACCGACGCGAGCGTCGACAGGGCCGGTAACTGGATCGAATGGTGGCTGCCATGCCGTTGCTGCGTGTACGAAGCCACGGTCGAGCTCGAGGATGGGCGTGATATGTCGTGGCCGATGGACGGCAATTGCTTGTCTTCCACAATGGCGGGGGGCGTCTTGATGGCAGGGAGATCGAAGGCTTGCAGTATCGATGGTCGGCGAAAGCAGTCGGCGGCCTGAGGCCTGGGGAGGATCGAGGTAGCCAGTGCGGAAGCCGTGGTGATTATTATGGTCGAGAAACGCGTGGCGCTCCTCGAAGTCGGTTGATGAGGTATTGAAGGGAGCTTTGTATATGGAATGGGCACACTTTGATGCTGTACCAAAGAATGTACCGAGAGCAGTGAAGTCTTGAAGGAGCGTGGAGTATTAAGTGAGCAATGTAAAGAGCGACGATACGTAACAACAGCAGTGTAAAAGAACGACAAAGAGAGCGTGTCTGTCAGATGAACGGGCACAGCTACGGGACGAGCCTGGAGGTACGTGGGATGCGCGTGCCCCCTTACTAGGAGTGGATCTGATAGTACTATCGCGCAGCCTTAAATTGGTCTAATTAGATGACCTGCATGACCTCAAGCTCCCCGAAGCGCCTCCAGTCTTCTTTGAGCTTGACGGTTTTACTCTCGTTGTACAGGCGTTCGCCGTAGTTGGACTTTCCACGCATCTTCACTGCGAGTGAACTACCATTGCATCAGACCGAGCACACAAGTCACTGGCACATAATCTCTGTGCTTCTCTCAACGGCTGAGCTAGACGCCACAATCTCTCATGCAGGGCTCATGACGAACAGCTGTCGTTGTTTGGTTTGCAACGCCCATCCCGTGAGGCGCGTGTGGTTCACGGCTTATTCGACGTTCCCCCTGAGCCTCTTCGGCGCTAGCCCCACAGCGGCCAGAAGCAGCTGAAACCCTGTGCGCATGCCTGCCGCAAGCCAATCACGAGCATTGTGTGTGCAATATGCAGTCAACGCGAAAATAGCAGATATCAAGTCGACGCCGTAGCGCGAAGCACGGCGCGGGAAGAACTGTTGGTGTTTCGAAACATGTATTGGCTCCAGCAGTGGCGAGCGATGAACTACCCCAGAGGATAGGATAAGCCCTACCTAAGCCAACATTGGCCGGGAACCGTTTCTCAGGCGTAGTTATCCCTGCTATGACCATGTTTACCTGCCAAACGAGAACCACCCCTTCTTTGCTGCTGGTTTTTCCGGCTTTGTCTCCTCTACCTTTGCTGGCTCTGGCTCTTTCTTTGCCGGCGCGCGGCCAGGGTACTCCACGTAGTTCCACGCAACATCCAGGAACAGCGGTTTGACAGGGACGGGCTTGAGCTTCGGTGGCCAAGTTACTAGGTTCTTGAGGTCCACAGACCCAGATGCCGGGTACTCGTTCAGCCTCTCAACGACGGGGGCTGCGTTTGTCAAACCAGCTTTCGAGGCGGTCTCGGAGTTTGCAGATAGCTGAGACAGTGCTACCACGCCTCTGTAGTGCGAGGTGAGGTTCTCAAGATTCTGCTTGAGCTTCTGGGATTGCTGCTCTGTGACTGCAAGTTTTGGCGCTTTTGATGACGGCGATGCTGAGGATTGTGAGGTTGAAGCAGCCTGGGAAGACAGTGTCAAAGCGCGATTGCAAAGTGCTAGTGCTTCCTTTGGTGTGGAGAGAAAGGCGTAAGAATGCGATAGGTTCAAGCACTTCAGCGCCTGAAAGTAGGCACGCTGACTGTCGAGCTCGGAGACAAAGCCTGTATCGCGGACGGCGCCCCGAAGCTCCTTGATCGAGTCGATGCTCTGAAGAATTGCGTCGTACAAAGCAATCCGCTCCCGAAGCCTAGCGAGTTTGCGACCCGTCGGCTCTTCCCGCTCAGTCCATTCTTTGCCGTCTTTGCGCGGTCGCCGTGGCTTCTGAGGAGGATTGGGCGGGAACGTGAGGCCATCGTCCGCCCCAATGAGCACTCTGTTTCTGCCGACCCTCCACGAAATGAGATCGTAGTTTACTGCAAGGTTTGTCACGCGTAGATCTTGCATCCGCGCATCACCCTCATCGGCACCCTCCTTCTCCAGCTCTTCAATTGCCTGCTTTGTCGCATCTACAGCGTCTTGACTCGCGATCAGAATATCGTCGTATGCGTTGGCGCGGTCTTTGGGGGAGGTGGAAGAATCTGAAGACTGGTCAAGGACGGCAGAGGCTGCATCGACGGATACTAGGGCTTGTCCAATGGCAGCGTCCACGATGTTCGCCGTCCGACCTCGCCAAGTGATTTTGGTATCTATAGATCGTTAGACGGGCCGGGTAAGAGAGCACATGAGACGTACGGGCAGAGGCTACTTCCTCATCTTCCAGTGCCGCCGGGTCGAGCTTTTGGACAGCCTTGAGAAGCTCGGTTTCGTCCCTTGGAAAGAACCTCCTCGCAATGGCTGGCACACCCACGGTTCTCGGGATGCGACTCTGGTAGGCAGCATATCGTATGCTAGGGTCTATCGTTCCTGCCAGCACTTCCTTGAACAGGTCCTTCTTGGTCGCCTTCAACAGCGAACTGTAGATGGTTCTTGCAGCGGAAAACTTGGTCAGACATGTGTTCCAACGTTGCGGCGACGCATTCTTTGCCTTTACGCCCTCAGCCTGCTTTTCGAATTCTTGTACACCAGCTAGAGCGTATCGGTATGCCCTGGCCTCGAGCACATCTGTCTCGCTTGCGCCGCTGGCTGTGTCGGATAGCAGGTCTGTCACGTGCTTCGCGGTCTGTACGGCCTTGTGCAGGCGAGAGACAATGTGCTGGCGGGTCGAGCCGGTGATGTTCTTGTCGGCGTTGTCTTCGGAGTGGGCGGCCTTCATGGCCATTGCCTGCGCCCATGCTCGCTCGGAGGTGAGGAGCAGCAGATGGAGGAACCTAACAGTGTTAGCGACCTACGGACCAATCCACCATCGCAGCATACTCAATGTTCTTTCCGACATCCTCGGCCGTGACTGGGGCCTTTGCAGCATATTTGGCGTTCTTTGGGGTTGCCCGCCCCAGCTTCTTCTGCACAATGCGCAGGCGGCGCGACACCTGGGCGTGGTAGGTGCTGTAGTCGCCCAGCAGAAAGGCCGACTCGCGGAAGCCGGCGACAAAGCTCGTGATATCCATGGCGTATGCACACGTTGTTGGCGGAGACAGCTCGAATGTCAAAGTGCTGCGGCTGTGAGGGGCACTACCGAGCCGGAGCTAGCCCAAGTGCACCTGCAGCCTCGTGTGATGTCGCGCTCCAACTTTTTTAGACGTCAAAATCATAGACTCTCTCGAGCCATTGCCACGTGCGCGTCCCGTCTTTCCTCCTCTCGCTGTACCACAGTTTTCTTCTCTTCTGCTACAGCGCCTACTTCGAAGGTCGCCTCCCTGTTGATCACACCTAGTGCAGACCAATCTCGAACGAAACCACCGCCACCGCAAACGCATCTGACATTACCAGATAGAACAAACATTTCCACCTCTGATAATTTGCGGTGGTATCATCTGCGCTCCTGGCGGCTCAGGTGATGCTTGAGCGGGCTTCGACATGCTTCGAGACCGGCAAACGCCAGCTTCTTCGCGCCCCGAAACGATGCCTGCGCAGTCGGCGAATGCTGCACTCGGCCTTCTGGCACCACGGTGCGAGCGACCTCAGTCTCCCGATATGGTGGGCTGCCTCTCCGATACTCAATGGCGGAAGTGGTGACGTTGACGACCCGGCGGCGACAACAACACCCTGCCTATCGGGACCACGCAAAGGGGCGCTGCTCGACTTCCTATACCCCGAGAAGACGCTTGCTTTGCTTACGAAGCTATCGCTACCTGGCCACGACGTTTCTGAGGCGAGACGGCGGCAGCTCCAACAAGCGCCTATCCGTCGCTATTCTACTGCACAATGGCAGCCTCCGCACGACGAGTCGGCCGCAGATCCGGCAGTGGTACAGAACGCCAAAGAAGAGGCAGCTGCAATGTTGGAGAATTCGCCAGCGATTCAGGTGCTTTCTGATGTCCTGCGGGGCAAAGAGCCCAGAAACCCAGAGCTAGCGTGGCATTTGTACACTGCCATACCCGCAGAGCATCTCGTACACAAGGAAGGCGCAAACCTGCGGGCAGACCTCCTCTCGTATCTCACAAAGGACGATGCGCATACAGTGCCTAGCCGAGTCCTTCAGCTCTTCGACGAGCTGCCGCATGACAATCGTCGCCCCTCCTCGTACGCGGCAGCCATCCGGGCCTACATATCCTTGCGAATGGTGGGACCCGCCTTACAGCTCTTGGAACAGGTGCCGGAAAATGATCACTTCGACGCACTATATCTTGGTATCGATGCTATCTTACGTCGTACGGTACTGGACGAGCAGTGGGATCTCAGCCTCCGTGTCTTCAGGAAGTTCCTGAAGCTGAGACCCGCTATTCGCCGCGTCAGTATAGCCACTGTCATACGAAGAGGAAATCCGCTGCCCCAGATCTGGGCAGGCGTCGCCGCGTTGCCCGGACTCCAAGATCATGTACAGTCCTTCCTCAATCACGTGCGAGAATTTCAGCACGAGCTCAGGGCATCGAAAGAAGGGGAAGAAGCACTCTTCCTATTCACGATTAGCTTGGTACCTTATGTGGTTGATCAGATCCTGCTTGACCGCGACTTGGGCGAGAATGTTATGGCAACGCGTGTCCGTAGACTTTTCAGGGATCTGCGCACTCTGGGTCTCTCAGCTCCGGCGTGCTATGAACACGCCATCGAGGGCTTACTGAATCTGCCACAACATCGGGCCGTAAGCGACGTACCAAAGCTTCGCCTTAGCCTGTATGAACACTACCGAAAGCTGTGTCTAGAGTCGGAAGATGATCCTCAGTCAAAACCAACTATACATGTCTTGAGAAATCTGATGGTCTATCACAACGAACACGACGACCTTCCGCAAGCTCAGGCACTGGTTGACGACCTACACGCCTTCTATCCCAACCAGAATATGTCACCTGGGCTTCTCAAGTATCTCCTTCACATGTATGCCGACTACGGCGACGTGACGCGAGTCCAAAAGTACTTTGAAGACTTCAGGGCCCAGAAAAGGGTGGATCTCAAGATCATCTCGTCACTTCTATTTGCGTATGCTAGGCGCGCAGACGTTGCAGGAACCATTGCCCAGTTTAGTCGTATTCGTGACGAGTTCAAGATGGACCCGGATATTGTGTGCTGGAACATCCTGTTGTTGGCCTACGTTCGCGCCGACGATCTCGATGGAGCACTCGAGTGCTTCAATTCTTGTCTAGACAGTGGCCTTCGGCCGGATATATATTCGTTCGTAACCTTGCTCGATTTCTGCGCCCAGAGGGGAGATGTTGAAGCCTTTGAGGCTTTGTTCTCGAGAGCGAAACAGATGGGAGTATCGTTGACGCAGGATGCCAGAGTCAGATCTGGATACGTTCAGGTTTTTCTGAACGCCGGCGACGCAGAAGGTGCAGAGGCGATTGCGCAGGGTATGCTCAAGAGCTGGCGCGCCGGCACTCTGCGCGGCCATACCCTTACGCATACCTGGAACTTACTTATCCAATATCATGCTCTGGACCGCGACATTGCAAGCGCCAGGCAACGCTATAAGGAAATGGTCGACTACAACATACCTTTGGACGCCTGGACCTATGGTAGTCTGATGAGGGCTCTTGTCGAAGTCAAGCAGTCTAATGCGGCATACAAGATCCTAAGGAAAACCATGCCCCAGAGTCATCTGCCTGTACACGCATTACACTATGCGATTGTCATGACTGGATTGCTGAGAGAGGGTGGAGGACAGCTCAGCTTGGCAATGAGGGCATATGAAGAGATGATCGAGCAGGGTGTTCCGCAGACGGAGAGTTCCCAGGAAGCATCTATTCGGACGTTGGGAGCCCTCGACCTGAAGCAGCTGAAAGAGCGGAGGACAAAAAGTCCGGAACATCGACTGAAGCAAGTCGAGGAAGCCGTTGAGAAGATGCTCTTCGAAGCAGTAAAAGGGCGAATCGCTCATCGACAGCCCCGACACTCGAGAGAGCTTAATTCGCGCAATGCCGGGGGCGCCGTCCAGGTTTATTACGGTCTACTGATCTCGCTCTACTCGCAGCGCGGATCATATAAGATTTGCAAGGAACTTATCGCGAAAGCGGAGGAGGCTGCGCCTGATGCGGACAATTACATCGTGCCGTTGACTCTCCTCACTAGCACCATGGAAGCCCACTTGAAGGCTGGTGAGCACGCTGAAGTAGCCAGATGCTGGGAGCTTGCACGCACATCAGCAAGCAAACTCAGCAAGACCTTTGAGCAAGCCATGCAACCCGAGCCAGCGACGCCAGAGTTTGACTCTATCATCGACCCCTCGGTGCGAGAACGCTGGGAGGAATCACGCATATCCCCCAACCGTCGCAATATCCTTTACAAGGCCTCGCGGCTGTACGTCCGAAGTCTGATGCACCCCACAAATCCTGATCCAAACGCTCTGCAAGAAGCTCAACGCACGATGCGCGACCTTCTTGTCAACGGCTACACACTCGACACCTTTACGTGGAACGAGTTCGTCGCGACCCTCGCACAACGCGGCGGCGTCGTCGACGCTTTCTCCACGTGCGAGGAGTATCTGATGCCCAGCTTCCCGGGCTGGCGCAGCCTGCACCCGAACTACGTTCGCAAGGACCGCGTGGGATACCAGTGGATGGAGCTGCGCCATTACGAAGTTACGAAGGGCGGCCTCATGCCGCGATACAAGACGCTCATTGCGCTGGCCGCGGCGTTTAGGAGGGTCAGGAGCGATGAGCGGAATGGTGTTGGGTATGATCCGACTGCTGGGGCGTGGCAGCGGGAGATTCTCGAGCGCTTGGCGCCAATGACTCTTCGTGCGATTGAGACGATGCCGCGCACGAATGATAAGCTGCAGGTGGAGCACTTTCATACGCAGCAGTAACGGAGCTTGGGTTGATGGATTGCATGGACTGGCGTGTTTGGCGTTTTAAATGGAGCAAGACGTGTTACATATAGATTCTCCTCTCGCATATGGCTTTGCTGTTTATATGCTTGTACAAGTAGATGTATATTAAAAGGATACGATGGTATATGTCTTTCATATTCCAATCTACCAAAACGGGCGGAGTTGACTGTATACTCATCGGGTGGTGCGAAGATTCGTGTTCTAACACTAGAGCCTTTCTATCCGCACGATCTTCCAAGTTAACAGGTAGCATGTCGAAAAGGATTGGTGATATACAGGCTATATTGTCGCGCTACAGTATACACTCAGTGGAATTGTTGACTCTTGCGTGACGCAGTCAACTCCATACAAAGTCGGAGGAGTGGTGACTAACATCTAATAACTTAGTATAAATGTGTGTATCCAACACTCTCCTCATCCACCGTTAAACGTTTCCACAACAGTAACGACTAAGCTTACAGTAACCAAGCGATAGAGAGAGCACACATAATCTACTACACCTCCTGGAACTAACCAAGTAACAATGTCGACCACACAACAAAGCGCACAGCCCGAGACGTACCCATGCATATTTCGCAACCCTGACTATGCAAACGCCAGCTGGC
>Ga0210040_10011363_pt1 | contig 10089 bp, 21 predicted proteins | sample CryGeyCG12114_NA_FD_185462 | JGI IMG/M metagenome (GOLD analysis project Ga0210040, IMG submission 185462) | Groundwater microbial communities from aquifer - Crystal Geyser CG19_WC_8/21/14_NA (SPAdes) (version 2) | ecosystem: Environmental > Aquatic > Deep subsurface > Groundwater | place: USA...
TCATATCACCAAGGGTGCATGGTGCTACCGGCTTGCTCCGAGCTACTGGAACCCGACTAGCGTCGAAGACGACCTGGATGACGCTATCTTCGTGTTCAACCACTTCAACCGAGAGGAGCAGGGATTTGACGAAGTTTGAGGCCAAGATGGAATTCGGTGGCGACACCTCTCGTGAGGATGCGGTGGCTTGGGCGGAGGCTATGTCGGAGAAGCTGCCTGAGGGCACCTTCCTGACGCTCAAGGCCCTGCCCCTCGTGCTGGACCTGGACGAGATTACGGACGAGCACGCTGGCAACGTGGTTACCATCCGTGGTTATTTCCAGCACATAGCCAAGGGCGACAAGAAGGCAGCCAAGGCCCAGGCGGCGTCTATCGTGCAGGCAGGCAACCTGTCAGGCGTGCTTGAGCACGTCTTCCAGTCTGGTGCTGCCCCCGCGCAGCGCACCTTCATCATCGACGGCAAGGCGTACGACATTCCTGCGTACTCTCTGGTGGAACTGGGTGAATGGTAAGTGGCACAGACTGCTATTCTCGCTCTGCGAGCTAAGGCCCACACGGTCGCAGGCACGCGCGGTGAGCGTGGCACGGAGACAGTAGAGTGCTGGCGGTGTGGGGTCGAGTTCGATCCCACACCGTTCCTGCCTGGCGCTCCGTGCCGTGACTGCCAGGACTTCGAGGAACCCACGAACGAGTGGACGAGGTTCGATGAGGTCAAGGAGCGCGAAGCTGACCGACTGATTCGGCACGTCACGCGCCTCTGGAAGCGCCGTTACAGCGACAACGAGATTGCGGAGGCCCTGGGCACCACCCGCGCTGTTGTAGTCCGTGTGCGCCGTGACGAGGGGCTGGAGGCTCACGTATTCAAGGGTGACGAGAAGTGGAAGGACCCTGAGGCGGTCCGTGAGCAGATCGGTGCTAGGATGCGAGGCAACAACTACAAGCAGGGCTGGGGTAAGGGTCAAAAGCACGGACCGAAGGAGGACTAATGTATATCGGTATTATTCCGCCCGATAAGGCGGACCCTGAGCACCACATCACGCTCACGTTCAATGGGCACGGCGAGAAGAAGCGCGACTACCTCCGTGCTGTCCGGGCTACTGCTAATGCCACTTCCTGGTGGCACGAAAACGGTAATGGGCTCATCCCGATCGAATTCACCGAGACGCGGGTGTTCATGCCGACCGAAAACCGACTTGGCTATGTGTTCTACGCAGGCGTTATCAGCGCTAAGCTGCACCGCTTCCGTGAAGTGCTCGTACAGGAGCTTGACAAGTTGGACGTGTACCATAGCAAGGACTTCGAGTACACTCCGCACCTTACGCTAAGCTACGGCGGTGTGCTTGATGTTCCGGCCAACCCGTACGAGGGCACGCAGTTCTTCGTGCCTGCATTCACAGTCGTTAGCTCGCAATTCGGCGCGTCTAACATTCAGGTCTAGGAGGACACAATGGCTTACATTCACGGCGAGACGCTGGTTGCACTCGGTGCGACCGTCAATACGATCGACAATCTGGCGCAGGACTTGCTGGAGGTGGACGCTGGTTTCTCTATGGGGGCTATCGCGCTTATCAGCGAGACGACTGGCGAGACGGTCGGCGTTATCTGCTTCGATGACGATGGGCACGCGCTGCTAGAGCTTAACTAGGGGGCTCGCGCGGGAAAATCGAAAAAAATTTTTTTTGTTAAACCACATTTAGGAGGTCGAACGGTGTACGAAATTCAGTTGATGGTTCACAACAAGCAGACGCACGAGAAGCGCGGGATCAGGGTGGACGTGGCCCGCCGTGATGATGTAGCATCTACAGCAGTGGACCTGGCAGGCATGGTGGCTGTCACAATGAAGGAGGAGGACACCTTTTGAGCAAGCTGATCCTGACGCGGGGAATCCCTGCTAGCGGCAAGTCCACCTGGGCGAAGGCGTGGGTGGCAGAGGACCCGGAGAACCGTCTCCGTGTGAACCGCGACAACCTCCGGTGGACGCTCGGGATCAAGACGGGCATCGGCACCCGTGAGCAGGAGGAAGAGGTCACCTACTGGCAGCGCCAGATGGTCCAGCGGGGCTTCGAGCAGAACAAGGACGTGGTGCTGGACGACACCAACCTGCGCGCCAAGTACGCCAAGGACTGGATGCTGCTAGCCCGTGCCTACGGCGTGGAGGTCGTGTTCGAGGACTTCCCGATCACGCTGGAAGAGGCGATCTTCCGTGACGCGGTACGCGGTGGTAAGGGCGAGCGTTCGGTGGGCGAAGAGGTCATCCGTGACAAGTTCCACCGCTTCACGCCCAAGGGTAAGCTGCCCGCCCCGTTCGTGCTGAACCCGGCAGAGGTGCCGCAGTTTAAGTTCAAGCCGTACGAGTACCAGTACGGTCTGCCTTGGGCGATCATCGTGGACATTGACGGCACCCTCGCACACATGGAGGGACGTTCACCGTACGACCCGACGCTGTACCACACGGACAGCTTCGATGACGTGCTCGGTTCCCTCGTGGATTCGTACGCCTGGAACACGGGCGCTACGGTGATCGTGGTGTCCGGTCGTGACGAGCAGTTCAAGCCGGAGACGGTGAAGTGGCTGCGCGACCACGAATTCGCTTACGACCACATCTTCATGCGTCCGCAGGGTGACACTCGCAACGATGCGATCGTGAAGGACGAACTGTTCGAGCGACACATCGCTGGCAAGTACAACATTGATTTCGTGCTTGACGACCGGGACCGTGTTGTGGCAATGTGGAGGGCGAAGGGTCTGAAGGTTCTTCAGGTGGCGGAGGGAGATTTCTGATGAGACTGCACGAGCCGGGCAAGTGTCCGCACGAGGATTACAGAGAGTGCGACGGCGTCGGACGGTGGGCACTTGACCCGTTCGCGCTGGAGATTCACGAGGAAGAGAACTGGGCTTACCGTTGCGACGGCGAGCTTGCCATGTTGTCCGACGAGATTTAGGAGGAGTGATGGACTTCGATAGCAAGGACATTGGGTGGCCGGAGGACACGGTCATCTTCACCTACCCGCACATCGCTGCGCTTCAGAAGGCGGTGTTCGACCTGTGGTCTACTGAGCACGTGTTCGTGGTCAGCCCGAAGCACAGCGCAATCGCCATGTCCAAGGACGCGGCCCGAGACATTGGAGTGCTGGTATGACGACATTCATGCAGGACATTTTTGGCAGCGACTGGCTGGCTGAGTTCGAGCAGCAGGCAAAGCTGGGCAACATCACGGTGCGTCAGCACCCGGCCGATGGTGATTTGGTGATTGCCAACTACACGCCGAAGGCTGCGTACGAGGCATGCTGGACCCCGGTCACGCTGGCTTCCCGTGGACTCATCTTCAACCGCCTGACCGGCGAGGTGCTGGCACGTCCGTTTCCTAAGTTCTTCAATTACGGACAGGCTGGCGCTCCCGAGATTGCGCTGAGCCAGGAGGTCATCGCTGCCAACAAGTTCGACGGCTCGCTCGGTATCGCCTACTACGACCCGGATGGTGAGGTCGCTATCGCTACGCGCGGCAGCTTCCAGTCCGAGCAGGCGTACCACGCTACGGCTGTGCTTCGGCGTAACTGGATGACCCACGACTGGGTAACTGCGGAACTGAACGACGGGTGGACGCCTCTCTTCGAGATTATCTACCCGCAGAACCGCATTGTTCTGGACTACGGCGACAAGGACTACTTGCAGTACCTCGGTTCGGTGCGCAACAAGACGGGGGCATTCTACCCGGCTGAGGGTGGACCGGATGGTGCCGAGGCGCTAACGTTCGGTGAGCTATTGGCTCGTCCGCCCCGTCCTAACGCTGAGGGTTATGTCGTGTGGGTTAACCGCTACACGGCGGTGAAGATTAAGCAGGACGACTACATCGCACTGCACGCGATCGTGACCAACCTCTCCGAGAAGAAGGTGTGGGAAGTCACCAAGCTGGACAGTGAGATTGACTGGCGTGAGTTCGTGGAGAAGCTGCCTGACGAGCTACAGCCCTGGGCTGAGCAGGTTCGTAGTGGCATTCAGCAGAAGGTGTGGCAGGATGAGCGCGAGCTTTACAAGATGTATGACATGGTGGTAGAAGCCGAGTACACCACTCGTGTCGCTTGGGATTCTCCGTTCGACCGTGGGCGCTTCGCACGAGTGGTGCAGAACCACATTCACGCTGACGACCGCTGGGCCATGTTCAGCATTCTCGATGGTAAGTCCATCGTGCCCAAGCTGTTTGACAAGTACAAGCCGGTGGGTGTAGGGTCGAGGCCCAGCAGTGCACTAGCATCGGAGGAGTAATGGATGAGGTCAAGTACGCTCGCCCGGACGAGCTTCGTGCGCTGGCGGACCTGATCGACACCCAGAACGAGGTGGCACGGGGCCTGGAAAACGCAGGCTCCGTGCTCTTCCTCGATAACATTTCGGTAACGGACCGTGACGGCAACCCGCTGGGCATGCTAAGCTGGCGCACAGAGGCAGACAGCTTCGGAGTCGCACTTGGATAGGAGGCTGACGTGAAGACGCTGTACACCTACCAGCAGGTCGAGCTTGACAAGGCGCTGGCCCACGACTCGTGGTTCAACGCCTCCGAAATGGGCCTGGGCAAGACACTGATGACGGTCGAGTGGCTGCGCCTCAAGGGTGCACAGGTGGTTGTTATCGTCTGCCCGCTTAACACGTTCGAGTCCTGGACCAAGACCATTCAGGAGCAGATTCCTGACATGCCAGTGTTCGAGCTTAAGGCTGGTAACAAGGACGTTAAGAACTTCGGTTACCTCGCTCGGGGCGACCGTGGTTTCTACCTCATTGGCTGGGAAATGATGCGGACCGGTGCCCTCACGGGCACCAAGGCTGACGCTGTGGTGGCGGACGAGACGCACAAGCAGGCGAACTACGGTCGCAGCGACCAGTCGATCATGCTTCGTGAGTTCACGTCGAAGCTTAAGTGCGCGTTGTCGGGTACGCCCGCTGCCAACAAGCCGGAGGGCATCTTCGCCACGCTGAACTGGCTCTGGCCGCAGCAGTACAAGAGCTTCTGGAACTGGACGCAGCAGTATTGGCGACAGATTCGCAACGGCGCTGTGTTCACGATCACTCGTGAGCTTAAGCCGGGGCAGGTTATCAAGGACATTCCGATGTTCACCCGGCTGCTCCGTGCTGAGCACCGCGACGACATGCCCGCTGTGCTGCCTGAGGTGCAGATCAAGGTGGACATTACGCCGACGCAGCGTAAGCTGTACGATCGTCTCGTGGAGGAGGCGGGTGTGTGGCTGGGCGACGACTTCATGTCCACGTCGATGTCGCTGGTCGAGAACATGCGACTGCGACAGATTCTGCTCGGTGTGCCGTCGATCGTTGACGGTGAGGTGACGTTCAAGGAGAACGCAGCTAGCAGCAAGGTCGATGCACTCATCGAGGTGTTGCAGACCGACGAGTTTAAGGACCAGACTTTTCTGGTGCTGACGCACTCGGCTCGCTTCGTCCCCACGGTCATCGCTAAGCTGGCGAAGAAGGGCATCACGGCGGCAGGCTTCACCGGGGAGAGCAAGGCTGACCTCAAGGAGTTCGGTAAGAGCTACCGTGTGCTGGTCGCTGGTATCGCGGCGATCGGTGAGGGCACGGACGGCTTGCAGAACGTCTGCCACAACATGTTCTGGCTGTCAAAGCACCCCAACGCCTTGCTGAACACGCAGGCATCTGGTAGGCTCGACCGGCCGGGGCAGACAGAGCCCGTCAACGTGTGGAACACGTACGTTCCGTGGACTGTAGACGAGGACAGTCTGGAGCGACTGGATGAGATTCAGGATGCTCTCGATGACATGATTGACCGCAAGCACGACTAGAAGGAGGACACATTGAAGAAGAGTGTTAAGGTTGCAGCCGCGCTGGGTACTCTGCTGGTGGCGGGGACGATGCTCACTGGTTGTACCAGTGACGCCGACCGCGTGAGCGAGAACATCTCGACCGAGGCCGAGCAGTTCAAGGTGCAGCGTAGGGTCACGGTGATTAACAACATCACCGACAAGATCATCCTCACGGTGGAGGGACTGTGCTCGTTCGAGAGTGGCGGCGGTGAGGTGGAGGCTGTCTGCAAGACTGGCCCCGGCACCTACGTCAAGAACGTGGCGATCCTGGGCGACAACGCTACGGCGCTGATCGAGCAGGCGAATGGTGACGCCTCCGAGGTGAGCAAGTACCACTACAAGGTCGTGCTCAAGCCGCAGAACGCACTGCCCAGCTTCGACGTTGAGCTTGGTGGGGACGGTGCGCAGTAATGCCTAAGTTCCTGGTTGTGCTGGAGGCACAGATCGAGGTAGAATGCGACGAGATTGGCTACGCTGAGGAGCTAGCTATCGACGCATACGACGAGACGATGCTTTACGCGAGCTTTATTGAGGAGGTCTGATGACGAATCTGGTGGAGATTAAGAACGACTACGTGTCGGGCTATTACGAAGAGGGTTATGACGATGACCCGTACAGCAGTGGCACTATCGCTGGCTACGGCGACATTGTGAACCGCGTGGAGGGCAACCTCCGTGCCCGCGTGCTCGCCCGTGTCGGCAAGGCTGACGGTGTGGTGACCATCACGGAGCACCACTTCGATATCGGCTACTGCGTGACCTGCTCCTACGAGGAGGTCAGCTTCCAGGTGGCCGTGGATGACCAGATCGTGTGGAACACCGGGGACTACGGTTCCTACGGGCTCGACACGACGGAGCAGTTGACCGGCTTCGCCGCGTTCAACGACTGGCTGAACGAGAAGGAGGACGAGGTTGACTGACCCTAAGACGCAGGACCCCGCACGCGCTGAGCGCGCCATGCGGAAGATCAAGCAGCTACAGGCTGACAAGGACGAGATTGAGGAAGCGATCGAGAACTACAAGGACGTTGTGATTAACAACCTCCCGGTTGGTGAGACGACGCTCGGCAACGACGAGGACGGCTGGCTTAAGGCTACCGTTTATCAGAGCAAGCGCTTCGATGAGGCGTACGGTAAGAAGCAGGCACCCGAGCTATGGGAACAGCACGCTGTCAGCCAGCGTGTGCTCACCAGCAAGGTTGCGAAGGAGAAGCTGGACGAGGATCAGTACGCACTGTTCCAGAAGCCTAGCTCTAAGCTAAGTGTGGTCGTGGAGGCCCTGAATGATTAAGCGCGAAGAGGTCGAGCGTGTGCTCGCAGCCTTGGGCGAGAACTTCCTGGTAGACGTGGAGGCCGTCCATGACGGCAAGGGCGGCTACTTCATTGAGTTCACGACCCTGGCAAATGCCCTGGTGAATCCGAAGCCCGGTTGGGTGGACGAGATTATGGGCTACGTCAACACCAAGGATTATGCGGCGGGCAGCATTTCTCCGGGGGGTGAGCCGTTGGCAAATGATTGGACTAACCCTTACAAGGGACAATGGGGTGATCATTAATGTCTAAGAGCTTGCCAGCTATGCCTACAGGCGATGTGCTACTTGTACTTAAGGCTAACTTTAACAAGCATGTTACTCGTGACGTGAATGGGTGTCTTCGTTGGGTTGCCTCGAAGAACAAGAAGGGTTATGGTCGATTCGCTGTAAAGCGAAAGGTCTATAATGCACACGTAGTTGCTTGGCTGCTTGCTGGTAATTCATTGCTTATCACAGATGACGTAGATCACTTATGTGAAGTGAAGGACTGTGTTGAGATTACTCACTTGGAAGCAGTTTCTCATAGTGAGAATAAGCGAGGTTACAGGTCATGCCGTGCCTGTGTCCTAGCTAGGAGCAAGAAGCGTGGCTAAGTCAGAAATCAAGTTTAGATTGTTGAATGAGATTACTCAGCCAACAGAGAGGGACCGGCAGCGCCGTGTCGGTCCCTCCTCGCTCGGTAATCCATGTCCTCACTGTCTCGGCCGTGAGATGTACATGACTGACCACGATGTAGACGGTGGATTCAATGACGACTTCTCGATGTTCCCCTGGATTGGCACCGCTGTGCACGCCTACCTTGAGCGACAGGTGTTCCAGACGCCCGACTTTCTGCACGAGCAGAAGCTCTGGGTGGGCGACGTTCCTCTTTACGGCCCTATCAAGGGGACGGCGGACCTCGTGCATAAGGAAGCCACCTCCGCGTTCGGCACGTTCGTTGGGGACTGGAAGATTGTCGGATTGAAGAAGATCAAGGCGTACATTGCCAACGGTGCACCGAAGCAGTATCGGTACCAGGCGCAGTTGTACGCTAGGGGTTGTGAACTAGCAGGCATGCCTGTAGACTTCATTGCCATTATCTTCATCCCGCGTGACAGTGGGAACCCGAACGATATCTACGTGCACGAGGAAGCGTACCAGCCAGAAATGGCAGAGGCTGCGCTAGCTCGTGCCGGAGAAATCTATAAGGTCGTGCTCTCTGACGGCTACGAGAACCTACCCAGCGATCCTGACTGCTGGGTCTGTAACTATAGGAGTTGGTAATGGAGTATCGAGAAGCACTACGCATCCTTGGTTTGGGGCCAGCAATGGCAGCGAACAAGGAGAATTCCGATAAGCGGAAGGAAGCGTTCGACACTATTGACGAGCTTATCTACCGCATCGAAGGGTTGGAGAAGTAATGGGCTGGGCGATCGTGAACACAGACCCGCAGCCTGGTGACGCGGATTGGACCCGCGTTAAGTTTGGCACTGAGTATGCTGCAAAGGCACATGCTAAGTTCTTGAATGAAGAGGAAGAGAGGAAGCATGCCTAAGGAATTCTCCCTGGCTGACTTCGGTATTGTCAAGGCGGACACCCTCAAGGAGCCGCACAGTATCACGATTTACGGGCCTCCCGGTAAGGGCAAGTCTGTGTTCGCTGCGTCGGTCAGCGAGGTGGAGGGCTACGAGCGTGTGCTTGTGCTCGACACTGAGGCTGGAGCCGTCTCACTTGGGTCTTGGTATCCGAACGTAGATGTGCTACCCTGTCCTACAGCGGCCCGTTTTGCCCAGGCCGTCGAGGCGTTGGTGTCCGGCAAGCTGATCCATGAGGAGAGCGGGCTGCCCTATCAGGCAGTCATCGTTGACACTCTGGACAAGGCCCAGTCTCGCCAGCTTGAGGTGTTCGACAAGGCACCCGAGGGGTTCAACCAGGGCAAGAAGAACGAGCGGTACAAGTGGGGTGCGATCAAGCTTTGGATGGAGAAGCTGACCGACATGCTACACCAGGCTCCGTTCCTCGTCATCTTCGTTGTGCACGCGGAGGATCACACCAATGAGAACACCGGAGTCACGACGACTACAGTCATGCTCGGTGGCGCGTCTAGGGATAACTTCCCGTCCGTCTCCGATGCTGTCGGTTACTTCAACGTCACCAAGGTCAAGGGACCGAGTGATGCCAAGCCTGAGGAACATCGGACGGTAGACTTCACGGTCAAGTCCAAGTTCGTCACTAAGCAGCGGTTCGCGGACCGTCTGAACGGGGTCTTCCTGGACCCCAACATGGCAACAATCTTCTCGAAGATTCGCGCCTAACTACTAACTACGATTAAGGATTACTACTAATGGGTCACAAGCTCAACCTGACCAATGATGAGATTAAGCAGGCACAGGGCGGTTTCGCTGCTCTACCTGCCGGTACCTACGGTGCTGTCATCTTCGCCAACAACTTCAAGACGAGCAAGAACAGCGGTAACCCGATGTTCGAAATCGACTTCAAGATCACTGGTGGACAGGCCGGTATCGGTCGCAAGATTCGTGGGTGGTTCGTGCTCACCCCGAAGGCTCTGTTCAAGGTGGTGGAGCTACACAAGGCGCTTGGCGGCGCTGACGAGGGCTTCCCGTACCCGGACAAGAACACCCCTGCTGGTGAGTTCGAGTTCCCGGACGAGAACGAGTATCTTGGCAAGGAGGTCAACATCGTCATCGACGTGGAGGAGTACCCCACGGACGAGGATGACGAGAACGGCGAGCCTGTCAAGGCTACCCGCAACACCTTCAAGTACGTTCGTGCGTACGACGAGGAGAAGTGGACCGAGGAGGGCGACGAGGACGAGGCTGCTACTGGCGGTCTGTTCCTCTGAGCTAGATTGACCGGGGTAGCCACTCGCTTTCGGGCGGGTGGCTATTCCCGTATGGGCCACTAGGCAATGGCAGACCACAGGGTTTCAAACTCCCTGATGCTCTGGGTT
>Ga0210040_10011364_pt1 | contig 10088 bp, 7 predicted proteins | sample CryGeyCG12114_NA_FD_185462 | JGI IMG/M metagenome (GOLD analysis project Ga0210040, IMG submission 185462) | Groundwater microbial communities from aquifer - Crystal Geyser CG19_WC_8/21/14_NA (SPAdes) (version 2) | ecosystem: Environmental > Aquatic > Deep subsurface > Groundwater | place: USA...
CTCTTCACCCGGGGCCTGCTGCCGAAGCAGTTCCGCCTCGTCGGCAACGGCCGCGGCGACGTCTCCCACGAGGACTTCCGCTCCCACATCCACGACGTGCTCTCCGAGTTCGCCGAGGAGCCCGACTCGGACCAGTTCGCCGAGTTCTCCAAGAACGTGCTGTTCGCCGGCGGCGGCTTCCGCGAGGACGACCCGGGCAGCCTGCTCGACGTCATCAAGCAGGCCGAGGACGAGCTGGGCTCCAGCGTCCAGCTGATCCACTACATGGCGATCCCGCCGCAGGCGTTCGAGGCGACGACCAAGGCCGTCAAGGCCCACGACCTCGCCAGGAACGCGAAGGCCGTCTACGAGAAGCCGTACGGGGAGTCGCTGCAGAGCTTCCACGAGCTCGACGACCTGGTGCACTCCGTCTTCGACGAGGAGCAGGTCTACCGGATCGACCACTTCCTCGGGAAGGAGGCGACCCAGAACCTCTACCTGACCCGTTTCGCCAACCGCCTCTTCGGGGACGCGTGGTGCGCCGACAGCATCGCCCAGGTCCAGATCGACGTCCCCGAGACCCTCGACGTCGCGGACCGCGCCGACTTCTACGACGCCACCGGCGCGATGCTCGACATGCTCGTGACCCACCTGTTCCAGGTCGTCGCCGAGGTGGCCATGGAGCCGCCGGCCAGCATGTCCGACGAGGACGTGCAGAACGCGCGCGAGTCGGTCATCGCCGCCTTCCGCCCGCTGTCCTCCGACGAGGTCGTGCTCGGCCAGTACAAGAGCTACGCCGCCACCGACGGCGTGCCGGACGACTCGAAGACGGAGACCTTCGTCGCCGCCCGCCTGTGGGTCGACACCGACCGCTGGAAGGGCGTGCCCTTCCTGCTGCGCACCGGCAAGCTGATGGCCGCGAGCGCGCAGCGCGTGAGCCTGATCCTCAAGCCGGCCGAGGGTCCGCTCAAGTCGGTCCCGGCCAACGCGAACGCGATCGTCTTCGACCTCAAGGGCAACGGCGCGATCGACGTCCAGCTCACGGTCAAGAAGCCGGGCCCGGACGCCGTGCCCGCCGAGAGCGCCACCTCGCTCAAGCTCCAGAACGTCGCCGAGGGCGCCATGGCGCCCTACACGTCGCTCATCCACGACGTGCTGTCGGGCAACCGGATGCTCTTCACGAGCTCGGCCGGGCTGCAGTCGGCGTTCGAGGCGTTCCAGCCGATGCTGACCGACGCCCGTCCCGACATCCAGGTCTACGAGGACGGCTCCTGGGGACCCGAGGCCGCCCAGGCCCTCACCGGCGACGTCGGGTGGATGCTGCAGCAGAAGGTCTCCCCGCCCATCGCCTGAGCCCTGTCGCGCGGGGTCCGGAGGCCACGCCTCCGCACCCCGCGACCCGGCCCGAGCACCACAGAACCGCCGCTCCGCCCGCACCGGCCACCGTCGAGGCGGCCGGGGCCGGCGGTTCCTGCTGTTCCCGGCCTGCTCGTCCCGGGTCTGCTGCTCCGAGCCCGCTCGTCCCGGGTCTGCTGGCTGCTGCTCCCCGGCGTCCTGGTCCTGTGCCCGGTCGGTCCGGGACCGCTCAGCCCGGGAGCTGGTGCAGGGCCAGCGGGAGCACCTGGGTCGCGCCCGCGTCGGCGAGCAGCGCGCCCGCGACCGTGAGGGTCCACCGGCTGCGGATGGTGTCGTCGACCAGCAGCACCGGCCCGTCGAACGTCACCCCGGACCGCAGCCGCGTCCGGACGATCAGGTCGCGCACGCGGGTCGCCGAGCTCGCCTCCACCGACGGCGGCGGACCGCCGACCTCGAGCGCGTCGACGAGCGGCAGCCGTCCGACCCGGGCGAGGTGCCCGGCCACGGAGCCGACCAGGGCGGGGAAGCGCCGCGACGGCATCGCCACCACCGCGACCGGACGCCGCCAGGTGCCCGACCAGCGGCGCAGCACCTCGACGCACCCAGCCAGCACGGCGTCGGGCGCGGGGGCGTCGGAGCGCCACAGCCCGGCCAGCTCGCCGCTCCAGGCGGGGTCGTCGGCGAAGGCGAGCGCCCGTCCGGGTTCGAGGAAGCCGATCTTGCCCTTGCGCTCCACCCCGCTCGGCCACAGCTTGCGGGGCTCGACCACGACGTCCTGGCCGCGGAAGAAGGTGCGCGCCGCGGCCACCGTCTCCTCCGCGGGTCGGGCCCCGGGCGCGGGCAGGCGACCGGTGCAGACCGAGCACCGTCCGCACCGGTGCGGGTCAGGGTCGTCGAGCGCCTGCTGCAGGAACTGCATCAGGCAGCCCTCGCCGTGCGCGTACGCGCGCATCAGGTCGGCCTCCGCCGCCCGGACCTGCCGGAGCGCCGTCCACTTGGCCGTGTCGTAGTACCAGCCGCGCCCGGTCGAGACCCAGCCGCCGGCGCGACGCTCGACGGCCTCGTCCACCGCGAGGATCTTGAGCAGCCCCTCGAGCCGGCCGCGCCGCATCCCCGTCGCCGACTCGATCGTCGGCAGCGACTGCGGCTCGGTGCCCAGGACGTCGAGGACCCGCTCGACCTGCTGCTCGTCGGGGATGCCGGCGGTCGCGAAGTAGTCCCAGATCCGCTCGTCGGACTCGGCCGGCACCAGCACCGCCACGGCGTCGTCGAGGGCGCGTCCGGCCCGGCCTACCTGCTGGTAGTAGGCGACCGGCGAGCTGGGCGAGCCCAGGTGGATGCAGAAGGCGAGGTCGGGCTTGTCGTAGCCCATCCCGAGTGCCGACGTCGCGACGAGGGCCTTGACCTTGTTGTCGCGCAGCCGGTCCTCGAGCTCCTCGCGGTCCTGGCTCTGCCCCGAGTAGGGCGCGACGTCCAGCCCCTGCGCGCGCAGGAACGCAGCGACGCGCTCCGTCTCGGCCACCGTCAGCACGTAGACGATCCCGGAGCCGGGCATCGCCCGCAGGGCGTCGGCGACCCAGGCGTAGCGCTCGAGCACCGTCATCGGTGGCACCACGGCGAGCGTGAGCGACGCCCTCGCCAGCGACCCGCGCAGCGTGACGGTGTCCTCGCCGAGCTGCGTCGCGACGTCGGCGGTGACCCGCTCGTTCGCCGTGGCGGTGGTGGCCAGCACCGGCGTGCCCGGCGCGAGGCCCAGCATGCTGCGGGTCAGCCGCTGGTAGTCGGGCCGGAAGTCGAAGCCCCAGTCCGAGACGCAGTGCGCCTCGTCGATCACGAGCAGGCCCACGGAGCCGAGCAGGTCGGGCAGCTGGGCGGCGAACGCCGGGTTGGCCAGGCGCTCCGGCGAGATCAGCAGGACGTCGATCGTCCCGGCCCGGACGTCGGTGAGCACCTGCGCCCACGCGTCGAGGTTCGTCGAGTTGATCGTCGCGGCCCGCAGCCCGGCCCGCTCGGCCGCGGCGATCTGGTCGCGCATGAGCGCGAGGAGCGGTGACACGACGAGGGTGGGGCCGGCGCCCTGGGCACGCAGGGCGGTGGTGGCGGCCCAGTAGACCGCCGACTTGCCCCAGCCCGTCGCCTGGACGACGAGCACCCGCCGGTGCCGGTCGACCAGCTCCTCGACGGCCCGCACCTGGTCGGAGCGCGGTCGGGCGTCCGGGCCGGCCATCGCGCTGATCACGCGCTCGAGGACAGGGGCCGCGCTGCTGGTGGTCATCGTGCTCATGCTCCCATCTTGGTCAGCCCGCCCCCGGACGTGCCGGTCGTGCCGGACGCTGTGGACGACGTGGACGTTCCCGGCCCCGTGCTGTGGACGAGCGGCACAGGCGGACCTGTGCATTGCCCATGAACTCGCCCCCTCCTGCGTCTGGACGGGCCTCGGCAGGGCAACACACGGTGTGACTTCCACCGACAGCACCGCCCCGGCCAAGGTCGCCGAGCTCGCCTCGGACATCAAGTTCGCCATGCTCACCACGGTCGACGCCGAGGGCGAGCTCGTGAGCCGCCCGATGGCCCACCAGGAGGTCGAGGGCGACGCCGACCTGTGGTTCTTCTCCTCGCGCGACTCCCGCAAGGTCGAGCACGTCCGCGCGAACCCGCACGTCGCCGTCACGCTCGCCTCGAGCAGCACCTGGGTCTCGATCAACGGCTCCGCCGAGGTGGTCGACGACACGCAGAAGGCGCAAGACCTCTGGTCGACCGACATGGAGGCCTGGTTCCCGCAGGGTCCCGAGGACCCGTCGATCGTCATGATCAAGGTCAGCGGCGAGACCGCCGAGTACTGGGACGGCCCGGGCGGCCGCGTGTCGTCGGTCCTCAGCCTGGTCAAGTCCAAGGTCACCGGCAAGCGCTACTCCGGCGGCGACAACGAGAAGGTCGACCTCGGGGCGACGAGCTGACCGTGACGGACGACGCGCGAGGGACGACCGTGCCGGACCACGGGTACTTCGGTCCCGACTCGGTCACGTGGCGCGTGCACGGCGACCAGTCGATGGCGCTCGCTGGCGTCCGGGCGCTCCTCCTGCAGGCGCTGCACCCGCTCGTGATGGCGGGCTTCGACGACAACACGGTCTGGTTCGACGACATGTGGGGGCGCCTGCAGCGCACGGGTGACTGGGTCGGCACGGTCACCTACGGCACCACCGCCGAGGCGGACCGGGCGGGCAAGATCCTGCGCCGGATCCACGCCTCGCTGCCGGAGGGCGTCGAGCCGGAGTCCGGGCTCCCCTACCGGGTCGACGACCCCGCGCTGCTGCGGTGGGTGCACGTCACCGAGACGGAGTCGTTCCTGTCGACCTACCGTCGCTGCGGCGGCATCCTGCGCCGGGGCGACGGCGACCGGTACGTCGACGAGATGCGCGCCAGCGCGATGCTCGTCGGCATCGACCCGGAGACCGTCCCGCGGACGGAGGCCGAGATCGCCGACTACTACGCCGACGTCCGGCCTCAGCTGCGGCTGTCGAAGGTCGCTCGCCGGAACAACCTGCGCTTCCTCGTCCCGTCCATGCCCCGCTGGGTCAGCCGGGCCACCCCCGCCCGTCCCGCCTGGGTGGGTCTGGTCGGGCTCGGCATGACGATGCTCCCGCCGTGGGTCCGACGGATGTACGGCCTTCCCGGACTGCCCAGCACCGACCTGCTGGCCACGGTGAACGGCTTCGCCGTCCGCCGGGTCCTCGGCACGCTCCCGCTGGTCGTCACGGGCAATCCGGCGTACGCCAAGGCGTTGCGCCGGACACGGGACGCGGCCGCCGCCTAGCGCTGAGCCGCGACCACCGCGTCGCGGTGCAGAGGGCCGCTATCCGCCGGCGACGGCCGGGATGATCGAGACCTTGCCGTGGTCCGGCACCTCGGCCTCGAGACCGCCGATGAAGCGGACGTCGTCGTCACCGACGTAGACGTTGACGAAGCGACGCAGCGCGCCCTGGTCGTCGACGATCCGCGCCTTGAGCCCCGGGTAGTCGACCTCGAGCGAGTCGAGCACGTGGGCCACCGTGTGACCGCTCGCCTGGACCTCGTTCTGACCACCCGTGTAGGTGCGCAGGATGGTCGGGATGCGGACGCTCGCGCTCATGCGGTGTAGCTCTTCCAGAAGTCGGTGAAGGCCTCGTAGCGCGGCGGGATCGTCGTCTTGGGCCCGACGTGGCCCGACACGGCATCGAGGGTCTTGAGCCCGTCGCCGGAGTTGATGAACACGGTCTCCGCGTCGGGGTCGAGGTCACCCTCGGCCAGCAGCCGCGCCGTCACCCCGAGCGTGACGCCGCCGGCGGTCTCGCCGAAGATCCCCTCGGTCCGCGCCAGCCGGATGATGTTGCGCACCACCGTCTCGTCGTCGACGTCGGCGATGCGGCCGCCGGTGCGGCGCACCACGTCGAGGACGTACGGCCCGTCCGCCGGGTTGCCGATCGCGAGCGACTTGGCGATCGTGTCGGGCCGCACCGGCGCGACGACGTCGTGCCCGGCCTCGTACGCCTGCACGACCGGCGAGCAGCCGGTGGCCTGGGCGCCGAAGATCTTGACCGGCTTGTCCTCGACCAGCCCGAGCCTGATGAGCTCGCCGAAGCCCTTGTCGATCTTGGTCAGCTGCGAGCCGGAGGCGACCGGGACGACGACCTGGTCGGGCAGCCGCCAGCCGAGCTGCTCGGCGATCTCGAAGGCCAGCGTCTTGGAGCCCTCGGCGTAGTAGGGACGGACGTTCACGTTGACGAACGCCCAGCCCTCCTCCTCGCCCGCGATCTCGCTGGCGAGCTTGTTGACGTCGTCGTAGTTGCCGTCGATCGCGATCAACGTCGTGTCGTAGACCGCGGAGGCGATGATCTTCTGCTGCTCGAGGTTCGCGGGCACCATGACGACCGAGCGGATGCCGGCCCGTGCCGCGGCGGCGGCGACCGCGTTGGCCAGGTTGCCCGTCGAGGGGCAGGCGAGGACGTTGAGCCCGAGCTCGCGGGCCGCCGACAACGCGACGGCGACGACGCGGTCCTTGAAGGAGTGGGTCGGGTTGCCCGAGTCGTCCTTCACCCAGAGCTTGCGCAGCCCGAGGTCGGCGGCGAGGTTGCCCGCGTCGACCAGCCGGGTGAAGCCCGGGTCCGTGGAGCGGAACGTGGCGATGTCGGCGGGCACCGGCAGCAGCGGCGCGTAGCGCCAGATGCTCTTGGGCCCGGCCTCGATCTGGGCGCGGGTGACCTTCGGGAAGTCGTAGCCGACCTCGAGCGGCCCGAAGCACTCCATGCAGGCGTAGAAGGGGCCGAGCGGCGACTTCTCGCCGCAGGCCCGGCAGACGAGGTGGGTGGCGTTCCCGAACGCTCCGGCGCGCGTGCCGGCGGGCGGGGGAACCTGGGTGTCGAGCACCGCGGTCATGACGATCAGTCCTTCATCATCTGTCCCGGGCGACCGTCGCCCAGGGCCGGAAGTGGCACCGTGTCTGGCTGTCAGCCGGTTGCCGGGGAGTCGTCGGGCCGTTCCCTCGTCCCCTCTGGATGAACATCACGAACTCTAGGGTCGAAGCCCGGGAGAACCGAAGCCTCCGTCCGAATGCTGAGTCGCTTGTCCAGCATGCAGGATCGCCCGCTCAGCCGTAGGCTTCGAGCCGTGGCGCCAGCAGCACCCGGCAGGGCGGAGCACGCGCTCACGCCCGACCAGCGGAGGCGCCGGCGGGCCAACCACATGAACCTCAGCACCCCGGTCGGGCTCCTGCTCGCCAGAGCCGGGGGTGCGCGCCGCCGGCCCGGTCCGTACGGCCTCGTGCTGGCCGAGGGCTACCGCTTCGCCTTCCCGGTCGCCGGGGCCTTCACCGTCGGCGACGTCGTCCTCACCCGGTCCTCCTTCGCCGAGCTGGTGCGCACCTGGCCGGACCTGCTCGCGCACGAGGAACGGCACGCCCGTCAGTACGCCCGGTGCCTCGGCCTGCCCTACGTCGGGCTCTACGTCCTCGCGATGGGCTGGTCGGTCGTCCGCACCGGCGACCGTGCCTCGGCCAACGGTTTCGAGCGAGCCGCCGGGCTCGTGGCCGGCGGCTACCGCGAGCGTCCCGTGCGCCCGCTCGCCGCCTCGCTGCGCACCGCCGTGACCACCTGGAGAGGTGTGCGGAAGAGCAGCGGCTGACCCGGCCAGGGGCTAACGTCGTCGCCCGTGATCGTCTGGTCCCGCTGGGGCATCCTGCTGCTGCCCGTCATCGGCCTCGGCGTCGCGACCGGCTTCCTGGTGGGCGCCGTGGTCGGCGCCGTCGCCGGCGGCGCCCTCCCCCAGGACCTCTTCGCCGGCCTGGGTCTGGTCGTCGGAGGGCTGTACGTCTGGCTCTTCGACCGCTACGCCCTCCCGCACCTCGACCCAGCGCGGCAGCGCTTCGTGCTGCAGCCCCTGGCCCAGCCGGTCACGCACCCCAACGGTGTCCGCCAGACCCACCAGCAGGTGCCGCTGGTCGACCCGCAGACCGGCCAGCCGCTCTGGGTGCGCCCACGCTCCAGCCTCTTCTTCGTCCCGGTCCGCTTCTGGCCCTACGTCGTCGCCGGGATCGGCCTGGTGCTCGTCGTCACCTCCGCGGTCCGGCTGATGCTGGGCTGACCTCCGGCCAGCCCAGGCCACCAGCCAGCTGCCGCGCCTACCCGACGGTCACCGGGATCGTCACCGTCGTGCCGGTGTTCGTGGTCAGGACGAGGGTGGTTGCGCCCTTGGCCGCGCCGGACGGCACCGCGAGGGCCACGGTCGCCGCGCCCCCCGAGGCGTCGAACGTCCCGACCTCCGTCCCGCCGAGCGTCGCCGTCACCGTCGTGGTCGACGGGTCCGTCCCGGCGTAGCTCCCGTCGGCCGCCACCGTCGGGCGGCTGTGGAAGTCGAGGTCCGACAGCGCGAACGTCGTCGTCTGCCCGGCCGTCAGCGTGCCGGGCAGCGGCGAGACCGACACGGCGTGCTTGGCGAAGGACGGGGTGACCGGCGTCTGCGCCTTGATGTAGTCGGTCCACGAGTCGAGGTCCGACAGCCCGGTGTCCTTGCTGTTCCTGCCCTCGGCGAACACCCGGAAGTTGTCGCCGCCGGCGGCCAGGAAGCTGTTCGTCGCCACCCGGTAGGTGGCCGCCGGGTCCATCGCCTTGCCGTCGACCGTGATCGAGGTGATCCGGCTGCCGGCCGCGAGCGCCGCGTCGTAGGTGTAGGTCACGTTCTTCGACAGGCCGAGCTGCAGGTAGGGCCGGCTGGGTGCCGGCTGCCCGGGTCCTGCGGTCTGCCACTGCTGCTCCAGCGCCGTCTTGAACTGCGCCCCCGTCAGGTCGACGGTGAAGACCGAGTTCGCGAACGGCAGGATCGACGCCGCCTCGCTGAAGGTGATGTCGCCCTGGTCGAGGTCCGCGCGCACGCCGCCCGGGTTCTGCACGCCGATCTGCGCGCTCCCCCGCTCCGGCGAGAAGGTCGCCGACCGGTACATCTCGGCCACCAAGTCGCTGAGCGTCGACTCCTTGCCGCGGTCCTCAGATGCGCCGTTGAAGGCCCGGGTGGCCTCGTGGGTCGCCTCGCCGATCTTCACCGATCCGAGCGCCTCCGCGCGCTTCAGCGCCGCGTCGACGATGCCGGCGATCCGGCGCACCCGCGGGTAGGCCGCGACCAGGTCGGCGTCGGAGACGGTGGTCGGCTTCAGGTTGGTCTGCGTGTGCGCCAGGACCCGCTTGGTCTTCGTGTCGACCGTCAGCGTGACCTTGCCGAGGTAGGCGGCGTACGACCCGCTCTGCGTGACCGGACGGGTCGCGCCCGCCACCCCCGGCACGGGCGCGTCGTAGGCGTACACGTGGTGCGTGTGCGCGGTGAAGATCGCGGAGACCTTCGCGGAGGTGTCGTTCACGATGTGCGCGAAGACCGGGCTGGCGGCCTCCTGGTCGGCGAGGCTGACGGCGTCGGGGCTCGTCTGCTCGCCCTGGTCCGACCCTGCACCCTCGTGGTACTCGGCGACGACCACGTCGGCCTCGCCGTTGGACTTCTTGCCGTCGGTGAGCTGCTTGGCCACCCGGTTGACCGCGGTGACGGGGTCGCCGAAGTCGACGGTCGAGATCCCCGCCGGAGAGACGAGCGTCGAGGTCTCCTGCGTGACCGCGCCGACGACGCCGATCTTCAGCCCGCCGCGGTCGACGATCGCGTAGCTCGGCAGCGCCGGCTTGGTGGTGCCCTTCTGGTAGACGTTCGCGCCGAGGTAGCTCCAGTCGGCCGCCTTGACGATGCGGCCGGTCAGGTCGGAGAAGCCCCGGTCGAACTCGTGGTTGCCGACCGCCGACACGTCGAGGTCGGCCGCGTTCAGCACGTCGATCGTCGGCTGGTCCTCCTGCACCGAGGAGGCGAAGAGCGAGGCGCCGACGTTGTCACCGGCCGAGAGCAGCACGGTGTTGCCCTCGCCGGCGGCGGAGCGCTGCTGCTCGACGGTGCCGAAGAACTGCGTGGTGTCGGGCGACGAGGCGGCGATCCGGCCGTGGAAGTCGTTGAAGTTGAGCAGCGTCACGGTCGTCTCGCGCGCCTTGCCGCGCTCGAGGCCGACCTTGACCGGGTCGTGGTCGCTCGCGCGGTAGAGGTCGTCGCGGTAGAGGTCGACGGCCGTCGACTTGTAGCGGCTGTACTCGCGCAGCACGGGCTCGACGGAGTTGATGTTCCAGACCCCGCTGCCGGTCAGGCGCTTCTTCGCTGCGGGGTTGAGCAGCACGTGGTCCAGCGAGCCCGACAGGGCG
>Ga0210040_10011365_pt1 | contig 10088 bp, 7 predicted proteins | sample CryGeyCG12114_NA_FD_185462 | JGI IMG/M metagenome (GOLD analysis project Ga0210040, IMG submission 185462) | Groundwater microbial communities from aquifer - Crystal Geyser CG19_WC_8/21/14_NA (SPAdes) (version 2) | ecosystem: Environmental > Aquatic > Deep subsurface > Groundwater | place: USA...
CCTCGCCTGTGGGCGCGAGGGGCGTGGCGGCGACGTCGTCGACCTTCGCGAGCAGCGGGCCGCGCCGCATCCAGGCCTCGACCTCGTCCAGCGCCGTACGCACGCCCTCGAGCTCGGCGACGACCGAGCCGTCGGGCAGGTTCCGCACCCACCCGACGACCCCGTGCGCCTCGGCCTGCTGCCGCGTGCTGTCGCGGTACGTCACGTTCTGCACCCGGCCCGTCACGACCACGCGGTCGCGGACGACAGCCTGGTCCGGGGCCGGGACGCTCACACGCCGACGGGGTTGGTCCGGAGCGAGCGCTCCTCGTCGGACCGGCGCACCAGGACCTGGCCGTCGCGCTCGGTCGTCTCGTAGACCAGCTGCGGCCGGGTCGCCGGGCCGCGGAGGACCGAGCCGTCCAGGTCGAACTCGCTCTGGTGCCACGGGCAGACGATGCAGCCGTCGACGAGCTCGCCCTCGTGCAGCGGCCCGCCGCGGTGGGCGCAGCGGTCGGCCAGCGCGACGACCTGCCCGTCCGCGCCCCGGGTGAGCACGACCGGCACGCCGGCGGCGTCACCGCCCGTGAGCTCCCCGACCCGCACCTCGGTGCTGGCCGCCGCCGGCGTCCACTCCTCCGCGGTGTGCTGGAACGCGGTGGTGTCCACACCGACGCCCAGCGCGTACGAGAGGTGCCCGCCGAGCCAGCCACCGACGCCCATCGTGGTCGCCCCGACGACCGACCAGGCGACGCCGCGGCCGTGGTGACCCTTGTGCCGGGCCCACCAGCTGAGCGCGTACGCCCCGAGGGTGAGGGAGTTGCTCGTGGCGTGGACGAGCCCGACGCGCTGCTCGGCGCCGTTCGTGTAGGCCCAGTCCGAACCGCCCGTGGCCATCGTCGGCAGCGCGCCGAGGATGCCCATGGCGATGAGCCGCTTGGCCCCCTTGCGGTCGCCGACGAGGTCGAAGGCGGCCGCCGCGGTCCACGAGCCGATCGGCACGGTGACGAGCAGCGGGTGCAGCGGGTGCCCCAGGAAGGTTCCGCTCGCCAGGTTCTTCCACCAGGGCAGCGCGTGCCCCAGCGCCTTCTCCGCGGCCGCGACCGGAGCGCTGACCTTGTCCAGGAACTCGGCGTGCTCGATGAGCCCGACGACCTGGTCCAGGAGCTTGGTGAACGGCGTCGCCGCGGTGAGGTCGGCGCGGCTCACGGGTTGAGCACGACCTTGACGCAGCCGTCTTCCTTGTTCTGGAAGATCTCGTACGCGTGCGGCGCCTCCTCGAGCGACAGGTGGTGCGTCGCGAAGGTGTCCACGCCCAACGGGTCCTCGTCGGTCAGCAGCGGAAGGATGTCCGGCACCCACTTGAGGACGTTCGCCTGGCCCATCCGCAGCTGGATCTGCTTGTCGAACAGCGTCATCATCGGCATCGGGTCGGCCATGCCGCCGTAGACGCCGCTGAGGGAGATGGTGCCGCCGCGGCGGACGAGCTCGATCGCGGAGTACAGCGCCGCCAGCTTGTCCACGCCACCGGTCTTGAAGAGCGGCTGGGCGACGGCGTCGGGCAGCAGCCCCGCCATCGTCTGGGCCACCTTGGCGGCCGGCGAACCGTGCGCGTCGAGGCCCACGGCGTCGATCACCGCGTCGGCGCCGCGACCGTCGGTCATGCTCTGCACGACCTCGAGCAGGTCGTCCCCGTGCTCGTTGAGGTCGATGACCTCGACCCCGCGGGCCTTCGCCCGGGCGAGGCGCTCCGGCACGAGGTCGACGCCGATGACCTTGCGGCCCGGCTCGTTGTGCAGCGCGATGCGGCAGGCCATGTCGCCGATCGGGCCGAGCCCGAGGACGAGCAGGGTGCCGTCGGCGGGGCAGTCCGCGTACGCCACGGCCTGCCAGGCGGTCGGGAGCACGTCGGAGAGGTAGACGAACCGGTCGTCCGCCGGGCCCTCGGGGACCTTGATGTGGCTGAACTGCGCCTGGGGCACGCGGAGGTACTCCGCCTGACCGCCCGGCACCTGCCCGTAGAGCTTGGAGTAGCCGAACAGCGCGGCACCCGAGCCCTGGTCGCGGACCTGGGTCGTCTCGCACTGCGTGTAGAGGCCGCGGGAGCACATCCAGCAGTGCCCGCAGGAGATCTGGAACGGCAGCACCACGCGGTCACCGACCTTGAGGTCGCCGACCTCGCTGCCGACCTCCTGCACGATGCCCATGGGCTCGTGGCCGAGGACGTCGCCGCGGTCCATGAACGGCCCGAGCGTCTCGTAGAGGTGCAGGTCGGACCCGCAGATGTTCGTGCTGGTGATCTTGACGATGGCGTCGGTCGGCTGCTCGATCCGCGGGTCGGGCACCTCCTCGACCGAGACCTTCCGCTTGCCCTGCCAGGTGACGGCACGCATGGCCGCTCCTTCCGTTCGTGGGTGGGCCGTTCGTGGGTGGAGCTCCGAGAGGGGCCCGCCGGTGCGGCGGGCGACGGCGCGGCAGCCTCAGCTGTCGGAGCTGATCTCCTTGGTCACGCCGTTCGGGCCGCCGAACTCGCGGTCCGGCAGGTCGTTCAGGAAGGTCATGACCTCGTCGTCGGCACCGTTGTCCTTGGCCGTGGCGATCAGCGAGTCCTTGCTGGCGGGGTAGCTCGCGCCCTTGAGGGCCTTCTGCAGGTGGATCGGGTTGATGTCAGCCATGCTTGATGGTTACCCGGGCCACCCCCCACGCAATCAGCGGGTCGTCAGCGGCCGACGACGCGGGCGAACGAGCCGGCAGCCCGGCTCAGCCGGTCGTCGTCGGTCCACAGCTCGTCGCAACCGCCCTCGAGCGCCGCGGCCAGATGGATGGCGTCGGGGGTCTTCAGCCGGTGCTCCGCGCGCAGGAGGGCCGCGCGCTCGAAGACCGGCCGGGTGAGCGGCAGCAGCGACATCGCGGCGAAGGCGCGTTCGTAGTCGTCGCGGAGGCCCTCGTCGGAGTCACGGGCAGGGCCGACGAGACACTCCATCACCACCAGCCCGGAGACGGCCAGCGTCGCCTGACCGGCCCCGGCCACGGCCTCCCGCACGGCGGGGTGCGCCGGAGACTCGGGCTCGACGAGGTAGATGACGAGGCAGGAGTCGAGGTAGATCACTCCCAGGAGTCCCGCTGCTCCTGGATCGCCGCCTCGATCTGCGCAGCGCTGCGCCGGCGGCCGCGACGTGGCGCAGCGTCGAGGGCCGCCAGCAGGTCGTGCCCTGTGGTGCCCCTGATGGGGACCAGCCGCGCCACCGGCCTGCCGTGGCTCGCGATCACGACCTCCTCGCCGTCCTGCACGTCGCGCAGGAGCTGCGAGAGGTTGTTCCGCGCCTCACGAACGCTGACCTGTCCCATGGCGTCCTCCGCCGCTTGTCGTAGCCACAAGTGTAGCCACGCAGCTCACGCCCGGCGGACCGTGAGCTGCACCTGCTGGTCGACCCCGACCGTCGCCGCGGTGGCCTCGGCGCCGAGCGGGCCGCCGACCTCGAGGCTCGAGGCCAGCACCTCGCGCGCGACGAGGTCGCGGTGCTGCTCGAGCGCGGCCCGGACGTCGTCGTCGCCGCCGAGGACGAGGGCGATCCGGTCGCTCACGTCCAGCCCGGCCTCGCGCCGCGCCTGCTGCACCGCCCGGACGACGTCGCGGGCGAGGCCCTCGGCGGCGAGGGCGGGCGTGACCTCGGTGTCGAGGACGACGAACCCTCCGCCGGGCAGCATCGAGACCGCCTGGTGCCCGCCCGAGCGGGACTCGTCCACCTGGGTGACCAGGGCGTACTCCCCCTCCTGCAGCGCGACGCCGCCGGCGGTGACCACGCCCGCGTCGTCGACCGACCAGTCGCCGCTCTTGCTCCCCTTGATCGCCTGCTGCACCGACTTGCCGAGCCGGGGCCCGGCGGCCCGGGCGTTCACCTGGAGCACCTGGCGCACCCCGAACGACGCGGCGCCCTCGTCGGTCGACGAGGTCAGGTCGAGCGCCCGGACGTTCAGCTCGTCGCGCACCAGGTCCGCGAACGGCGCGAGCGCGGCCGCGTCCTCGGCGACCACGGTCAGCCGGGCGAGCGGCAGGCGTACGCGCAGCCCCTCGGCCTTGCGCAGCGCGGAGCCGGTCGAGCAGACCTCGCGCACGCGGTCCATCGCCGCGGTGAGCCCGTCGAACCGTCCCGACGAAGGAGGGCCTGGTTTGACGGAACCAGGACCGGCCGAGCGCTTGCGCTCTCCTTGCTCTTGGTCGCGGAGCGACTGTGGCCAGTCGGCCAGGTGCACGGAACGTCCGCCCGTCAGCCCGCGCCAGACCTCCTCGGTCACGAGCGGCAGCAGCGGCGCGGAGACCCGGGTGAGGGTCTCGAGCACCGTGAAGAGCGTGTCGAACGCGGCGTGCGACTCCTCGGAGTCGCCGTCCCAGAAGCGGTCGCGCGACCGGCGGATGTACCAGTTGCTCAGCACCTCGACGAAGCCGCGGACCGCGTCGCAGGCGGCCGCGACGTCCAGGGCGTCCAGGCGCGCCGTGACGTCGGCGACGAGCGCGTCCAGCTTGCCCAGCACGTAGCGGTCGAGCACGTGCTCGGAGTCGCGGCTCTCCTTCGCCTCGTAGCCGGCGCCGCCGTTCGCGGCGTTGGCGTAGAGGGTGAAGAAGGAGTACGCGTTCCAGAGCGGGATCATCGCCTGGCGCACGCCCTCGCGGATGCCCTGCTCGGTGACGACCAGGTTGCCGCCGCGCAGGATCGGGCTCGACATGAGGAACCAGCGCATGGCGTCGGCCCCGTCGCGGTCGAAGACCTCGCTCACGTCGGGGTAGTTCCGCAGCGACTTGCTCATCTTGGCGCCGTCGCTGCCCAGCACGATGCCGTGGCTGATGCAGCTGGAGAAGGCGGGCCGGTCGAACAGCGCGGTGGCCAGCACGTGCATCGTGTAGAACCAGCCGCGCGTCTGCCCGATGTACTCGACGATGAAGTCGCCCGGGTAGTGGTGCTCGAACCAGCCGGCGTTCTCGAAGGGGTAGTGCACCTGCGCGTAGGGCATCGAGCCCGAGTCGAACCAGACGTCGAAGACGTCGCCGATCCGGCGCATGCGCGACTTCCCCGTGGGGTCGTCGGGGTTGGGCCGGGTCAGCTCGTCGATGAACGGGCGGTGCAGGTCCGGCACCTCCACGCCGAAGTCGGCCTCCAGCTGCGCGATCGAGCCGTAGACGTCGGTCCGCGGGTAGGCGGGGTCGTCCGAGACCCAGATCGGGATCGGCGTGCCCCAGTAGCGGTTGCGGCTGATCGACCAGTCGCGCGCGCCGGCCAGCCACTTCCCGAACTGACCGTCCTTGACGTGCTCGGGGACCCAGGTGATCTGGGAGTTCAGCTCTCCCATCCGGTCCTTGATCTTGGTGACCTCGACGAACCAGCTCGACACCGCCTTGTAGATCAGCGGCTGCCGGCAGCGCCAGCAGTGCGGGTAGGAGTGGGCGTACGACTCCTGGCGCAGCAGCACCGTGCCCGGGGTGACGCTGCCGACGGGCGTCGAGGGGTCGCGGGTGACGGCCTTGAGGTCGTCGATGATGTGCGGGTTCGCGTCGAAGACGAGCATCCCGGCGTACTCCTCGACCGGCCAGGTGAACTTGCCGTCCGGGCCGACGGGCATGACCGCCTCGATGCCCTCGCGGTCGGTGACCTCCTTGTCCTCCTCGCCGAAGGCGCCCGCGCTGTGCACCAGCCCGGTGCCCTCGTCGGTCGTGACGAAGTCGGCCACGACGATGCGGTGCGCACGGGGCTGACCCGCGTAGTAGGAGAAGGGCGGGGCGTACGAGCGCCCGACCAGGTCCGCGCCGGTGAGCCGCTCGACGACGCGGGAGCGCCAGTCGAAGTCCTTCTCCTTGGCCGCGTCGCCGAAGAGCTCACGCGCGTACGTCGCGACCCGCGCCTCGCCGATCACGTAGCGCTCGGTCGTGCCGGTGAAGTCCGACTCGACGACGACGTAGTCGATCTCGGGGCTGACCATGATCGCCAGGTTGCTGGGCAGGGTCCACGGGGTCGTGGTCCAGATCAGCGCGAGCTCGCCGGTCTCGAGGCGGAAGCCGACGGTCACGGCCGGGTCGTTGCGGACCTGGTAGACGTCGTCGTCCATGCGCAGCTCGTGGGTGGAGAGCGGCGTCTCGTCGTTCCAGCAGTAGGGGAGGACGCGCCAGCCCTCGTAGACCAGGCCCTTGTCGTAGAGGGTCTTGAACGCCCACAGCACCGACTCCATGTAGTCGGGCTCGAGGGTCTTGTAGTCGTTCTCGAAGTCGACCCAGCGGGCCTGGCGCGTGACGTAGGCCTGCCACTCGTCGGTGTAGCGCAGCACGGACTCGCGGCACGCGGCGTTGAACTTCTCGACGCCCAGCTCCTCGATGTCGGCCTTGGTCTTCAGCCCCAGCTGGCGCATCGCCTCGAGCTCGGCGGGCAGGCCGTGGGTGTCCCAGCCGAAGCGGCGCTCGACGTGGCGCCCGCGCATGGTCTGGTAGCGCGGGACGACGTCCTTCACGTAGCCGGTGAGCAGGTGGCCGTAGTGCGGCAGGCCGTTCGCGAAGGGCGGGCCGTCGTAGAAGACGAACTCGTTCGCCCCGTTCGTCCCCGTCGGGTTGCGCGCCACCGACGCCCGGAACGTGTCGTCGGACTTCCAGAAGGCCAGCACGCCCTCCTCGACCCGCGGGAAGTCGGGGCTCGACGGGACCCTGCTGCCCGAGCCGGTGCTGCTCGCACCGTTGCTCGCCGGGCCGGTCGAGGCGCTGGTGGTCTGCTTCGGGTAGGTCATCGCGAGGTTCCTTCGTCGTGCTCGTGCCTGCTCGGACACGAGGACGACACGCCCTCCGGACCCGGAGGAGACGCACCGCGGTACCACCCCGCTTGACGGCCCACCTGCGCGGCCGCCCGCTCGTACGGGCTGTCACGGGCCCACCCGTCCGGTTCTACTGAGGCCCACGTGCACGGCCCGTTCTTCCGGAGGCTCGCCGGTGATGGCCGGGTCGACGCCTGCTGGGCCTGAGTCTAGCGAGCGACGCGTTGCGCGGCACGCCGGTTCCTCCCGCGTCCGACGCGCGCACCGGAGTTCCGCGAGCGCCAGCGAGTGGATCTCACGCGGGGGGTGTGGGGGGTCGTCCCCCCTCATGACTCAGCCGTCCGGCTGCAGGACCAGGCTGTGCTCGACCCGGGCGGCGACGGCGTTGCGGGTCAGGACCATGGGCCAGGTGCGGTCGGCGGCCCAGAGCTCGACCTGGTCGGCGTAGTAGGGCCCGAAGGGGTGGCCGGACGCGCCGCTCTGGTTGACCCATCGGCCGCCGTCGACGTCCCCGAGGTCGACGAGCATCCGCATGGCCGAGCCGAAGGACACCCCGTAGCCCTCGGAGTCGTCCGCACCGAGCGCCTTGACCGTCGTGCCCGCGCCGCCGACGGCGTCGTCCTCCCGGTTGAACAGCGCCTCGACGGGGGCGAAGCCGCTGCTGCCGAGCGTCGGGTTCTGCAGCCGGAGCCGGTGGATCCGCCCCCACTGCCACGCCGCCGGGTCGCGCGACATCAGCGAGGTCGCCTCCTTGCGGGCGAGCGTGAGCGCGGCGAGCAGGATGTCGTCCCGGTCCTCGACCTGCGGGGTCGAGACGTCGTCCCACCAGGGGTTGTCGGGCTGGCGCAGGAGCTGGTCGAGCGCGGCGAACCACTGGTCGTCGCCCTGCGGCCACAGCTCGGGAGCGAGCTGGTCGGCGAGGACGAGCTTGCGCAGGTCGTGGGTGACGACGGCGAAGTAGGCGGCCGCGGCGGAGTCCGCCGCCATCCGGTAGTCCCAGCCGACCAGGGTCTGCTGGCCCTCGCGGACGAACGGGTCGTCCACCCGGATCCGGAGCAGCTCCGGCACGAGGTCCGCGGCGAAGACGGCGCGGTCGTCGTAGAAGACCTGCTCCCCCGTCGCCGGCGTGAGGTCGCGCGCGTCGTCGAGGCGGTCGTGGATCGCCTGGCTCCGCCAGCCGTAGGAGTAGGACGAGCCGACGACGTACGGGTAGCGCTCGACGACCTGGTTGTTCGCCGCGACGATCACCCCGCTCGCCGGGTCCTTCACGTAGGGCAGCTGCGCGAAGGGGACGAGCCCGTCCCAGTCGTACGTCGTGTCCCAGCCCGGCACCGGTGCGCGCCCGTCGCCGGCGCGACGCCGCGGGAGCTGCCCGGGGAGCTGGTAGCCGATGGTCCCGTGGACGTCGGCGTAGACGAGGTTCTGCGACGGCGCGCCGAGCAGCGCGGCCGCCGAGCGGAACTGGGTCCAGCTCGTCGCCAGGTCGAGCCCGAGGACGGCGTCCATCGTCCGGCCGGGGATCGAGCCGGTCCAGGCGAGCGCGACCGCGTACGGCTCGGGCGCACCGGGGACCTGCCCGGCGGCGGCGCTGCGCCGGTCGGCGTCCGACAGCAGCGGGCCGTGCCGCGAGGAGCGGACGGTGATCGTGCGCGGCTCGTCCTCGCCGGCGACCTGCAGCTCCTCGGTCCGCACGGTCAGCGGGCCGAAGGTCTCGCCCGTGCGGACCGTGTCGTCGACGACGTCCTCGAGGTAGAGGTCCGCGACGTCGGCGTGGCTGGTGGTGAGGCCCCAGGCCGCCGACGGGTTGCGCCCGATGACCACGCCCGGGATGCCGGTGATGGAGAAGCCGCTGACGTCGAAGGGGCACGCCGGACCGACCGTGGTGCAGTGCAGCCCGACCTGGGCCAGCGGGGACGGGATCGACGTGTCCAGGTGCGGGTCGTTCGACAGCATCGGGAGGCCGTTCGCGGTGTGCGCGCCGCTCACGACCCACGAGTTCGAGCCCAGGCCGTCGCCGGAGCCGAAGAGCCCGGTCAGCGTGGCCTGGGCCCGGCGGGCCGCGGCGAGGCCGTCCTGCCCACCGGGCACGACCGTCCCGCTCGGAGCGCCCGGGGCCGACATGGACGGCGCCGCGTCCGGGTCGAACGCCTTGCCCACGACCGCACCGCCCGTCACGATCGCCTCGTGCCCGCGGAGGGGGTAGGCGGGCGTGAGGTCGTCGGCGCGGTCGGCACCCACCGCCGCCACCGTCAGGGCCCGCCCGAGCTCCTCGTCCGCGTTCGAGCCGAGCTGCCAGCCGAAGACCTTCAGCACGGCCAGCGAGTCGACGGCCGTCCACTCCTCCGGGGCGCCCCGGACCCCGCGCGCCTCCAGCAGGCTGTACTCGAGCGAGATCTCGCCGGGGTCCCGCCCGCGCAGGTAGGCGTTCACCCCGGACGCGTACGCGTCGAGGTAGCGCCGGGTCGACGGCGACTGCAGCGCCAGCTCCTGCTCTGCGGTGCGCCGGAAGCCGACCGTGCGGACGAAGGTGTCGGCGTCCACCTGCGAGTCGCCGAAGAGCTCCGCCAGCCGTCCGGCCGCCGCGTGCCGGCGGACGTCCATCTCGAAGAAGCGGTCGGACGCCGCCAGGTAGCCCTGCGCCTCGAAGAGGTCCTCGGGCTGGTCCGCGTAGACCTGCGGGACCCCGTACCCCTCCCGCAGCACCGTGACCCGCTCGTTCAGCCCGGGGAGCGTGACCTCGCCCTCGAGCTGCGGCAGCGGGCTGCGGACGGTCGCGGTGCCGAAGCTCACGAGGCCGCCGGCGACCAGCACGACCACCACGAGGGCGTAGACGAGCCAACGGCGGAGGCGGTGCACGCGAGCATTCTCTGCCCTCGCCCTGTCCGCTCCCGCCCGCCGCGCGTGCCGACCGGCCGGACGTGGGTCACGTCCGGGTGGACGTGCCCCGGGCGGGGCGGAGGCGGGAGCACGGGAATGGGTTAGCAGTCGATATCCTTGAGTGCTAGCAAGACCAGCTCGACGACGACGAAGAGAGCCCCATGCCCACGTACCAGTACCGCTGCACCGAGTGCGGGACCGACCTCGAGGCGGTGCAGAAGTTCACCGACCCGGCCCTGACCGAGTGCCCGACCTGCCAGGGCTCCCTGCGCAAGGTCTTCAACGCCGTCGGCGTCGTCTTCAAGGGCTCCGGCTTCTACCGCACCGACTCGCGGCCCAAGGAGGGCGCCTCGGGCGGCTCGTCCAACGGGTCGAGCAGCGAGTCGAAGGGCAAGGAGTCGTCCGGCGGCGCGTCGGAGAAGAAGGCGGGCGAGAACGGCTCG
>Ga0210040_10011366_pt1 | contig 10087 bp, 8 predicted proteins | sample CryGeyCG12114_NA_FD_185462 | JGI IMG/M metagenome (GOLD analysis project Ga0210040, IMG submission 185462) | Groundwater microbial communities from aquifer - Crystal Geyser CG19_WC_8/21/14_NA (SPAdes) (version 2) | ecosystem: Environmental > Aquatic > Deep subsurface > Groundwater | place: USA...
CACCAGCACCGCGTCGTCCCCGAGGACGTCGGTGAGGTGCTCGGCCGCGCGCTCGACCGCCGCGGCGGGGCCGGCGAGGGCCCGGGCGCCCGCGAGGCGGGCGACGGCCCGCACGCGACCCACCGGGGCCGTGGGGTCCACGGGCACGTACGCGGCGCCCACCGAGAGCACGGCGAGGACCGTGGGCACCAGCCCGGGGGTGCGCGCCGCGACGAGGACCACCGCGTCACCGGCGCCCACGCCGGCCCGCCGCAGCGCGGCCGCGCGGCGGCGGACGTCGGCGTCCAGCTCCCGGTAGCTCCAGCGCCGCGAGGAGCCGTCCTCGCGCCTGACCACCAGCGCCGGCGCGTCGGGAGACGCGCGCAGCGCTGCTCCGAGCACGTGACGCAGGTGCGGGAAGGGCGGTGCCACCGGTGCACCGGTGGTCCAATGCGCAGGGAGCAGCTCGGCGAGGTCGCAGGTCGTCGTCACGGGGGGAGCTCCTGAGTGGTGCGGTTGAGACTCTCCTGACGGTAGGAGACCGATGCCCCCCGCCGCTCACTCTTCGTAGGACGAGGACTCGAATGGACGCACAACCCATCACTGCCCGTGACGAGCCGTCGCTCCCGGCCCCCGGCGTCCTGATGACCGTAGGTCGCCTGCGCCGCCTGTTCGGCCACCAGCGCGGCCGGTGGGTGCTGCTCGCGATGATCGTCGCGGCGACCAGCGCCGCCGAGGCGGCCGCGGCGGCGCTGGTGTTCGCGCTGGTCAACCTGCTGTCGACCGGCACCGTCTCGCTGCCCGTCGTGGGGCGCCTGACCGTCGACGACGGCGACCTCGTCGTCTTCGCGGCCGTGGTGATCGGCGCCTTCCTGCTGCGGGCGGGGCTCGTCGTCCTCCACGACACGGTGCTCTACCGGCTCTGCTACGGCGCCGGCGCCCGCCTCGAGGAGCAGCTGCTGCTCGGCTACCTGAGCCTGCCCCCGCGGGAGGTCCGGCGCCGCGGCCACGCCGTGCTCGTCCGCAACGTCCACGACACGGTGGTCACCGTCGTCGAGGAGAGCCTCGTGCCGTCGGTCCTGGCGGTGGGCGGCGTGCTGCGCACCGTGGCCGTCGTCGGGGTGATGGCCGCCGTGTCGCCGTGGGCGACGCTCATCGCGGCCGTCGTCTTCGCGCCCGTGCTGTCGCTCGTCGCGCGCGGGGTGCGCCGTCCGGTGCGCCGGATGGGGCAGGAGGTGGACCGGGCCCTCGCCGAGAGCCTGCGGGTCGCCGGGGAGACCCTCGCCCTGTCCGGTGAGGTCGTCGGCGCCGGACGGGCGCAGGCCTTCAGCGAGCGCTTCGGAGCCGTCCGGCGCCGCATCGCGCGCGCCGGCGGCGGCGAGGAGGTCATCAAGTCGATCCCCCGGCTCGTGGCCGAGACGATGCTCGTCCTCTTCGTCGTCGCCTACGTGGCCGTCGCCACGGTGCGCGGGGACGCCGGGGAGGCGCTGTCGACGCTGGGCCTCTTCGCGTACGCGGCCCTGCGGGTCCTGCCCTCCCTGATCGGCCTCGTCGGGCTCGTGCACTCCATCGCCTACTCCTCGCCCGCGGTCGAGATCCTCCTCGCCGACGCGCACCTGCTCCGCAGCCGCCCGCCGGCGGTGCCGACGACGAGCGCGCCCGCGGAGGTCGTGCTCGACGACGTCGCCGTGGTCCTGCCCGAGACCGGGCGCACCGTGCTCTCCGGCGTGGACCTCGTGCTGCGGCGCGGCGACGTCGTGGCCGTCGTCGGGCCCAACGGCGCCGGGAAGTCGACGCTCCTGGACCTGCTGGCGGGGCTGCTGGTGCCCTCCGGCGGGGAGGTCCGGGTCGACGGGCGCCGCGTCGAGGACCTCGGGACCGCGTGGTCGGCCCAGGTCGCCGTCGTCCCGCAGCACGTCCACCTCCTCGACGCCGACGTGGCCTCCAACGTCGCCCTCGACCCCTCCGGCGCCTCCTCCGACGACCCGCGGGTGGCCGAGGTCGTGGACCAGGTGGGGCTGCGCCACGTCGTGGAGCGCCTCGGGGGCCGGGCGGTGGGCGAGGACGGCCGCTCGCTGTCCGGCGGGGAGCGCCAGAAGGTCGCGATCGCACGCGCCCTCGTCCGCCGGGCCGGCGTGCTGCTGGTGGACGAGGGCACCTCCGCCCTCGACGCCGCGTCGCGGGAGGCGGTGGCCGCGCTCGTCGCCGCGGGGGCGTCCGAGCGCCTCACCGTCGTGGTCACGCACGACCCGGCTCTGGCCGAGGTCTGCACGCGGGTGGTCCGCGTCGAGGCCGGCCGGGCGGTCGAGGAGACGGCCACCCCCGCGGGGCAGCGCTGAGCCGCTCGTCGCCGGGGCCGAGCCGCTGCCCGCAGGGGCGCGGCGCCTCCTACGATGGCGCCGCCCACCGGCCGGGCGCCGCACCCCGACTGGAGGCTGACCCGTGGACGTCGACCCGCTGCTCGTCGCGGCGACCTTCGCCATCGGGATCGTCGTCGGCCTGACGGGCATGGGCGGCGGGGCCCTCATGACGCCGGTCCTGGTGCTGTTCTTCGGCATCCCGCCGCTGACCGCCGTCTCCAGCGACCTCGTCGCCTCGGCGGTGATGAAGCCCGTGGGGTCCCTCGTCCACCTGCGCCGCGGCACGGTGCACCTGCCCCTCGTCGCGTGGCTGTGCGTCGGGTCGGTGCCGATGGCCTTCGCGGGGGTGCTGCTGGCGCGCGCCCTCGGGGACGGGCAGGAGGTCCAGGACGTCATCCAGACGGCGCTCGGCGTGGCGCTGCTGGTGGCGGCCACGGGGCTCACCGTCCGGGCCTACCTGCGGCTCGTGGAGCGCGCGCGCCGGCGCGACGGGAGCGCCGACCCCCTGCCCCAGGGGCGGCCCGAGATCGCCGTCCGGGTGCTGCCGACGATCGCCGTGGGGGCCGTCGGCGGGGTGGTCGTGGGCATGACGTCCGTGGGCTCGGGCTCCCTCATCATCATCGCGCTGATGGCGCTGTACCCCGCCCTGAAGGCGAGCTCGCTCGTGGGCACCGACCTCGTCCAGGCCGTGCCGCTCGTGGTCTCCGCGGCGCTCGGGCACGTCCTGTTCGGCGACTTCCAGCTCGAGCTGACGGCCTCGCTGCTGCTCGGCGCCGTGCCCGGCGTCTACGTCGGCGCCCGGCTGTCCTCGCGGGCGCCGGGCGGGCTCGTGCGCCGCGCCCTCGCCTTCGTGCTGCTGGCCTCGGCCCTGAAGCTGCTGGGCCTGCCCAACGCCGAGACGGGCGTCGCGCTCGTCCTCGTGGCCCTCGTCGCGCCGCTGCTGTGGATGCAGGTCCGGCGCCGCCACGGCTTCCCGGCGCTCGCCTCGCGCGACCGCGACAGCGTGGAGGCGTCATGACCGCGCGGAGCGCGGCGTGAGCGGCCCGGGCGCGCGGAGCGCGGCGTGAGCGGCCCGGCCGGTGGCCGGCCCGCGCCCGTCCCCGGCTCCCGCCTGCTCGAGCTCGTGGCGGTGATGGACCGGCTGCGCTCGCCGGGCGGCTGCCCCTGGGACGCGGAGCAGACGCACGCCTCGCTGGCTCCTTACGCGCTGGAGGAGGCCTTCGAGGTGGTCGAGGCCATCGAGGAGGGGACGACCGCGGACGTGCGCGAGGAGCTCGGCGACCTCCTGCTGCAGGTGGTCTTCCACGCCCGCGTCGCGCAGGACGCGCCCGAGGGCGAGCGCTTCGACGTCGACGACGTGGCGGCCGGGATCACCGCCAAGCTCGTCTCGCGCCACCCGCACGTCTTCGCAGCCTCGTCCTCGGGGGGCGACGACGAGGTGACGGCCGCGGACGTCGAGGCCGGCTGGGAGGAGCGCAAGCGCGTGGAGAAGGGGCGCCGCAGCGCGATGGACGGCGTCCCGGTGGCGCTGCCGGCGCTGGCGCGCGCGGCGAAGGTGCTGGGGCGGGCGCGCCGGGCCGGGCTGGGGACGGCCGCGCTGCTGGACGCCGGCGCGCCGGGGGGCGAGGGGGGAGTCGTGACGGCTCGGGCGGCGACCGCACCCGCACCGGACCCCGCGCCGGACGCCGACCCGGACGCCGACCCGGGCGCCGACCCGGACCCCGCGCGGGCCCTGGGGGAGCGGCTGCTGGCGGTCGTCGCCGAGGGCGCCCGCGACGCGCCCGGGGTCGACCCCGAGGGGGCGCTGCGGGCCGCCGTCCGGCGCCTGGAGCAGCGCGCCAGGGCGGCCGAGGCCGAGGGGCGTCACCCCTGCGCCGGGCCCCGCCCGCCCTCCCGCTGAGGCGCGCCGGCCACGCCCGGGCCGAGGGGGTCGACGGCTTCCTCGGGCGGACGTCGTGCGCCGAGGAGGCCGGCCGTCCGCGCGCGCCGCGGGCCGGGCCCTGCCACCGTCGGGCCGTGACCTCCCGACGCCGGACGACCCGTCGCGAGCGGGCCGCGCCGGCCCCCGCGACCCGCGCGCGCGGCGCCGGGGCTCTCGCCGGGCGCCGGCGCGCCTGGGCGCTGCTGCGGGCGTACCTCAACCTCGTGCCGAGCGCGGTGGCGCTCGGCTGGGGCGTCGCGCACGGGGGGCGGCCGGTCCTCGGGCGCGACCTCGTCGTCGAGTGCGGCGGGATGCGCGGCGGCTACGCCCGCGGCGGGACGACGGTGGGCAGCGTCTGGCTGCACGGCGGCCTCGGCGGGCCGCAGCGCCGCCGCCACGAGGCGCGGCACGCCGACCAGTGGGCGCTGCTGGGGCCGGTCCTCATGCCCCTGCTCTACGGCCTCGAGGCCGCGGTGACGCGGGGCGACCCGCGGCGCAGCCGGTTCGAGCGGCACGCCGGTCTGGTCGACGGCGGCTACGAGCCGCCGCCGGCTCCGGTCGAGCGCCCGCCCACGCCGGGCGAGGTCCGTGGCGGCCGGCCCCGGCGCCGATAGGGTCGCCCGCGACGGGGCGACCGCGGTCGTCCCGGCCCCGAGGGCGCTCGTCCGGAGGGCGTCCTGCTCGCCCCCCGAGCCCCAAGGAGACCGTCGTGGCCAGCATCGAGGCCGTCGGAGCCCGCGAGATCCTCGACTCCCGAGGCAACCCCACCGTGGAGGTGGAGGTCGCCCTCGACGACGGCGTCCTCGCCCGCGCCGCCGTCCCCTCGGGGGCGTCCACCGGCGCCTTCGAGGCCACCGAGCGCCGTGACGGCGACGACGCCCGCTACGGAGGCAAGGGCGTCCAGGGCGCCGTCGACGCCGTCCTCGACACCATCGGCCCCGAGCTCGTGGGCCTCGACGCGTCCGAGCAGCGCCTCGTCGACGCGGCGATGCTCGAGCTCGACGGCACGCCGAACAAGTCCTCCCTGGGCGCCAACGCCGTCCTCGGCGTCTCGCTCGCGGTGGCCCGCGCGGCCGCGGAGTCGGCCTCGCTCCCGCTGTTCCGCTACGTCGGCGGCCCCAACGCGCACGTGCTGCCCGTCCCGATGATGAACATCGTCAACGGCGGCGCCCACGCCGACTCGGGCGTCGACGTCCAGGAGTTCATGATCGCGCCGATCGGCGCGCCGTCGTTCCGCGAGGCGCTGCGCTGGGGCGCGGAGGTCTACCACTCGCTGAAGTCGGTGCTGAAGGCCCGCGGGCTGGCCACCGGCCTCGGCGACGAGGGCGGCTTCGCCCCCGACCTGCCGAGCAACCGCGAGGCGCTCGACCTCATCGCCACCGCCGTCGAGCGGGCCGGGCTGTCGCTGGGCTCCGACATCGCCCTCGCGCTCGACGTCGCGGCCACCGAGTTCCACTCGGGCGGCACCTACCGCTTCGAGGGCCAGGACCGCACCGCCGAGCAGATGTCGGCCTACTACGCCGAGCTGGTCGACGCCTACCCGCTCGTGAGCATCGAGGACCCGCTCGACGAGGACGACTGGGACGGCTGGGCGTCGCTGACGTCGCAGCTCGGCCAGCGCGTGCAGATCGTCGGCGACGACCTGTTCGTCACCAACCCCGAGCGGCTGCAGCGCGGCATCGACGGCGGCGCGGCCAACGCGCTGCTGGTCAAGGTGAACCAGATCGGGACCCTCACCGAGACCCTCGACGCCGTGGCCCTGGCCCACCGCAGCGGCTACCGGGCGATGATGAGCCACCGCTCGGGGGAGACCGAGGACACGACGATCGCCGACCTCGCCGTCGCCACCGACTGCGGGCAGATCAAGACCGGCGCCCCGGCCCGCTCCGAGCGCGTCGCCAAGTACAACCAGCTCCTGCGCATCGAGGAGGAGCTCGACGAGGCCGCGCGCTACGCCGGCCGGTCCGCCTTCCCCCGGTGGAAGGGCTGAGGCCTCCTCGGGCAGCCGGGGCCGCGAGCAGCGCGGCCACGGCTCCGACGGCCCGGCGCACCCGGGCAGGGCACGGCGACACCCGGCACGGCGACACCAGGCACGGCGACACCCAGCACGGCGAGGAGCGGGGAGCACGATGACGGCAGGACGGCGCCCGGTCGCGCCGAGGGCCGGACGCTCGAGCGGCTCCGGCGCGGGGGGTCCCCGCGAGGGCGCGCCCCGGCGCGAGCCCGACGAGGGCCTGCACCTGTCGGCCGCTGCGACCCGCCGGGCCGGGGCGGCGGAGCCGCGGCGGGGCGGCGGCGCCGTCCCGGTACCTCCGCCGACCGGGTCGGCGCGGCGTCGCCGCGGGGCTGCGGCGTCGCTGCCAGCCCCCCGGGGGCTGACGCGACGGGCCGCCGCGCTCGCCGTCCTGCTCCTCGTCGTCGTCGCCGCGCTCGCGCCCTACCTGCACGCGACCATCAGCCAGCGCGCGGAGATCGCCGAGGCGCGCGCGCAGCTGGCGGCCACCCAGGACGACGTCGAGGACCTCGAGGTGCAGCTGTCGCGCTGGGAGGACCCCGCCTTCGTCCAGCGCCAGGCCCGCGAGCGGCTCGCCCTCGTGATGCCCGGCGACGAGATGTACACGGTCGTCGGCGTCTCGACGAGCCAGCAGGCGGCCGACGACCCGCGCGCCGCAGCGGCCGACGAGGTGCGCGGCGTCGAGGCGCGCCCGTGGTTCGGGGTGCTGTGGGACTCGGTGGGCTCGGCCGGGCGCGAGGCGTCCGGCCGGTGAACGACGGCGGCGGCGAGCCGGCAGCGGCGGGTGCCGGACTCTCACCCGCGGACGAGGCGACGGTCACGGCCCAGCTGGGGCGGACGCCGCGCGGCGCTGTCGGCGTCGCGCACCGCTGCGCCTGCGGGCAGCCCGACGTCGTGCAGACGGCGCCGCGGCTGCCCGACGGCACGCCCTTCCCGACCACCTTCTACCTGACGTGCCCGCGGGCGGCCTCGGCCATCGGCACCCTCGAGGCCCAGGGGGTGATGCGGGAGATGACCGAGCGCCTCGCCGGCGACGACGAGCTGGCCGCCGGCCACGCGCGCGCCCACGAGGACTACCTGCGCCGTCGGGCCGCCCTCGGTGAGGTCCCGGAGATCGCCGGCGTGTCCGCCGGGGGCATGCCCACCCGGGTCAAGTGCCTGCACGTCCTCGTCGCGCACGCGCTCGCGGCCGGGCCGGGCACCACGCCGCTCGGCGACGAGGCCCTCGCCATGCTCCCGCCGTGGGGGGAGCGCGGTCCCTGCGCCGGCCCGGCGGACCCCGGTCGGCCCTAGGGCGTCGGTGCCGCGCCGTCCGCGGCGGTCGGGCCCCGTCCGGGAGCGCTGGGCGGCGAGCGCGGCGAGGACGAGGCGGCCGCCCCGGGGTGGCGGGGCGGCCACGTCCGCCCGAGGCTGCCCGAGCCGTCGGGCCGGGCGGTCGCGCCGCCGGGTCCCCGAGGGCGTCCTCTCCGGGCGCGGCCGTCCTCGAGCGCTCTGGTCAGTGCGCGCTGCAGCAGGCGTGCTGGGTCGGGGCCTCGAAGGGCACCCACCGGCCGCCGCGGGCGGGCTGGACGTCCAGGACGAGCCGCCCGCCGAGCAGGCGCGGCCGCACGTGGTCGCGGGTGTCCACCACGGCGTCGTCGGGGACGACCAGCCCGCCCAGGCCGACCACCGCCTCGACCGCGCCGCGGGCCAGCACGTCCGCGACGCCGAGGACGCCCGTGAGGTGCTCGCGGCCGGGGAACAGCACGACCCGGTCGGCCGCGCCCTGCGCCGCTCGCTGCTCGACGTCGGGGCTCGGGCCGTCCGCCCCGACCGCGGCGGTGACCGCGGCGAGGACGTGCGGGGGCAGCGGCTGCGGCGAGACCACCACGAGCGCGAGGTGCTTCGGCGGCCCCGCCGCGGGGGAGCTGGCCAGCAGGGCGTCCGCCGGCCACCCCGCGGCGGCGGCCACGAGGGCCGCCGCCGCGTCGACGTCCGCCGGCGACCGCAGGTGCGGCGTCCGCAGGCCGAGGACGCAGGGGGACGTCGGGGGCGCCGCCGGTGCGGGGGCCGTCACCGCCCGCGGCGGGTCGGCTCGGGCACCACGAAGACGGGGTTCGTGTAGAACCACAGGTCCTCCCACGGGTCGGCGTCACCGACCACGTCGAGCGCCGGGCCCTCCGGGTCCACCGAGGCCCCGTAGATGCCGACCTGCGAGCGCTTGCCGTCGGTCCCGCGGACGCGGACGTAGAACGGGCCCTCGACGGCCCGCACGCGGTGGGTGAAGGTCGCCGTCCCGCCCTGCGCCCGCACGCCCGTCGTGTCGAAGGACTCGACGACGCTCGTGCTGGGCGTGGTGAACACGTCGCGGTCGGTGACGGCGCCGGTGATCTGGCCCAGGACGACGTCCACCCGCGCCAGCTCGGGGCGGAAGGTCGCGTAGTTGGGCCCGGACGCGAGCGCCACGGTGATGCTCACCTCGACGTCCTCGCCCTGGCGGACGCGCAGCGAGCCGCCGAGCGTGGACTCGCGCGACGTCGACGAGGCCGCGCGCACGCGCACGTCGACGGCGTCGACGAGGCCGCCGTGGTCGACCCACACCCGCCCGTCGCGCATGGCCGCCATCACCTGGCCGTAGCCTCCGCGCGAGACGCCCACGTGCGTGCGGCTGTAGAAGCCGGGCCAGAAGTCGCCGCGGTCGGTCTGGACGCCCCCGCCGTAGACGGGGTCGCTGTACAGGCCGTCGACGTCGAAGACGCGCCCGTCCGGGCCCACGGCGGTGCGGTCGTTGCCGGTCGGGTTCACCGACCAGTCGCCGTAGACGGAGTGGCTGTCGGAGTTCGCGGTCACCCACCAGGGCAGCCCCTCGGCGAGGAGGCTGTCCCACAGGCCGCCGACGGTCGAGGTCATCCAGTCGAACCCGCCCCAGGTGCGGTAGCTCTCGAGCGGGTAGCCGGCGAAGGAGTTCGCGCTGGGCGAGTTGCCGTAGTAGCCGCGCGCCGAACCGGGTCCGAGGGCGTCGGTGGGGATACCGGCGGCCTGGTGCCCGGGCGCGCCCTCCATGCCGATGGCGATGCGCCCGGGGGCGTCCCGCCAGCCGCGGATCTCGTGCGGGGAGTCGACGCCGTTGCGCGCCGGGTGGTTGGCGAGCATGAGGGCGTCGGGCGTGCGCCCGTCGCTCACCTGGCGGGCGAGGAAGGTGAGCCCGGCGACGGCGAGGGCCTCGTTGGCCGGGGAGCTGCTGCTCGCGCCCTGGACGCTGCCGTCGTAGTCCTGCTCGAACTGCTGCAGCACCGCCACCTCGTTCGGGCCCGGGGCGACGAAGACGGTGCCGTGCTCGGCGGAGGGGATGTTCCACTCCAGGCCCTGGAACACGAGCATGTCGGGGTTCGCGTCGCGGGCCGCGCGGATGTCGGGGTTGGTCTTCTCGACGCCGATGCGGGCGTGGGTCTCGCCGCCGTGGTCGGTGATGACCATCCAGTCGAGCCCGTACTGGCCCGCGGCGCGCACCTGGTCGCTGACCCGGTACATCGCGTCCGGGCTGTACTGGGTGTGGATGTGGTGGTCGCCGGCGAGCCACCGGTACTGCGCGCCGCGGCGGTCGCCCCCGGGCTGGGGAGAGGCCGCCGCCGGCGCCGCGCTGCCGAAGGCACCGGCCGCGGAGAGGCCGGCGCCGAGCAGGCCCGCGCCGCGCAGGACGCCGCGGCGGGTGAGGGCGTGCGGGCTCAGCTCCTCGTCGGGCACGGAGAGGTCGACGGCCTCGCCGAGCACCCCGCCCTCGACCGGCGTCGACTCGTGGGCGTGGGGGTGCGCGTGGCCGTGCTGGTGGCCGTG
>Ga0210040_10011367_pt1 | contig 10084 bp, 11 predicted proteins | sample CryGeyCG12114_NA_FD_185462 | JGI IMG/M metagenome (GOLD analysis project Ga0210040, IMG submission 185462) | Groundwater microbial communities from aquifer - Crystal Geyser CG19_WC_8/21/14_NA (SPAdes) (version 2) | ecosystem: Environmental > Aquatic > Deep subsurface > Groundwater | place: USA...
CGTGGGGGAGGGCTACGTGGTCAGCGGCGCGGGTCCGGACGGCGCCTTCCACACCGAGCCGCAGCCCGACGCCAGCGACGCCTACGCCGAGGCGCTGCTCGTCGTGCTGCCGGCCCGCGGCCCGGCCGCCGGCGACGCGGCGGGCGCGCTCACCCGCTGAGCGCCCGCACCCCGCAGGCCAGGAACGCGCCCGCCAGCATCGACGGCCCGTACGCGAAGGCGCCCGGCCGCCCGCGCAGGGCGAGCACCGCCCCGACGACGGCCCCGGCGAGGCTGCCGAGGAGCAGGGTGGCGAAGAGGGTCGGCCAGCCGACGGCCGCGCCGGCCGCGCCCAGGACCGGGGCCAGCCGGACGTCACCGAACCCCAGCCCGCCGCGCGAGAGCCGCCACAGCCCCAGGTAGAGCAGCGCGGCGGCGGCAGCCCCGACGCCGGCGCGCACCAGCACGTCGACCCCGCCCAGGAGCGTCGCCAGCGCCAGGGCCCCGAGGGTCCCCGCCCACACGACGTGGGTCAGCCCCAGGGGCAGCCAGGTGGTCCGGGCGTCCACCGCGACGAGGACGAGGGCGGGAGCGGCCAGGACCCACCAGAGCGGCCACGCCGCCGGGGGCACGGTCAGCGCGACCACGAGCCCGGCCAGGGCCGCGAGCACGGTGCAGACCACGACGAAGCGCGGGGTCGCGAGCGCCCGGTAGAGCGGTTTGCCGTCCGGCTCGGCCGGCTCCGGGAGCCGGACGAGCACGGCACGGGTGGCCAGCAGCACCGGGAACGCCGTCGCCAGCACCAGCAGCACCACGGCCGGCAGCCCCGGCGCGGGCCAGGGGGACAGGGTCGGCACCGGCCGATCGTACGGACGCCCGCCGGTTCACGCCGCCGCCGCGACCTCGACGAGGTCCTGGTCGTCCACCGTGCCGGGCAGGCGCCGGGCCAGCCCGACGAGTCGGACGACGAGCAGCCGGCTGCAGTGGGTCGGGTCGTCGGGCGCGGCGAGCGCGCCGAGCTCGTCCAGGCCGAAGCCGACGGCGAGGGCCACGTCCGCGGTGGACCAGCCGCTCGCCCGGAGGCGCTCCAGGGCGGTGCGCGCGGCGTCGACCGGGGCCAGGCGCCAGCGGAGCTCGCGCACGTCGTCGGCGCGGACGAGCAGCAGCCGGCGTGCGGTGTGCGGGCTGATCCGCCGCGGCACCCGGCCCGCGCGCCCCTCGAGCAGGTGCCGCACCGCCCGGGTGGACAGGCCGAGGACGACGGCCACCTCGAGCGGGTCCAGCCGGCCGACGCCCATCAGGTGCTGCAGGTGCGCCCGGAACGGACGGGCGTCGACCCACCACCGGTCCGCCTCGTCGTGCTCCGGCAGCCCGGCCGCCGGGAACCCTGCGAGCTCGGCCTCCGCCCCACCCGAACCGTGCGTCTCGGAGCCTGCCGAGCCCGACCCTGCCGCCAGCACCGTCATGACGTCCCCCGTCCCGTCTGGGGCTCCTTCGTCGGAGCCCTCGTAGGAGAAGGCCTCGCGACGGGGCCCGATGTCACACGGGTGGTGTTGTCGCTGGACGCGCGGGTGTTGTCCGTGCCCGGGAGCGCAGACGCCGGCGGGCGGCCCGGGAAGACCCGGACCGCCCGTCGGCGTGCTGCTGGTGCTGCTGGTGCTGCTCTCCCTCGGTGCTGCGCCGGCTCAGTGCTGGGCGGCGCTGAAGCCGGCGGCCTTGGCCGACTCCTCGGAGTCGAACCAGACCTGGGCGATCGTGCGCCCGTAGCTGTTCGAGTCGACCGTGTGGTACTTCATCGAACGCTCGTTGCCCTTGATCGTGTAGCCGGGGGGCGGCTCGACGCCGACGTAGACGCCAGGCAGGTCGTAGCGCTCGGGGTGCTCCGCCGGCCCGCCACCCATCTTCGTGTCCTCCTCGGCCCACACGGCGGCCTCGGGCTCCTCGTAGACGCGCTCCTCGGCCACCCGGACCTGGTCCTCGACGCGGTCCTCGCCCAGGGGCGACGCGCCGTCGGAGCCGCCGAAGGTGCCCTCGGACGAACCGGAGGTGCCGGACGATCCCGTGGCCGACAAGGCGTCGGTCGCGGAACCCTCGCCCCAGGTCCCGGAGGTCTGCCCGGCTGCCGGTGCGGAGTCACGGCCGTCGTCCACGTCTGCCACCTTCTCGATCTCCTCCGTGCGGTCGGCGATGGCGGCCGCGTCGGTGTCGACGACGACGCCACCGGTGTCGCCCTCGCCGGTCTGCGGGTCGGTCTCACCCGTCCCCGCGGTCCCGTAGAGCGAGGTCGTGCTGGCGACCACGTCGGTCGGCCCGGTCGAGGTGGGCTCCGCGTCGGGGACCGGCTGCGCGACGCCGGCCTCGGCCGACACCGGGGGCTCGTACGGGGTGGTCGGGCGCGCGGCCTGCCACTGCGAACCCTTGTCGCCGGCGAGGCGGCGCACCACGACGTAGGTGGCGCCGGCGGCCGCGGCCACCACGGCGAGGGTGGTGAACCAGCCGCGCTTCTTCTTCGGCGGTTCGACGACGACGACGGGCTGGCTCCTCGTGCTCTGCACGAGGGCCCGGCCGCGCTCGGTCGCTGCCGCGACGAACGGGCCGGCGGAGGCGGCTGCCGTGGTGGCCGCGGCGCCGACCGCCGGGAGGACGTCGGTCGTGACCCGGTCGCGGGCACCGCTGAAGGCGCCCTTCGCGGCCTCGAGCCGGTCGGCCAGGTCGAGCCCGGACTTGCGGCCCTGCTCGACGAGCAGCGTCGCGTACGGGGCGACCGCGCCGGCCGCCTGCTGGGCCAGCGGCCCGACGCGCTCGGCGGCCTGCGTGGCGAAGGGCCCGACCTGCTGCGCGTACGGGGTGACGGCGTCGCGGGTCTGCTGCGCGTACGGGGTGACGGCGTCCACCGCCTGGTGGGTCAGGGGGCCGACCAGCTCGGCCGCCGCGTGCGCCAGCGCGACGGTCTTCTCGGCCGCGGCGTGCGCGACCGGCGTGACCTGGTCGACGGCCTCCTTGGCGAGCGGTCCGACGCGCTCGGCGAGCGACGCGACCAGCTCTTCGACGGCGGGGATGACCTTGTCGCGCACGACCTCGCCGGGGTCAGGGGTCTTGTTCATCTCTGTCTCCTCCAGGACGGTGACCGGTGTCCACCAGCCACCCGTCCAACCGTAGCGTCCGCCCTGGTCAGGCCCGAGAGACGGGCTGCGTTGGGTCGGTCTGCCAAGATGGAAGGCCAGCCGCGCGGACCTCATGAGGTTCTCGCCGGCCGTGACCGGCGTCCGGGCAGCCCGGACCCTCATCAGAAAGGTGCCCCTTCTCGTGGCCCAGCAAACGGCAACCCTGCACACCAACCACGGCGACATCGTGCTGAACCTCTTCGCCGACCAGGCGCCCAAGACGGTGGCGAACTTCGTCGGCCTCGCCGGCGGCACGCAGGAGTACCAGGACCCGCAGACGGGTGAGCGCACGACCGGCCCGTTCTACGACGGCGTCGTCTTCCACCGCGTCATCGACGGCTTCATGATCCAGACCGGCGACCGCCTGGGCACCGGGACCGGCGGCCCGGGCTACACCTTCGCCGACGAGTTCCACACGGACCTGTCCTTCAACCGGCCCTACCTGCTGGCGATGGCCAACGCCGGGCCCGGCACCAACGGCTCGCAGTTCTTCATCACCGTGACGAGCACGCCGCACCTGAACCGCAAGCACTCGATCTTCGGCGAGGTCGCCGACGCCCAGAGCCGTGCGGTGGTCGACGAGATCGCCAACGTGCGGACCGGCCGGGGTGACCGTCCCGTCGAGCCCGTCGTCATCGAGTCCGTGACCCTCGGCTCGGCGGACGCCACCTCCTGATGCTCCACCCGACGAGCCGATGACCGCCGAGCCGACGGGGCCGGACTTCGCGGCCCCGGGCTTCGCGGCCTGCTACCGGCACCCCGACCGGCAGACGGGCATCGCCTGCCAGCGGTGCGGGCGCCCGATCTGCGGCGAGTGCATGAACCCGGCCTCGGTCGGGTTCCAGTGCCCGCGCTGCGTCGGGATCGGCCGGGCGGGTGTGCGCGAGCCGCGCACCCGCTTCGGCGCCCGGGCGAACGCGGGGGCCGGCGTCGCGACCAAGGGCGTGATGGTCGCGCTGGCGGTCGTCTACGTGACGAACCTGATCAGCCGCGGCCTGTTCGTGGTGCCCACGCTGATCATGTGGAACCCGCTCGTCGCCGAGGGCCAGCTCTGGCGGCTCCTGACGAGCGGTCTCGTGTCCGGCGGGCTGCTCGGTCTGCTGATGAACCTGCTGGTGCTGTGGCTCGCCGGCCGGGCGATCGAGTCCGAGGTCGGGCCCGCACGGTTCCTGGCGATCTACTTCACGGCCACCCTCGGCGGCTCGACGCTGTTCTACCTGCTGGGTCCCGACGGTGGGGCCACGCTCGGTGCGGCCGCGGCCGTGGTGGGCCTGCTGGCGGCGAACGCCATCGGCAAGCGCAAGAGCGGCGAGGACGTCCGCGGCGACGTCGGCCTGTTCGTGATCCTCGTCCTCTACAGCCTGGTCGCCGGGTTCGCGAGCTACGGCTGGCTCACGATGATCGGCGGCATCCTCGTCGGGGCGCTGGCGGGCGTCGTGCTCGCGTACGCGCCGCGCGACAACCGCACGCCGGTCCAGGTGGTCGGCCTGCTGGCCGTCGTCGTCGCCTGCGTCGTCGCGGTGGCGCTGCCGACCTTCCTGTCCCTCTGAGCCGCCTTTCCTTCTGAGATGCCTGGCCCGCTGACCCGGCTGGCCCGCTGACCGTCCGGGTCAGGCGATCGCGGACACGGACGGCACCGGCACCCGGGTCAGCCGGGGCTGGTGCAGCAGGACGACGGCGACGACCGTGCTGGCCACGAGCAGCAGCACGAGGGCGAGCGCGGTCACGACCAGGGCCCGGGTCGTGACGCGGGGCCGGCGGTCCGAGGGATCCGCCGCGAGGTCCGCCGTCAGCGGCTCGGCGCCCGGCGCGGGAGCCTGAGGAGCCGCGGGGGAGCGGTCCGCCACGGCGTCAGTCGCCGCCGAGCGAGAAGGCCGCCTCGAGGTCGTGCTTCGAGTAGGCCCGGAACGCGATGTGGGTCTCCGTGCGTAGGATGCCGGGCACCTTGTTCAGCCGGTCGGCCACCACGCCCGCGACCTGCTCGTGGTCGGCGACGCGCACGATCGCGACCAGGTCGAGCGCGCCGGTGACGGAGTAGACCTCCGAGACCCCCGGCAGCGCGGCGACGGCCTCGGCCACCTCACCGATCCGCGCCACCTCGGCGTTGATGAAGACGATCGCGGTCACCACGGCGCCATCCTAGGGTCGGGCGGGTCCGGTGGGGATCGGTCGGGGTCGGGCCGCCGCACGTGACCCACGCGTCTACGCTCCGGCCAGGGCGGGCAGCGGTGACGCGGCACCGCCGAGCGCGTGCTGGACGAGGGTCTCGTGGTCGAGCACCGCGTGCAGCGGCCAGGCCCAGTCGCCCTCGATGTGCATCAGCCGTACGCCGGGCTGCTCCAGCCAGTCGGCGATCTGCTCGGTCTCCTCGATGCCGGCCGCCGGCAGCGGTGCGGGGGCCGGGCGCACGGTCTCGGCCGTCGCCACGGTCTCGCGGGCCACCGCCTGGGGGACGTCGTGCGGTCCGGCCACCCCGGTGCTGGCCAGGCGGCCGTAGCGGATCACGTGGATGTCCCAGCCGGCGCCCTCGCGCCGGGCGGCGACGATCTCGGGGCAGGCGGCGAGGCTCGAGACCCGGTGGAAGCGGCGCGCGGTCCGGGCGAGCGTCTCCAGCCGCCGCCGGATCGTCTCGGCCTCCTCGTAGCGCCGCTCGTCCACGAGCCGGCTCAGCCGGGCCGAGACCGCCGAGACGGCCGGGCGGGCGTCGGTGCACAGCGCGGCCCGGACACGTTCGACCAGGGCGGAGTACTCCTCCGGCCCGACCGAGCCGTCGCAGGGCGCGCAGCAGCGGCCGATCCCGGCCAGCGCGCACGCTGCGACCGGCTTGGTCGCGCTCAGCCGCGCCGTGCACTGCCGCAGCGGGAAGCCGTCGTAGATCGCGAGCACGACGTCCTCGGCCGCCTGCCGGCGCGGGAACGGTCCGAAGTACGACGCGCCGTCGTCGCGCACCCCGGTGACGATGGACAGCCGCGGGAACACCTCGGTCGTGATCTTGACCCACGAGAGCCGGTCGGGGAACTTCGAGCGGCGGTTGTAGCGCGGGGCGTGCGCGGCGATCAGCCTCAGCTCCAGCACGTCCGCCTCCAGCTGGGTCTGGCACGGGATCGTCTCGACCCCGGTGGCCAGCCGGACCATCTCGTCCATCCGCCGGCGCTTCTCGGCCGCGGTGAAGTAGGTGCGCACCCGGGCACGCAGGTTCTTGGACTTGCCCACGTAGAGGACGTGCCGCTGGGCCTCGCCTCCGGGCGACCTCGGACCCGCCTCGTGCTCGGCCACGAAGAGGTAGACCCCCGCCGTCTCGGGCAGCCCGGCCGCCCAGGTGCGCTTGGAGCGCCGCTGCGGGGAGACCTGCCGGCTGAACTCCTGCAGGTCCTCCAGGGTGTGGACGCCGAGGTTGCCCACCCGCTCCATCAGCCCGTGCAGCACGTCGACCGTGGCCTGGGCGTCGGTGAGGGCGCGGTGGTTGGGGGTCACCGTCGTCCGGAAGTGGCGAGCCAGCGTCCCGAGCTTGCAGTTGGGCACCTCGTCGCGCAGCAGGATGACGCGCGCCAGCGTGGCCGTGTCGAGGACGGGCCAGCGGGGGTACGGGTAGCCGAGCGCCTCGCAGGCCCGGCGCAGGAAGCCGGTGTCGAAGGGCGCGTTGTGCGCGACGACCACCGTGCCCTGCGCGAAGGCGAGGAAGGCCGGCAGCACCTCGCGCAGCGTCGGGGCACCGGCGACCATCGAGTTCGTGATGCCGGTGAGCACCGCGATGAGCGGCGGCACGTGCGTCCGCGGGTTGACCAGCGTCTGGAACTCGCCGAGCACCTCGCCCGCGCGCACCTTGACGGCGCCGATCTCGGTGATCCGGTCGGTCTCCGCCCCGCCGGTCGTCTCCAGGTCGACCACGCAGTAGGTGAGGTCCGGCAGCGGGGTGCCGAGGTCGTCGAAGCTCGCCTGCGCAGCCGAGGGGGTCATGGCGCGAGACCGTACGGGTCGGCTCCGACAGATATCGACGACGTGCTCGCACACCTGTTCGAGAGGCGTGCCGGGCGCGAACCAGACCACACCCCTCAGGCGCGGGCGAGCACCTCGCCGTGGGGCACCAGGAACCAGGCGCGCGGGTCCCGCCCGAAGGTCAGCCAGCCCTCGGCGAGGCGGCCCAGCTCGTCGCGGTCGGCCAGGCCGTGCGCCAGCGCCGAGGTGGCGAAGGAGGACTCGGTCAGGCGCTCGGCCCACGTCCCGGTCCACCAGGCGAGGTCCTCCGCGGAGGCGTAGCACCACACCGAGCCGGTCGCCGTGACGTCGCCGAAGCCCGCCTCGAGGGCCCACGACTTGACCCGCCGGCCCGCGTCCGGCTCGCCGCCGTTGCGCCGGGCGATCGCCTCGTAGAGGGCCAGCCAGCGCGTCAGCGCCCCGCTCTCGGGGAACCAGGTCATGGTCGCGTAGTCGGCGTCGCGCACCGCGACGATGCCACCCGGGCGGCAGACCCGGCGCATCTCGCGCAGCGCGGCGACGGGGTCGGCCAGGTGCTGCAGGACCTGGTGGGCGTGCACGACGTCGTACGTGTCGTCGGGGGCGTCCAGCGCGTAGACGTCGCCCAGCGCGATCCGCACGTTCGTCGCGCCCCGGCTCGTGACGAGCTCCTGGGCCGCGGCCACGGCGGCGGGCGCGGGGTCGAGGCCGACGACCTGGCCCACCCGTGAGGCCAGGTCGACCGTGATGGTCCCGGGCCCGGCGCCGACGTCCAGCAGGACGTCGTCGGGACGCAGGTGCGGGAGCAGATAGGCCGCGGAGCTCTCCGCCGTGCGTCGGCCGTGGGCCGCGAGGACCGAGGCGTGGTGACCGTGCGAGTAGGTCTCGCGCGGCGCCTCCGCCCGTCCTGGGTCGGGTGCCGGCCGGTCCGCCTCGGTGCTGCTCACGGGCCGAGTCTCCCAGGACTGTCAGTGGGGGTCGCCAGAGTGTTCGTCGGCGGGTCGGTGACGAGAGGGGACGTCACCGACCACGCCGACCAGGCACCGCACAGACGCCGGCGCGACCGGCTCGACCAGGGGAGAGACCACGATGAGCCAGCGGAGCACCCTGCACGTCGACTGCGACTCCTGCTCGGCGCGGGGGCCGGCCTGCACGGACTGCGTCGTCACCGTCCTGCTCGGGATCCCCGGGCCGCGGGTCGACCTCGACGGTGACGAGCAGCAGGCGCTGTCCGCGCTCGCGGGGTCCGGGCTGGTGCCGCCGCTGCGCCTCGTCCCCACAGCGAGACCCGTCCGGAGCGTCCCGGCGCCGGCGCCCGCGGACTGGGAGGGCCTCGACGACCCAGACATCTTCGCCGGTCACCTGACGGGCTCGGAGGGGTAGGCGGGGTTTGCCAGTGACCAAACCGTGATCTAACCTGAGCGAGCCGATGCACTTGAACGGTTGACGAACCCGATGACAAGGGTGTCGATCACGCTTCGGCAACGCTGTGAACTTCCTCGCTCCAGGGGCGCCCGCCGTGAGTGTCGGGCACACTGGTGGTCCGGGGACCAGGACGAGTCCTGGGCACAGGATCGTTCCGGACCGTCGGCGTGCGCGCAGACGGGACCGGATGCAGTCAGACGAAGGGGTTAGACCGCGTGTTCCCACGCCTCCGCGAGACCAGAGGTGCCACCCGAGGGGTGGCGCTCGGGCTCACGAGCCTGGCGCTCGGCGCTGCGATGTTCGTCGGCCCCGCGTCGACCGCCTTCGCGGACCCGGCCGTGACCATCGCCGAGGCGAAGGCGCAGATCGAGCAGCTCCAGGTCGACGCCGAGGCGCTCGACCAGGACTACCTCGCGGTCAAGCAGCAGGTCGACGCCTCCAAGGCCGACCTCGCTCTCAAGCAGCAGGACGCGCAGACGCAGGCCCAGAAGGTCGACGCGCTGCGCAAGCAGGTCGGCCAGGCCGCCCTCGCGCAGTTCCAGGACCGCAACGTCGACACCGCGGCCCAGCTCCTGCTCGACTCCGACACCGAGGGCTTCCTCTCGCAGGTGTCCACGATCGAGAAGGTCGGCGCCAACCAGAACAAGGTGCTGCAGGACTTCCAGCAGCAGCGCGCCAGCCTCACCGACCTGCAGAAGTCGCGGCAGACCGACCTCGTCGCCCTGCAGAAGAAGGAGTCCGACCTCGCCGGCCTCAAGGCCGGTTCGGACAAGAAGCTCACCGAGGCCAAGGCTGTCCTGGACAAGCTGACGACCGAGCAGCAGCAGGCGCTCGCCGCACAGGACAAGAAGCAGACCGAGGACGCCAAGACCCTCGCCGAGAGTGCGCTGGGCACCACGCCCGAGACCGCCGAGCCGGCCGCCGCCGCTGACAGCAGCAAGGGTCAGACGGCGCTCGCCTGGGCCCGCAAGCAGCTCGGCAAGCCCTACCGCTTCGGCGCCACCGGCCCGGGCGCGTACGACTGCTCCGGCCTTACTCTCGGCGCCTGGAAGGCGGCGGGCGTCAGCCTCAACCGCACCTCGCAGGCCCAGTTCCGCAACGGCCGCGCGGTCTCGCGCGACGAGCTCCAGCCGGGCGACCTCGTCTTCTTCTACAGCGGCATCAGCCACGTCGCGCTGTACGTGGGCGACGGTATGATCATCCACGCGCCGCGCCCGGGCTCGACCGTCAAGTACGCCAAGCTCTCGACGATGCCGTTCGCCGGCGCCCGTCGCCCCGCCTGACCCTCACGCTCCGCGCCCGGCGCAACGTCGCCGGCCTGCTGCTCGTCCTGGTCCCGCTCGGGCTCCAGGCCTGCTCCGACCCCAGGTCAGCCCCGGCCGTCGCGGGCAGCCCTGCGTCAGCCGGCACGGTTGGGGCCATCGACACCGCCGACGCGCAGTCGTCGGTCGACCGGCTCTTCGCGGCCGGGGTCGCGGGTGCGCGACCCGACTGGGACGCAGGGGTCCTTGCGACCGACACCGCTGCGGCCGCCCGCCTCTCCGTCCTCTTCGACAACCTCC
>Ga0210040_10011368_pt1 | contig 10084 bp, 10 predicted proteins | sample CryGeyCG12114_NA_FD_185462 | JGI IMG/M metagenome (GOLD analysis project Ga0210040, IMG submission 185462) | Groundwater microbial communities from aquifer - Crystal Geyser CG19_WC_8/21/14_NA (SPAdes) (version 2) | ecosystem: Environmental > Aquatic > Deep subsurface > Groundwater | place: USA...
GTTGCGGTCTATAGTAGGTATAGGTTGGTAGCCCAGTGAGTTTCCCTGACGCATTATAAAACATGGTAAAACATCTTTTTGTATTTTATGTGTAGAGTAACTTTTATATTGCACTAAAAGTTTAGTCGATTTTACTAACATATTAGAATGTTTGCAGAAAAAATCAGTTTGTGATCCTGACAAATTATAAACTTACTGCATTTTGAAAATACAATTATCTTTATTGGCCAGTTTTAAAAATTTTAAATCGTTATAGAAAAAAAGCGAACATTAGGAATTTCATGGAATCACTTTGAGTCGATTTTACTAACATTTTAGAATGTTTTCAGAAAAAATCAGTTTGTGATCCTGACAAATTATAAACTTTCTACATTTTAAAAAAACAACTATCATTATTGGCCAGTTTTACAAATTTTAAATCGTTATAGAAAAATAGCGAACATTAGGAATTTCATGAAATCACTTTTAGTCGATTTCACTAACATATTAGAATGTTTTCAGAAAAAATCAGTTTGTAATCCTGACAAATTATAAACTTACTGCATTTTAAAAATACAACTGTCATTATTGGCCAGTTTTACAAATTTTAAATCGTTATAGAAAAAACTTGATAAAAACTTGATAAAACTTGCCCGAGATAGAGACAATAATGCACTTACTGAACTATTCACAGTAACGCTATTTATTGCTAATAAATAACAATAATTAAACCAAATACAAGTTAAAAAACTTGTTGATACAACTTAGCTGAGCCCAATTCAGGACTCGTGGTGGTGGTCAGTAAACAACAGTCACCTGAAAAAAAAAGCAGTTCACTAGATCAAAACTGTGAGTTATGTTTCAAATCCAAACTGGCATGCGCCTTTGCCCCCAAAACTCCCTAACTTGCAAAAAAAAACTTTACCTCTCGTATTTCTTTGCCACTGTATTGTAAATTTGAGGCACGAACTGTTTCAAATAATCAGGGAACCGTCCGTCTAAGGTGTCAGCAATAGCCCTATAACACTCATTGACGCAATCTAATCCACATCTATCCTGTTCTTATGGTAATTCAGCTATCAAATCAATATATCTGATGCCCAGGGGAGTGGCTAATTCTCTCACATTAGTTGGAATGTTCGCATCAACTGTTGGACGAGAATCTTCAACGATGATTTTCCATTCGTTCTTGTCTTTGTACAAAATGACACACCACGAATGGCCGTAATATTCATTTACATCAAGCCTCTGTCCAACGAACAGTGCAACCGGTTTATTGAAATTTGCCTTGTAGGATTTTAGTTTCCTGACTGCTGTGCCAATTGTGCATGCTTTTCGATCGCAAATTAAGTCCCCAACTTCGTTCTTATACTTGAGGCGCTCTTCATTACTTTTGAAAAGGACCAGGTTGTGAAACCATGCGCCATTTTCTGTGCAAATAAAAGCGGAGCCATGTTTGCTGGTCTCCAAACCTACAGCTCCGTTTTTCAATATGTTTTCTAAAAACTGACGATAAAGAACAACTTCATTATCTGTGATGGCATGCAAAGGGAGATGTGGTAAACGTAATGCAACGTTATCAAAAATTCTTTTTGCTTCACGATAACGAGAGGACTTTTTAAATTATTTTTAAGAGTTTTGCGATTTAAATAATTCGGTTTGGACAGTGAAGAATTCTAAAAGGTGAATTTTATCCTCCTTTGAAATCAAACATTGAATCAACAAAACTTATGTAACCAGTAACTATAGCAACTTTTTTTACAAGATTCAAAATCATGATAAAAGTAACCAATAATAATAGTCGTATATTTAAAATGCAGTAAGTTTATAATTTGTCAGGATCACAAACTGATTTTTTCTGAAAACATTCTAATATGTTAGTAAAATCGACTAAAAGTGATTTCATGAAATTCCTAATGTTCGCTTTTTTTCTATACCGATTTAAAATTTGTAAAACTGGCCAATAATGATACTTGTATTTTCAAAATGCAGTAAGTTTATAACTTGTCAGGATCACAAACTGATTTTTTCTGAAAACATTCTAATATGTTAGTAAAATCGACTAAAAGTGATTTCATGAATTCCTAATGTTCTTTTTTTTCTAAAGCGATTTAAAATTGGAAAAAATTGGAAATGGATTCAAGTGGAAACTTGAGTATTTCGGGTTTCAAATTTAACTTATCAACTATCAAAGGCCTATCAACTATGGATAAAACACTGAATTTCAAATCATTGCTAGAAGTTTTTCAGCGCTTTGATTTCAAAAATTAACTAGTAAAAAAAAATAGACAGTGAAACACACATTTTCATCATTGAGAAGAAATCTGATGGTCACAACAAAACTTAAATACATCAACAATATTATTATTATGGGCTAAAAGTAAAGCTTACCATGAGTACCATGTTAAAAAGTACCATGTTCAGGGGTTCGCAGAAGTGTTTCAGCGGACTGAAGCTTGAAACTTTTAGCTTGTGCGCTTCTAATCATATCCGTTCTTCTTCCATGCAGTATATTTTTCAAAAAAATAGTGAAATCGACTAAAAGTGATTTCATGAAACTCCTAATGATTCCTAGGAGTGATTCACCAGGCCCATAAACACACTAGTTGTTACGAAAAAGAGTATAAAGGAGTGAAAAAGTGCAGATTTGGTATGCCTCATCCACCGATGCTTAATACAAAGATTCTTCTTCCTTTTCCAAAAGATGTGCCTGTCAACGTCAAAACTCGAAGTGCAAATGATCTTGACGGCATTAAAATTGGTGTAAATCATTCTCTTGGAAAATTAGATGTAACATATACTCAATTTCTGGAGCATTTGGGGATGGACGAGCATCGCTATATAATTGCGATCAGAAGTGGAATCAATAGACCCACAGTATTTTTGAAACGTCAACTAAAAGACGCGTTTATCAATGCTTACAACCCAGAATTGGCTAGAGCATGCAAAAACAACATGGACATTCAATTCATCTTGGACCCCTATGCGTGCAGCAAGTATTGTGCCGCTTACGTGAGTAAATCATGTCGTGGGATGTCACAGCTCATAAATGAAGTTGCCAAAGAAGTTAAATCCGGAATTTTTTCATCTATTGAAAAATTAAGAAAGTTTGGACGGGTCTTCTTAGGAGGCACAGAAGTTGGCTCGCTAATTTAATTCTGTCGGTTTTAATTTTAAAAAATTGCAACAGTGTGCAAATAAGGCTGGTAATACTGAAAAGTGTTCTTTAATGACGGAAAATGATGACAGTAGTTGATTAAAATTAAAAAACTAACTTAAAAATGGAAAACACGCAAGCTTTTTTTTTTTAAAAAAAAAGCAGCGATAAACATCAATGTCTTGTGATGAAAAAAAGACTGCGATGGACGATTGAAATTATAGAATAGCTTAAAAGATTGAAACAAAAAGAGAATTTTTGGGTATAAAAAAGTGTAAAAGTGCCGAGCGTAAATATGCAATGTAGAGCAACAATCATTGCAATAGAAAAACTGTTGGATTACAGGTATGTACGAAAGTGATTGTACGTGGATGACACAGCCAAATATTTGTATGCACAAAATAAACATCAGTGTTAAATGATAGTATGAGAGACGGGACTAAAAAACTAGAGGCAAAAAAAGTTAGCTTTGTATGCAAGTTCAATACAGACACAGTTTGGTTTATTTACTCACACTTTAATCAGACTGATCCCTTATGGTGTTCACAGTGTAATAGGCCGGTGCAAGTTGAGCCGATAAAAAATCTTTTTTGTTGGAAATCAGTTTAATCTCATTTTCGGAGTTTACACAAGGATTGTTGTATACAAAAGGTACGTTCATTTGATATTTGGAAGTAAAAATAGGTGAGAAATTGAACGGATTAAATTTGTCTGTGAAAACTGTTAAGCTAGAAGTATGGAGAGAACCGAAACTTCGAATATTTTTTTTGAATTGAGAAGCAAAAACAGGAACATATGTTCCAGTTACACAGACCGAATTTTCATGTTGTTCCACAACAACACAAATATTTAAAAAAGTTTCAAGTCGTCGTGTTACCTGTATATAAGTATATTCAAAGATTTGATTGCATGTTTTGAAATATTCTGTCAATATTTCAATTTCAGGAGATTTATTGTTATCAAAGAGTTCGTAAAATTTTTCTATTGTAAGAAGTGTGTGATGAATGTTTTCATTGTACAACACATAGAGGTCAATTTATCTAGCTAAACTGTACATTTTTGGTTAGCAGTTAAAAGTTTTAAAAAATAAATTTCCATATGCAGTACATTTTTGGTGTGTAAACAATTTGTGGATTCCAAACTCGGGAATGTTTTGACGGGGATTGAGTACTTGTGTTCATGGTGAACAGTTTTAACTTTACGTCTGTAAAAATTGTCCACTTCCTGTTTCCATACTTTACAAACCACTCTCATTTTGACGAGTTCGCGCGGGTTAATCATTGACAAAATGATTAGTAAAATCTGTAATACAATAAATATGCATAATAGTAACGTGGTTGTAAAATAATGAAAAATATTTATTACCTCAGGGACTAACAAAGGATTCATAGCGCTGAGTTGAGCTGTTTACGATGCCACAATCACGATGGTGCCACAGAGAAGTACGCAAATAGCAAAGTGATTGAGTCTTCGTTAAATGGCGTGATTTAGTAATGTGAACTTTTTTCGTAGAGTCGCTGCTTTTATTGTGGCTTACAATCAAGTTGTTTCGCAACTATAGACAGACATATTGTAACGGAGCACACCTGCGAGCAGTGTGGTCAAAGATTTAACGACCCCACTGTAGACCATGAGTGTAATATAATACAATTTGGGGGAGGAATAAATCAAGTGAACATAGAACCATGGACAATTGCACAAGAGGCACATTTGGGTGTGTTTCGTGTGTTTTAACTCACTATTTCTGGGGAAATATCTGACGGAATTGTGGATACACCAAAAATGAAACGAATATTGTTCGGTTACTTCGCTCAATTTTAGAAACTCAGGGAGGTTCTAGAATTCAAATTAAGTACGTTGTTGATTTGGAAAAGGAAAACAACGACGAAGTGCGTCACAATGTTTATTTAGACGGTTTATTTCACGTAATGCTGTATCCCTCAGCAATACAAGAAATCCTAATTAGCTCGATATCGAATATTATTGAGCAACTGAACATATTTAACAACAACGGAAGTGGCTGGACTCTAAAATAAATCAAAACTATATATATTGAATGCGCAGAATACATTCCCATTCGCGGTGGGATATGTCCAAAAACCTTGGAAATTCCAACAGTGTTAAAAAAGCGGAAGGGTCTTTTCAATATTAGATGCCATGCAAAAGATTGTTTCAAGTATTGTATAGTTTGCTCATTTTTGGGTTTTAAAACTAAAAGAGAAGCGGAAACTATGGCAAGATATAAATCGTTTTTCATAAAAAACAGTAGCGATAACTTTATAAATTTTTCCACTCTTTCAGAAGATGGAGTGTCGTTACAAGATATTAGACGTTTTGAGTGCGTTAATGAAGAATTTTCAGTAAATGTATTTAGTTATGATAAAGTGGGCATCAAATATGTTTATTTTCCGCTAAGGCTGTGTAAAAGAGTTAAAAAACACCACACAGATCTTTTGATGACATATGACAATAACAACGACATGGAGCACTATATGTATATAGTACATTTTGACAGTTTTATGAGATATGCTAACAATATTCAAAAACAATATTACTGCAAGTCGTGTATGCAATCCTTTTCAAGATCACAACCAAGGGATAAGCATCAGAAAGATTGCTTCGGAACGATAAATCAAAATCTTGAGTTTCCGAAATCTTCGCATATGAATTTAAAATTGTGTGACTATGATTTTCGGTATCCAATGTTTGTAGTGGCGGATTTCGAGTGTTTTATGGATGAACAAAATACAAAGTCGTCCAAAATTGGGTTTTTCACAACTTTAGAAAAAAAGCATATTGTGGCATCGTACTGTTGGGTCTTAGTGAGAGACGGATTAGTTGTAAAACATCGGTTTTATTTCGAGAAAGACGCTGCTGAAAAGTTTGTTTTAGAAATGATCGAACTAGCTGAATATTTTTTGTCTTCGATTCAAACAAACAGAAAGCACTTTTATGCCACCAGCGATGATGTAAAAAATTTTTTGAACAATCCAAATTGTGAAATTTGTGGAACAATAATAAACAGTGTGCAAAATGATTTTAATGGGATAATACCACACTTACACCACAATCATAGCTCTGTATCTTATAAAGGAGGTGGATGTATTATAGGGAAAACTCATGACAGTTGTAATAGAAAAAGTCGTGCTTAATTCCAATTACCGGTGTTATTTAACAACTTTGGTCGTTATGACTCAAAAATTATTATCCAAGCATTGCACAAATGTAAAATTAGTCAAATTAAAGTATTAGCTAAATCTTCGGAAGATACGCTGTGCATTGTCTTAAACAACAAAGTGAGAATTTTAGACTCATTGGCACATTTAACACACCCTTTGAGTAAATTATCAGATGCAATGGACAGAAATGAATTTTTCGTGACAAGCAGCGTTTTCGCCAAGTATGACAAAGTCTTGACTATTTTAATGAAAAAACAACTGATGTGTTACGAATATTTGAGTTTTGAAAATATTGATCTAGAAAGATTAAGTCGACCATCCAAAGAACATTTTATATCTTCCCTAAACGGAAATGTAGTTGGTGATCAAGAATGGGAAGATGCAAACAGAATTTATCGATATTTCAAGTGTAAAAATTTAAGAGACTATCTCAGGATTTATAACATACTAGATTGCACTTTACTGTGTGACATTATTTGCAAATATCGTAGTGATTGCTTGAAAAATTTTAAAGTTGATCTATTACAATTTGTGAGCTCTCCTAGTTTGATTTGCTATGATTGAAGCAAAAAAGCCTGTGCAGTACATAAGAGATCCCGAAATGTACAGAATTGTGAAAAATTCTATTCATGGTGGTATGGTGTTTGTCAATAAGCGTCATGAAAAATCAAATTTTTCTGAAATGATTGAATATGACAAAGCTTCACCCACCAAACATATTTTATTTTGTGACGTCAACTCATTATATTCCTATGCCCTGCGTCTGCCACTACCAATCGACGATTTTGCGTTTATGACAATGGAAGAAATTCACAATTTTGATGTAATGGAAATTCCTGTAGATGGAAGCCGTGGATATCTGGTGACTGCTGACATAAGTATTCCTAACGCGCTCCATGACATGTTAGATAAAATGCCACCAGCACCAGAAAGAATTTTTTTATCTCCACAAGAATTATCACAAGGACAAAGACAACTTATTGAGGAATTCAAAAGCGTGATTTCGCATCCTCTAAGAACTGAAAAACTGATTTTAAATCTTTATGACAAAAAAGAATACACAGTTCATCACAAAACGCTACAAACCTATATCAGATTAGGAGCGAGACTTGGAAAAATTCATAGTGTTATTTCTTTTACACAAAATCCCAATTTCCGTGACTATGTGGACTTTGTTATATCTGAAAGAATTCAGGCGGCTGACGAAGTAACTAAACTAATAAAGACACTTCAACTAAATTCCTTGTATGGTGCTGTGGGTAGAGACAAGGCTAGGGAAATAAATTTACAAATCAAATTTTAATTTAGTGCTTAGTCATTCGAAAGTGAATTAAATTTTTACAAATGCATTTGATTGCGATTATAATTGGATAGTAATGAGTCAACACTTTTTTATATTTAAAGGCCATTTCTTTTCGGATTATTTCATCAACCACGGCTACACAAAAGAGTGTAAAAAATTCTGTGTAGTTATGTGCTTGTGACTTTCTCAAAATTTAAAAATGATTTCCTTATTTAATACTGATTTTCGACTAAATAAATACATTGAAAGTGTTAAATCTCAAGGACTTGAGTACCACGAATTTAAGTATCCCTAATAGCCACAAGCTTTTTGTTTTATTTTACAACTACATCATTTTGGTAATTTTTGATTTCAGACTGCAAACTCCACCAGACTGCAGGCGTATGCAACTGAGCCAAGTGACATTGCTACGCAAAAATTCGCAAAATTAGCGAATAATGTAGGACATTAAACTATCCGCTTTGTCTGTGTGTATGTGTGTGTGTGTATTAGTCTGTAGTTTAGGCAACACATTGAATATATTTCCTTCATTTATCACTGCACCGTAAGCATTGTACTGTAAATGATCCATCGACAAAAAAAATTTAAATTCAAAGCCTCTGAACCTTTGGGTTGGATGCAAAAATTGTGAATGCGTGTATGGTTGAATTTTCAGTTTTTTTATTTTCATCTCGCTTACTAAACAACTTTTATAATTTTCAATTCTAAACTGCTACAAGTTCCATCGGAGGCGTAGAGTTGGAGACTGAAAAAGAGCCGGATCATGTTGCTACGCAAATAATCAACACTACACCAAAGAATGTAAAATGACAAACAAAATAATTTGTGTGTATGTGTGTAGTTATATGTTTGTGGTTTCAGCAAAACTTTAAACTTGATTTCCCCACTTATTGCAGGGCGCTTATGAAACGAGTGCGTTAAACACACCAGAGTCTTCAGATGCCGGAGCGAAAAATTTCCTGGACTATATAAAAGTGAGTGTTGTAAATTGTTTAATCTCCGTTTGAATTTATTTCTTTGCCAACTAGAAAAGTTTGCTTGTTGAAATTTGCAGACTGAAAGTTCTATCCTACCAGTAGCGGTGAAACCTCGGGTCCAAATGTTTTCGCAACTGAACAACGTGACAGACATCAGAGTTAGTTCAAATTTGATCGGCAGCCCTACAGGCTGCCCCACGCGCCGGGCCGGGCGGCGGGGAGCGGCTGGCGGCATTGGCGGCATCGCCGCCGATCCGCCAGACGCAAATTTTTACTTATTTCTTTAATTTTTCACATGTTTAGATGATCCTGAGAAAGCAGAGAAGGTTACGGGCGGCTTGTCGTATGCACAAAATAATGAGTGTGTATATGAAAAAGAATTCAGCGCATACGGAATGGTTCAAATGGTTTCAAACTAATCCCATGAAAAATAAAGATGAAGAATGCAACAAGTTAATCAACATCAGGTGACAATTCAAATTATTATTCTAAACATAAATTTCAATTTGTAAAAGAATTTTTATGAATATGATGCACACATTTATGATTGTTTTTTTGGGGGCGGCTGGGGCGTCGGCGGCGTCGCCGCCGATCCGCCATGCGCCAATTTTTTATGCAGTTATTTAATCCGTAATAATTTTTAGATAATTTTGAGAGGAGAGTGGAACGATTGAAATGTCATAAAAACCTGATTATCATTGCAAATAAAATAAAACTTTCTCATCATATAAACGATTCCATGTATTTATTGATGCACATTCCACACTTTTAGCTACTCCTTTTTTGCAACTCGCTGTTTGCATGTACAATAAAAAAAAGTGCATCGTATAGACAATTTATTACTGACATGATTTATTACATTTAGTAATACACAAATGCAACGTTAAATCATTTTTTCTTTTTGACTCTTTTAGCGATTGGCTGTTTGTCTTCTTCGTCGTCAGCGTCGCTAACTGTGAGAATTTCTTAAAAATTCTCTTCACAATCAAAATTTCTCTCAAGTTGTGGATTTTGTTTTGTTTGTTTTTTCTCTTCTTTAGGGTCCGTTCTTTTTCCTACCGCCGAGTCTTCTTTTATTTTTTTTTGTCTTTTTCCCTCTCACTCTCACACGGATCAATTTCTTCATCCACATCATCAGCCCTGGCTGTCATATGATACATTTCTGAAAATAATTACGTAAGGTTAGATATAATAATAAACCTCAGCAAGGGTATACCGACGAAGCCGGGTTATTAGGAATTATTTATATTAATATTACAAAAAACCAGTAATAATAATTAGGGGTTTTTATCGTTTTTCGGTAGTCTCATCAGCTAGTCTTTCTCTGTTCACCAACTTGCAATCGCAAATGGAATCATCACCCCGTTCCAAACAGAGTTTACTAACACAAATTTCATCTTGCGTTTTCAGGTGATTTTAGCTTTAACATGTGCAGCATAGGGCGCTCCCGTTGGTAATTACCTGACTCAGCCTTCGGCTTCGTAACAAG
>Ga0210040_10011370_pt1 | contig 10084 bp, 6 predicted proteins | sample CryGeyCG12114_NA_FD_185462 | JGI IMG/M metagenome (GOLD analysis project Ga0210040, IMG submission 185462) | Groundwater microbial communities from aquifer - Crystal Geyser CG19_WC_8/21/14_NA (SPAdes) (version 2) | ecosystem: Environmental > Aquatic > Deep subsurface > Groundwater | place: USA...
TTTGCTACGGCTTTGGGTAATGTGGTATCGGATATTAACCTTAAAATAAATAAAAACACGAATGCTTCTTCCTATAATGGGTACCTGAAAACAAATAATTTCTATTTAGGTAAATTGCTGGGCAATGAACAGTTGGTTTCTACCATCAGTTTAGATGGCCGGATAAAAGGCACTGGTTTTAATTTAAATATCGCCACTGCCACTTTAGACGCTAAAATTGCAGCAGTTCGGGTGAAGGGTTACAATTATCGCAATTTGACTACCAAGGGCACCTTTAAAAACCAAATCTTTACCGGTAACATCGTTATCCGGGACCCTAATATAAATTTATCGACGCAGGGCGAGGTGAATCTGAACCCCAAAACCCCCTCTTTTAATCTGATAGCCGATATAAACCAAATAAATTTTAAAACATTAGGTTTAACGAAAGAAGATATCCGATTAAAAACGCAGGCTAGTCTAAATTTTAAAGGATTAAAATTAGAAGATATTCTGGGTCAGGGATTGTTTTACAACACCACGTTAACCCTTAATCAAAATACCATTCAATTAGATTCTGTTGCTTTAAGCTCCGCAAAATTAAACGAACAGAGAACAATACAGGTAAAATCTGACCTGGCCGATATGTATGCTTCCGGCAATTGGAACTATAATACTTTAATAAAGGATTTGCAGGTACTCATTAAAGAATACCAACTTAATTTCGAAAGCAACGACCCGGTTATTACGGCTTATTACCAGCATAAAGCCAGGCGCCAACCGCAGGAATATAACCTGGAGTATAGCCTCAACCTGAAAAAAATAAACCCCGTGGTGCAGGCCTTTGTACCGCAGTTAAAAATTGCTCGAAATACCCGTTTAGAAGGTTCTTTCCGGCAGGGTCCCAATGCTATCTTCTCTTTAAGGGGTTATGCCGATACTATTTATTACGGCAACAGTACTTTCTACCAGAACAATATCGATATTAATACCTCTAAACTGCCGTACAGTCGCGATGTACTCGCCAATGCCAGTGTTACTTCGCTGCGGCAAACACTAACTACCGGCACTACCACGGAAAATTTGTTTTTAGAAGGCGTGTGGAGCAACCAGACTATCTTATTTAATTCTACCCTGGCCCAATCCAATACTACAAACAAAGCCAATATCAGCGGGCGCCTGGCTTTTCTGGAAAACCGGCTCCAGGTGGTTTTTGATTCTTCCGATATTTTGGTGTTGGATCAGGTTTGGAGCATTACCCCCAATAATATTATCCAAATATCCGAAGCCGGCAAAGAAATTAACTTCCAGGATTTTGTAATTTCCCACCAAAACCAGCAGATTAGTATTGGCGGCATGATATCGCAAAATCCCAACGAGGAGCTGAGCGTTAAAGTTGATAATTTCCGGCTTGAAAATCTGAAACCCTTAACCAACCTAAAACTGAAAGGTTTACTGAATGCCTCGGTGAATGCCCGGAACTTTTTTAAAATACCCATTATCAGCAGCACTTTTATTGCCGATTCAGTAGTACTGGATACCTTTTTGGTGGGCACGGTGGCCGGTCAGACAAATTGGGATAACCGCCAGAACCGGTTGGGAGTAGATATGGGCATTACCCGCCATAACATGAAGGTGCTAAACCTTACCGGTTATTACAACCCCAGCCAAGAAACAGATCAGCTCGATTTATTGGCGGTAATGGACGAAGCGCCGGTTAAACTGGTAGATCCCATACTTAAAACTTTATTTTCTGATCTGGGAGGCACCATGCAGGGACGCATTAAACTGAATGGTAAGTTAAAAGCTCCTATTCTGGAAGGATCGGTTTTGGTTACCGACGGCCGTTTCAATTTTACCTACCTGAATACGGTTTACACCTTTACCGACCGGATTTACTTTACCGAAAATGATATCACCTTCCGTAATATACGCCTGCGCGATAACCTAAATAATACCGGTACCATTAGCGGCAGTATTATACACCAGGGTTTTAAAGACATGATCCTGGATTTAAGGGGAGAATTTCAGAAATTAATGGTTTTAAACACTACCCGGCAGAACAATGAACTTTACTACGGTACGGCCATTGCCACCGGTTCGGCAACAGTGCTGGGCCCTCCCTCCGACCTGGTTATCAATATTGATGCCCGCAGTGAAGCCGGAACCCGGATGTATATTCCTTTGGATAATAATGCCAAAGTAACCCGGCAGAGTTTTATTCATTTTGTTAATCGCAATATTCCGGATACTATTACGACCACCACCGCTTTAAAAGCCCGCAACCAGGTAAACTTGGCGGGTATTAACATGAACTTTAATTTGAATATAACCCCGGATGCTTACATCGAAATTATCCTGGACCAGAGCACGGGCGATATTGTACGGGGCGCCGGCAACGGCCGGGTTAGAATGGAGATTGATACCCGCGGTGAATTTACCATGGATGGGCAAGTAGAAATTACCCGGGGGGCTTATAATTTCACCCTGTATAATATCATCAACAAAGAATTTATTATCCGGCCCGGAGGTACCATTACCTGGAACGGCGACCCTTATACCGGTATTATGGATATTACGGCCACTTATACCCAAACTGTACCTATTCCGGCTTCCTTAGGAGTGGCTACCAGCAATGTCCGGGTACCGGTTACGGCCGTTATGGACCTGGAAGGGCAATTATTAACGCCTCAGATAAACCTGGGCCTGGAGTTTAACAATACCCCCTCCGACATAGAGGCCCAGATAGCTTCTTACCTGGCCGATATCCGGAATGACCAGGATGAACTAAACCGACAAGTTTTCAGTCTGCTCATTTTAAAACGGCTATCGGACCGGAACACCATCGGCACCACCACCGGTGGCGCCGGGCAAGCCGTGCAGCAAGGCATTTACGGCAGTTTGAGCGAGCTAATTACCAATCAGTTAGGCAACTGGCTATCCCAGCTGGATGCCAATTTGGAAGTGGATATTGGTATGCAGTCAACTTTTAACTCCAATGCCGTAGACGACATAGCATTGCGTAATTTGCAGGTAAGGCTCAGTTACAGCTTATTAGAAGGCCGTTTGCGGGTATCGCGCGAAGGCGGCCTTACGAACTACAATGATCCGATTACGGCCAATGGTTATAATAATAATTCGATAGCCGGCGACTGGCGGGTAGAGTATTACCTGGGGCAGAATGGTAAACTACGGGCCCGTATGGAATACATTACTTCGCAACGACAGTTTTATACTTTTACAACTTCTAACACGGCTATAACCCGCGGCAGTATTTTACACACGGAGCAATTTGATAATTTACGGGAATTATTTGGGCGCCGGCGGCTGCGCCGCCGTTACCGGCAACAGGAAAAAGTTACATTACCGCTAGACTCCGATCCGCGTTTCGATACGATGCGCTAATGTTTCCTTTTCTACTGTAAATTTTATTCTTAGTTTTGCAGTAATTCTGTTGGTATGGCAAGTAATCAGATTAAACCTTCCCGAAAAAAAAAGCTTGGCAGCTATCCGCACGCCATGGTTATATTTAGCATTACGCTGGCCTTGTTTGTAATGGGGCTGTTTGGGTTATTGCTGATACACGCGGGCAAATTATCTGGTTTGGTAAAAGAAAGTATCGAGATGCAAGTATACTTGGACCGGGATTTATCCGAAACCCAATTGGTTACCTTAAAAAAAGCTTTTTCAAAGAAAGAATACATTGCTTACAAAGGCAAAGAGGCGCAGGTACGCTTTTACTCTAAAGAAGAAGGTGCCAAAGAATTTATAAAAGAAACCGGTGAAGATTTCCTGGCCTTTCTGGGCGAAAACCCGTTGCGCGATGCTTATATATTAAAAATAAACCCGGACTTTGCAGACTCGCAAAACCTAAACAAAATAAAAGCTGACTTGCAGGATATACCGGGCGTTTTCGAAGTGCAATACGTAGCCAGCCTCATTGAGTCTATTAATAAGAACCTGCGAAAATTAAGTATTGTTTTACTGAGTTTTGCCGGTATTTTAATATTAGCCGTTATTATTCTCATAAATAATACCGTTAAGTTAGCTTTGTTTTCGCAGCGTTTTTTAATCAGGAGTATGCAGTTGGTAGGCGCTACTTCCGGATTCATACAAAAGCCGTTTCTAAACCGGGCTACCTTACAGGGTATTATCAGTGCTTTATTAGCTTGTATGTTATTGTTTGCGTTGCTGCAATACAGCTATTATCAGCTTAACGAATTATACGTGCTGCGCGACGAAATGCAGATTGCCATTCTGTTTGGCGCTTTAATTATTCTGGGCAGCATCCTGGGTTTTTTCAGTTCCTACCGGGCCGTTAGGAAATACCTAGGCATGTCTTTAGATGAATTGTATTAGCTGTTCGATTTTCGATTGTTCGATGTTCGACAATAAGAGTAAATTCTAACTTTTGTAAATTAAATTTTATCAATAATATCATTTAATTCTATTGGATCATCTTGTGAACAATCCAAAATCGAACATCTAACAATCGAATATCTTAAAAAAGAAAATGGATAATAAAAATCATTTTGCCTTTGGCCGGAAAAATTACCTGCTCATGTTTGCCGGTATAGCAGTATTAGCTATTGGCTTTTTTATCATGACTTTAGATACCGAACCTTACGGCTTAGGCTTTATGGGCTTAACCTTAGGTCCCATCCTGGTATTTATCGGATTTATTATTGAGTTTTTTGCCATCATGATTAAAGATCATAAAAACGTATAAATGAATTGGTGGCAAGTTATTATCCTGGCTATAGTAGAAGGATTAACAGAATTTTTACCGGTTTCTTCCACGGGGCACATGATTATCGCCTCGAGTTTATTGGGTATTAGCCAGTTAGAATTTACTGGTATTTTTATCACCAGCATTCAATTGGGAGCTATTCTTTCGGTGGTATTTCTTTACTGGCGTCGTTTTCTGCAATCTTTTAATTTTTACCTTAAACTTTTCGTGGGTTTTCTGCCTTTCGGAATCGTTGGTTTTTTGTTAAAAGACATAGTAGAAGAATTGCTGAAAAGCGTTACCGTAGTAGCCATCATGTTGGTCTTGGGCGGTATTGTTTTACTTTTTATCGATCAGTATTTCAATCGGGCTTCCAAATCCGAATCGGAGCCTACTTTTAAACAAGCGTTTTTAGTCGGGTTATTTCAGTGCCTGGCTTTGTTGCCGGGTATTTCCCGCTCGGCCGCTACCATAGTCGGTGGTTTAACCCAAGGCTTAAACCGTAAAAGTGCTGCTGAATTTTCTTTTTTACTGGCCGTACCAACCATGTTTGTTATTACGGCTTACCAGATGTTTAAAAGTTACCAACTTATCCGGCCCGAAGATATGAAAATGCTTCTTTGGGGAAATATTATTTCTTTTCTGGTAGCCATTGTGGCCATTAAGTATTTTGTAGATTTCCTGACCAAATACGGATTTCGGGTTTTTGGTATCTACCGTATTTTTGTTGGTGTTTTGATCCTGGTTTTACTGGCCCTGGGTTTTGATTTAAATTTAGTATAATGAATTTTGATTTCGAAACCGGCGAAATACTTCTGGTTAATAAACCCTTAACCTGGACTTCGTTTGATGTAGTAAAAAAAGTACGGAATATCTTAAAAGTAAAAAAGATTGGGCATGCCGGCACCCTGGATCCTTTAGCGGAAGGTTTACTCATACTTTGTACCGGTAAGTTTACCAAGAAAATAGAGGAAATTCAGGCCCAGGAAAAAGAATATACCGGCCATTTTACCGTTGGCCAAACTACTCCTTCTTTCGATTTGGAAACCGAAGTAGACACCAATAAAGATTACACCTACCTGACCGAAGCGCAAATCCGGGAAACCGCCAGTAGTTTTATAGGTCAAATAAATCAAATTCCCCCTTTATATTCGGCGGTGAAAATAAACGGCGAGCGGGCTTACACCGTAGCCCGCCGCGGAGACACAGCCGAAATAAAAGCAAAACCGATCCACATTAAAACTTTTGAAATAACCCAGATCGATTTACCTATTATTGCCTTCAAAGTTATCTGTTCCAAAGGTACTTATATCCGGAGTTTGGCCCGTGACTTCGGAACAGCCCTGGGCTGCGGGGCCCATTTATCTAAATTGGTGCGCACTCGTATTGGAGAATATAAGTTGGGTCAAGCTTTAACCATGGAAGATATTCAGAATATCCGCCAACAAATAATGGAAAATGCAAGTCATTCGTGATATCCGGGATTTTCCGCCGCTTTCTTATGCCGTTGTTACCAGCGGCACCTTTGATGGGGTGCATGTAGGGCACCAGAAAATCATACAAAAATTAATAAATCGTACCCGCGAAACCAATGGGCAAAGTGTGGTAATTACGTATTGGCCTCATCCCCGTATTGTTTTAAATCCGGGTAATTCGCCGGTACAGTTATTAAGCACTATTGAAGAACGCATCGCGCAGTTAAACCAATTCCCGATAGATTACCTGCTCATTATTCCGTTTACCCGCGAATTTGCAGCCCTTGATTCCCGGCAGTATGTACAACAAATTTTGCTGGATGCGATTGGCACCAAAGAACTAGTGATTGGCTACGATCATCGGTTTGGTAAAAACCGGGAAGGCAGTTTTGCCTACTTGCAGCAAAACGCGGCCACCTTCGGATTTGTAGTAGAAGAAATTCCGGCCCAGGATATAGATGAAATTACCGTTAGCTCTACCAAGATCCGAAACGCCTTAGAAAAGGGAGATATCCGAACGGCTAATGCTTTTCTAGGACATGCTTATTCTTTAACCGGGCAGGTAGTGCCCGGCAAAAAACTGGGGCGCACCATTGGTTACCCTACGGCCAACATAGAAGTACCCGAAAATTATAAATTAGTACCGGCCCAGGGTATTTACGCGGTACAAGTACGGGTAATGGATAAAACATGGGGCGGGATGCTCAGCATTGGTACAAACCCTACGGTTGGCGGTACCAGCCAAACCATTGAAGTGCATATTTTTGATTTTGATGCGGATATTTACGCCCAAAATATTACATTGTATTTCGTTGATTACATCCGGCCGGAAGAGCACTTTGTCAGTCTGGAGGAGTTAAAAGAAAAATTAGCCGAAGATAAATCCGCTGCCCTATCTCTGTTAAAAGCATTTTAATATAAAGCTCCTATTGTTTTGCCGGTACAGTATAGAACTTTATGCCGGCAATATGCTGTTATCTAAACAACTCATTTTTAATATTACCTAATATAATAGGTTTAATATGGCTGAAAAATCAAAAGAAACTGAACATAAATTAACCCTCCGCCAACTTCGCTTATCCGACTATAAACCTATAAAGGCAATAATGGATACGGTGTATTCGAATTTGGGTGGCTCCTGGACAAAGAAAGAGTTTGAGAATCTTCTCAACGCATTTCCGGAAGGCCAGATTTGTATTACCGATAAAGGCAAAGTTATTGCTGGCGCCTTGAGCATAATTGTTAAATACTCCGATTACGGCGATAAGCACACCTACGACGAGATTGTAGGCAAAGGCGAATTTAATACGCATAATCCTGAAGGTGATACGCTATACGGGGTTGATGTTTTTGTTGATCCGGATTACCGTAATTTGCGTTTGGGAAGGCGCTTGTATGATGCCCGGAAAGAAATATGCGAAAACCTGAACCTACGAGCTATTATTGCCGGAGGCCGCATTCCGGGTTACCAGGAAAATTCAGATAAAATGTCGCCGAAGAAATACATTGAAATGGTGCGGAATAAAGAAATATACGATCCTATTCTCACTTTTCAGCTTAGCAACGATTTCCACGTCCGGAAGATATTGAAGGCGTATATGCCCAGCGATTTAGAATCGAAATCGTACGCCACCTTGCTGGAATGGATTAACGTGTACTATGAGCCCAGCGACGAAATAATCGGGGTACAGAAAAAAGTTGTGCGTATTGGCATTGTGCAGTGGCAAATGCGGGCTCTAACTTCCATCGAAGATTTACTACAGCAGATTGAGTTCTACGTTGATACGGTGAGTTCTTATAAAGCCGATATCATTATGTTCCCGGAGTTCTTCAATGCGCCACTTATGGCCCTTTCCAATGATCCATCGCCTTCGGCAGCCATCCGGACCCTGGCCGACTATACCGATGAAGTGCGTGAGAAGATTATGCACATGGCATTGTCGTATAACATTAATATTATTGCCGGCTCCATGCCCGAGTATAATAACAAGCAGTTGCACAATGTAAGTTATTTGTGCCGCCGCGATGGTACCTGGGACAAGCAATATAAACTGCACGTAACCCCCGACGAAGCCCATTATTGGGGATTGCGCGGTGGTAATAAATTACAGGTATTCGACACCGACATTGGTAAAATTGGTATTCTGATCTGCTACGATGTCGAGTTCCCGGAATTAGCGCGGATGCTTTCGGATGAAGACATGAAGATTTTATTTGTCCCGTACTGGACCGACACTAAAAATGCTTACCTGCGGGTGCGGCGTTGTTCCCAGGCACGGGCCATCGAAAATGAATGTTATGTGGCTATTACCGGCAGCGTAGGTAATTTACCTCGGGTAGAAAACATGGATATTCAATATTCGCAGTCGGCGGTGTTCTCCCCTTCCGATTTTGCCTTTCCGCACGATGCCGTTGTAGCCGAAGCAACTCCTAACACCGAAATGACTTTAATAGCGGATTTAGATTTAGATTTACTGAAAGATTTAAATTCCGGCGGCAGTGTCCGTAACTTACGCGACCGCCGGAAAGATCTTTACAACCTGAGCTGGCTCGCAAAAAAAGAAATAGTAGATACGGTTTTTTAGCTATGAGCGGTTAGCTTTTAGTCTTTAGCCAGCAATAAAAATGGAGCATTAGTCTTTACTGGTGCTCCTTTTTTGATTATGATAATCCGATTGGATAAAGTGAACCATTAAATTTTAAAAATTGATACCTTTGTGGCCTGGAGACTTTTTAACTCCAAACATTAAATCTTAATAGCTAAACGCTAATAGCTAATCGCTAAATATGAGTAAAGAAAAACCAGCTATACCCAAAGGAACCCGCGATTTCAGTCCGCAGGTAGTAGTGAAACGGAACTATATTTTTTCTACTATCCGCAAAACGTTTGAGAAATTTGGTTACCAGCCATTAGAAACGCCGGCCATGGAGAATCTTTCGGTTTTAACGGGTAAATACGGCGAAGAAGGCGATCAGCTTATTTTTAAAATTTTAAATTCCGGCGATTACCTGTCTAAAACTGCGGTGTCGGATTTTGAGCAGGGCAGCAAAGGTATGCTGCGGAAAATATCCGAGAAAGCTTTGCGCTATGATTTAACCGTACCGTTTGCCCGCTACGTGGTCATGAACCGCAACGAAATCACTTTCCCGTTTAAGCGCTACCAGATACAGCCCGTGTGGCGGGCTGACCGTCCGCAACGCGGCCGTTACCGGGAATTTTACCAGTGCGATGCCGATGTAGTAGGTACCAATTCGCTGCTTTGCGAAGCGGAAATTGTGCTGATGATAAATGAGGTTTTGCTTAATTTAGGAATTACCGACTTTACCATTAAGATAAATAATCGGAAAGTTTTAACGGGCATTGCCGAAGTTATTGGCAATAAAGAGCGGGTAGGAGAAATTTGTGTCGCTATTGATAAGCTAGACAAAATCGGCTTAGTTGAAGTAATAAATGAATTAAGTAATAAAGGTTTTGAGGAAAATGATTTAGATACTTTACAACTTATATTAGAAGATTACATAAGTGATAAAGCTTTATCAGACATTCCAATGTTAAGCCATATAAATTCGTTTTCTAATCATTTTTCGAATAGTTCAGCAGGTTTATCAGGTATTAGTGAGCTTAAAGATGTGGTAGATTACCTGGAGAAATTAGATAAATCTGCTCTCACTAGGCTTAAGTTTGATCCTACTTTAGCCCGCGGCCTCTCCTACTACACCGGTTGTATTTTTGAAGTGAAAGTAAACAACGTACAAATGGGCAGCATCAGCGGCGGTGGCCGTTACGATAACCTGACGGGTATGTTTGGTTTACCCGATGTATCGGGCGTGGGCTTTTCTTTTGGCGTAGACCGGATTTACGATGTAATGGAAGAACTCAACCTGTTTGCTGCTTCTGGTC
>Ga0210040_10011371_pt1 | contig 10083 bp, 6 predicted proteins | sample CryGeyCG12114_NA_FD_185462 | JGI IMG/M metagenome (GOLD analysis project Ga0210040, IMG submission 185462) | Groundwater microbial communities from aquifer - Crystal Geyser CG19_WC_8/21/14_NA (SPAdes) (version 2) | ecosystem: Environmental > Aquatic > Deep subsurface > Groundwater | place: USA...
CTGAATTACCTTGGCAACGGCGGCACGTTCGATTTCTACTGCACCGGTGGTGCCCGCATTCGCGGGGCCGTGCCTGCCTCGACACTCGCCTTCGCACCGCTGTGCAAGGTCAATCTCAGCGGCTCGCTGAGTGTGCACCACTTTCTGCCGCACGACGCGTGGACAAAGCAATTGGGCCTCAAGCTGGAGGTCGCCAACCTGACGGACGCGCACCAGCGCGTGCGTGATGCCACGGGCAACGTTCCCTATCGCTATCAGCCGGACCTGCTCGATCCGCTGGGACGCACCGTCACACTGTCCCTGCGCAAGCTGTTCTGAACGCGGAAGGCTGGGCGCTGATCAGTGGCCATTGCCGCTACCCACGCGCCCACAAACCAAAACGCCGTTTGGCTGACCTGAGGCTCACGCTACATGCGAGGATCGTATTGGTACGAATCAGGAATGCGAATTCTAAGATTCCAAAGGTGTCAATAACCATATGAAAAGTCGCGATTCTCTTGGTGCCCCACGAAAACCGGGGCTATATCTGTCAAGAGGCTTGGAACGCCTATCCTTGGGGCTCCCAGCCCCAAAACGGGCGTTTTCCAAAAACCATGGTGTAGGTGGTCTGTCCGCTCGAGCGTCCCGCCCGAGTTACCAAGGGCGACCATGTACGACATTCCCGCATCCACCGTCGAGTTTGCCAACGCAGTGGAAGGCAAGCTCCCTGGTCTCAGCTCCAGCAGCGTCGCGCGAACCCATGCTTTGGCCGGGCGTCAAACGGATTGCGTGATCCCTTTGAGCGGGACACCACCGATCTCAGAGCGAATTTGCGCTCCTGCCTTGTCGACAAGGCTTTCGCCACCCTGACGGCGATCGCCTGCGCGAGCGGCACCGATTGACTTTGCGGTGCTTGCTGAAGAGCAGTGGGGAGGCAACCTCGACAGGCTGCTCGAACTTGGCAAGCTAATCGCCAATGGCGAGCGGGATGAGCTGGACGAAGTCCAAAAGGGCACTGCCGGTTGGCTGGAAAGCCGAACATCAGCGCGGTATCGCGTGCTGAATAGACGAAGTTCTGCTGGACCAGTGCATCGCGCTCCACCGCTCCACAGGCGAGCGATATGAAGGGGGTGTCATTCTTGAAGGGATCATAATCGTGGAGATGCCGATCGAGATTGCCCTTGGTCAGGACGTTCTCAATGTCCGCCGGCGAGATATGTCCGAACTTGCGCCACCAATTCGAGCAAAGGCCTTCGCCGTGTTGCACGCGACGCGCCGCCTTGCCCTCGGAGATGCCGTCGCCTCGCCTCTCGACGCGACCAACAATCCCTTTCACACGGCGTTGGATGTACATGTTAACTTCTCCGCCGCTCGAGCGCGTCCAAAATGAGATTGAAGAGCAGCAGCTTTGCTGCTGCCACTTCCTGTAGGTTGCCCGTCCGCAAAGCCCTACTTCTTGCCGTTGGGCGCGGCCATCCGCGTGCCGAAAGGTCGCTTTTCGTCGGCATGAATAGATGCCTGCTTTCGGGAAGCGCCAATCCGTCCCTGAATGTCGCTCTCTTGGTCGTTGCAGCAGGCACTTACATCCTAAGGTCGGCAGCGTAGCCGGTAAGTTCGAGATAACCTCTGCCCTTGGCGGTCCGAACCGCGCCTTCCCAATAAACGGGCTGTCCGGCGGCGCGAGCATCGACCTCCTGATCCGGGAATACCGGCTGGAGCGGAAAGCGTCGGACGCCATCGGGCAGACGGATGCTCAGCACCTGCCCGACAGGATAAACGGCGCCGGTCCGCGCCGAGCGCCACGTCGCTCTCGGCGTGAACGTCACGTCGCCGGCAGGCAACCGCGTGACCTGTCCGTCGAGTCGGCGATAGGAGCCGCCGGCCCACAGCACCCCTCCGCCCTTGCGGCGGATGCGAAATGCCATCAGCGCGCCGCCATCGTCGAGATTGAGCCCTGTCCAGTCCCAGCCGGCCGCGTCGGGCGCGAGGTAGTCCGACGACCATTCACGATCTAGCCAAGCCTCTCCCGTCACCCGCTCCGACCTGCCGGCGCGAACGACAGTACCGGCCACCGCGAGGTGCGGGACCGAATAGTAATAGCTTGCCTGCTCAGGCCTGGGTCCCTTGCGGCTGTAGCCGTTCTCGCCCTCGGGGAGCGGTGGCTGGGTGGCCCTGAAAGTCAGATCGAGCGAGAACTCGCGTCCGCCGACCTGGGTCGTAAACCGCCCGTCGGGCAGCCGGCGGAACGTCCAGCCGTTCAGCCGCACGTCCGCGTCGCCGATTGCCGCGCCCGCCAGCCCGAAACCCGCGCGGGCCGCGCGCTCAGCATGAAGGATGCGGCCTACCGCCGTGTCGGACAGGGCAGCGTGGGCGAAGATCACCTGGCGCGGTGCGAAGCGACTCGGGTTGCCGGCGGCTGCGTGCGGGTTGACGCGAAAGAAGGTGACCTGAAAGCCGACCTCTCGTCCATCCGCTCCTTTCAGCCAACCGGTGACGTACCACCATTCGGTGCGGAACGCGGGATGCGCGCCGTGATCCACTGGGAAGGCGAGCCGGATTCCGGGTGCCACGACGGGGTAGGGCGGGGTGGCTGCGAGCCCAGCGACCGCGACCGCGGCTACGATCGCGCGCATCACCAATCCTCCCGAACGGCGGCAACCGCGTCCGCCGCCGTGGCGCGCCGGCCCGCCAGCATCGCGGTCACCGCTGCCGCCCCAACCAACGCTGCCGTGACGCCGACGATCGTATTGATTGGCCAGCGCGTGGTCATCGTCCAGTTGAACGATTGGGGATTGATGACGTGGATGAGAACCTGCCCGAGCAGCGCGCCGAGCGCCACACCCGCCACCGCGCCGATCAGCCCGAGAAGCGCGCCCTCGGCAGCGAGCATCTCGGTTATCTGCCGCCGGGTGAGGCCCAGGTGCCGGAGCATGCCGAATTCCTTGCTGCGGGCGATCGTCTGCGCGGACACCGTGGCGGCTACGCCTGCTAGCCCGACCAGGATCGCTACCGCCTCTAGCACGTAGGTGATCGCGAAGCTGCGGTCGAACAATCGCAGCGCGAAGTGGCGAAGCGTCGCCGGCTCGGCGACTGACACGCCCGCCGGCAGCCCCGCCGTGACTGCGCGACGTACGGCGGCGGCGTCGGCACCGGGCGCGACGATGATCGCTGCCTCGTCGCGCAGGCGGTCGCCGGTCAGACGGACGTAGTCCAAGTCGCGGATCACCACCGCGCCCTGCTGGCGAGCATAGTCGCGCCACACACCTGCGATGCGGAAGCGCGCCGACCGCCCGCCGATTGGCAACGCCACGTCGCTCCCCGGCAACCAGCCGTAGAGTCGTGCGGCAGGTTCCGACACCCAGGCCGGTGTGGCGCCAGGGGGAACCGGCGCCTTGTCTAGCAGCACCAGCAGCGGGTCGCCGGCATCACCCCGCACCGGCCGAGCGATCAACGTTACCGGCGGCCGGTCGGGCACGATCATCAATGGCAGCTGGCGGCTGAACGCGACGCGTGCGACGCCGGGTACGGCCGCGATCCTGCGTTGCACCGCCGGGTCCAAGTCGTCGCCGTCCGCCCGCAGGTAGAGGTCGGCGGACAGCACCTGTCCCAACCAGCTATCAACGGCGCCGCGAAAGCTCGTCACCATCGTCGCCATTGCGATCATCAGCGCGGTGGAGGCCACAATGCCGCACAACGCGATCGCCGCCTGCCCGGGCGCGCCCTGGACGTGGCGCACCGCGAGCAGCCGCGGCACCGCGGTGATCCTCCGCTCCCGCCACGGCGCGAGCAGCCAGCGGACGAGCCACGGCACACCCGCGACGCCGCCGGCGAGCAGCAGCGCCATGGCAACGAACCCGAACACGGGCAGGCCACCCACCGCCGGCAGCAGCGCGGCTACACCACCCGCCAACAGCAGCAGGAGCGCCGGGCGCCACGGCACGGGCGCGCGCGGGTCGAGAACGTCGCCTGCATTCTTCAGCGCGGCCGCCGGCGCGGCACGAGATGCCGCGCGCGCCGGCAGGACGCTGCCCAACAGCGCCGCCGCCAACCCGAGCGCGAAGAAGGTTGCGGCGGCGATCGGTTGAAACACGACATGCGCCGCGCCCGATCCGAAATAGCCGCCGCCGAGATCGCCCCCAAACAGCCGCAGTGCCGCCGCCGCCATGCCATAGCCGAAAGCGAGCCCGATGCCTGCGCCGACAACGCCGATGATCAAGCCCTCCAGCGCGACTGCCGCGACGATGCCCCGGCGCGGCAGTCCGAGCGTCCGCACCAGGGCGAACGCGCGCAGGCGCCGCGCGACCGACAGCGACTGCGCGGAGAAGACCAGGAACCCACCCGTGAGCAGCGCCACCAGTGCCAGCATGTCGAGGTTGACGCGGTACGCGCGGCTGAGCGCGTCGCCCTGCCGGGCCTGTGTCTCGCCTGTCGCGATGACCGCGTCGGCGGCAAGCAGGCGAGGCAGCGCCGTCTCGGCCGCGGTGCGGTCCTCAAGCTTCAGGTCCAGTCGGTCGAGCCGCCCCAGCCGGCCGAACCGCCATTGCGCCGCCGCTATATCAATGACGCCGATCGCCTGGCCGTCCGGCGCGCCGGGCAGCGTGCCGGCGACGAGGAAGGCAGCGGAGCGATGGTTGGCCGTGACGATGATCCGCCCGCCCACTCGCGCGCCGATCACCGTCAGCGCGGCACGCGACAGAAACAGCGCGTTGTCGGCGAACACGTCGTCGCTGCGCGCATCCGGGCCGCTCGGGCGTGCGCCGATCAGGTTCGGCGTCACCGCTGCGGCTCGGATCACGTCGAGCCCCAGAAGCGTAAAGCGGCCCCGCCCGGCTTGAGCGGGCAGGCTCACGACGGGGCTCGCGTCAGCGACGCCGGGTGCAGTCGCAACCCGCGGATAGAGCCGCTCGTGAAAGCCAAGCGGGCTGCGCGCGCGGACCTGGAGGTCGGCGGCCCCGTTGACCCCCGTCACCGCCTGCTCGAACGAAGCGAGAGCCGAGCCGTTCACCAGATGAACCCCGAAGCCGAGCGCGACGCCCACCGCTATGGCGAGGGCGGTGGCGGCGAAGCGGCCCGGGTGCCAGCGCCATTCCCCCGCGACCAGCCAGGCGAGCGCCAGCCGAGACCGGACCAGCCCGGTCTCAGCCATGGGCAGGCGTCAGGCCGCGCGCGGAGAGCGTCAGCACCCGGTCGGACACCGCCGCGGTCGCCGCCGAATGCGTCACGATCACCGCCGCCGCGCCCTGTGACCGCACTGCGCGCGCGAGCAGGTCGAGGACGCGGCCGGCACTTTCGGGATCGAGGTTGCCCGTCGGCTCATCGGCGAGGATCACCGCCGGCTGATGCACCAGCGCCCGCGCAATCGCGACCCGTTGCAGTTCGCCCCCGGACAGGTCGCGCGCATAATCACGCCCGCGGTTCCCGAGCCCGACCTCGGCCAGCATCTCGCCGGCACGCGCCTTGGCTGCGGCACTGTCGGGAGAGATCAGGGCGAGCGGCAGCGCCACGTTCTGCTCCAATGTGAGATAGGGCAGGATGTGGAAGGCCTGGAAGACGAAGCCAATCCGCTCGCGCCGCAGTTTGGTACGGGCCGCATCGTCCAGTCGGCCAAGCGCCACGGCCTCGATACGGATCTCGCCCGCGTCGGCGTCTTCCAGCCCCGCAAGCATGTTGAGCAGCGTCGATTTACCGACGCCCGACTCCCCGGTGATCGCAACCAGTTCGCCGGGCTTCACCGCGAACGAAAGCCCGGCAAACAGCTGTCGGTCCGCTCCGACCCTCTTGGCTATGCCCTGTGTCTTGATCGCCCACATGGCCGTTCAACGGCCTTGAACGTGCTTCGGTCCGAATCTCAACGGACGGCGGTTTTTGGGGAAGTCCTGCCACTGCTCGCAACGAGCACGCGGGTATGCAACTCCTTCGCGAGCGCCATGGTGATCGTCGCAACGCGGGGCGTCCTACTGCGCCTCCCGGAGCACTTCAGCTGGCCGCGACCGCAGCGCATTGACGCTGCCGGCCAAGCCAATGCCGAGCGTAACGGCAACCGCCGCCCCCAGCGTCGCCGCGACCGTTGACCAATCAGGTGCCCAGGCAAGCTCGAACACGTGCACCACCACATACCAACCGGCGCCTGCACCCACCAGCAATGACACGGCGACCAGCACCAGCGACAGCAGCGCATATTCGATCGCCTGCGCGAGGAGCACTTGCCGTGCGGTACCGCCCAGCAGCTTCAGGATAACCGCGTCGTAGCGGCGCGACGTTCCACCGGCGGCCACTGCGCCCACCAGCACCGCGATACCCGCCGCGACGGTGACCGCCGCCGCCGCACGAATTGCGAGCGCGACCTGGCCCAGCACCTCGCCGATGCGTCCTATCACGTCACCAACGCGGATCGTTGTCACCGACGGAAGCGCCGCCGCCACCGCCCGGGCGACCGCGCCGTCGCGCGATGGGGCCGAATAGACGCTGGCGAGCAGGCCGTGCGGCGCTTCCTCGATATAGCCGGGCGAGAAAACGATCGCGAAGTTGAGGCCAAGGCCGCCCCAGTCAATCTTGCGCAGCGCCGCAATCCGCGCCGGTACGTCGACGCCCAGCACCGACACGGTAATGCGATCGCCTATCCGAAGCCCCAGCGACCGTGCCGCGCTGTCCTCCAGCGACACCAACGGAGGTCCGCGATAGCCCCGCGGCCACCAGCGGCCGGCGACGACCTCGTTGCGCGGCGGCACGCCCGCTGACCAGGTCAGCGTCCGGTCGCCGCGCAGCACCCAAGCGCTTTCGGGCAAGTTTTTCATGTCGGCAACTCGCACGCCTTTCAGCGCCGTAATCGAGCCCCGCAGCGACGGCACCGCCTCGATGCGCGCGCCGGGAGCGGCCGACGCAACCGCCGCGTGGAAGCGGCCGGCGTCCTCCGGCTGCAGGTCGATGGCGAAAAAGCGCGGCGCCTTTGCGGGAGCTGCGCCTGCCAGTTCGGCGGACAGGCTGGTGTCGATCACTGCCAACGCCACGAACAGGGAAAAGCCGAGGCCCAGCGCGACTACCAGCCGGTCTGTCTGCGATCCCGGACGGTGAAGGTTCGCGAGCGCGAGCCGCAGCAACGGCGCACGGGGCCGCGGCAGGCGCCCCAGCGTCCAGCGAATGGCAAGGCCAAGGAGCCACAGCAATCCGATCAGCGCCGTAATCGCGCCGACGAAGCCTAGCGCGAGCAGCCGGTCGGACGCGGACAGCACAGCCAGCGCCACGAGCAGCGCGACAATAACCCCCATCGCGGCGATCACGCTCAGCGATGGCTTGCTCGCAGCCCCCACCGCACCGCGCAGGAGGGCCGCAGCTGGCACCTGCCTGGCGCGGGCGAGAGCCGGCAGCGCGAACAACAACGCGACCAGAATACCCAGCACGGCAGCGCTCGCCAGCGGCCGTGCGTAGAAAGCCAGACGCGGAGCCACGGGCAACGCGCTCCCGGCAACTTCCGCGACGATCCACGGCACCGTCGCGCCCAGCGCCAGCCCGGCGCCGATGCCTATCCCTGCGGCGAGGCCGAGTTGGCTCAGGAATATCCGCGCAACAGTGCCGGACGTGGCACCGAGCACCTTCAGTGTCGCAATGATCCGCGTCTTGCCCGATAGGTAAGCGGCAACGCCGCTGCCGACACCGACGCCGGCGATTGCCAGCGCGGCGAGCCCGACCAGCAGTAAAAACTGGCCGAGCTGCGTGATCCCTCGCCGCAACCCGGAGGCGGCGCGGTCGCTGGTCCGTGCCGACCAGCCCGCGCCCGGAAAGCAGGCGACCAGCCGCTTGCCGATCAGGCCGGCCGCGCCACGCTGCGTCACCAGCAGGCGGTAGTGGCTTTCGTACAGACTGCCCGGCTGGATAGAGCCGGTCGCGTCCAGTCCGGCCATGTCGACGATCACCGGCGGCCCCAGCGCGAAACCGGCGCCGAGCCGGTCGGGTTCGTCCGCGATGATGCCCACCACCGTGAAGGTGGCGGCGCCCAGCCGCATTCTGTTGCCGACCCGTAGGCCGAGGCGGTCGGCAAGCGCGGGCGCAATAGCGGCCTCGCGGCCATGCGGGCGAGCGGCCGAGGCTCCGGCAGCGAGGGCGAAGCTGCCCACCAGCGGCCACGCGTTATCGACCGCGCGCAGATCCACCAGCACCGGTCCGTGGCTGCCTCCGGCGTCAGCCATCGCGCGCATCGAAACCGTCTCGGACATTCGACCGGCACTGGCAAAGGCGGCCAGCTCCTCGACGCTGGCGCGTCGCTGCGATACCTGTAGCTCGACGTCGCCGCCCAGCATTGTTCGCCCCTGCGCGTCGAGAGCGGCGAGCATGCTCGCCGACAGGCTGCCGATACCGGCGAGCGCGGCGGTGCCAAGGAACAGGCACAGCACCAGCAGCACCAGCCCGCGGCCACCGCGGCGCAAGTCCCGGAGCGCCAGACGCCAAGCAATGCTCACGCGGATCGCGAATCCGCAACGACGCGCCCGTCGGCCAGTTCGACCACGCGCCTGCACCGGGCCGCCAGCGTTCGATCGTGGGTGATCACGAACAGCGTCGTGCCGCTCGCCGCCTGGCGCGCGAACAGCGTATCCATGATCGCCGCGCCGGTTGTGGTATCCAGGTTGCCCGTCGGTTCGTCCGCAAACAACAGCGCCGGCGCACCCACCAGCGCTCGCGCGATGGCCACGCGCTGCTGCTCGCCGCCCGACAGTTGCGCAGGGTAATGGCCGGTGCGCGCGGCCAGTCCGACTGCCGCCAGTTCTGCGGCGGCGCGCGGGAAAGCGTCGCGCTGGCCGGCGAGTTCCAGCGGCACCGCGACGTTCTCGAGCGCAGTCATCGTCGGCAGCAGATGAAAGGCCTGCAGGACAATGCCGATCCGTCCCCGCCGCGCCACCGCCAAGGCATTTTCGTCGAGGTGGACGAAGTCGAGCCCGGTGACTCGCACCTCGCCGCCGCTCGGCCGTTCCAGCCCGGCCAGCACTGCCATCAGCGACGACTTGCCTGATCCCGACGCGCCCAGCAGCGCCACGGTTTCTCCCGGCGCGACGCTGAGGTCGATACCGCGCAGGATGTCGACCCGCGAAGGCGCCCGGCCGAGCGAGAGCGAGACGTTGCGCGCGTCAATCACGGCGTTATCGATTGCAAATGGAGCGATGGTCACTGGCGATGCGATACGGATGGGGACGACGCCTTGTCCATCTCGGCGTGGGCCTCGCGCTCGCACTGGCCGGCACGCCTGGCGATCATGCGACTGCGCGCGCGCGCCAGCCGCTGATTTGGGTCTTCGGCGACAGCCTTGCCGCCGGGTATGGCCTGCCGCCGGCGCAGGGCTTTACGGCGCAGCTTGCGGCAGCGCTGCGCCGATCAGGCATTTCCGCCAGCGTGCGCAACGGCGGCGTTGCCGGCGACACGGCGGCGCAAGGGCGCGCGCGGCTGAAGTGGGGGCTCCGCGGCCTTGGCGCCACGCCCGACCTCGTGGTCGTCGAACTCGGCGCCAATGACATGCTGCGCGGCCTGCCCGTCGCGCAGGCGCAGGCGAACCTCGATGCGATCCTTGCGGAACTGAAGCGCCGGCACATCGCCGTGCTGCTCGCCGGCATGCGCGCGGCGCCGAACCTTGGCCCCGACTACGGCAGCGCGTTCAATGCCATGTACCCCGCCCTGGCGCGCAAATACGGAGTGGCACTATACCCGTTCTTCCTTGAAGGCGTGGCGGGGCAGCGCGCTCTAATTCAGGCGGATGGCCTTCATCCGAATGCGTCCGGCGTGAGCATCATTGTTCGACGCATCTTGCCGCGCATCAGGAGCACGCTTTCGTAAATTACCAAAGGCCTTGCTGTTGAGTGCACGCGGACGCTTTGAACCGCAAACACACCAGCGCTGGTTTTGGCTGCCAGTATCAATTGAAAGGCGAGCAGCGCCTAGGCCGCGTGGACAAAGGGCAGCCAGAGCAATGCTGAGGCAAGACTGACGAAGCCGATGTAGGAGTCGGCGGTTTTGTCGTAACGGGTGGCGATCCGCCGCCAGTTCTTTAGCTTGTTGAACAGCCGCTCGATGCGGTTGCGCCATCGGTACTTCACGCGGTTGTGTGGTGCGGGGTTGCGGCGG
>Ga0210040_10011372_pt1 | contig 10083 bp, 3 predicted proteins | sample CryGeyCG12114_NA_FD_185462 | JGI IMG/M metagenome (GOLD analysis project Ga0210040, IMG submission 185462) | Groundwater microbial communities from aquifer - Crystal Geyser CG19_WC_8/21/14_NA (SPAdes) (version 2) | ecosystem: Environmental > Aquatic > Deep subsurface > Groundwater | place: USA...
CGAGGGTGTCGTGCATCCAACCCATCATCCACTTCATATCGAAGCCAAGGCCGCCCTGCTCTACCCCGGCGGTTACACCCGGCCAGGCGGTAGATTCTTCGGCGATGGTTTTCACATCCGGATACTGTTCGTGCACTGCCTTGTTAAAGTCTTTAAGCAGGGATATAGCTTCCAGGTTTTCGCGGCCGCCGTACTCGTTCGGTATCCATTCGCCTTCTTTGCGGCTGTAGTCCAGGTACAGCATCGAGGCAACAGCATCCACTCGCAAGCCGTCTGCATGGTATTTATCTAACCAGAACAGCGCATTGCTGATCAGGAAGGAGCGTACCTCACTCCGGCCATAGTTAAAGATGTAGCTGTTCCAGTCGGGGTGGTAGCCCTTGCGCGGGTCGGCGTGCTCGAACAGGTGCGTGCCGTCGAAGTAAGCAAGGCCATGTTCATCGGAAGGGAAGTGCGAAGGCACCCAGTCCAGAATAACGCCAATGCCCTTCTGGTGCAGCGCATCGATGAGGTGCATCAGGTCCTGCGGCGAACCGAAACTGCTGGCCGGGGCAAAATACCCGGTTACCTGGTATCCCCACGAACCGGCGAAAGGGTGAAACATAATCGGCATGAGCTCCACATGCGTAAAGCCCATCTGCTGCATATAGGCAGGCAACTCCTCGGCCAGCTCGCGGTAAGTGAGCGAGCGGTTGTTCTCCTCCATCTTACGGCGCCACGACCCCAGGTGCAGTTCGTACACGCTGTAAGGCTGCGCCTTGTCTTTCATGCTGCTGCGATTCTCCAGCCACTGCTGGTCCTGCCACTCATACTGTAAATCAGAAACCACGGAAGCAGTCTGCGGCGCCTCTTCGCGGCAGAAGGCAAACGGGTCACTTTTCTCCACATGGTACAGGTGGTACCGCGACTTGATGTGGTACTTATACAGCATGCCGGTGGGCACATCCGCCACAAAGCCTTCCCATATACCGGACTCGTCCCCGCGCAGGTAGAGCGGGTGGCTATCGCGGCTCCAGCCGTTGAAGTCTCCCATCACAGATACCTGCTCGGCATTAGGGGCCCATACGGCAAAGTATGTTCCCTGTTTGCCCTCGTGCTCCATGCGGTGCGACCCCAGCTTATCATATAGCGTGAAGTGACGTCCTTCTTTAAAAAGGTATATATCAAAATCTGTCAGCCGCGTCGCAAGCTGTACGCCCGACGCTGCCTGCTGCTCCTGTTGTGGTTGCGCTGTCTCTGTTGCTGTTTCCTGCTGTGGCTGTTCCATGGTTGAAGACGTTGTTGGTGTAAAAGCATCTGTGGCGGCAGTTTCTGTCTGCTGCGAGCCTGCTTTTTTGCGGCCTCTCGGTTTTACCACAATCAGCTCCTGCACAGTATCGGAAGTGGCGACAGGCAAGACAATGCCTTCCTCTCCTGGCGCGTTTCCAGCATTAGCCTTGCGCCCTCTTCCTGTTGGTTTCGGCGCAGTAGCCGATTCAGCTTCATTTAACTGACCCCCCCCGGCAGGCGTTACATTGCTTTCCTCCCCGCCGGAGGCAGGCTCAGTAACCGGGGAGCCCATCTCTGCCGAAAGGGAATCTGTTTTTCTTTTTCTGCCGCGCGCTGCCGCTGGCTGTGCTGCATCGGCTGCCGCCTCTCCGGTAGCTGATGCTGCCGGCTTGCGGCCTCTTCTGGGCGTGGTAACTTGGTCTGCATTTGGCTGGCCGGTGTCTTGCTGGTTCGCCATCTGCGTTATATCGGTGGTCTCGGTGGTTGTGCTTTCTTTCTTCTTAGCCATTCTTATACTTTTTCATGATGTATTTGATGCCTCTGATGGGGATGAGCACCCAATCCGGACGATTATTCAATTCATATCCGAGTTCGTATATCGCCTTCTCTAACAGGAAGGTGTGCATCAGAATCTCGAAATCCTCTTCTTTAGCCGGTACGATGCCTGCACCGTTTGTCTTGTTCAGGTAACTGTGCATAAAGAAGCCACTGGCGTATTGATACCACTGCTCGGCCCAGGTCTCCAGGTATTCCACGTCTTCGCGGCGGAGCCCCTCCTGCTGAAACAGGGCGTTGTAAGCGGCATAATGGAACGACCGGATCATGCCCGCCACATCACGCAGGGCAGAGCGTTTCAGGCGGCGCTCGCTGAACGAGCGGGCTGGCTCTCCCTCAAAGTCGATGATGTAGAAGTCCTTGCCTGTGAAGAGCACCTGGCCCAGGTGATAGTCGCCGTGTGTCCTGATCTTCTGGGTATCTATCTTATGTGAGAAAATCATCTTCAGGCGCTCCAGCACCTCCTCGCGCATGTGCAGCACTTCTTCCGCCTCGGCCCGCGCACTCTCCGGCAGGTTCGGCAGGTGCTTCTGCAGGCTGTCGAAATTGCTGCGCACCAGCGAGGTCAGGGAAGAGTACAGCGAGCGCTGGTAATGCAGCGAAAACTCTTCCGGGTTAAAGTCCTTTTCGTCGTGGATGCTGCCCAGCGCCAGGTGCATTTCTGCGGTGCGCAGGCCTAAAAGTTCCACGCGCTCCACGTGGGCACCGCCTATCTGCATCTGCACCTCTTCCGGTATATCGGAGAATGCCTGCGGGCGCACCAGCGAACTGGACGTTTGCTTCACTTTCATGCGCTCCGTCTGGGTCAGAATGCGCTCGTAGAGGCGCTTAAGCGAGTCGCCTATATAATTCCAGGCATCGCCCTGGTTCGGCACGAGTTCCTGCAACATCAGCAGCACCATCGGCTGCTTGCCTTCCTCATGCTGCTCCAGGGCTCCCAGGAAGCGCGGCACATTGGCAAACCCGACTTTCTCAGTTAGCATCTGCACCACTTCCACGTCCGGGTTCACTGCCCTGTCGAGCTTGCGGTACACTTTCAGGAAAAGTGAGTTGTTATATACAATGGAGGTGTTGCTTTGCTCCGCCGCCAGAATCCGGGAGGTAACCTGCCCGTCGGCGTTTCGGAGTTCGGCTGCCACACTGCGGTCGCTGTACCCGACCAGCTCTGCTCCGTTCTGGCGCACGCTCTTCTTCTTCACCATCATCTGGAGCAGCGTCTGCCGGAACTCATCGCTGAACAAGGCATCGTACAATACCCCTTCTTTCCCATCGATGGCGACACGCGCAATGACACTGCTCGGCGACTGCTCGCGCAGTTCCTGCTCCTGCTCGCCAGTGGCAAAGCCAACCGGCAATTGGTACAGCTCAGGCAGGCCTTCGTTGTAGCTCACCTCGATAAACAGCAGCGAAGCGCCGGCTTTACCCAATGGCAGCGGCATGTTGTTGACTACCTGCATGCGCTGCACCGTGCGCGCTTTGCCGCCGAACCAACGGCGCTGGAAAACGTAGGGCGGCAACACGCGTGCCTCCAGCTCTTTCAGCGTCTTCGCATCCAGGGCAGCTCTTAAAGAGCCTAGCTGTACGGCCTTTTGCTGGCCATCCTGTTCCTGGGCCACCTCCTGCGGCTGCAGCTCCATCCAGTAATAGCCGTGTCCGCTCATAGTGAACAGGTACGGCTCGTCTTTCACATTCGGGAACTTGTTTTTGCTGAATACCTCCACCGGCGTATAGCCTTTATAATCGTGCAGGTCCAGCTCCACCGCCTCCGGAAAACGCGACAGGTTGGCAATCACCAGTATGGTTTCATTCTCATACTGCCGCACAAACGCCAGCACCTTCGAGTTATTCGGCGACAGGAATTTGATGGTGCCCCGCCCGAATGCCTTGTAGCGCTTGCGCATGTTAATAATGCGGCGCATCCACCAGAGCAGCGAGTTTGCGTTGTGGTTCTGCGTTTCCACGTTAATCGACTCGTACTTATATTCCGGGTCGATGATTACAGGCAGGTACAGGCGCTGCGGGTTAGCAGACGAGAAGCCGGCGTTGCGGTCTTCGTTCCACTGCATCGGCGTGCGCACACCGTCGCGGTCGCCGAGGTAGTAGTTATCTCCCATCCCAATCTCATCGCCATAATATACTACAGGTGTACCGCGCATTGAGAAGAGCAGCACGTTCATGAGCTCAATCTTATTGCGGTCGTTGCCGAGCAGCGGGGCCAGGCGGTGCCGGATTCCCAGGTTGATGCGCGCCATCGGGTCTTTGGTGTAAACCTTGTACATATAGTCGCGCTCCTCGTCAGTTACCATCTCCAGCGTCAGCTCATCATGGTTACGCAGGAACATGGCCCACTGGCAAGTTTCGGGTATCTCCGGTGTCTGGTTGTAGATGTCAATGATCGGGTACCGGTCCTCCATCTTCACAGACATGAACAGGCGCGGCATAATGGGGAAGTGGTAGTTCATGTGGCACTCATCGCCGTTGCCGAAGTATGCGGCAGAGTCTTCCGGCCACATGTTGGCTTCCGCCAGCAGCAGTTTGCCCTGGTGCTTGCTGTCTACGTACGTACGCAGTTTTTTCAGGAAATCATGCGTTTCGGGCAGGTTCTCACCATTGGTCCCCTCGCGCTCAAACAGGTAGGGAACGGCATCCAGACGGAAACCATCCACACCCAGGTCAAACCAGTAGTCGAGCACTTTAAACACCTCTTTCTGCACTTCCGGGTTGTCGTAGTTCAGGTCTGGCTGGTGCGAGAAGAACCGGTGCCAGTAGTACTGCTGCGCCACCGGATCCCAGGACCAGTTGCTCTGCTCGGTGTCGGTGAAAATGATGCGCACGTCCTTGTACTTGGTCGGGTCATCGGTCCACACATAAAAATCCCTTTGCTTTGAGCCTATTTTAGCAGTTCGCGCCCGCTGGAACCACGGGTGCTGGTCGGAGGTGTGGTTGATGACAAGCTCCGTAATCACCTTCAGACCACGGCGGTGCGCCTCTTTCACGAAGAGCTTGAAATCCTGCATGTTGCCGTACGAAGGGTTGATACTGTAGTAATCAGCAATATCATAACCGTCGTCGCGGAGAGGCGAAGGGTAGAAGGGCAGCAACCAAATGGCTGTTACGCCTAGATCTTCCAAATAATCCAGTTTCTGCATCAGCCCTTTAAAATCGCCGATGCCGTCGCCGTTGCCATCTTTGAAAGCCTTGATGTGCAGCTCATAGATAATGGCGTCTTTATACCAATGGATGTTGTCGTCTAACAGGAATTTATCGTCTGCCATATTTGTGGTCAAAAGGTTCTTTTTATATTGTTGCTATTCGTTAAGCTCATTCATTCTATAAGTTGTGGCCTGCATTTACCTCCTCAATGCGCAGCACGTGCACCGGCATTTCGCGCGGCCGCAGCTCCACATAGTTCCACTCGTCGGTCCAGGTGTATTTTCGCTCCGTTATCAGGTCGTGCACCACATACTGGCCACTGCCCATGTTGAGTTTGGCAAGCGGCACCTGCACCCAACCCGCCTGTGTGTTGTCCGGATCGAGGTTAGCAACCACAATTATTTTGTTGCTGAAGTCGCTGCTCCACTTGGTATAGCAGACAAATGCCGGGTTGTCAGTAGCGCCGAAGGCAATGTTCCAGGTGGTTTGCAGCGCCGGGTTCACTTTCCGGACACGGTTGATGATCGTGATCACCTCCCTGATTTTGGTCAGCTTGCCCCAGTCCCAGTGCTTGATCTCGTATTTCTCCGAGTCGAGGTATTCCTCTTTCCCCGGTATGGGCGTGGCGATGCCGAACTCATATACAGGGCCATATAAACCGTAGTTCGACGACAGCGTAGCCGCCATCACCACACGCGTTATATGGGCTGCCTCACCGCCTTCCTGCAGCACCGGAGGATTGATGTCCGGGGTGTTTGGCCAGAAGTTGGGCCGGAAGTATTCGCGCAATTCCGTCTCCGTCAGGTCCTCCATGTACTCTTTGAGTTCCTCCGGGGAGTTGCGCCAGGTATAATAGGTATATGATTGCGTGAAGCCAAGTTTCCCAAGCTGCTCCATTACGCGTGGTCGCGTAAATGCTTCCGCCAGGAAGATCACCTCCGGATGGTTTTTGTGAATATCGCCAATCACCCACTCCCAGAAGGCAAAAGCCTTCGTGTGGGGGTTATCCACCCTGAACACAACAACGCCCTGGTCGATCCAGTGCTGCAGCACGCGGCGCAGCTCCTGCCACAGGTTCTGCCAGTCTTCCGTTTCGAAGTTTACAGGCAGCACGTCCTGGTATTTCTTTGGCGGGTTCTCCGCATACTGCACCGTGCCGTCCGGGCGCCACTTAAACCACTGCGGGTGCTCCTTTACATAGGGGTGGTCGGGCGAGCACTGTATGGCAAAGTCCAGCGCGATCTCAATCCCATGGTTCTTGGCCTCCTGCACAAAATGCCTGAAATCATCCAGCGTGCCCAACTCCGGCAGAATCGCATCATGGCCTCCCTCGGCGGCTCCAATCGCCCACGGTGAGCCAGGCTCGCCTTCCTGAGCCGCCGGGTTGTTGTTTTTACCTTTTCTGAACGCCTGCCCGATCGGGTGGATCGGTGGCAGGTAGACGGTATCGAAGCCCATCTCCGCAATGCGGGGCAACAGCCGCTCGCAGTCTTTGAAAGTGCCGTGCTGCCAGGCGAGCTGCGCCGCCGACCTCGGGAAGAATTCGTACCAGGCGCTGAAGAGGGCTTTTTTCCGCTCCACGTCCAGTTGCAGCGTTTTGTTGTAGGTGGTAACGTTCTCGCGCTCACCGCTGATGCGCATCTGCTCCGAAGTTTCGGAGCTGGTGGCAAGCGCCACGGCATCGGCCTGGGAAGGGTTGTGGCGCAGTTGGTGTGCGATACTGTAGAGCCGCTCCTGCTGCTCCCCGTCAGCCTTGGACGCCGTCTGCTCCAGCATCTGCGCCCCGATCTGCAACTCTACCGTTACATCCTGGTTAGCCTCAAATTTCTTCTTTAGTCCCTTTTGCCAGGTATAGAAGTGATCTACCCAGCCTTCTATCGTGTACTCAAAACGCCCCATGGCATCGGGGGCGAACGTAGCTTGCCAGCGGTCGTTCCCCAGAAACGCCATGGGAACGGCTGTCCAGTCGTGTGATGCTGTGTCGTTGGTGTTGCGATATATCAGTTGTGCTTTTACCTCGTCATGGCCGTCGCCGAAAATATCTGCCGTCACGGTCATCTCCTCTCCCACTACCCGCTTTGCCGGGAATCTTCCGCAGTTTATTTCTGGCTTTACATTCTCTATAACGATGCGTTTTGTTCCTTCGATTTGTTCCATGTAGTAATTCTTCTTTGTCAAATGTAGGTACTGTGCTCCGATGAATAGGTTACGGACAATATTCTATAATTGCAAATATGGCCTGTAACCGCACGAATACCTGTAGCCAATGTAAAAAATTCTTAGACGCGTAACATCCCTCTTTTCTCTCAAATTGCACAACCTTAAGCGAATGAAGCAAGTTAATACGTGCTGTGATAATGCGCTTTTATTATGTCAATAGTTAGAAAGATTGGAGCAGAATACCATCCGGCGAAAGGAACAACCTTCACGGTTTGGGCGCCTCAGGCGAGTCAGGTAGAATTGGCACTAAAAAGTTCTGATGCAAAAAAGATCCCCCTGCAGCGGGAAGCCTTCGGTTACTGGACAGCCCTGGCCGAGGACGCTGGCCCCGGCACCCGGTATATGTTTACCTTGGACAAAGAAAAGGACAGGCCGGACCCCGCTTCCCAGTTTCAGCCGGACGGCCCGCACGGCGCGTCTGCCGTAGTAGACCACACCAGCTTTAACTGGACCGACCAGCAGTGGCAGGGGCTGCCGCTGGAGCAGTTGATCATATATGAGCTGCATGTGGGTACGTTCAGCGAGGAAGGCACCTTTGAAGGCGTCATCAAACACCTGCCGGAACTAAAGGACCTGGGCATTACGGCCATCGAAATCATGCCGATAGCCCAGTTTCCGGGCGGGCGCAACTGGGGCTATGACGGTGTTTTCCCGTTTGCCGCCCAGAATACGTACGGTGGGCCGGAAGGCTTAAGGAAGCTGGTGGACGCCTGCCATGCGCAGGGTTTGTCGGTGGTGCTCGATGTGGTATATAACCACATGGGCCCGGAGGGGAATTACCTGAACGACTACGGCAACTACTTTACGCACCGGTACAACACCCCGTGGGGCGATGCCCTGAACTTTGACGACGCCCACTCCGACCATGTCCGGAATTTCTTTTTGCAGAACGCCCTGATGTGGCTGCGCGATTTCCATGTGGATGCCCTGCGCCTGGACGCCGTGCACGCTATATATGATACCGGCTCCAGGCACTTTCTGCAGGAGTTGCGGGAGCATGTGAACCAGCTGGAGGAGCAGGAAGGCCGCAAATACCTGCTGATCGCGGAAAGCGATCAGAGTGATGTCCGCCTGATCAACCCGGTTGAAAAAGGCGGTTATGGTATAGACGCGCAGTGGTTCGATGATTACCACCACGCGATTCACACGCTGGTGACGGGTGAGCTGGAAGGATACTTTGAGGATTACGGCAAGCCGGAGCAGTTGCAAAAGGCGCTGGAGCATACCTTCGTCTACAACGGCCTTTACTCGGAGCACCGGAAGAAAACGCTCGGCACCGATGCCACCGCCAACCCGGCGCAGCAGTTTGTGGTGTGTTCTCAAAACCACGACCAAACAGGTAACCGCATGCTGGGCGAACGGCTGAGCCAGTTGGTTTCCTTCGAAATGCTGAAGCCAATTGCGGGACTGGTGCTACTTTCGCCCTACGTGCCCATGCTGTTTATGGGAGAAGAGTACGGGGAGCAAAACCCTTTCCTGTACTTCGTAAGCCACACCGACGAAGCCCTGGTGGAAGCCGTGCGCAAAGGCAGGAAAGCAGAGTTTGCCTACTTCGCCGCAAAAGGCGAGGCACCGGACCCACAAAGTGAGGAAACCTTTAACAGGTCGAAGCTGCAGCGGAGCTATACAACGGATGAGCAGCAAAACAAACTGCGCGAGTTTTACAAAGCCCTTATCCGGTTGCGTAAGGAGGCCCCTGCCCTCGCTAAACCCGATAAGCCCAACATGCAGGTAAAAATGGAGGAGGAGAAACTCGTGCTGCACCTGGTGCACATCGGGCAGGAACCTTACCTCTACTGCCTGTTTAACATAAGTAACCAACCGCAGATCACAACGCTCCTTCCGGAGGCGGCAGGCACCTGGAAGCCGCTGCTTCATTCTGCAGACTCGGCGTGGGGAGGCCCCGGGGCAGGCGAACCTCAGCCACTGCCGGCCAGTGCCGAGGTCAGTCTTCCGGCTGCCTCCCTGCTCATACTTGAACATCAGGCGTAAATGAACGAATACATCTGCATACACGGGCACTTTTACCAGCCCCCCCGCGAAAACCCCTGGCTAAACGAAGTAGAACTGCAGGAATCGGCCTCTCCCTATCATGACTGGAACGAACGCATTACCGACGAGTGCTACGCCCGTAACTCCGCTTCCCGCATCCTCGACGGGCAGGGGAAAATCGTGGATATCATCAACAACTACGCGCACATCAGCTTCAACTTTGGCCCTACGCTGCTGGAGTGGATGAAAAAGAAGGAGCCGGACACGTACCATGCCATCCTGGAGGCAGACAAGGAAAGCATGTCCCGGTTTTCGGGGCACGGGTCAGCAATTGCGCAGGTATATAACCATATCATCATGCCGCTTGCCAGCGCCCGCGACAAGCAGACACAGGTTATGTGGGGCATACATGATTTCAGGAACCGCTTCGGCCGCCGCCCGGAAGGCATGTGGCTCGCCGAGACAGCCGCAGACACGCCAACGTTAGAAGTGCTGGCGGAACAGGGTATTAAGTTTACCATCCTGTCGCCTTACCAGGCCCGCCGTTACCGGAAGTTGGGCGGGAAAGAGTGGCACAGCGCCGCAGGCGCAAACATCAACCCGCGGCGGCCATACCTCTGCCGGCTGCCTTCGGGCAAGGAGATCGTGCTCTTCTTCTATGATGCTCCCGTGTCGCAGGGCATCGCCTTTGAGCACCTGCTGGAGAGAGGGGAGGACTTCGCGAACCGCCTGGTAAATGCACTCGACAGAAGCAGCGGGGAGCCGCAACTGATGCACATCGCCACCGATGGCGAAACATATGGGCACCATCACCGCTTCGGGGAAATGGCCCTCTCCTATGCGCTCAACCATATAACCGAAGAAAAACGGGCGCAGATTACCATTTATGGCGAG
>Ga0210040_10011373_pt1 | contig 10082 bp, 3 predicted proteins | sample CryGeyCG12114_NA_FD_185462 | JGI IMG/M metagenome (GOLD analysis project Ga0210040, IMG submission 185462) | Groundwater microbial communities from aquifer - Crystal Geyser CG19_WC_8/21/14_NA (SPAdes) (version 2) | ecosystem: Environmental > Aquatic > Deep subsurface > Groundwater | place: USA...
GAAGTTGGTATCATAGGTCAATTACCGCGTCCCATCTCCACGAGCGCTCTTCCCACTGTACATCTCACCCCTATTAGTTATGACTCAACGTTCATAACTCGTCCTTCACTCGGCTCGTCGCACTGCTCACGGCACTGCTAACGCTGCTCGCAGCATCTTGTACAGTGTCGCTGACGGCTGCGACTACGCTGGATCCACTTGCATGCGCACCACTAGCCATGGCTGCGATTGCGCTCGAAGCACTCGCAACAGCCTCATCGATCCTAGCTTGGACACTGTCCATGTACGCACTTTCCTCAGGACCATAGATTGCGGAGCTGACTCTGGCTTGGACGGTGTCGACCACGCTTGCGCCCACTTCCGTAAGGCTACTTAGTACCGAGCTAGCCGAGGACACTCCATCCTCGACATAAGACGAAGCCGAAGCCAGTGTACCGCCGGCGGCACTGGTGATGGATTCTACGGTGCCCGTGGGAGTACCGTAGATTGCTGCCGAAATGGCGTTCTGAGCAGAGCTTACGGCATCACCAATGCTGCTCTGCGCTGCTTCGGCGTAGCTCGGCTGAGTTCCGTAGATGGACTCACTCACTACTGAGGCCATTGAAGAGGCCGACGACGCTGCCGCAGAGGAAAACGACTCATAAGTTCCCTTGCTAGTACCATAGGCTTGATTGCTAGCGGCTGCAACAGCAGCGTTGAGCTGTTCGGTTACAGAGTCTAGTATCGAAGAAACCTGAGGTGGTGGCGTAAAATATGTCGACGCGACAGAAGACACCGATGAGGCGACAGACGAAGCTGACAGATATGCTTCGCTTGCATAACTTGATGCAGATGATGCGATACTCACGTGGTAGCCTGTATGGTAGGCGGCGCTGAGACGGTCCATGACTGACTCGGTAAAGTCAGGTTCCTTGCCAACGACCAACTCGGAGACATAAGCTTGAACAGCTAGGTATTGCGCGGCCGCACTGTCAGTGACCCGGTAACTATATTCACCAGCCTGCGACGCGATCGAAGCATAGACCGGCGTAGGACGACCATAGACTTGCTCACTAGCTTTACTGACAAGTGCCTCCCAGTTTTGTGAGGCCGCGTTAGAGATGGATTCTACTGCGCCAGTGGGCACACCGTAGACCGCCGTGCTTGCAGCATAGCTTGCACCTGAGAGGGAGGACTGGGCGGCGGACATAGCTACTTCGTATTGAGAGGAGATACTCTCGAGAATGCCTTGCGCAGGAGGTTTGGACGTCTTGCCAATCGCAGACGAAGCCGAATCGAGAAGTGCAGCCATGTTAGCAGCTGCAGCAGCTGTGGCGGCAGCATATGAGGAAGACGCTTGATCCAAGGCCGAGTGATAAGCTGGTGTTGGTGTACCGTATATGGCCGTGCTTGCGGCAGAAGAGGCAGCCACCAATGATTGGGACGCAGCGGCCAGTGCAGAACTGTATTGTGCAGATGCTTCGTCCAGTACACTTTGGACTGGAGTCTTCGTCTTCTTGCCACTACTAGCAAGAGAGCTTGCCGAAGAGAGATAAGCGTCAAGACTGCTTGAGGCCGCGGCAGACGCCACTGAGTACTGTGACACAGCAGCATCAAGGATACCTTGAAAACCTGGGCTTGCCGTGCCGGAAATTTGACTGGAGGCTGCGCTCGACATACTACTGAATCCTGGAGTAGGTGTCCCGCCAAACAAACTAGAAGCGGTGGACAAAAAGTCGGAATATTGTTCGTGGGCAAAGCTATAAATTCAACGGGTTAGCACCGAAATTTCAAACTAGTATAGCAGAAACAGATGGCTTGATTGTAAATTCAACCATAGTCGAGCAAAGAAAATTTCCCGTCTGCAGTGCAGAGGTAGTTAAACCTTTTACTTGACCTGGCGAGTTCAAATGCGAATACCAATCTTAGTGAAAAGGAGAGACTTACCCCATTGCCTCGTAATACTGTCTCTGCGCTTGTTGTAGGTACTGCTGATGGGCAGGAGTAGGCGTTGCGCCTACGGCCACCTTTGCACTCGAGTATTGTGCCGAGGCAGCGCTTAGTGCGTCTTGCAATCTGGAAGACGCGAGAGATGAAACATATCCCATGCTATTGCGTGTGGGCATAGCACTTGACGCTACACTGCTCAAGGAACTGTAGGAGCCTGATGCGGCGCTCAAAGCGGCGTCCAACTTTCCACTTGCCTGTGCGAGAGAGCCAGAGTAAGCGGATTCGATCGAAGAGAACATTTGCTCGTGAATAGGTTTTGGTGTGCCGGAGACCTGCTGCGATGCGATTGACTTAGCATGAATGTAGTTCTCCAGAGCCCTAGAAGAGGCGTCGGCGTATAAAGAGCTTGCACGCTGTGCAATGGAACCGGCGGCAGGTGTGGGTGTACCGTACACAGCGGCACTTGCTGCTGAAACCGCCTGACTATACTTGTCCGTGGCCACGGAAGCTATGCTTTCGGCTGTGCCTTGGGGACTGCCGTAAATAGCACTAGAAGCGGCTGCAAGAGCACCTGCATACTGGTCACTCGCCACAGATGTCATGCTTTCGACAGTTCCTTGGGTGGTACCATAGAGGGCTTCGCTCACGGCTTTTGTGACATCCGCATAACGATCACCTGCACCGTTGATAACACTTTGTAGGCTCTCCGAGTACCTGGCACTTTCGCTGTCGTCGAACTGATCGTCAAGGATAGGAACCGAAGCTTGTGGTACACCTTGTGCCATCGCAAATAGTTTGGACGACGCCCGCGAAGGGACCGAGCGTACACTGGAAGACGCTGTGCTAGCACTATCATCAACGATAGAACTGACGCTGGAACCCATGTCCGATGGAGAGACTGTTGACTTGACGATAGAAGACGCTGACGCAGCCACAGAACTGGCAATAGAGCTGACAGAATCAGATTTTTCGCTAGCCAAACTGGATACTGAGGAGATCGCCTGTGCAGACGTGCCAGAGCTACTTCCTGCAACCATGGAAGAAGCGGAGTTGCTTGCCTGCGATACCACAGACTCGATAGAGCCTGTCGACGTGCCCACTACTGCTGAAGAGGCCTGGGAGAGTACGGACTCGACAGAGCTTGTGGAACCCGCGGCCGCAGATGATGCACTGTCGTAAGCGTCGTTAACAGCGACGCTGGCTTGAGAAACTAGGGGTGCGCCTGAATCTGTACCTGCCACAACTGATGTTACGCTGCTTTGAGCGTTTCCTGCCGCGCTGCTGCCTTGCGACAACAACGAGTCAATCGTGCCCTGTGATTGCGTCGTGCCAATGACGCCGGAGGAGACACTAGAAGAGGCTGAGACCACTGCCGCTGGCATTGCGCGGGATTCAAAGTCATCCGTTGTGTCATGGGCCCTGACTTTCCACTTGGCGACATCTCTCAAACGGACGAGCTCATGTACAGCGTCCTCCATATATGCCATGCTTTCTTCAAGTGTCTGCTTGGCCTTTTCTGAAGCCTTCTCTGCAGCAGGGTGTCGAACAGCAACTGCTTGGACCTCGCCGCGCCAGTCATCCAATTGCTTCTTGAGATCATGGTACTTGGCCCAGTGCTTGTATGTCACACCCTCCATCCAAGCCCAACGCATGCCGATTTCTTGCAGACCTAGATCACGAATTCCATCAAGGACTTCCAGTGTAGAATCTGAAGCAGTTGCAGATCGCTGCGTGACCGTAGCCTGAAACCTATGTGCCCAATCACGCATTTTTTGAGCCATGTTCCTGATCGGCGTACCAGAGGCGCGGAGAGCGTGTTCCACATCCTGGTTGGCCTTCTGGTATTCCGAAGACGAAGCTCCCTCAGGCAACGAAGCCACTATTGATTTGATCTTCAATTTGAAAGTGTCAATTTCGTTGTCGGCAGTCTTCCTCAGTGCCGTGGCAAGGCCTTCACCTTCTCCCATGTCACTCTTTACGATATTGTCGACAATGGTTTGAACGCGTGCACGAAGATCGTCCGTTCCCTTATCCGCTGCTGCGGCAAATTTCCGCTGCCACTTTACAAGGTCTTCGCTGATGGATTCCTCGGTAGCTAATTCGGGTTCTTCAGAAGAAGAGCTCGCTGATGCAGAGACTTTCTCGGGCGAGATTGTGGATGTTGTCCCGTCCTCGACAGTGGTTGTGGTAGTGGTAGCGACGATGGTGCCGTCAGAGGAAGCTGCTGAGGTCGTAACAGAAGCTTCAACTGTAGACTCCATGGATGATTCGGCCGCATCCATTACCGCGTTCAATTTCCTGCTTTCCTGATATTTTGCAATTCTCTCTCCAATCATCACCAATTGTGGTTTGACATTGTCGCTGTACAGACTTTTGACCAAAGGGAACATCGTTCCATCAACAAAAATGATGACATTGGACCAAGCATGACGGGCATACGGCAAGCCAGTAGTGAGCATGAACCGTTGAGTCGAAGCATACGCCTTATGCAAATGTGGTCGGGAAAAGTCCATCGCAGGCATAATATGGGTTTGATGTACGTACGCACCATTATCCCGTACTGACTTGTAGTACGGTCCTATTGTGGAGGTGACCCTATCAACGTGTGGTCCCAAATTGGCGTTGTACAATCCTGTTGCTGTTTCCTGAGCCAAGAGTACCTGCGGCATAACTGATTTGCCCCATTGTGCCTGAGCGTAGCCTTTCGCAGCATCAACTTGAGGTGATGCATACCTTGTGTAACTGTGCTTTGCAATGCCCGAAACAGGTGTGACGACGCGCCGATTGACCTGATCTGCGTAAGGCCTGACCTTTTCTACGTACGGGCTGGCATAGTCGTCGTAGTAAGGTTGAATATGTGGTTTTACATAGGATCTTGCGTCAAGGTAGGGTTTGCATATTTGTGGTGAGGAGTCCGTGAGTTCGCCCGAGGATGATGGACAGCGGAAGATTGCTGTAACCAAAGCATACCATATTACCAATCTGTTTGAGTCAGTTCGTCAAGTATTGTGTTCTGTTCGATCATGTACCCACCTAGTAAGGCTATAGAAGAGCCACAGAGTCCAGCTTTGCTTCATGACCGGACGTCGCTTTGAGATGGGACCAACAGCATGTCCATTCATGCCCTTTTTGGCATCTATTGACCTGCCATTATCTACGACAGTCATCTTGGAGGCCTAGTCTCTCGAGAATATGTTTTTAAGATGCTCTATCGCGTGCACGCGACCTTGGAAGGGATGTAGTTATTGGATGAGGAGGCTTTGGCAGATGCAGCTTTGAGCTAGCAAACGCGCGATGGGTTCGACCACGAGCAACGAGGCAGAAGAGAGGATGGAAGAGATAGTCGACAAAGATGTGATGGTAGAGTACACGAAGCGAGTGGAGCTGCAGATGCTGGAGGAGTTGGGAGTTGGAAGGCGGTACGAGTAGGGGAAGATCATGGAAATAGGTTGGCATCGAAATACTACGAAATGGTGTCTCCCGGGTGCTGGACGAAAGCAAGGCCGCTACGTCATGCACCAATCAGTGGACGACTCGGACTCGGACGCGAGATCAACCACAGACCTTTTTCGACTCGAGCACTCGTCCAGGACTGGTCACCCTGGAACTATGTCCAGCTCCAATGGACAGTAACTAGCTATGAGTATGATGGTAGGGATTACTGCATTCTACAAGCTATACTGAATGTATGGCCTTGAATCTCCACCAACTCAACGAATCCAGGGCGTGCATGAATCCGAAAAACAAATTTCATAAATAGCAGGGCGACCCGTGGTTTGCTACCATGGCGCGTGCCCCTATGGCGGGTTCAAGTTGGAGTGGGAAGGTCGAAAGCATGTGCCATCAAGGATACAGGAGGCACATCTCCTCGATTTTCGGGGCCCCATAAAGCAGCATCTCAGCCACTGTGGCTCATCGAGATTTAAGGTAAGCATGCCTAGAACCCGTGGTGGATCGTGCCTGTCTGCGCTGGATAGATGCCTCATCCCACGTCACTCTTCTTTGTCTGCGGCATGAACCCAAAGAAACCAACATCCGATTGCTCGGTGCCCGTCTTTGCTGCTGCTTCTCACCCACATTCTTCTTCTACACCTTTGATTATTTCTACGAGCGGAATTCGATTACGAGCACGTCTTGATACCCAGGTACGCAGCTTCCTGCATGCCGCATTACGCGATTAGCCATGGCGGCTCCAGACGCAGGCGATATTGATGCCATGCAACATCACAACATTTCGCATGTCCCGTCCGAAGGTATAGAGACTTCTCAGAATGCCACAAACGAGGATGCGGGAGACTATTGCCGGATATGTCGAGGGGAGGCTTCACTGGAGCAGCCACTGTTCTATCCTTGCAAGTGTAGTGGCAGCATCAAATATGTCCATCAGGATTGCTTGATGGAATGGCTGTCACATTCTCAGAAAAAGCACTGCGAACTGTGCAAGACCCCGTTCCATTTTACGAAACTTTACGATAAGTCTATGCCGTCGAGCCTACCCTTCCCACTCTTCCTGCGGCAAATCCTCCTCCACGGTCTACGAACTTTCTCGAAATGGGCGCGTTACGTGATAGTGGCCTGCATATGGACATGTTGTCTACCTTGGTGCATAAGACAAGTCTGGCGAGGTCTATTCTGGCTGGCCGACGGAAGCTGGGTATCGGAGAAGGAGCTGCGCCAGATCGCAATGGCCGAGTTGAATAAGACCACCGTGAACCCAGCCATGGATGCTATCGCGAAGTCATTAAATCTCACAGCCCATGCGAACCAGTCTGCCTCGCACGCCGGTCACTCTCACGTCTTCAACCCGCTCGCTCTGCTGGCAGATCCTCTAAGCTTGGTTAAGACACTGCAGTCATTTATGGCTGAAACTCCATCCGTGACGGAATCGTCCAATGGGACAATAGTACCACAAATTCTATCTAGATCCCCGTCACTCTTGTCCGATGTTGATTTTGTCGCTTCACTGACTCCATACCCTGCTGTCAACTACCTGCTGGTAGATGTTTTGGAAGGACAGTTCATCTGTCTTCTTGTCATCGCGGCCTTCATTCTGGTGTTCCTCATTAGGGAATGGGTGATCAACCAGCAGCCTATCTTGAACATGCCGGACCCGGACCAACCAGATGTCCCAGCTCAAAATGTCGCAGGGCCGGCGAACAACGAGGCTAGACTTGCAAGGCGGCCTCGACGTGATATCCGCCATCGTGTAGAGCGAAATCGACAGAACTTGCAGAACCTGCCGGTTCAAAACGAGATAGCAGACGCTGCGCAGCTGCCACCTCCATTTCCACCTGCTCGTCGCGCCCATACTGACGATAATATCGCCTTTCCGACACGGCCGGAATTTGAGATTTCGGAGCGACCTCGGGTACCAGCTAGGGCGGCAAGTCTAAGCTCAGCGTCCATGAATGAAGACACAATCCTCGAGGGCTATATGGGCACCGCCGTGGATAGCCTAGATGGGGCTGATAATATGGCGCAAGATGAAGAATATGAATCTCCTCCTTTGACTAGAGATGCACTCGCAGCTGCAACAGACATTCGGCGCAACTTGGAAGAAGCGGCCCTGCTCGCGCGGCATAGAGAAGCCGAGGCCGCGGCGGCTACAGCAAGTTCTGTTCTCCCAGCCGATCTCGATGTGTGGGAGCAACATGAACCCGAACCTGAAGTCGAATCTGAAGCTCCTGACGCGTATCCCCGGCACAACGTTGACGGGCGTTCTGTTGCCACGTCGTTTCCTGTGACAGGCAACGAAGTCGCGCATCAGCTGCTGATACAGGAATCGGATGCAACGCACAATGATTCATCGAACGATTCGCTGCTACCAGTGATACCTACTCCAGAATTCTCCGACGGGAGCGCTGACGACGAAGTTCAAGATAACCTCGACGTGTCTGTGGCGGATGATAATCCAGCCCCGAATATCCCAGCAGACACTGGAGCAGACGCAGAACCGCAATCGGGGTGGGAAGCTATTGCGGCGTGGCTCTGGAAGACGGATGAAACTCTACCACAAAATCAGCTACCACAAGATCAAGCACACGGGTTTGTTCATGAACACGTGCAAGATCCCGTAGCCGAGGCCCCCTTTGTCCCTGTCGGCCAGCATCGACATCCTGAGCACATACCTGTTCCAGCACAACCACCTCCACCACCACGGCTTGAGCCTAACATTCAATTCGGATTTGATCTGAACGATCCAAACGCAATCGACGAAGCAGAAGACCTGGATGGTATCCTGGAACTAATGGGAATGGAAGGTCCAATTGCCGGTATGGTTCAAAACATAATTTTTAGCGTCTTCCTTATCACTTTGACCCTTGCTGCCAGTGTCTGGTGTCCATACTTATGGGGCAAAACTGCTTTGCTCTGTCTCGCGAACCCCATCGGCGTTTTCGTCAAGGCGCCGTTGTTTCTGCTATCAAAAAGCGCGGACCTTCTCTGGGACATGTTCCTCTTCGTACTCGGCATGAGTCTTAACCTTGCTATGGTCGTTTTGAAGCTCATCGTCATTGTGGGAGCACAAGTTTGGCCTCAACTCAAGGACGTTTTGCGTACCACTCTTCTGGAAGAATTTATCCTCGGTCTTACACAAAACAGCGGCAACCGTCTCGAAAAGACCCTCGCCGGCACGTTTGTGGTGTTGAGACCCGACCTCCCAACGTTTTCTATGCAATCGCACCACGCATTGAGGGTTTTCAAAGGCGTTTTGGCCAACGGCATCCTAACAACGAGCGACGTTATCACCTGTTGTCAAGATGCCATCTTCTCCGCAGACTGGGAATTAGCTTCGATTACTAGACGCACACTTGGAATGATGGGGAGATTGTCCAAGCTCCACAAACATGCCGTCACAGCCCTGTTCAGCATGCAAGAAGCACTTGTTTCTTTGTCCACGAACCTGAAGCCACTCTCATTTGCGAAAAGTGCCGATATTGATTACAGCTTGGTAGAATGGAGTACATCGGACAAGGTTGTGGCTATCCTGCTTGGATACGGGTTTTTTGTGGCTGCTGGCTTCATGTATCTCAAGATCGCGCACCTAATTCTGGGACTCAAGGATGAGGAACAGGTGGAGGGGATCCTTGCCGATAGTCTTCGACAGGCTGGTGGTGTCATGAAAGTGGTCGTCATTATCGGCATCGAGATGTTGGTCTTTCCTCTCTACTGTGGCTTCCTGTTGGATGCTGCACTTCTGCCCCTTTTCGAAGGGGCAACCTTACATGGCCGACTCGCGTTCTTGATGCAAGCACCAGTCACAGCGATCTTCCTACACTGGTTCATCGGCACGTGTTACATGTTTCATTTCGCCCTCTTTGTCTCGATGTGCAGGAAAATCCTGCGCAAAGGTGTCTTGTATTTTATTAGGGATCCCGACGATCCTACGTTCCACCCTGTACGGGATGTACTTGAACGACCCGTCGCCACACAGCTTGGCAAGATTGCTTTTTCCGCATTGGTCTATGGTGGACTCGTTATATTATGCTTGGGTGGAGTCATCTGGTCGTTGGGTGGCATATCGCATGTGCTGCCTATACGATGGGCTACTGATCAACCTCGTCTGGCATTTCCAGTGGATGTTATTTTCTTCAACTTCATGTTACCTTTCATTTTACGCAAAGCGGAGCCATCTAAGAAGATTTCGATGATATACGAATGGTGGTTTCGGGGATGCGCAAGTGGCCTGAGGCTGACGCACTTCTTGTTCGGTGAAGAGCGCGAGGAGGAAAAGCTTGCCTCGAGCGACAGACTGACGCGATTCTTCACGTCTGCGGTTGATGAGGATGTCAGAAAAAGGCACCAAAATCAGAAAGATGGCACCTATGTTCGCGCTCCAGCAACAGATGCTGTGAGGATACCCAAAACTATAAATGTTTTCCTCGAAGTAAACGAGAACAATGAGCGAGTGGATGGCAAGTCTGATGAAGACAAAGGCGTGCACGGCAAAACAGACGACCGCTTCGTGAAAGTCTACATCCCACCAAACTTCCGAGCACGTATAGTGACATTTGTGGTGTTACTCTGGGGTTTCGCCGCTGCCACAGGTATTGTCTTTACAATCGGGCCGCTCGTCATTGGCAGGAAGATTGTACAGCTACTAGCTGGCACGTCTTTACCACCAAATGACCTGTATTCCCTCACAGTAGGAGTCC